>Ga0137377_10000481_pt1 | contig 24250 bp, 21 predicted proteins | sample SagtaG_22_FD_104815 | JGI IMG/M metagenome (GOLD analysis project Ga0137377, IMG submission 104815) | Vadose zone soil microbial communities from Sagehorn Ranch, Mendocino, California, USA - Sage2_L_40_16 metaG | ecosystem: Environmental > Terrestrial > Soil > Vadose zone | place: USA... | reverse complement strand
CGGAGCCGCTGGACGATCACCTGCTTGGCCGTCACCGCGGCGATCCGCCCGAAGTCGGAGGGGGTGTCCTCCCACTCGCGCAGGACCTGCTCGTTCTCGTCCAGCTCCTGCGCGTAGACGGTGACCTCGCCGCTCTCGCGATCGACCACGACGCGGGCGTCGTCCGGAGCGTTCGGCCGTCGCTTGTACGCCGCGGCCAGGGCGCTCTCCAGCGCCGTGATCACGGTCTCGAGCGAGATACCCTTCTCTCGCTCGAGGAAGCGCAGCTCCTCGATCGGGATGTTCACGTCGCCGTCCTCTCGTCAGGGATGCGGGGAGTGGGGTGGTTCGAGCGATTGGCTGTCACCACGGCAACACCACCTTTCCTCGCACCACGTCGGACAGCGGCACCCGGACCTGGCTGCCGCCCACCTCGAGGGTCACCGCCTGGTCGTCAGCGGCCGCCACGACCCCGCGAAGCTGGCTCCGCGGCTGCTCGGCGGAGGCCTCGCGCAGGATCTCCACCTCGTGGCCGCGCTGGCGGCGGAAATCCCGCCCGGTTTCCAGCGGGCGGTCGAGCCCAGGGGTGGTCACTTCGAGGACGTAGCTGCCCGGGAGCGGATCGGCCTCGTCGAGCTCGAGCGAGAGTTCCTTGGTCACCCGCTCCACGACGTCGGCGTCGACCCCGTCCTCGGAGTCGAGCACGACGCTCAGCACCCGCGAGCGGCCCTGCCGTCGCAGGGCCAGCTCGAGCACGTCGACCCCATGGGTCCTGGCGACCCGCTCTGCCAGTTCCTGGACACGCGGAGGAAGCGTCGTCACGATCGCTGACCTCCCTCACGCGTCTACGTTGCTGGTCGCCCTCTCGGTAGCGGCACCCGTCCGTCTCGTTGCCGTGCGGCGTGACCCCGGACAAAACAGAAGTGGGCAAATGCCCACTTCATGAATCGCATCACCCATCCAGTAGGGTGCCACACGTCAACACGATGCACGATAGCACCAGCTACCGGCGGCAGCAACCCGATTGATGGCCTGGCCTGCGGGTTTGCCTCCGCGTCACCTCCGGCCGGCGACTCGTCCCCCGAGGTCCGGCGGACGGTGGCCCCCTCACGGCGCCAGCATCGCGTTGACCAGTACGAGCACCGTGCCGTGCCCGATCCCGCAGGCCGCCAGCGAGTGCTCCGCGGGCAGTGGAGGGCCACAGAGCGGTGCCAGCCCGAGCTCCTCGCCGGGGATGCCGCCGGGTTGCCCTCGGTCGATGGCCAGGGTCTCCGCAAGCGGGCCGAGCAGGTCGGCGATGGGAACGTCTGACCGGACGGCCAGGTCGCGCCGCCAGGCTCCGTACGCGACCGTGACCAGCACCGTCCCCATCTCAGGGCGGCCCCGAGCGGCTCATGTGGCCGGGCCCGGCGAGGCCGATCCCGCGGAGCCCGGTGTGGCCGCTGCTCTGGGGGCCCGGTGTGGCCACTGCCGCGGGGCCGGGCGAGGTCCAGGCGACCTGGACGAGGCCGCTCCGGCCTTGGCGTGTGACGAGGTAGCCACGGCCGGGCGGTTGGGGTGTGGCCGTCTGGCCGCCGAGGAGGGGGCCCTCGCGGGGATCGCCGGACATGATCAAACCGGGGCTGCCCGTCTCCCGAACCCGCTGGTGGACGGGCTCGAACGAGCTTCGTCCGGTGCCGCTGACCGGGCGCGCGAGCAGCACGTGCAGGCCGACGTCCCGACCCCGGGTCACCAGGTCGAGCAGCGGTTCGAGCGGGTTGCGGCCGGCGGCGGCCACCAGGTCGTAATCGTCCACCACGAGCACGTACCGCGGCGCGGTCCCCCACCAGGACCCGGGAGCCTCCGCCGGCTGGCCCGCGCTCCCCGGTAGGCGGCGGTCGAGCACGGTCCGCAGGTGCTCAGCCGCCTCCGCGGCCAGCGACGGCCCGTACGCGTAGGTCTCGCAGTGGGGAGCGCTTGCCAGGTCGAGCAGCGTGCGCCGGTAGTCCACGACCACCAGACGCAACTCGGTCGGGCCGTGACGGGCCATCAGCCCGCGCGCGAGGCACCGCAAGGTGGTGGTCTTGCCGCACTCCGCATCGCCCAGCGCCACGAAATGCGGCGCGGAGGCCACGTCCAGCCGGACCACTTCGAGCCGGTGGTCGTGCAGCGCGAACGGTATCCCGCCCACCGACCCCCCTCCGGAGGCAGGCGGCCGTCCCGGCGAAGGCAGATCCTCCACCGGCACCAGGGCAGGCAACGGTCGGAGTGGGGGTGCCGCCGCACCCGCACGGCTCCGGCTCCGAGCGGCGCGGCGCGCGATCTCCGCCACGGCGGTAGCCGCGAAGCCGGCCGGCTCGGAGTAGCCATCGGGGCCGCCGAGGACCGGCAGGGCGACCTGGAACTCGTGGCCTTCGGGGGTCAGGCCATGACCGGGCACACGTCGCGGCAGGCGGGCGGCGGCGGCCCTGCCCACCTCCGACTCGAGCGGGTCGTTCAGGCGCAGCTCCAGGCGACCGCCGAGGTTGTCTCGCAGGGCGAGGCGGAGGTCGGCCCAGCGGTTGGCGGCGACCACCAGGTGCACGCCGTAGTGCAACCCGGTGCCGGCGAGCGATTCGATTTCCGCTTCGACGTCCGGCAGCTCCTGCCGCAGCCTCGCCCAGTTGTCGACGAAAAGGAAAACCTCGCCGTAGCCGTCCTGATCGAGCGTTAGGTCCGAATCGCGCCGCGCGTGCCATACCGCCATCGAGGCGATCCGGTGACCGCGGAACGCCTGCTCGCGCGTTGTGACGAGAGCCTGCAACTCCCGCACGAGCCGGCGAATCTCCGCGGGCGCGTGGGCGCCGAGGACCACGCCGACGTGTGGCAGGCATTCCAGCTCGTGCAGCAGGCCACCGCCGAGGTCGATGCAGTAGAACTGCACCATGTCGGGCGGATGGGTGAGCGCGAACGCGGCGACGAGCGTGGCGAGCAGGGTGCTCTTGCCGCTCCTGGGTGCTCCAGCGATCGCCAGATGACCGAGCCGACCGGTGAAGTCCAGCAGCAACGGCTCCTGGGACTGCTCGAACGGCCTGTCGACGATCCCGACCGGGACCCGCAGCCATGCCGGATCGCCAGGCGCGAGCGGGGACCCTGCCGTCCCGAGGACCTCGCCGAGCGCGATCTTCCGCGCAAGCGGCGGCAGCCACACGCGATGGGCCCGACGCTCCGCGCGGGCGAGCGGCGCCATGGCGGCGACCACCGCGTCCAGGTCGCAGGGCGGCGTCGCATCCCACGCGTCCGGGTCGGCAACGGTGCCGCCAGGCGGTCCGTCCGCCGGCAGGCGGCCCCCGGGCCAGGCGATCGGGTCGAAGGGCTGCACCAGGCCAGGGGCTGGCCCACGAGGGTCACGGGCAGCAGGGGCTTCGGCCGCTGCGCTCGATACCAGAAGGCCCTTGAACGGCTGGCAGGGGCCGCTGTCGACCTTGAGCAGGCCGTGGCCCGGGGATGCCGGCAGATGGTAGGCGTCCGGTGTCCCCAGGACGGCGGTGGACTCCGCCGGGCTGAAGGTCCGCAGACAGATCCGATAGCGCAGATGGCTGTCGAGCCCGCGGAGGCGGCCCTCTTCGAGACGCTGTGAGGCCAGCAGGAGATGGATCCCGAGGCTGCGGCCCGTCCGGCCGATCGCGGTGAACAGGTCGAGGAACTCGGGGTGGGCCGCCAGCAGCTCGCCGAACTCGTCGACGACCACCAGCAGGCGGGGCAGCGGCTCCAGGCGCTGATCCCCGGATCGCAATCGCTGGTAGCGGGTGATGCCGTCGAGATCGCCGGCGTCGCGGAGCAGGCGCTGCCGGCGCACCTGCTCGCCGTGGAGCGCCGCCCGCGCGCGGTCGACCATGGTCGGCTCGGACTGGAGGTTGGTGATCAGCCCGGCCGTGTGCGGCAGGCCCGCCAGGCCGCCGAACGCGGCGCCGCCCTTGAAGTCCACCAGCACGAAGTTGAGCAATTCCGGCGGATGGGTGAGCGCCAGACCCGTGACGAGTGTCCGCAGCAGCTCACTCTTGCCGGACCCGGTGGCGCCGACCAGCAGACCGTGCGGGCCCATGCCACCGTCCGCGGCCTCCTTCAGGTCGAGGACCAACGGCGGACCGCAGGAGGAAGGTCGCTGGGCTTCGACCGCCGGGAGGCCGGAGGAGCGGTCACCGGAGAGGCCCGCGGGGCGGCCCGCAGGGTGGCCCACGGCGTGGCCCGCGGGGCAGCCCGCAGGGTGGCCCACGGGGCGGCCGATGGGGACGCGCAGGAGATCGGATTCGGGCCGCTGGCGCCAGCATTTGGTGGGGTCGATGGCCTCGGCGTTCGGCAGGCCGAGCACGTCGAGCAGGCGTGCAGGCCGCGGGCCGGCGTCCTCGGCGGGCCGGTGCGCGGGGTCGTCCAGCCACAGCGGCGCGAGGCGCCGGGCGACCGCCTCGGAGAGCGCAAGGTCGGCCCGGTCTGCCCGGACGCCCGCGATACCGGGCCCGCCCACGGTGACGTCGGTCATGGCGAGGCCGCCGTGGTCGTCCAGCTCGACCCTGAGCTGCGTCGCGGAAGGCTCGTCCGCGGACCGTTCGACGAGGCAGACGACGGTCGCCTCCAGCGCCGACGCCGCTCGGAGCAGCGCATCGAGCACCGGCAGGCGGCCGATGGTCCCGTTCGGTACGTACCCGTCGACGACGACGAGCAGGTGCGGACGCTCGCCGCTGGGCGCAGCCACCCCGTCGCCGGGCAGACCACCAGCGGACGCGAGCGGCCCCGGCGCCGGACGTGGCACGGCGTCGTGGCCCGGCGGATGGCCGAGCGCGTCGGTGAGGCGAGGGACGACCTGGAGATCGAGCAGCTCGGCGGCTCGCCGGGTGGTGGCCGCGAGCAGGCATCCAGGCGCATCCACCGGCGATCCATCGAGCGGGTCCTCGCGGACATGGGGAAGCCATTTGAGCCAGTCCCACGCTGGGGCGGCGTCCATCGGGTAAAGGGCCAGGATCCGCAGGTCGCCGGGTGCGTGGAAGGCGGCCGATCGCAGCAGGATGGAGCGGGTCAGGGAGCGAGCGGCCTCCGGCTGGCCACGGACGGTCAGGACCCCGAGGCGGCGCAGGGGCACGATCACCGGCAGGCCCTGCAGGGGCGAGGACCGGCGCGCGACGTCCCGTGCCTGGGCGAGCAGTTCGGGATCGTGGTCCGCCAGGGGATCACGGCCCAGGTCGAGGCGCAGGGGCGCGGCCAGCTCGACCGGACCGCGGCCGAGCCGTACCTGGAGGAAGTCCTGGTCAGGGGGCGACCGCTCCCACACCCGATCACGAGCGTCGACCAGCGGCAGCAGCGCCGCCAGGTCGGGATGCAGGTGCTCGGCGGCGGCCCGCTGGAGCGCCGCGACCCGCGCGACGCCGTCGGCGACGTCCTGGAGGTGAGCGAGGTAGCGGCCTCGGTCGCGGCGCCTGGCGCGCTCCGCGGCCCGCCGAGCCAGCAGGCGCAGGGCCAGCCCGGCACCGGTCGAGAGCAGCAGCGAGGCGATCGTGCCCAGCAGGATCCAGCGGCGGCCGGAGCTGGGCGAGCCCAGCAGCAACGGCAGCGAGCCGGCGCCGCTCAGCAGCGGCAGCAGCAGCGGCCAGCCCTGGGTGCCCGCCCGCCCGGTCCGAGGCGGCGGCGCGATGATGATCTCGCCAGCCGGCACCGGCGCCGGGCGGTGGCGCGGCCGCCGGTGCAGCCGGAACCGCGCCGAGCCGCCTGGCGCGGCGTCAACGGTCGGCTCATCGAGCAGGGAGGCGTTCGGGATCATGCGGCGGGGCCGAGAGGGTCGGGGGACTGGTGCGTCTCGGCAGGTCCGAACCTACAGCCCCGCACGGCCACCAGGGAGCCGCGCCGAAGATTGTGGATAACCGCCGCGCCGGCCCGGGCCCGGGCCGCACCCTGGCCGCTACGGGAGGATGACCGTCTGGAAGTCGTAGGGCTCGCGATGGAACCCGAGGCGCTCGTACAGCGCGACCGCTGGAGCGTTGAAGTCGTTCACGTACAGCGACAGCGAGGGATGACGGTCGAACGCGAGTCGGCAGCAGGCAGCCATGGCGGCCGTGCCCATGCCCCGCCCGCGGGCCTCCGGCGGCACGTAGACCCCCTGGATCTGCGCGCCGCGGTTGCTGGCGCAACCGATGTCCATCTTGAACAGCAGCTCGGCGCCGACCTCGTAGACGTAGGTCCAGCCGCGGGCGGTGAGGATCTGGACCCGCCGCCGGTAGCCCGAGGGGTCGCGGGCCAGCGGGTTCTCCCCCATCTCCTCGGTGTACATGGCGGCGGACAGTTGGAGCACCCGCTCCTCGTCGGTCGGGGTCGCCAGCCGCGCGACGCCGCGCCGCGCCGCAGGCCCCTCCAGGCTGGAGGGATCGACCGAATATACGTACTGGCGGTCGCGGACCTCCCTGGCGGCGCCGTAGGTCGGCCCGATCAGCTCCCAGAGCCGCATGACCGCCAGGCGCTCGCCGACCAACATGCGGGTCGCCGCCGACCCGGCGGCGGTCGGCGCCAGGGCATCGCAGATGGCGATGTCATCGACCGCCGGCACCACGTTGGGGCCGACGTGCAGCACGCCGAGCAGCTCACCCGACCCGGAGATGGCTCCCCACAGCGGGCTCCAGCCGGGCGCCCTGAGCACGCCGTCGTTCAGCACCCGGCTGGCGATGAAGACGTCCCTGGCCGGCTGCCGGTCCAGGAAGGCCAGGGCCGCCCGCTCGTCGGCGCGACCGAGCAGGCGGATTTCCAGGCCGGACGACCCGCGTGCCCCGCCCCCCGGTCGCGCCAGACGCATTCTCAGCGTCGGATCACCTCCGGCTTGCCGCTGGCGGCACCGGAGGCCTTGTACTCCTCGGCCAGCAGCTTGGCCTCGTGCATCAGCGAATCGACGATCTCGGACTCGGGCACGGTGCGGATCACCTGGCCGCCGCGGAAGATCTGGCCCTTGCCCTTGCCCGAGGCGACGCCGATGTCGGCCTCTCGCGCCTCGCCGGGGCCGTTGACGATGCAGCCCATCACCGCGACGCGCAGCGGCGCGTCGATCTCGCCCATGCGCTCCTCGACCGCGTTGGCCAGGCTGAACACGTCGACCTCCGCGCGGCCGCAGGACGGGCAGGCGACCAGGTCGAGCTTCTTCGGCCGCAGGCCGAGGGCGCCGAGGATCGCGTTGCCGACCTTGACCTCCTCGACCGGATGGGCGGTCAGCGACACGCGGATGGTGTCGCCGATGCCCTCGGCGAGCAGGGTGCCGATGCCGACGGTGGACTTGATGATGCCGTCCTTGGGCGTGCCCGCCTCGGTGACGCCGAGGTGGAGCGGGTAGTCGCAGCGCTCGGCCAGCAGGCGGTAGGACCGGATCATCATCACCGGGTTCTGGTGCTTGACCGAGATCTTCATGTCCCCGAAGCCCACGGACTCCAGGATCCCCACCTCGAACAGGGCCGACTCGACCAGCGCCTCGGGGGTCGGGCCCCCGTGCTTGGCGAGGATCTCCTTCTGGAGGGACCCGGCGTTGACGCCGACGCGGATGGGGATGCCGCGCGCGGCCGCCTCCTGGGCGATCAGCTTGACCTTGTCATGCTTCTTGATGTTTCCGGGGTTGATGCGCACCCCGGCACAGCCCGCCTCGATCGCGGCCATCGCGTATTTCCACTGGAAATGGATGTCCGCGACGACCGGGATCGTTGACTTCGTGGCGATCGCCGGGAGGGCGGCCGCATCGTCGGTGTCCGGCACCGCGACCCGCACGATGTCGCAACCCGAGGCGGCCAGCTCGGCAATCTGCTGGAGGGTGGCGTTGATGTCGGCAGTCTTGGTAATCGTCATCGACTGCACGCTCACCGGCGCGCCACCCCCGACCGGCACCTTGCCGACGTTGAGTCGGCGCGAGTGCCGGCGGCCCTTGCCAGCCGCGAGGTCGGTCATCTCGAGGGGGAAGGCCACGGTCCATAGCTCCTTTCAGAGACGGGCCCCCGCCGCCTGGGGAGATGAGACGGAGACCATCCGGCTGGTTTCATCTGAACGGGTTGGCGATCGGGCTGGTGATGTCCAGCCACACCACCACGAGCACGAACACGAACAGCAGGCTCACCGCCACCGCCGCGATCGGCGCGATCTTGCGGAGGTCCACCTCGCGCCTGGTGATCGACTGCCAGCCGATCAGCGCGAGGTAGCCGCCGTCCAGGATGGGTATCGGCAGCAGGTTGAAGATTCCCACGAACACGTTGAACTCGATCAGCAGAACGACGAACACGCTCCACTGGCCGGCGGACACCGCCTGGCCGGCCAGGCGCCCGATCCCGTACAGGCTGAGCGGGGCGGACTCGCCGCCGCCACCACCTCCTCCCCCGCTGCCGGAGGACTGCGCGGGCTGCTGCAGGCGGTCGGCGAGCCCGGGGATCAGCCCTCCGAGCCCCTTGAACGAGCCGACCACCAGGTCACCGAACATCGCTCCGGTGGAGGCGATGCCCTCGACCGGGCCCTTGCGCACCAGGGCGCCGCTGGGGCTGATGCCGAGGAACCCCCGCGGCTGACCGTTGGCGTCCTTCTCCAGCGCCGGCACGAGGCTGGCAGTCAGGGTCCGGCCATCGCGCTGGTAGGTGATGCTGACCCGCCGGCCGGCCCTGTCGGTCAGGACCGAGCGGAGCTGGTCGAAGCTGGAGATGCGCTGACCGTCGATGGCCACGATCTTGTCGCCGGAGCGCAGCCCGGCCGCGGCGGCGGGCGCCGGCTTGCCGTCGCTGGTGGTCGCCACCGTGGTCTGAATGGTCGTGGTCGGGGCGCCGATCTGCAGGCCGATCAGGACGATCAGCGCGTAGATCAGCACCAGCGCCATGATGAAGTGGGTGACCGAGCCGGCCGACAGGACGATCGCCCGTTGCCAGGCGGGCTTGTTGCGGAACTGGCGCTCCGGGGCGACCGGCTCGGACTTGCGGCCGCGCTCCTCCTCGAGGAAATTGCCGTCGAATTCGTGCGGGCTCATGCCGGCGATCTTGCAGAAGCCGCCGAGCGGCAGGATCTTGATGCCGTACTCGGTCTCGCCCCGCCGGAAGGACCACAGGGTCTTCCCGAACCCGAGGAAGAAGCGCTCGACCTTCATGCCGAACAGCTTCGCGGTCAGGAAGTGGCCTCCCTCGTGCAGGAAGATGGCCAGCATGAGGGCGAAGATGAAGAGCAGGATGCCGATCAGACTCATGCGGTCTCCCCGGTGGGGGTCAGGTCTTGGACCAGTGTACGAGCGCGCCGCCGGGACCATTGCTCCGCCTGGAGGACGGCGTCGAGGTCGACCACGTCCGGCACCTGGTGATCGGCCAGGACCTGGCACACCACCTCGGCGATCCCGGGGAAGCGTAAGCGCCCCGCCAGGAACGCCGCCACCGCCTCCTCGTTGGCGGCGTTGAGCACGGCGGGCGCGGTGCCGCCGCGGCGGCCCGCGCCGACGGCGACGTCCAGCAGCGGGAAGACCTCTCGCTCGACCGGGAGGAACTCCAGCGTGGAGGCCCTGGTCCAGTCGAGCCTGCCGATCGGCCGCTCCGAGCGCTCGGGCCAGCCCAGCGCCAGGCCGATCGGCAGCCGCATGTCCGGCATCGAGAGCTGGGCGATGGTCGCGCCGTCGCGGAACTCGACCATGGCGTGCACGATGCTCTGCGGGTGGACGACCACCTCGATCCGGTCGAATGGGATATCGAACAGCAGATGGGCCTCGATCACCTCGAGGCCCTTGTTCATCAGGGTCGCCGAGTTGGTGGTGACCACCGGGCCCATCCGCCAGGTCGGGTGGGCGAGCGCCTCCTCGGGCGAGACGCCGGCCAGCTCCTGGGCGGAACGGCCCCGGAAGGGACCGCCGGAGGCGGTGATCACCAGCCTGGCCACCTCGTCCGGCGACCCGGCGCGAAGGCACTGCGCCAGGGCGGAGTGCTCGGAGTCGACCGGCACGATCTGACCCGGCCGGGCTCGCGACGCCACCAGCGAGCCCCCGACGATCAGGCTCTCCTTGTTGGCCAGCGCCAGCCGGCGGCCGGCCTCGAGCGCACGAAGCGTCGGCCGCAGCCCCACCGAGCCGGTCACGCCGTTGAGCACCACCTCGGCGCTGTCGAGGGCGGCCAGCTCGCCCACCGCCTCGGGGCCGACCTCCAGGCGGCAGCCGGCCGGCAGGTCCCGGGCCAGCTGGCCCGCCTCGGTGTCGTCGACCAGCGCGACCACCTCGGGACGCAGGTCGCGGGCCTGGGCGGCGAGCCTGGCGGCGGAGCGCCTCGCCGCCAGCGCCACCACCCTGAAGCGACCGTCCGCCTCCCGGATCACGTCGATCGCCTGCTCGCCGATGGATCCGGTGGACCCGAGCAGCGCCACGCCGGTGGGGCTCATCGCATCGCCTCCGCGGTGGGGATCATCCGGCCGCCCTCTCGTCCCCGGGGCGTTGCGAGAGCGGCAGCTCCATGGTGCTCCCGGGCTGGGCCCCGGGGCCCGGCTCCAGCTTGCGCCCAGGCCGTCCGGCCGAGGTGCGGAGCTGGCCGCAGGCGGCGTCGATGCCGACGCCGCGGTTGGCGCGCACGCTCACCGCCAGGCCGTGGTCCGCCACCACGTCACGGAACCGGTGGATCGTCCCGCGCGAGGGCGTATCGAGCCCGAGGCTCGGCGTGGGGTTGTAGGGGATCAGGTTGACGTGGGCCGCGTGGCCGCCGGAGCCGGGCACGCGCAGCGGCGCCAGCAGCCTCCCCAGCGCCTCCGCCTGGTCGGCGCCGTCGTTCACATCGCGGATCAGGGCGTACTCGAAGGACACCCGCCGGCGGGTCGCGGCGACGTAGCGCCGCACCGCCTGCAGCAGCTCGGCGATCGGCCAGGTGCGGTTCAGCGGCACCAGCCGGTCGCGCAGCTCGTCGGTGCCGGCGTGGATCGACACCGCGAGGTTCACCGGGAGCCCCTCGCGGGCGGCGCGGTCGATGCCCGGGACCAGCCCGACCGTGGAGATGGTGATCGCCCTGGCCGAAAGCCCGAAGCCCCGGTGGAGGCGCCGGACCGCCGGCCAGGTGCCGGGGTTGGCGAAGGGCTCGCCCATGCCCATGAACACGACGTTGGTGAGGTGGTCGGGTGCGGTGGGCGACGGACGCAGCTCGTCCAGCAGGGACCACACGCGGGCGACCTGCTCCACCACCTCGCCGGCCGAAAGGTTTCGCGTGAAGCCGAACTGCCCCGTCGCGCAGAAGGTGCAGCCCATGGCGCAGCCTGCCTGGGTCGAGATGCACAGGGTGGCGCGGCCCTGGCGGCCCCCCTCCCAGTCGTCGGACGGGGCGCTCGGCGGGTAGAACATCAGCACCGACTCGACACTGTCGCCGCCGGCCAGCCCGAAGAGGAACTTGTGGGTCCAGCCGTCGTCGCCTGCCTGGTGGCGCTGCAGGTCCAGCCCGGCGCCGGTGAACCGCTCCGCCAGGAAGCCGCGGAAACCGGCTGGCAGGTCGGTCATTGCATCAGGGTCGGCGACCTTGCGCCGGTCGAGCTGGCGCGCGAGCTGGCGGGCTCGGTAGGCGGGCTCGCCCGCCTCGCCGGCCAGGCGTGCGAGGTCGGCCGGCCCGAGGTCGTAGAGCGACCGCGGATCGCCGGCGGTCGGGCCCGTCTGGCGGGTGCCCGTCATGGAGCGCGGAGGAGGTTGAACCATGCCATCACGTAGTAGAGGGCTGGTGCCATGAACAGCAGCGCGTCGATCCGGTCGAGGATGCCACCATGGCCCGGCAGGAGCGAGCCCATGTCCTTCACCGCCAGGTCACGCTTTAGCATCGACTCCGAGAGGTCGCCCAGCGGGGCGACCACGCAGGTGACCGCGGCGAGCGTCAGCCCGGAGGCGAACGACCAGGGCTCCCAGCGAGGCAGCAGGAACGCGCCGGCGAGCAGGCAGGCGGCCGTGGCGCCCGCCGCGCCCTCCCACGACTTGTGCGGCGACACCGCCGGGGCCAGCGGGTGGCGGCCGACCAGCACGCCGGTGGCATAGGCGAAGGTGTCGTAGACCACGGTGAGCACGGCGTAGGCGATGATCGCGCCCACGTAGTGGTCGGCCTGGCGCAGCACCAGCGCCAGGTGCGCCGCCATGAACGGCACGTAGACCGTGGCCAGCACCGTGGCCGCCACGTTGCGGGTGACCTCGGTGCGCTGGCGGTCGACCAGGTACCAGGCGAACGCGGCCAGGATGGTCAGCAGCAGGCCGAAGGAGAGCGCGGACGGGCCCTCGAGGTAGGCCCCCAGCACCAGCACCGCCGCCATCACCAGGACCACCGGCTCGGCCGGCCGGGTGGCGCGGGCGCGCAGCACCGCCAGCAGCTCCAGCAGCGCCAGGACGACGATCACCAGCAGGAACCCGACGAACGCCGGCCGTGAGAGCACCAGCGTGGTCAGCAGCGTGCCGGCGAGCAGCAACGCGGTGACGATCGCCAAGGGCAGGTTGCGGCCGGCCTCGCGCTTTCGCCGCGGTTCCGGCGAGGGCGCAGGCTCGACCGGTGCCGGGGGATCAGTCATGAGGTCCCCGGGGCCTGCCCTCGATCACGGCCCTCCTACACCTCGAGCAGCTCCTGCTCCTTGTTCTGGAGCAGGGAGTCCACCTCGCCGACGAACCTGTCGGTGAGCTGCTGCACGCGCTGTTCGGCGCGCCGCTGCTCGTCCTGGGAGATCTCGCCGTCCTTCTCCAGTCGGTCGAGCTGCTCCTTGGCGTGCCGGCGCACGTTGCGGACGCTGGTCCTGGCCTCCTCGGCGCGCTGCTTGGCCAGCTTCACGTACTCCTTGCGTCGCTCCTCGGTGAGCGGCGGGAACGCCAGGCGGATCACCTGCCCGTCGTTGGCCGGGTTGATCCCGAGGTCGGAGTTGCGGATGGCCTTCTCGATCGAGGCGGTGGCGTTGCGGTCGTAGGGCGAGACCACCAGCAGCCGCGCCTCTCGCGCGGCGATCGACGCGAGCTGCTGCAGTGGTGTGGGCGCGCCGTAGTAGTCCACCGTCAGGCGGTTGACCAGGGCGGGGTTCGCGCGGCCCGTGCGGATGCCGCTGAACTCCTCCTTGGCCACCTCGATGGCCCGGCTCATCTTCGCCTCGGCCTCTCGTAGTGTGTCCTCGATCATGTGCGCTCCCCTCGTCCCTGGGTTTCGCTGGCGTGGCTGCCCTCGAGCTCCTCGGCGAAGCCGGCGCTGGCGCCGACCACGGTCCCGATCGGCTCGCCGCACACCGCACGGCGGATGTTTCCCTCGGTAAGCAGGTCGAACACAATGATGGGGAGGTCGTTGTCCTTGCACAACGACAACGCGGTGGTATCCATCACCTTGATCTCGCGGCGGATCGCCTCGAGGTAGTCGAGGTGCAGGAACTTGCGGGCCTCCGGATGCTTCTTGGGATCGGCCTCGTAGACCCCGTCAACGCCGTTCTTGGCCATCAGGATCACCTCGGCGCCGATCTCCAGGGCCCGCTGGGCCGCGGTGGTGTCGGTCGAGAAGTACGGGACCCCGAGGCCCGCCCCGAAGATCACGATGCGGCCTTTCTCCAGGTGGCGGATGGCCCGCCGCGGGATATAGGGCTCGCCGATCTGGATCATCTGGATCGCCGTCTGCAGCCGGGTGACCACCCCGCGGCGCTCCAGGGTGTCCTGGAGCGCGAGCGAGTTGATCACCGTGCCGAGGATGCCCATGTAGTCGGCGCGGTTGCGGTCCATGCCCACAGCGGCGGCGGCCTCGCCGCGGACGATGTTGCCGCCCCCGACCACGACCGAGACCTGGACGCCGAGCTCGACGACCTCGGCGAGCTGGGCGGCGATGCCGTCGATCTTGTCGAAGCCCAGGCCCCAGCCGGCGTCGTCGCTGGCGAACGCCTCTCCGGACAGCTTGACCAGGACCCGGGTATAGCGAGGTTTCCCGGCGCAGGGCTCGGGCACCGGCTGCTCGCCCGCGATCACAAAGGCCACCCGCTCCCCTTTCCGGAGTCGACTCGCTCGAGCTTCAGCTCGCGCACTGGTAGCGGCATCCCCGTTCGGCTGCTCGCTACGCCTCCTCCCCAACCTTGTACCTGGAGAAGCGGCGCAGCACGAGCCTCTCACGGACCCTGTCGGAGTACGCGTCCAGCAGCTCCTGGATCGTCTTGTCCTGATCCCGGATGAAGGGCTGGTCCAGCAGGACGACCTGCTTGTAGAAGTCCTTCAGCTTGCCCTCGACGATCCGCTCGACGATGTGGTCCGGCTTGCCCTCGGCCTGCGTGGCGTAGATCTTGCGCTCGCGCTCGAGGACCTCGCCCGGGACGTCGTCGCGGCTGACGTAGGTGGGGTCCGCGGCGGCGACGTGCATCGCGATGTCACGAGCCAGCCGGCGGAACTCGTCGGTCATGGCGACGAAGTCGGTCTCGCAGTCCAGCTCGACGAGCACGCCGAGCTTGGGCGGCAGGTTGGGGTCGGGCTTGTGCAGGTAGGCCTCGACGACGCCCTCGCTGGCCGTGCGGCCCGCGCGCTTGGTGATCCCGGCCTTGCCGGTCTCGCGCAGGATCTCCTTGGCCCTCTCGAAGTCGCCATCCGCCTCCTGCAATGCCCTCTTGGAGTCCATCATGCCTGCGCCTGTCTCGTCGCGCAGGGCCTTGACCTGGGCGGACGTTATCTCCATCTGGAACGGTGCTCCTTGTCATCAGGTCGCCAGCTCGGGGCCGCCGCGTCGTGGCGCTCCGCGGCTGGAGGGCGACACATGGTCATGCTCGTGGACTCGGACGTCAGGACTGTCCCGCCTCGTCCTCGGTGGTCGCTGGCTCGGTCGCGTCGGGCGCGGTCCCGGCCTCGGGCGCGGCGGTCCCGGCCTCTGTGGCGTCGGCCCCGGCGGCGGTCCCGCTCGCGGCGGTTCCGGCCTCTGTGGCCTCGGCCTCGGTCCCGGCCTCGGCTCCGGCGGTCCCGGCCTCGCGCGCGGAGGCCTCGGGCGACGGGGCCTGGGTCGGGGCGGTGGCGGCCGCCGGGGCCGCACGACCCCTCCTGGCCGCGGGCGCGGCTGGCGCCGCCTGGGGAGCCGCCGGCCCGGAGGCGGCCGTGGTGGCGCCACCCTCGCCGGACTCCAGCAGCTCGCGCTCCCACTCCGCCAGCGGCTCCTCGTCGGCGGGGCTGGCCGCGACCGGGGCGGTCCCTTCCTTGGCGACCGTCTCCGCACCGTAGACCGCGCGGAGCCGCAGTCCCTCGGCGACGGCGTCGGCGACGATGCGGGTCAGCAGGCTGCCGGCCCGGATCGCGTCGTCGTTGCCGGGGATCGGGTAGTCGACCTCGTCGGGGTCGCAGTTGGTGTCGAGGATGGCCACCACGGGGATGCCGAGCTTGCGCGCCTCGGTGACCGCGATGTGCTCCTTGCGGGTGTCCACCACCCAGACCGCCGCCGGTGGGCGGGTCATGTCCCGGATGCCGCCGAGGTTGCGCTCGAGCTTCTCGCGCTCGTGGCGCAGCCGCAGGACCTCCTTCTTGGGAAGGACGTCCATGCCCCCGGTGGTCTCCATCGCTTCCAGCTCCTTCAGACGCTGGAGCCGACGGTAGATGGTGGTGAAGTTGGTGAGCATGCCACCCAGCCAGCGGTAGTTCACGAACGGCATGGTGACGCGCTCGGCCTGGCTCTTGATGGCTTCCTGGGCCTGCTTCTTGGTGCCGACGAACAGCACCGTGCCGCCCTTGGCGACCGTGTCCCGCAGGAACGAGAAGGTGGACTCGATCGACTCCATGGTCTTCTGGAGGTCGATGATGTAGATGCCGTTGCGCTCGCCGTAGATGTAGCGCTTCATCTTCGGGTTCCAGCGCCGGGTCTGGTGCCCGAAGTGGACGCCAGCTTCCAAGAGCTGCCGCATGGTGACGACTGCCAAGGTAATCCTCCCTGGTCGATCCGGTTTGGCCTCGGCCTGCCCTGCGTCCCACGGGCGTCGTGTTCGTGGGGTTGCCGGGCTTCCCGAACCCGCTCCACGCTCGGGAGCGAGCACCGTTCGGGCCCCGTAAACAGGCGTGCGTTGTAGCCCGGGGAAAATCCCAGGCCCGGGCGGACGATAGCACAGCACGTCCAGCTCCTGCCTCGACCGAGATGCGCGAATCGGCGAACTTCGTCGCCACCAGGGCCCGTGGGCGCCGATGCCGCGCCACCGGCCCTGGGCGGTACGGGCGGGGCCCGGCGGCCGCTCGCGTCAGCGATGCGTGGTCAATGTGGGCCGCCCGGTTCGGACAGGGGTGCGAGGCGGGGTCGCGCGAGTCCGGCCAGCCACGGCAACGGGTCGATGTAGGTCCCGTGCACGCGCAGGCCCAGGTGCAGCGCGGCGACGCTGGGGTCGGGGCTGGCGTGACCGCTCGCCAGTGTGCCGAGGCGATCGCCGGTGGTGGTCGCCTGACCGACCGACGCTTCCAGTGTCCGCAGCGGCCCGAGCGTCACCAGCACGGCGGGCGCGACCTGGATCGTCACCCAGGTCGTTCCGGCCACCGGCCCGGCGAACGTCACCCGGCCGCTTGCGGGCGCGCGCACGGGCAAGCCAGGGACCGCGCCGAAGTCGACTCCGCGATGACCCGGCCCGAAGGGGCCGGCGGCCTCTTCGAAGCCACGTACCAGCGGTCCGTCCACCGGAGGGCGCAGCGCCGGCACCCGCGGAGCGGTCGCCGTGCGGGCTGGCCGGATACCACCGGACGCAAGGCCAGCCGCCTTGGCGCCCGCAAAGCCTCGGGCGGGCCTGGTACCGGCCGGATCGGCGGCGGGGCTGGTGCCGGCGGGATCGGCAGCGAGCGTGGTGCCGGCCGGGGCGGCGGCGGGGCTGGCGCTGGTGGCGGCTTGGGAGACCGGGTCGGCGGCGGACACGGTGGAGCTGCCGGCCAAGGCGGGAGCCAGCGAGGCGGGGGCCACGAGGGCGACCATGCCGGCGAGCCACAGCAGCACCGCGGGCACCAGCGCCCGCGGTGCGGGCTCGGGTGGTTGCGACTCGGGTCGGTGGGACGAAGGTCGGCGGACGGGCAAGGCGTGCACTGGAGTCCTCGTGGTGTGCGGCGGTGAGGCTCCCATGACGCTACGGCCTGGCGAGCCAGGCGTGGGACCGTCGGCGGAATTTGTGGATAACATTCGGCTGGCACCCGAGTGCCCCGCCAGCCCGGCGGTCAGGTACCTCCGGCGCGCGCCACGCGGCGCCGTCGGAGCCGGTCACGGAGCGGCGACGCGGCGGCGGACGCGTGGCCGGCTCCGTAGGCTCCCTATCGGACGTCCTGGAGCTTTCCTCTTAGCTGAAGGACCGCCTTGGTATGCATCTGGCACACCCTTGACTCGGTGACCCCGAGCACCTGACCGATCTCGGCCAGTGTCAGCCCTTCGTAGTAATAGAGCGTGATGACGATCTTCTCTCGCTCGGCGAGCCGGTTGATGGCGGTCGCGAGGATGGTCTTCATCTCCTCGGACTCGAACGCCGCCACCGGGTCCTCGGCGCCCTTGTCCTCGAGCGTGTCGACCAGGCTGAGCCGGTCACCACGCTCCGAGCCGACCGACAGCAGCTCGTCGAGGGCGACCACCGAGACGAACGAGATCTGGCTGAAGATGTGGTGCAGCTCGGCTGTGGTGATACCAAGCTCCTGTGCGACCTCCGCGTCGCTCGGGCTGCGATGCAGTCGGTTCTCCAGCTCGGCGTAGGCCTTCTCGACCTCGCGGGCCTTGAACCGCACCGAGCGTGGAATCCAGTCGATCGCTCGGAGCTCATCGATGATCGCGCCCTTGATGCGCGAGATCGCATAGGTCTCGAACTTGATGCCCCGCTCGAGGTCGTACTTCTCGATCGCGTCGATCAATCCGAAGATCCCGTAGGACACGAGATCCGCCTGTTCGATATTGGGTGGCAGACCGATGGAGACACGACCGGCGACGTACTTCACCAGCGGAGCGTAGTGCAGGATAAGGCGCTCGCGCGCATCGATGGATGCCTTGAGCTTGAACTCCTCCCACAGCCGACTCACGGACGACGGCTCGTCCAAAGAAGCCCCCCCTTTGGCCGTCCGGCGCTCGCTGAGCCCGTCTGGCGTTTGTTCCCCCCGCAGCGGCCGGCCGGAACCCCCACGCCTGGCGTCCGGCGACCAGGGCAGGCGGCTCAAGCTCGCGGGTGAGCCTGCTCGTAGACCCGCCGTAGCCGCTCGTTCGATACGTGAGTGTAGGTCTGGGTGGTTGTCAGGGCAACGTGCCCCAGCAGTTCCTGGACGGACCGCAGGTCAGCGCCGCCCTCCAGCAGGTGGGTCGCAAAGCTGTGTCGTAGCGTGTGTGGGCTGGTCTCCGCGGGCACTCCGAGGCCCACTCGGTAGCGCTGGATCATCCCACGTACGTCTCTTGGCGTCATTGGCCGGTGGCGCCGATTGAAGAAAAGCGCCAGCTCTCCCAGCGCCGATGGGCGGTCCCGCGCGTTGGGGCGGATTGCCGCCGACGGACGCCCGGCCGGGTCCGGCGAAGAGCGGTTCCGCGCGCCTGGGAGCATCGCGGCGCGACCCTCGCCCAAGTAGGCGCGCAGGGCTCGCCGGGCCGGCTCGCCGAATGGCACCAACCGCTCCTTGCCGCCCTTTCCGTGCACGCGCGCGATGTCGGCGCGCAGGTCGACGTCCCCGAGCGCGAGCCCGCACAACTCACCGACCCGCATCCCGGTGGCGTACAGCAGCTCCAGGATCGCCCGGTCGCGCAGGCCCACCGGGCCCAGCGCCTCGGGCCTGGAGAGCAGCGCTTCCACCTGCCGCTGCTTCAGGACCACCGGGAGACGCCTCGGCCCGCGCGGAGCCCCCAGGTCCGCGGCCGGGTTGCTGGGGACCAGGCCCCGGCGGACCAGCAGCCGGAAGCACGCGCGCAGAGCCGCCGCCTTGCGGGCGACCGAGGAGTCGGCCAGTCCCCGGGTCTTGAGCTGGGCCAGAAATCGCCGCAGCAGCAGCGCGTCGACGGTGGCGGGGTCGAGCACCCTGGCTCGCCCCGCAAAGCGGAAGAACTGCACCACGTCCCGTTCGTAGGCGACCACGGTGTTGGCCGCCAGCCCGCGTTCGTCCCGGAGGTGCGCCAGGAACGCGTCGACCGCGTGCTGCGCCAGCGGCGCCAGCGCCTCGTCCGCGGTGGCAGCGGCGCGGACCGGCCTCGCGCTGGCAGCGGCGCGGCGCGGCGCCGCCTGGCTCCGGGAATCCGAACTCTTGCTCATGCCCGCATGATCGCGGCTCCCAGGGATCACCTCAAGGCTCGGAGGCAAACGCGGGCGGCCGACCCATCGCGGCCGACCCGATCATGGCGAGGCGGGTGGGCCTCGCGTGGCCGATGGGAACGGCACGGCGATGGCCTCCGCGCCGGCCGCTGATCGGCGGGCGAAGCCGGCGAGCTCCAGCTCCAGCAGGGCGGCGTCGACCCGGCCAGGAGCCAGGCCGGTCGCTCCCGCGACCTGGGCGACGCCCATCACCCGACCGTCGGCCAGGGCCTCGAGGACCTGCCGGGCGGCCGTGCTCGCGCCGGCCGGCCACGGCTGCCAGGGCAGCCGAGGGCCACCGCCGAGTGGGCGAGCGTGACCGGGGTGGCGGGCGCCTGCGACGCTGGGGACGCCAGGGGTGATGGCGAGTGCCTCGAGCACGTCGTCGAGGCCGCGGACGAGGGCGGCGCCGTCGCGGATGAGGTCGTTGCATCCGGCGGCTCCGCGATCCCAGGGGGCACCTGGCACGGCCAGCACCTGGCCGGCGCCTCGGGAGCCGGCGGCTCGGGCGGTGGACAGGCTGCCGGAGCCGGCGGCGGCCTCGACCACCACCACGGCACCGGACAGCGCGGCGATCAGCCGGTTCCGCGGCAGGAAGTGAGCGGCCAGCGGGCGCGCGCCGGGAGGGTGCTCGGCCAGCAGCGTCCCGCCAGCCTCGCGGACACGGCGGAAGAGCTCGACGTTCCGGCGCGGATAGGGCACGTCCAGGCCGCAGCCCAGGACGACGACGGTGTGGCCGCCGGCGTCGAGGGCGCCGGAGTGGGCGGCCGCGTCGACGCCGATCGCGCCACCGCTGACCACGCAGATCCCGAAGCCGGCAAGGCCCATGGCGAGCGAGCGGGCGGTGGCTCTGCGCAGCGCCGAGGCCCTGCGGCCGCCGACGATCGCGGCCGAGACCGCGGACCCCGGCGGGTCCGGCCCGGCCACGAACAGCCACGCGCAGGGCGGGTCCGGAGGTGTCGCGGTGAAGGGCCAGCCGGGATCGCCAGGCAGCATGAAGCGGACGTCGAGTTCGCGGAGGTGCGCGGCCACCTCGCCAGGATCGGGGCTGGCGGGCCCGAGCAGGCTCGCCGGGTCCGCTCCGGCGGCGAGCCGCGACGCGGTGACCGAAGGCAGGGGCCCTGGAGTGGCCGCCAGGGCGAGCATCGCCTCGCGCGCCTTCCTCGCGGGCGACCACCACGCCGGCGCCGGTCCGTGGCGCGAGCGGCCTCGGTTGCGGGCCGGGATCAGTGGAGACATCGCGCGTCACTCCTCGCAGGGAGATCGAGCCCGAGGCGAGCGAGCCGAGCGGTCATGCGGCATCAGGCTGGTCGTCGGGGTCGAGGGCGAGGTGGCGAAGGCCGAGGGCTTCGCGGACGTGGTGGTCGTCGACCCTGGGGTCACCGGCGAGGTCGGCGATGGTCCGGGCCACCCGCAGGCAGCGGTGGAATCCGCGCGCGGAGAGGCCGAGCCTGTCCACGGCCGCGCCGAGCAGCCGGCGGGCGGCGACGGTCGGCCGGCAGGCGGCGTCGAGGTCGGCGACGGCCAGGCGGGCGTTCGGGACGCCCATGGGGCAGCCGGCCGGCTCTGGGGCAATCGGGACGCCCATCCGAGCGCCTGCCGGGTTTGCGGCAATGGGGACGTCCATCCGCGCGCCGACGGGCTGTTGAGCGATCGGGATCCCCGCCCGCGAGCAGGCGAGCTGGCGGGCGGCGGCCACGCGGGCGCGCACCGCCGCTGACGGCTCGCCGGCGATGGCGGTGTCGAGCTCGCTGGCGCCGACGCGGTCCACTCGCACGTACAGGTCGACGCGGTCCAGCAGCGGCCCGGACAGCCGCCGCTCGTAGCGGCGCACCTCCTCGGCCCCGCAGCGGCACGCCCGGTCCGGGTCGCCCAGGTGGCCGCACGGGCACGGGTTGGCCGCGGCGACCAGCTGGAAGCGGGCGGGGAACCGCACGCTGGCCGTCGCGCGGACCACGGTGACCTCGCCCTCCTCCAGCGGCTGCCGCAGCGACTCGCAGGCCGCGCGGCTGAACTCGGCCAGCTCGTCGAGGAACAACACGCCGAGATGGGCGAGGCTGAAGGAATCACTCTAGACGTGATATGCTCCCGAGCATGGCCGAACCCGCCTCCGCAGCGATCTACTGCCGCATCTCCCAGGCCCGGGACGGCTCCACGCTCGGCGTTGATCGGCAGGAGCCGCCCGCCCGAGCGCTATGCGAACGGCTGGGCTGGAAGGTGGAGCGCGTCTTCATTGACAACGACCTCAGCGCCTATCGGGGCAAGCGCCGGCCCGACTTTGAGGAGATGCTTGCCTGTGCTAAGGAGCGCCGCATCGGAGCCATCGCCGCCTGGGACGCTGACCGACTTACACGCGAGCCGCGCGAGAACGAGGACCTGATCGACCTTGCCGAGCAGTACGGCATCAAGCTCGCCACGGTCACGGGCGAGTACGACCTGGCGACACCCTCGGGCCGGCTCCACTTTCGTATCAAGGGCGCCATCGCTCGCCACGAGTCCGAGCATCGAGCGGAGCGCGCCCGGCTGAAGCAGGAGGAACTTGCTCGCGACGGCAAGGTCGGCGGCGGCGGGACTCGTCCCTTTGGTTACCTCGAAGACCGCGTCACGCTCCACACGCTCCCATTCTCTCTCCTAGGGTCACGCGAGACCATCGACGGAGGAGAGGCCCAGTTGGTGCAGGAGGCGGCCGAGCGGGTGTTGCTTGGCGAGTCGTTGCGCGCGGTCGCCACAGATTGGACAGGGCGAGGCGTCCACACAGTCACAGGGACATCATGGAAGACCACAGTTCTGCGGGGACTGTTGCTGTCCCCACGGATCGCTGGTCTTCGCCAGCACCATGGGATAGCCATCGGCAAGGCTGTCTGGCCGGGGATCATCAGCGAGGAAACATACGAGCGTCTCAAGGTGCTGCTGACTGATCCTGTCCGACAACTCAACGGCGGCCAGCTCGCCCGCTCCTATCTGCTGACGGGGTTCCTCTACTGTGGCGGCTGCGGACGGAGGCTCGTGGCTCGCCCGCGCGCCGACAAGCGCCGGTGCTACGTCTGCGCCTCCGGCGTGAACTTCGACGGATGCGGCAAGATCCGTCGGCTTGCCGAGCCAGTCGAGGATCTCGTCCGCGAGCAACTCTTCGCCGCCCTAGACTCCAGTGATTGGGAGTCGATGTTCCAAACCACTGCTCGCGCTGCTAAGAAGGGCGCAGCGGAAGAGCAGAAGCTTCTCGCCGCGCTCAAGGCTGACGAGGTCGCCTTGGAACATGCTGAGCGCGCCCACTTCATCGAGCGAGACTTGGACGGCAACCCGGTCCTGAGTCGCCTGCACTTCCTTCGCGTCAAGCACGAGCTTGAGGCAAGCATGGAGGAGACTCGCCGCAGGCTCGGGCGAGTGATCGGCAACCATGCCATAGCGTCCTTCCCCAGGGGCGGCGAAGAGCTGCGCGCCGCCTGGAAAGCCGGCAGCCTAGGCTGGCGACGCGCGTTCCTGACGACCTACATCGAGCGCGTGATCCTGCTCCCCTGCCTACGAGGTCGCAACAAGTTCGACCCGACCAAGGTCAAGGTCGTCTGGCGCTACTGACCGTCAGGGACAGGAGCCCGTTCAACAGCATAGCCACCACCCTGCGGGCCGCTCGCGGACTCGGACGGGTCCGCCGTGGCCGCCTCGATCTCGGCGGCCCACCGTTCAGCATCGTCAGCCGGGCGATACCCAAGCTGTCGGGCGGAACTAAGGTCCCACCATCCCCGCTGGTTGTCGGATGCACCGTAAGCGACGGTGAAACCAACTCCGGGAGCCGTCAGCGAGCAGGAGAACAACTCGACCGCATCGCGGGGACTCAGCCACGTGCTGAGGTGCCGTGGCGTGGTCGGGCGATCTGCGACCGTCCCGAGACGGAGGCAGACCACCTCAAGCCCGTACTTGTCGGCGTACAGCCGCCCGAGGTTCTCGGCGAACGCCTTGCCGACCCCGTAGAAGCTATCCGGCCGCAGCGGCACATCAGGGCCGAGGCGCTCGCCGGCTTCGTAGAACCCAGTGACGTGCGTGCTGCTCGCCAGCACGACCCGAGGGCGTCCTTGCCGGCGCGCAGCCTCGAACACGTGGTAGGTCCCAACCATGTTGGTCTGCATGATGCGCTCGAGCGTGTCTTCATGCGGGATGCCGGCCAAGTGCACGATCGCGCTCACGCCCGCCGTGGCCGAGGCCACGGCGCTGAGGTTCCGGACATCGGCTGTGACGATCTCCTCCCCGGGCTGCGCGGAACCCAGCGCGGCGACATCCAGCAGGCGCACGACATCGAAGCGACCGCGGAATCCTTCCCGCAGGATCGTGCCGATCGTGCCGCCGGCACCTGTGATCAACACCCGACGCACCGCACTCCCCCTGACTCTCGCCGCCCCGCTGCTCGTCTGTACGCAGGGCACGCTACGACTCGGCGCGACGAGGTCGCAATGTGGGGCTATCGACCGATGAGCGCAACCGCGCTATGCGATCGCATGGAGTTGATTGTCAAAGACGCGCTGATGAGTGGGCGGGAGCGCGGCTCGTCCCTCCTGCAATCGCCAGCGGGCAAACCGGTCGATGCCGTGAGTGACGGCAAGCTGCACGGCCTCCAGCAAGAGCGCGACCGCATGATCAGCATCTCGCTCGTAGACCCGCGCCAGCGAGAGGTCAACAAGGAGTCCGAGGCGGGGATGTGGTGCGCTCGTTTGGGCAAGCGCCTGCTCAAGCAGCGTGGTTGCGGCTGGGTCGCGGAGAAGCAGCAGCGCCTTGCCGGCGTACCCGGGAACTCGCGTCTCGTCCCAGATGACAAACAGCCCTGCGGCATGGCTCGCTCGATCGCTCGGGACCGACGCTTCCGCCCGGCCGAGCGCGGCTCGTGCCTTGCGTCCTTCGCCACGGACCGCCCGCTCTACCCCGACTCTCGCGGCCAGCCAACCCTGAAGCGCTTTGTTGCGGGACCCCGCCTTGCGCTCCGCTGCCTGTAGCAGACTCAACGCGAGCGACGCTCCTTGGTCCCTATCGACGTGCGGAATGTCGAGCGCGGAGTACAGCGAACTGGACACGCCGAGGAGTTGTGCCAGTAGCT
>Ga0137377_10000480_pt1 | contig 24270 bp, 9 predicted proteins | sample SagtaG_22_FD_104815 | JGI IMG/M metagenome (GOLD analysis project Ga0137377, IMG submission 104815) | Vadose zone soil microbial communities from Sagehorn Ranch, Mendocino, California, USA - Sage2_L_40_16 metaG | ecosystem: Environmental > Terrestrial > Soil > Vadose zone | place: USA... | reverse complement strand
GTGCGATCTTTGGTAGCAAAAGAATCCGCAATTCCATTTGGTTCTCAGCGCCGGAGAAAATATGCAAGGCTATAGACCTCCCCTCGGCGACTGCGCACCTACCTCTGACCAGCGGCGACCGCACAGAGGAGTCACGCGCCAGAATCCTAGAGGCCGGGAGGAAGCTTGACAGGAACCCCGTTCACAATGTCGAGAAGAATCTGCGGGTAGTACTTCTCGTTTTCAAAGCGTTTGATATCAAGGGCGCGAAACTCCGCTGTAATCAATCCTCTGCGGAACCACTCATGGCGGTCAGCGATTCCATCCTCAGCCATCCTGATTTTTTTTCGGCGTACTCAGTGTTAACGACCATCGAATCCTCCTCTCCAACCTGGTCCAAGGATAGCAGAGAGGCCGCGTAGATGCCTCGGAAACACCCCTTCCTCGGTGGGGCCAAGAGTCTTGTTGGTCCTGTTGCACACTTTCCCAAACGTTGCACAACCTGTTGCACATTTGCCTTCAAATTCTGGCCTTTTGATGCCTAAGATAGGTACTATAATGCAGCGTAAGTTATTGAACAGATTCGAATAGTAGTACTACCTAGTGGTTTTCAAGACCGCCGGTTTCAACCGCTCACCCACTCCTCCGCTTGCGATTCTAACGCACTTGTCGGGCGAGTGTGCATCTTGCTGTTGCCCAGTCGTTGCTCACTTCGTTGATGATCGAAGTCCCGGCTCATTCGAAGCTGTTCAGGGGATGATGTGGGTCGTACTCGTCCGTGAAGACGGTAAACACCAAAATCCTCGCGGTCTACCGTGAAGATTTTTCGGATGCCTTCACGCTCAGCAACCCTAACGATTGCCGCATCAGCAAGGTCCATCGGACGATCGGCGTACCTGCTCATCAGCTCGCGCATTCGAGGAACGTCAGTGAGATCGAGCGGCAGGAGCTGCAACACTCCTCGCGCAAGCATTTCCCAAAGAGCTTCCTGGGCTTTGCGCAAGTCACCTAGCAAATACATCGCTTCCGTCACTGGAGGCCAAACCGAGACCAAGGGCTCTCGCAACACTTTCAAAGCGGCAACGCACTTCTTGTGATAATGATCATCCGCATCGACCAAAGCAACGAGCGGCCCAGCATCCACGAGAATCACGGGCGTTTCCGTCGACTCTTCAACACTTCTCTGAAGCTACGACTGGTTTCTGCCGAACGCCCTGGCTTCCCGCCACTATTGTAACAACAGTCGCCGCCCTCGGCCTCAGCAAAAACATCCTCTTCGTCGCCGACCGCCCGCTTAACCTCAGTCCGCCAGCTTCTGCCTCAACCGCCGAAAGCCTGGGCTGCAAGACGATAAAAAAAGAACGCAACAAAGCATCGGCGAACTTCATCTAAGGCTCGTGTCGCCGGTTGGCGGCTAGATGGCGACTTGGTGCGGAGCTTCTCCAGGGGTGGGGAGTGCGCTTCGCCCTTACAGCGGAACGCAGGTAGTGCGGATGTTTCGCCCTCCGCGATTCCGCTCGCGCCCCTTCAGAGGACATCGGCGGTGCCAGCCAGCCCTCACTCAGGCGCTGCTGCCCGACACGTACTCGTCGAGGACAACGCTACTGTCTTAAACGATAGCGGCGGGATGTATATCTCTAATTGTGACCAGAGGGAGGATCCTGCTTATGCACAGTCCCCAGACGTTGCGTTTCGTGGTTGTATGTCTCACCCTACTCAGCGTTGCGTCTTCACTCCGCGGCCAAGCTGATACGGGTCGCCTTCAAGGTACCATTACAGACACCTCGGGAGCAGCGGTCTTAGGCGCCAACGTCTCGATCACCAACACAGCTACGGGCTTCGCTCAAAAGACTTCGACCAATGAATTGGGTTACTACGCTGTTTCCGCCTTGTTGCCGGGGCATTACCGCATCGAAGTAACGCTGCAGGGCTTCAAAAAAGTTGTTCGTGAGCTTGATCTTCAGGTTGCGCAAATTGCCGTCGCTGACTTCACGTTGGATGTGGGTGAAGTCACGCAGTCCGTCACGGTCGATGCGGGCTCTCCTGTTATTAATCCCGCCGATTCCGCGATTGGCGAAGTTGTCGAAAGCCGCCAAGTCACCGAGCTCCCGTTAAATGGGCGCAACTTCACTCAGCTTGCCACTCTGGCCCCAGGCGTGACCCGCGGCATTCCGACTGGTTCCAATTCCGCTACCGGCGCCAACAACAACGCCGAGACCTTCCGCTTCGGTCAGGAAGGTGGTGCGTCTCTCGCCGTCAATGGTCTCCGCCCTCAAAACAACAATTTCGTCCTGGACGGCATTGACAACAACGAGTCCCTTGTGAACACCATCGTGTTTTTCCCTCCTGCGGACGCCATCGATGAGTTCCGCGTTCAGACCAACGTTGCTCCTGCGGAATACGGTCGCGCCGGGGGCGCCCTGGTCATCACTTCCCTCAAATCCGGCACCAATGCGATTCACGGCAGCGCTTTCTGGTTTAACCGCAACACCAATTTGAATGCCAAGGACTTTTTCTTCACCGGCAAAACACCCAGCTTCAATCGCAACCAGTTCGGCGGCGCCGTGGGCGGCCCGGTCATCAAGAACAAACTCTTTTACTTCGGCGATTACGAAGGCCTCCGCCTGCGCCAGCCGGGTCAGGTCGGCTTTGCCTCCGTGCCCACCGACCTGATGCGCCAGGGTAACTTTTCCGAGTTGCTCTGCACCGGCAATCCGGGGTGCGCCGGCACAGGCCTTGCCGGCCCCGTTACCATCATCGACCCAAGCACCGGCTTGCAATTCATGGGCAATGGCTCGCAACCCAACGTCATTCCAGCGGCGCGCATCAATCCTGTCGGCCAAGCCTATTTGAAACTCTTCCCGGAACCTAACTGCACAGCGGCCATCAACAGCGATTGCCACAACATTCTTCAGAACTACACCAGCGCCGCAAGCATTATCGAGAATTGGAACGACTTCGATATCCGCGCTGACTATCTCCTCAATTCCACGAACTCCATTTTCGGCCGCTTTAGCCGCGGCCGCACCGACCAGACTCACACCACTCTCTTCCCTGATCTGCCCTCTTGTGCTGGCTTTGGATGCGGCACGAACTTCAATCATCCCTATGGAGCATCCATCGGCTGGACCGATACGCTCGGAACGGGTTTGATCAACGAAGCCCGCATTGGTTTCGTTCGCACCTATTACGGCTTTTTGAACCCGAACAACGACACCGCCATTTGCAGCCAGATCGGCATCGTCAACTGCAATACGCCTCTCCTCGGCGGCATCGCGCTCATCGGAGGCTATAACAACCAGATCCAATACACGGGGGACTTCGGGCCCTATCTCATTCCGCAGACCGGCTATAACGTCAACGACGCGCTTACCTGGAACAAGGGCAGGCATACTTTTAAGTTCGGGGGAAACATCATCCGCCGTCAGCTAAATCTCTATCGGCCCAACGCCGGGAAAGGTTATTTCGCCATTGCTGGTAATGGCAGCGGAGGCTGCTGCGGTGCGGCTCCAGGACAAGGGCATACCAGCACCGGCTACGAGGTTTCCGACCTGCTTGCTGGCTTTGTCGACGGCTATGCTCACGGAACGCAAACCGGCATGGTCGGCACACGCAGTTGGGAGAACGGCTTTTACGCCCAGGACGACTTCCGCGTCAAACCGCGGTTGACTCTTAATCTAGGACTTCGTTATGACTTGCTCACTTGGCCCGTGGAAGTGGATAATCGCCAGGCAAACTTTGATCTCGTTACTGGCGCCCTGATTGTGGCTGGGAGCAACGGTGCTTCTAATTCTCTGATTCCCAATGACTACCATAACTTTGGTCCTCGTCTTGGCTTTGCGTATCAGCTCACGGGCGATGGCAAGACCATCGTCCGCGGCGGTTACGGCCTCTTCTACTTCCTGGACCGCGGCGGCATCAGCAATCAGTTGGCTCAGAATCCTCCCTTTGCCGGCACCAACGGCGTCAGCTATGCTCAGGGGTTCCGAATCACCCTTAGCGGCGGTCTTCCGTGTGAGCCCAATTGCACCACATCGCAGTTGATTTCGACGAACGCCACTGCTCCTCTGCCCAGCGGCAATTTCACAAATCTCAATCTGGCTGCGCCCGTGGGCGTCAGCGTCATTGCCTACCTTACCACCAACCTTACTCCCAGGGTCTCTCAATGGAACCTTCAGGTGCAGCGCGAGGTCGGTAAAAATACGTCGGTCAGCCTAGCCTACGTCGGCACGCATGGGGACCGCCTCACTCGCAACTACAATGCGAACCAGCAGTTGTACGGCTCTCCTTCGGGCACCAGCTTGTTTCCGAACCTGGGTTCCATCACCGCTCTGGATAACCGCGGAAAATCTTACTATCACTCCCTGCAAGCCCAGTACGAGCGCCGCATGACCAACGGCCTGCAGTTCCTGGGCGCCTTCACCTGGTCAAAGACCATCGACGACGCGTGCGGCCTCGATAGCTGCGCCCCGCAGCTTTACACCAACTTCAATCTCGAGCGCGGCCTCTCCAATCAGGACCAGCCCTACCGCCTTGTCCTCAGTTCGCTCTACGAGCTCCCCTTGGGCCGTGGCAAGCGCTGGGGCCATGACTGGTCGCGCCCCATCGATTGGGCCCTTGGCGGTTGGCAGTTGAATGGAATCTATACCCTACAAGCCGGGCAGCCCTTCAGCGTCACTGTTGACGGCAGCCCGAGCAACACCCGAGCCGACCTCAATGGCAAGCCGGTTGTTCAGCCCGGGAATCTTCTCCACTACGTAACCGCGTCCGCCTTCGCCATTCCCGCCAAAACGAGTGGCGTCTTTAATGCGCCCGGCACGTCCGGTCGCGATATCCTCCGCGGGCCCGGAAGCTCAAATATGGATATGGCCCTTTTCAAGAATCTCCGATTTACAGAGAGCGTTAAGGGCCAATTCCGCGTCCAGGCTTACAACCTGACCAACACTCCCCATTTCCCCAACCCGAACAGTGATCTTTCTCAAGGCAATTTCGGTCAAATCACTTCCACCATCCCGTTCACCTTCCGGCAGGTTGAACTCGGCCTGCGGGTCACCTTTTAGCCGCATCATGTCGCGGGGGCAGCGTTTCATCATCTGCCCCCGTTCTGCTCCTGCTGCCTTTTGTTTGCGAAACTGACCGACAGCAGTCCTCTCTACAGTTATTCCTCGGAATCCAAGTACTCACTATCACTCTCTGTGTTTGGCCCCGAATAAAATGGAAATGTGATACCTACGGCCCTCCCTAGGTCCAGGTCTTTTTGTCTGCGTGCGTGCGCTCCGGCAGGACCTTCGACCTCAGTGACCCCCACGGAAGGAAAACAGCAACACGATATCGATGGCAACAGTCGTCGACGAACCCCGCCAGCTTGCTCGATCCGCCCCGGGTTAGCCTTCAACAACCTGGTAAAGCCAGGATGCGTGGGCGATGACTCTTTAGCCGGCCGCATCGACAGAGAAAGTCGCAAGGATCGCCTCTATTCCGTTCTCTGACTTCCATACGACGTGGTTTAGCGTATGTGTTTTGGCAAACACAACGTGTAAGGCGATACACGAACCGAAACTGTGGGAAGGCGCAAGAGAACCTCATTGCATTGAAAAAAGGAGAGTGGCACGCCATCTGCGTGCCATTCGCGCGAGCCTATAGTTCGTTTTTCCGAAGGAAAGTCATGGGGTGGCCCAAGAAAATCTTCGCGTGCCTGGCCGTAGGTGCCGCACTACTTGCGCTTGCAGCCGCGGTTGTTGGCTGGCGCGCATCGCAAGCAGTCCGGCTTTCGGGCGAAGAGCTACGGGCCGAGCGCGAGTTGCGCCTTTTGGTGCGTCCGCTGGAAGTCCCGCAGAACGTAGGCTTTGAAGCGGTAAGCGCGCCGGCAGCATTCGTGCAGGCGGTGCGCTTTCAGGAGCATCTTTATATTGCGAGCCCGGCAGGGCTGCTGGAATACGATTCGAGCGGCACTCCACTCCGGCAGTTTTTCGTTGGGCGGGATCTTCCTTCCTCACCTTTAGTTGCCCTGGCCACGGCAACGCTGGCGGATTCCCATGAAGCGGAGCTCTTGCTGGCTACCATGAAGGATGGAGTGCTGGCCTTTAAAGGTCGTGGCTTCCGCCAGATTTATCCCCAGGATACGGAAGCACGCGGCATCACTTCTATTCTCCCTGTTGCTTCTGGACATCTGCTTATCGGAACCAAGAAACGGGGTGTGCTGTTGTACGACGGGCAACAAATCACGGCACTGCACCCAACCTTGAGCGGCCTTTATGTGCAGGCGCTGGCAGGAAACGAGTCGGATTTGTGGGTGGGCACCCTGGATCGAGGCGTTCTGCACTGGCATGCCGGAACGACGGAGGCATTCGGGGAAGGAGAGGGGCTGCCCGACCCGCAGGTACAGGCCATCGTTGCTTCAGACGAGAAGACGTACGTTGGGACGGTGCTGGGTGTGGCAGAGTTCCATCGCGGGCGATTCTCACGAGTGCTGGCGCCGGGGGTCTTAGTGACTTCTTTGCTGCTGCGTGGCGACAACCTGATTGTGGGGTCCGAAGACCAAGGAGTGATTTCCGTGCCCTTGACGGGCCGTCGTCTGACTTCGCGTTCGGGAGGCGCACCGGAATTGACGGAAGTACGGCAGTTGCTGGATGTCGGGGATTCCGTGTACGTGCTAACGCGGAACGCGCTGTTTCAAATGAATGCGCGAGGGTTTGGCTGGAAACAGGTATTGCAACCCGGGCCGGCGATTCTGAGTGACCGCAATGTGTCAGCGCTGGCAATGGATGGCCGAGAGCACTTGTGGGTTGGCTATTTCGACCGAGGGCTGGATCTTCTGGAAGCGGATGCCCAGCGAAGCACGCACGTCGAGGACGAGCATGTCTTCTGTGTAAACCGAATCTGGCCGGATGCAAAGACGGGAACCATCGCAGTGGCCACGGCGAACGGGTTAGTTCGCTTTGGAGAAACCGGTAGGCAGGAGCAGGTGTTGACGCGAAGCGACGGCCTAATCGCCGACCATGTGACGGATGTCGTAGCCTATCGCGACGGTCTAGCCATTGCCACGCCGTCAGGGCTGACGTTTCTGGATGCGAACGGCGCGCGAAGCATGTACGCATTTCAGGGATTGGTGAACAACCACGTCTATGCGCTGGGCGTTTCGGGAGACCAACTGCTGGTGGGGACGCTCGGAGGCTTGTCCATGCTGGGCCAGGGAGAAATTCCCGTCAACTATACCTCTGGAACGTCGGGATTGCAGCATAACTGGATCACCGCAGTAGTGCCGGTAGGCGAGGAGTGGATGGTGGGCACCTACGGGGCAGGAATCCTAGGGCTGGACCGCGCGGGCCATTTCCGCAGTTTCGACAAAGCCTCGGGCGAGATCGTAGTGAATCCCAACGCCATGCTGGTGACGCCGCGACACGTGTTGGCGGGGACTCTCGGTGAAGGATTGTACCTGTATGACCGGGAGACGCAGCGATGGACGGAAGTAAAGGACGGACTGCCTTCACTCAATGTGACGGCCCTGACACGCAAAGGCGACACGGTTTACGTCGGAACAGACAACGGGTTGGTTCGAATTCAGGAACAGAACCTACATCCATGAACAAGACACTGGGCGCATTCCTGTGGTTGCTTGCCGCACCGGCGATTCTGCTCGGTGACGGGGGCGTCTTGATCCCGCGCGATAAGGCGCAGCCCGACCCGGCGATTCTGTCTCTGGAAGAGATGGAAATTACGATTCGGATCGACGACGGCGACGCGCGCGTTTACGTGCGGCAGGTCTTTGCAAATCACACCCCGAGGATTGAAGAAGGAAATTACGTTTTCGCGCTGCCCGCGCGCGCGACGGTCTCAGATTTTGCCGTATGGGACGGACCGACACGAATTCCCGCGGCCATTCTGGAACGCAAGCGAGCCGAGGAGATTTACAACGAGTTGAAGCGACAGCCGATCGATCCAGGACTGCTTCAAATGGGCGAGCGCGGCGCGGAAGAAGCAAAGAGAAGCGCGGTCTTCAGCGCAAAGATTGTGCCGATTCCGGCGTATGGAACAAAGCGGCTGGAATTTGAATATCACGAAGCCATTCCCGTGGAGAACTTGAAATCCTATTTTGCGATACCGCTGCGGCCGGATGCGTATCAGGCGCAAGCCGCGCGGCGCCTGTGGATTAATTTTGAGCTCCGCTCGGAGCATGCGATTGCGAATTTTCAGGCTACGGCGAAAACGTTTCCGCTGACCCTCGATGAGAAGGGGGCGCACCTGGTGCGAGGGCATTTCGAAGGGCAGGGCGTCAATCTAACGGAAGACTTTGTGGCCACCTACAAAATGGACCGGGCGGCCAGCGACACGCTCCAAGTGTTCGTCCACCGGATTCCGGTTCGCGGGCAGCCGTCGCCTACAGAAACCGCTCCGGTCCGAAGCATGAACGAGCCGGGATTCTTTGCGGCGGAGGCTTTGCTCGGAACGGGACAACGAGCGTCCGCTGCAGAAACTGGCGGAGGCCCAAACAGCGGGCCTGCGAAGACAGTCGTCATTTTGTTCGACACTTCGTTGTCCATGCAGTGGGAGAAGCTGGAGCGCAGTTACCAGGCGCTAGAAACCTTGCTGCGTGCGCTTCACCCGACGGACAGCTTCAATCTGCTCTTGTTTAACAACCAGACTCAGCTTTTCCAGCCCGCGCCGATTGTTGCCGACGGTCGGGGAATCCAGCGGGCGTTGGACTTCGTGCGGGCAAGCCGCCTTCGCGGCGGAACGGACCTGCAGCATGCTTTGGACGCAGCTCTCCAGCAATGTTCGGGAAGCGCGAGTGGAAATCCTTATTTGGTGCTGTTCAGCGACGGCGGCGCAACACGTGGAACAATTCAAAACGGCAGGTTGGCCGGATGGTACGAAACGAGTTGGAAGCGTTTGCCGGAGGCGCGACGCCCCAGGACCTACATTTTCGGCGTGGGAGATGACGCCAACCTTCCCTTGCTGAAAATGCTGGCGCGGCAGGACGGTTTGCTTGAAAACGTTGTTTCGACCGAACCGCTGGACTTCAAGCTCACCACTTTTCTCTCGAAGATTGGCAGAAGCCCCGTTGGCCGGCTACGTCTGGACGTTTCGCCGGAAAACGCCGTTGACCTGGTTTATCCGCTGCAGGACGGAGTGTTTTCCGGGTCCCTGGCAACGTGGGTGGGACGCTACCAGAAGCCGCAGCAGGATGTCGCGTTCACCGTGCGCGGGGTGAGAGACGGCACGCCTCTGGAAATGAGCGGGAAGGCCAACCTGCCAAAGGAGTCGACGGAGCATCCTCAGTTGCCGAGGATTTGGGCACGCGCACGCGTGGCTGCACTACTCGAGAAAATCCAGCGCGAAGGAGAAGATCAGTCGAGCGTTGACGAAATCATCCGCCTGGCACGGCAATACAAGTTTGTGACGCCGTACACATCGTTCCTCGCCGTCCCGCGCGCGCTGCTAAGGCCAAGGGTGATCCGGCCCGGAGATCCGGTGCTGCGCGTGAAAACCGATGAGTCGATTGTTTCCGTGGTGGCCCTGTTTCCGTTCGGACTGGTGCAGACGCTTCGGTATCTCCCCGACGAGGACACTTGGCAGACGCGCTTCTTCGCGCCCAGCGACATGCAAGACGGAACCTACTCGGTGCGGCTGGTATTGCGTGACCGGCTGGGGCACACCTATAGGGAGTCAAAAACGTTTGTGATCGCGAGCAAACCTCCCATCGTGCAAATCAAGCTGGATTCGAAAAGGTGCCGGCGTGGCCAGCTTCTGGACTTGAAAGTAACCGCGTCGCAAAGCACGCGCACACTGGTAGCGCGCCTGGACGGCGCCGTGCCGGTCGGGCTGAAGTGGGACGCTCGTGCCGGGGCAAACACGGGCCAACTGCTCGTTCCCGAACAGGCGATCCCCGGAATTTACAAGCTCACGGTTACGGCCGAAGACTTTGCCCATAACACAGGGTCGCAGGAGATGGACATTGAAATCGTTCCGTAAGTTCTCGCGCAAGACCCTGTTGCACCTAAGCGCCTTCGGCCTCGGGATCGTTGCTGTCGGCTGGGCCCTGACGGCTAGCGGTGCGCTGCCGGATTGGATTCGTAACACCGAAGCCGGCACGGAAATCGAGTCGGTGTTTTTCCGGCTGATGTCGCTCCCGGGCGGAGACGTGTTATTCCGCCGTCCGCCGCGCGAAACGCGGCCGGCGTTGGCAGAACTCATCAAGAAGGAGCCGAAAAGTGAGGAATTGTATTCGCTACGAGCGCTCGAAGACGAGCAGCAGCTTGATTTCGCCGCTGCCGAAGCAGACTGGAAGCTCTATGTGGAGAATTCTTCAAGCAAGACGGTGGCCGAGCTTGCCCTGGCGGATTTCTACCACCGCCGCCTCAGACCCGACGATGAAATCAAGGCGCTGTCGGCAGTAGCGACTGCACCGGCCCAGGCAAACGAAAAGTTCGCTCCTCCCAACGAGCAACGCTCGTGGCAGGCTTTCGAGCGCATCTTCCGCATCATCCACGCGCAAGCTTTGCCCAAGGAAGTCTCGATCGCGCAATACCGGGCGTGGATCGCGCGCTATCCGCATGAAGAAGCGCTCTATGGACGCTTTCTGGAGTACCTGATTGCACAGAAGGATTTTGACGCGGCTAACCAGCTGACCGCCGAATACCACAAACAGTTTCCTCGTGACGACATCTTTCCGGTGAAGGCCGAGGCACTCGTGGAATACCGGCAAGGATCGCTCGAGCAGGGATTGTCGGTCTATGAAAAGAGTTTTCAGCCCCTGTGGGCCCCGGAACTGGTCAAAAGCTACTTTGACCTACTGGCGCAAACACATGGGCTAAGAAACTTTCTGGATCAAGCGCGCGCCGCGGTCAACGCAAATCCGGAAGATTTGAAAGCTACCGCGCGCATTTTTTACTACTACCAGCAGCAAGGAAAGCTCGACGCGGCCGAGCAGGCCATCGCCAACTTCCGCCTGCACAAGGATGCGGTGAAATCGGCGTGGACCGCGCAGGAACTCTATGTCTGCGCGAGACTGCTCGAGGAAATGCATAACTATCCGGAAGCCGCTCGCTACTATTTCGCGCTGTACAACAGCAAAGGCATGACTGATGCGCAAGAGCGCGCTATCAGCGGGCTGGCGGATCTGTTGTTAACCGCGCCGGAGACGCCCATTCGAATCGGCAGCGGCGAGCTCTCGATGTACAAAGACATCGCTACCCTCGACCAAGGGCCCGGTTACCTCAACGGGATCCTCTCGCTGATTTTGAATTCGACCGCGCCGGCTTACGAATATCCGCAGGAAGAACAGCGAGCGGTTTCCTATTTTCACCGTTCCCGAGCCGCCGAGCTGCTGGCCCTGCTGGATGCAAGATTCCCCAATTCGCCACATCGGGCAGACTTGCACGCAAAACTGCTGGAGTTTTACTCGAGCAGCGGCGAAAGCGAGGCGGTGCTCAAAGGCGGGCAGGAATTTCTTGCGGCCTTTCCAAAGGCTCCGCAGCGCACGGACATGGCACTGCTGATGGCGGATGCCTACGCCCGCATGCGCCGAACCCAAGATGAATTTGAGATCTACGACTCCGTTCTTCAGGAATTAGCGGCCAAGGCGGATCGGATGCCGCTCGGCGAGCGCACGTCGGGGACCGAGGATGATTCGCTCGCATCTACAAACGAGCCGGAAGGGCAAGGAGAAGAAGAGAATCCCGAGGACCCCGGGGTGAGAACGGCGGCCCGCATCCGGGAGTTGCAACTGCAGCGGCTGGCCTCTCAGCGAAGGGCATTTCAAGTGAAGGCCGCCGCCGTAACGACCGAGACCGGGGCGCGGTCGCCGGAATACGCTCGCGTCCTGGAACGCTATCTCGCCCGGCTGGTGGAAGTGAAGCAAATTCCCGCAGCCTTGGATGTGCTGCGCCGGGAGATCGAACACAATCCCGACGACCCCGGGCTGTATGAACGGCTGGCCGCTTTTCTGGATCAGAACCGTTTGGGAACGGAGCTCGAGGAAGTATACCGCCGGGCGATGGCGCGCTTCTCTGACCGCACTTGGTATCACCAGCTCGCGCGCTATTACCTCCGCGAACGCCGAGACGCGGAATACGAGAAACTCACCCAAGACGCTGTGAGAGTCTTCAGGGGCACAGAACTGGAAGCCTACTTTCAAAACGTGGTTGGCGGGAGTCCCGCACTCTATCTCCGCGTGAACCGATACGCCAATGCGCGATTCCCGCACAATCCGGTTTTTGTGCAAAACCTGCTTGGCGCTTACCGCAACCCTGCCACGTGGAATCCGGCGGCCTGGGAGGCGCTCGTGCGCCAGCACTGGTTCGAAGAAGAGTCCTTGCGCAGCCAATTCTTTGAGTTTCTTTCCAGCTCCGGGAAACTCGAAGCCGAACTGCGCGCGCTGCAACAAACCGCGCCCGCGGACCAGAAAGGCGGCTGGGAGGAATTCGTTCGCGGGAACCCGGCTGCGGGGGAGTTCCTTGCCGAAGCAAATCTCTGGCGCTCGCATTTTGAGGAGAGCGCGCCAGTGCTCAAGGCGCTCGCGGAGGAATATCCCGCGAATCAGGAGTTGGACCGCAAGGCTTCCTCCGTGTACCGGTCGCTCGCGTATTTCGAAGCGGCGAAGACGGAGGTCGCGGTGAAGATTGAATCGAACCTGCTGGCCGCAAGCCCAGGCAGCACGGAAATCCTGACGCGCATCGGCGATATCTATTCGGACCGCGAATTGTTTCGAGAAGCCGCGCCATACTGGGAGCGAATTCCGAAAGCCGCACCCGGAGAATCCGGCGGCTATCTGGAAGCGGCAACGATTTACTGGGATTACTTTGACTTCGAGAATGCGCTGCGCTTACTCGAAGAAGGCCGCAAGAAGCTCGGCCAGGACACGCTCTACGGGTACGAGGCGGGCGCGATCTTCGAAAACAAGCGCGATTACCCACGAGCGATTCGCGAATACGCGAGAGCCGCGCTGGATGCAGGCCCCGAGTCTGCTGCGGCAAACCGGCTGTTGGATTTGGCTCGCAGGCCGAAGTTCCGGGAACTGGCGGATGAGGAGTCCGAAAAGCTGACGACGGCATCACAATTCGCCATGCCGGCGGTCCATTTGCGCGTTCGCGTGCTCGAAGCGCAGGACCGCAAGCCCGAACTCTCGAGCTTTCTTGAAACCGTTCTCCATGATGCAACTACCATCGAACAGGCCGCCGAAATCGAGGGGCTGGCGCAGCAGAAATCGCTCGAGTCGGTGCGCGAGCACGCCCTGGAAAAGCAGGCGGCCATGGCCAATAATCCGGCGACCAAGCTGCAACTACGCTATGCGGTCGTCCATCTTTACGAGGCGCGCAAAGATTTTGCTTCGGCGCAAAGAAACATAGAAACGCTGTACCGCGAAAACCCGAGAATACTCGGCGTGGTCCGCTCGACGGTGGATTTCTACTGGCGCGCGAAACAATATCCGCAAGCCATCGCGGTGCTGCTCGAAGCCGCCAAGGACGCTTATCCCGCACTGAGCACGCAATTCTTGTTTGAAGCGGCAAGAAAGTCGACGGAGGCGCGACGGTTCGAGCAGGCGCGCGGGTTGCTCGCGAAGCTCCTCAAGGAATCCCCGTACGACAGCCAATATCTTGCGGCAATGGCCGATACGTATGGGCAAGCCGGAGACCAACGGGGATTGAAGCAGTTTTATGTGGACGAAATTGCACTGTTCGGTAATGCGCCGCTCTCGACGGAAGATGGCAAGACGAGAATTGCGGCGATGCGGCGCGGATTGATCCCTGCGCTGACGCACTTGAAGGATTTTCCGGGCGCCCTCGATCAATACATCGAATTGATCAATGTCTATCCAGAGGATGAGGCGCTCGTGAACGAGGCAGCGCTGTATGCCCTGCGCTACAAACGCCAGCCGCAGCTTGTGGATTTCTACCGCAAGACCGTGCAGCAATCCCCGAGGGATTACCGCTGGTCCATGGTTCTGGCGCACATCCAAACCAGTCTTGAAGATTTTCCCGCGGCCATCGACACGTATGGAAAATCGATCGCCATCCGGCCGGACCGCGCGGACCTGCGGATTGCCCGAGCGAGCCTCGCGGAGCGTTTAGTGCGCTTTGACGATGCGGTGAGCGATTACGAGCGCATCTATCAACTGGCGTACAAGGATCCCAAGTGGATGGAAAAGAGCGCCGAGGTGCGCGCGAGGCAAGGCAAAACAGACGATGCAGTGGCCGCGCTGAAAACCGCGCTGATCGACGTTGGCCCGGAGCGGGCACGAAGCTACTTTGAGGTGGCCAGGCGTCTCGAGAGTTGGGGAATGCTGCCGCAGGCTCGAGAGTTCGCGGAAAAGGGAGTAAGCCTTGCGGGCGGAGATTTGTTTGCTTCCGCCGATCACCTCGAAGGAGCAAAGCTGTACGCGCGGATCCTGACGCGCCTGAGGCAACAGGCGAGGGCCTATGCCACGCTTCAAGCGGCGCTGTCGGCAGCTTACTCTCCGCTTCCCGTCATTAAAGAGCAGGTTGCCAGACAGGGCATCGCCGCGGTCGCCGATCGGGAATGGCGCCGGCGAACGCAGCAAATACGCAGCGAGACTGCGCGCAACGGAATGCGAGACGCTTTGGCGGAAATGGGAAGTACGGTTGCACGCTACTATACGCCCGAGGAAAAAGCGATCTTTGCGCAATTCGCGCAATCGATTCGCGCCCCGATGAATTTCGCCGATGTCAACTTGTTTGCCTACCCACTGGTGCACAGTGCCGGGCTCGCAGAAGTGGAAGCGCGCTGGCGGTACGAGCTGATGATGACGGCTTCGGAGCCTGCGCCCGCCCTGCTCACACAGATGTCCGCGTTCGTTGACCTCGAACGGCGCCGCCTAAAATTTGCCGAGCTTGGACCGCAGCTGGAGAAGTTCTCGCCGCGGGTCAATCCACAGCAGCGAACGGCCGTGCTGCTGGCAGCAGCGGATGCCTTCCGCTCCGCCGGCGACGCCGGAGACGAGCTGCGTTTGCTCTCGCGCGTGCCAGCGCCCTATCTCGGCAGCGAGCATCTCGAACGGTACCTCGAGCTACTGCTGGTTTGGTATCCGCAGCAACTGGTTCAGATGGCCTCGAATTGGACGCCTGTGGGCCAAAAGGCGGCCGATTTCGTGGTTGCGAACGGCGACGCTCGGCTCACTCATGCCGTGGTCAGGGCACGCGCACAGTTGCGCCCGGCCGTTTGGTCGAAAGCCTATACCGCGCTTGCCGGAGTTTATTTTGGGGAAGCAACACCGGAAATCAAAACGGCTTTTCTTGGAGCTTTGGGCGATCAGACGATTGGGGAACGCCTGGGGAAGCAGGTGAGTCGCAATGAGCAACTGGCCGGTGACATCTGGTTTTACTACGGAGGCCGCTACGGTGAATATTTGGCGGCGACCAAGCAAAATGATGCGGAGGACTTCCTGCCGGCCGCGCTGGAGCAAAGCCCTGCATCGGCGAACGGCTATCTCGAGCTAGGCGACCATTATGCGGATGCCGGTGACCCGCGATCGGCCATCGCCGAGTACAACCACACGCTGGAGTTGCAGCCGGGCCGCGCCGATATCCACGACCGTCTTGCGGTCGTGTATTTCAAGCAGGGCGCGCGCGCCCAGGCGGTTGCGCAATGGAAGCTATTTTTCGGCGCGCTGCTCCAGCAAGTGAGTCGCGGGCATGTACCCGAAAGCTTCTGGACGGAGTTCGCGGGCGCTTGCGACCACGTTCGAACGCGGCGCATCTTTGCAGAACTCAAGCCGGACATGGATGTGCTGCTAAGGGCTTACTTGCGCCGCGACGGCAACTACCGCTCGAACGCCGTGCTGCAAAGTGCGTTCCTCGCCGCGGGCGATGCTGCCGCCGGAGTCACGTGGATCATGGATTTGTCGGCTGCGGCTCCGGATCCAGTACAAGTTTTGTCGGAGGTGGCGTTCGCGCGCTGGATTCCGGTTGAGCGGCGCGGGCCGATTTATCAGTACGTCCTTGCGGCCAAGCAGAAAGCGTTCGAGAAAGCGGAAGGGCTGGAAAAAGAGAACGCCCTGAGCGAATGGAGCCGGTGGCAGCTCAACTGGGCAAACTTTCTGATTCAGACCAAGCAGTGGACGCAAGCGGCGGAATTCCTTCTCCCTCTTTCTCCAGAAACGCAGAAGGAGCACGTAGGTGAATTCGTTACCCTGGAACTACAGATTCGAGCACAGCTCGGCACCCTGGACGAGAAGATTGCGGGGTACCGCGCCAAGCCACAGACCGCACCATCTGCGGAAATCCTCCGCACATCGGCTAGAAAACTCTTTGAAGCGGGCGATAAACAGTCTGCGCGAGAAATTCTGGAGTTTGTGTTTGCGCGTGAACTAGAGGAACACCAATTGGCGGCTCCCAATTTTCTTGCTCTGGCCGAGATTCGCATTGCTGCCGGCGACACGCCGGGTGCGTTGGAATTGCTCCGGCGCCTTGTCGTAGCAATGGAAAATCCATTCGCAAATCTAGATTCCGCCGCGGCCCTGCTGGAAAAAACGGGCCACAACAAGGAAGCGGTGGAGTTTCTCGAGCCCTTGAACAAGGCAACTCCCTGGGAGCCTTCTTTCGAGTTGCGGCTTGCGAAAGCAAAAATTACTGTCGGCCAGGACGAAGCCTCTGGGCAAGAGTCTTTGGTGAACATTGCGGCGAGCAGACAAGCGCCTTATGCCACCAGGGTGGAGGCGGCCGAGGCCCTGGCAGGGACGCGAGCAGACTCCGATTTCGGGAGCGGAGAGCTAAAATTGCTGGTGGGTGGTTCTCGCGGAATAACCGTTGACGAAGCCGACCAGTTGTTTTTCTATGACGCTCGACTCAGGGCCGCCGAGGCTACCGCGGATCCGCATCGGAAGCTGCAATTGCTTGGCAGCGCCCTTGCGGACATTTCCACGCGTGAAGACGCCCGCATACCGGCATTCTATGTGGCGGCAGCATTGAATCAGAATGAGTACGCGCTCGCCGTCATCGAGCAGCTCTTGCGTCAACAACATCTGCTGCGCGCCCAGGTCCGGGAAACCAATGAAGAAGAGGAAATCATCAGGGCCGACCAGACACAGACCGATGACGGGAACAACGAGGCGGAATCCCCGCGACCGGTGATTGCTTCAGGCAACCTCTCGCCTCGGGAACAAGCACAGCTTGCGCGTACGGTGGGAGGAGTGATGACCGAGCTTAACCGGCTTGACGAAGCGATTCGGTATCTGCAGCTGGCCCAAAAACTGGAAAAAGCTCCCGCACGAGAGAAAGAAATCCGGTCGGAAATCGCTCATTTGAGAATGCGTTTGCGTCGCCAGCATCTCAACGCCGCGAGGCAACCGATACTGCACGCGGAGTTGGAACAGGACCGGCTGGTGCGGCCGCGACTGGTCGCTCAAGCAGCTCCGGCGGCCAAGGCCCATTCGAAAGCGAGCGAAAAACCATGAAGCACGGACTGCTCTTCCTGCTGATCGGCGTAATCTGCCTGGGCGCGAGTTGGGCGGCTCTCCAAAGCACGCCTCCCGACGAGCTGCCCTTTTCGCGGTACTGTCCGGAGGGGGCGCTCCTATACGTGCAGGCAAGAGATTTTTCTCCACTGCTCTCCGAGTGGAATGATTCACCGGAGAAAAAGCAGTGGGTGAAAAGCGCGAACTACGAAGTATTTTCGAACTCGCGGCTTTTGCTGCGGCTGAAAGCAGCGAGCGATCAATTCACTGCGGCAGCCGGTCTGCCGCCCGATGCTGACTTTCTAAAGCAGGTAGCAGGGAGGCAGAGCGCGCTCGCGATCTATGACTTCGGCAAACTGCAGTTCCTTTATATAACGCAGTTTTCTTCGGGAAACTCCATGGAATCAGGGCTATGGCAGTCGCGCAGCAAATTTGAAACGCGCAATGCCGCAGGGACCCCGTTTTTCTTTCGGCGTGACCCGGAATCCCGAGCAGAGGTCGCTTTCGCCGTGAATGGAGATCACTTGCTTCTCGCCACGCGAGAAGATCTGCTGGCCGGCGCTCTCGAACTCATGGCTGGAAGCAAAGATCGCTCGATCGAGGAGGAGCAGTGGTGGGCCCAATCGGTCGCAGCGGCCGGTCCGGCCGGTGATCTACGCATGGTTTTGAACCTCGAAAAGATTGTGCCAAGTCCTTATTTCCGGTCGTACTGGGTTCAGCGGAACATCGCGGCCATGAAAGAGTACTCTTCGGCCGTCTCCGACTTGTTCCGTGCCGGCAAGGAATATCGGGAGGAGCGGGTGCTGATGAAAAAAGTTACATCCGCAGGAGGAACTGCCGAGAACGACGGAGCCGCGCGGGTCGCCGAATTGGCTCGCCTTGTTCCCGCTTCTGCGGGCGTTTACGAGGTAAAAGCCAATCCTTCTCCAGCGGAGTGCTTTGCGTACCTCGAGACGAAGATACGGGCGCCCCATCTTGGCCCTCCCGCTGCCGAAAAACTCGCACCGCAACTGGCGCTCACGAACGCAGAGGCCGGGAGTGGCTCCGACCTGGAAACCCGCATCGATGAGGCCGCCGTGCCGCAAGCCGTCCTGAGCGACAGCGGAGCGCCGTTAAAAGACCTGCTTCAGACAAATCATGTCCGCGCCCTGCTGCGGGTTCAGTCGACGGAACGCGACAAGGACGGAGTCTTCGTCCGCTTCCACTCCGCATTCGGTTTGTTGGGCGAATCGGACTGGAATGAAGCTGCCGTGCGCGCATCGCTCGCTGACTTCGCGAAGCCAGGCCTGACTGCCGGACAACTGGGAGTGGAATGGCAGGCGCGATCCGGTGCGTGGGAGCTCAATGGTCTCTGGAGCCTGCTCACCGCGGTCCGTGGAAAATATTTGTTACTGTCCGACCAGCCCGGGTTGTTGGATGCAATGCTCGCGGGCATGAACCAGAAGGTGGCCGCGAAGCCGGCTTTGTTTGTCGGCGGATTTGACCACAGCCGCGAGCGCGAAAATTTTGCGCGCTTGACCGGCTTGCTGGACCGGTCCGGCAACGGAGCCGGCGGGGTCCCCGGGATGCCGCACAGGCCGGAGTTCTTTTCCGAGAATCTCCAGAGTTTGAGTTCTACGCTGGCCGATGTGGCTTCCGAAAAAATCGTGGTTCGCGACGCCGGAGACAAGGTGCTCCAAACGGTTACCTACGAGTGATCACTCCGTCGCGTGAAAGCCGACGGCTTCTCGCGGCACGGTCGGGGATCTATGGATTCACTGAAAAGCTTCGCCACGCTCGGTCTCCTCGGTAGTTTGTTGTCCCTCCAGCTGTGGGTGTGCGCGGAGATTCCGTCCAATCAGCCGCCGGAACAAGCTTCGGCTCCCAAGACTCTCTTTTCGCAGTCGGCGATTCGTATCTTGGACACTGAATTCCAAGATCCCGGAATTTCCTATCTCTTGTTTGACGCGAGGACGCAAGTCTTGCTTTCTTCCCGGTGGCAAGATCGGGCGCGGCCCATCGCGCTGGGGTCTCTGGTGAAGCCGTTCACGGCGCTCGCGTACGCGGAAGCGCACAATTTTGAATATCCAACGCACGTTTGCAGGGGGGAAGCCAGCGGCTGCTGGCAAATCCACCCACACGGACAGCTGGACATTGTGTCGGCGATGGCCGTGTCGTGCAATTCGTATTTTCGCGCGCTGGCCGCGGACCTGAAAGGCGAACAAATGCTCGCTACAGCCAATACCTTCGGCTTGGATCCCCCCAATTCAGAGTTAGCGGGTGACAGTTTGATGGGACTCGGCGAGCAGTGGCGGGTTGCTCCTTTGCACATGGCGCGCGCTTACTTGGAACTCTATCGCTGGCGCGAACAACCCGGCGTGCGGGATCTTCTCAGCGGCATGGCGCAATCGGCGCGACGCGGCACCGGCGCAGGCGTGGGCCACGCTTTGAAACCAACAGAGGCTTTGGTGAAAACCGGAACAGCGCCGTGTACACATCTTCATCCCGCGCCTGCGGACGGATTCGTGGTCGCCTTGGTGCCGGCGGATCAGCCGGAAATTCTGCTCATGATTCGGGTGCACGGAGTCGCCGGAGCAAAAGCGGCGGTCACCGCGGGCCGCATGCTGAAGCGCATGCAGGAGTAGCAGCGTGCGGGGAAGAACGCTATTGTGCGGCTTGCTGTTCCTTCTCGGCGGTCCCGGCGCGTTCGCAGAGCAAGTCCGAGTGGGAGTGCTTGGCCTTTTTCATCCCCGCGAAATCACACTGAGTGCGGCCAAGGGAGAAGCGATTGTCGTCACAGCGGGGGGCAAAGCGGTTGTCCTCGAACCGGGACCACACGGGGACATCGCGCGAATCGAAGTTTCGGACGCCAGCTTGCTCCTGGAATTCAGAGGAGAATTTGCCCGCACCGCAGAGATACATGCCTCGGGGCGCAGCCGGCATGGGGCCAGTTTTCTTCTCGGAATTCCGGGAAAAATCAGCAGACAATATCTGGGAACGCTGAGCCTCAGAGTGGTCAGCGGTGAAATTGTGCCCACGGTCACTATGGATTTGGAAACGGCAGTGGCCTCCGTCGTTGCCGCGGAATCAACAAAGGACACTCCGCTGGAATCCCTGAAAGCCCAAGCGATCGTGACCCGCTCGTACTTCACGGCAGGAAAACGCCGTCACCATGATTTTGACTTTTGTGATGCCACGCATTGTCAATTTCTTCGCGAGCTGCCAAGTGCAGACAGCCTCGCCGCGGTGGCCACGTTGGCGACGCGCGGTCTGGTCCTTACCTATGAAGGCAAACCGTTTGCCGCGATGTTCACCCGAAGTTGCGGCGGTCAGACGCGAACTCCCGCAGAGGTGGGCGTTTCTTCCGGCAGCTATCCTTATTATTCGGTAGTCTGCGACGCCTGTTACACGTCTCCGACACGTTGGGCCAGTCGAATTTCCGAGCAAGACGCGGCGCGCCTCATCGGCAAAGGCGAGGCTGGACGGCTCGCTGTCGACCGGCGCCTCGGCTGGAATGCCGTGCCAAGCAACAACTTTACGGCGCGAGAGGAAGAAGGGGCGGTAAATTTGGAAGGGGCCGGTCAAGGCCATGGCATCGGACTCTGCCAGCGTGGCGCTAGAGCAATGGCGGAAAGCGGCGCCGGTTTCCGCGAAATCATCAACCACTACTTCCCGAATACCGGTCTGAGCCGTCTGGACCAGTGATTATCCCACGCCTCGATCCAATAACCGAGAGACGAAAGCGTTGCGCAGCCTATGCGTCACCCACGATTCCGGTCCGTCGGCACGCAGCGCAAAACCCGCTGTGAGATCAACGAAAGGCTTCCCGGTTTCACGGTTATAGGAAACGAACTCGTTCTTTCGGCCAACAGCCAAATTCCAAACCCGGCGAGCCTCTGAATTGATGGGGACTGGCCGAGTCTTGTGTGTGTTCGCGGCAAAGACAGACAAGAGCCCGTTTTCCAATTTCACACTTTCCCACTTGAGTGCAAGAATCCCGCCGATTCGCAACCCAGTATTCAGGGGCAAACACGGCAATGTCCTGAATATGGGGTGGCGTAGGACTGGAACGGAAGTCATGAACTATGACCCGGACAAAAGTACCAGTCCGACTGAACTGAAGGGCTATTAAGAAATCGCGGCTAAACGGGGATGATTCGTCAAGCAGGCGTCTGTACTCAACCAGTCGACGCCTCACATTGGAACAGATAGCAATCCATACGCGATTTTGACGGGGCATGATCACGCCCGATCCCGGAGGATAGTTGTGATGAAAAAGTTGGGTGCGTGGGGAAGTGTGGCAAACTTCGTAGCTGCGGCTGCGCTGTTTTTTGGTGTCCTTTTCTGGCTTGTTTTGGGAGGTACTCGGGATGCCCTTCTCGCCCAAAGCGCCGGAAGTCAGTTTGCGGCCGGGAAAGCGGCAGCCTCGAAGGGAGCCCAAGGCTGGAAGGAAGCTTACGGCAAGCTTCCGTTGAGCTTTGAGGAGAACCAGGGACAAACGGCAAAGGAAGTCCGTTACCTTGCTCATGGCACCGGTTACGAACTATTTCTCACCTCCAAAGAGGCCGTGCTCGCTCTTCGTTCGCGTCGTCACGATGACCTGTCCCCTCTTCATCGAGCCGCCTCCCTTCGGGCCCTGCGTAAAGCCCGCAAGGCGGAGCAGCTCACCGCGGTGCACATACAGTTCGAGGGAGCAAATCCCCATCCCGCAGTGAATGGAATGGGCCGCTTGCCGGGCAGAACGAATTATTTCCTAGGGAATGATCCGAAGATGTGGCACACGGACGTGCCTTCTTACGCCCGCGTGAAATACGAAGGCGTCTATCCGGGTGTGGATTTGGTCTTCTACGGCAATCAACGCAAATTGGAATATGACTTCCTTGTCGCACCGGGAGCAGACCCGGAAACAGTCCAACTGAGAATCGCCGGCGCGCGCAAGATGCACGTCAACGCGAGCGGCGATGTGGTGTTGAGTGTCGCGGCCGGCGAAGTCGAGCTGCAAAAGCCGCTCATCTACCAGATGATCGACGGCAAGCGGCGCTTGATTGAAGGCAAGTATGTGGTCGCCGCCGATCACCGGGTGAGGTTCTCGGTTGCCGAATATGACCGCAGCAAGCCGCTGGTTCTTGATCCGGTGCTGAATTACTCGACTTACCTTGGCGGTAGCGGGGAAGATACCGGTTATGCAATCGCGGTGGACGGCGCGGGCAACGCCTTTGTGGCAGGCCAAACACTGTCCGCAGATTTTCCTGCAGGAGCCAACGGAGCAGTGGTTCCTCCAGCGACCAATGAGGCCTCGTTCGTTGCAGAGTTGGACCCCACCGGTACGAATCTGCTCTACGCAACGTATCTGGCTGGTTCAACAGGCGGTTCATTGGAAGGCGCGTTCGGCATTGCGCTCGATCCTTCCGGGACAGTCTATGTGACAGGAGTCACGTATGCCACTGATTTTCCCACGACTTCGGCGAACGCTTTCAACGCTGGTCCACTAACTTCCAACGACAACGGTACGGTATACCTGACCAAACTCGATCCGACCGTTACCGGGCCAAGCTCTTTGATCTACTCCACGTACATAGCTGGATCGGGAGGCGATTTTGCGAACAGCGTTGCCGCCGACGCTGCGGGGAATGCCTATGTTGTGGGACTGACCCGCTCAACTGACTTTCCTACTACGACGAATGCCTTTCAGAGCGCTCCCAGCAACACCTCCGGAAACGCCTTCCTTTCGAGAATCGACACGACCAAGTCACAAGCTGCCTCGCTTATTTATTCCACCTACCTGGGCGGAAACGGCGCAAATGCGGGTTTCTGTGGCGATGAAGCATGGGGAGTTGCGGCCGATTCTTCCGGGAATGCCTACCTGGTAGGAACGACGAGCTCCACGGATTCTTCGTTCATCACGGGCGCTACCGCCTACCAGTCGGCTCCTCCTGCGATAAACACAAATTCGAGTGTATTCGTTTCCAGAATTGACACCACGAAAGCGGGAGCCGGATCGCTGATTTATTCGACCTACCTGGCAGGCTCAAGCGAAGACCAAGGTTTCGCCATCGCCTTGGGACCGAATAACGTCGCTTACGTGACGGGGACCACGTACTCGACCGACTACCCTTTTCCCGGCGCAACAACGGGAGCTTTCGATAGAACGGGATCAGGTTCAGGAAAGGCCTTCATGACTCTGGTGGATACCACCAAGTCGGGCTTGAGCTCCGTTCCGTATTCTACCTATTTGGGAGGATCGGGAGGTTGCGGAATGCCTCCGTGTGATGCCGGTCTTGACATCAAGGTGGACGGCTCGGGAAATGCCTATGTGGTCGGGAACACAGCCTCGACGGATTTTGCCGGAGCCGGAACTCTGCAAGCTTTGGGGGCGTTTCAACCGACTCTCTTGAATACAGTCGGTGGTGATGCGTTCATCGCCAAACTGAATCCCGCCGGGAGTGGCCAAGGCGACCTCTTGTACGCCACTTACTTTGGGGGGAGCGACGGCATGTCTCCCGACCAGGGATTGGGAATTGCCATCGACTCCGCCACGCCTCCCAATGCGTATATCACTGGCGAAACGGCCTCTACGGATTTGCCGGTTTCTGTCGGCGCTTTTCAGACGACCTTAAATGGCGCGGCTGTCGACGCGTATGTTGCGAAGCTGACGTTGATCCCGACTCTGGCAGTCGTGCCAGCAAGCCTGGACTTCGGCGTGCAGCCGGTCGGCGCCACGTCCGTGCCGCAGACCGTTGCGGTGACCAACAATAACAACGTCACGGTGAACTTCACCAGCATAACCATCACCGGGACGAACAGTCCCGATTTCGTCAAGGCCACCGACACGTGCACGGGGAGCCTTGCGCCTGGGGCTCAGTGCACTGTCAGCGTGACCTTCACACCGTCGGTTGCCGCCG
>Ga0137377_10000478_pt1 | contig 24336 bp, 18 predicted proteins | sample SagtaG_22_FD_104815 | JGI IMG/M metagenome (GOLD analysis project Ga0137377, IMG submission 104815) | Vadose zone soil microbial communities from Sagehorn Ranch, Mendocino, California, USA - Sage2_L_40_16 metaG | ecosystem: Environmental > Terrestrial > Soil > Vadose zone | place: USA... | reverse complement strand
GCGACGAAGGTATTCGTCAGGCACGACGGGCTATGGCGTCGGGAGCCCTCACCAACGCCGAGAGCGGAGACCACCCGTGCGCCGATGTCGTAGGCGACCGTCACGGCGCGCAGCAAGTCCCTGCCGCTTCGCCCCGCGAGTTCAGCCGTGGCGAGGGCCGCCGGCACGGCGCCGCAGCCGAGATGAACCGGGCCGATGGGATTGGTGTCGTCGGTCTCATCGGCATGGGCCGCCATGGCATTCGCGAGCGCCGCGTTGACCGCGGACGTCACAATGCCGGTGCCGATCACCGTAGCCTGCGGCTTGCCGCCGAAGCTGTCGACATAGCGGGCGGCGAGATCTCCGGGCTTAAGACGCGAGCCGGACACCGTGGCGGCCAGGGTGTCGAGCACATGCAATTTGGTGCGCGCGACGACGTCGGCAGGCAATTCGCGATCGAGCGCCTTGGCGACGTATTCGGTGAGGGCCGCCGCGGAAGGAGAGATGGCGGTCGACTCCCCGGCTGGTTCTCCGGGCGCACCGGGTGCCGCCGCGGTTTGCGCGCTTGAGGTGCTAACTGGAACGGCGCTTGACAAAATCGCCGCGCCGCTCGCATTGATCAGCCAGCGTCTTGTGTGAAATGCCGCATCGTTCATTGCGATCACCATGGGCTCAATTTTGATCAACATCGCAGTTTCTATCTTACCTGGACTCGGGAGGCGCGCCTGCTGATTTCGGAGCAGACCCGCCGCTTTTTGCGGTCGGCCCATTGATTTCCACGAGGAGAAGATTTTGCGGTCCAGAAGACGGAGATCGTTACGTCATGAAGGGGCTACGGGTCGGCGGGCGGCTCGATGGTTCGCGGTCAGCTTTTCTTTGCGGCGTTAGTTTCAAAGTCCACAAATTCACGCCATCGTTTTGGCATAGGCGTAGCGAGCGAGGCGGAACATCGGCTTCCCCACGATGCGTCCGCACCACAAGAGCGGCCGCAAGAATTGAAGAACCAGAAGAATACCAATCAAGTAGATAGCAAAGATGCCGGCGATGCGATTGGCGCCGAGCCGCTCGGCGATCCAGCCGCCCGCAGATGCCACAAGTTGCGGCCGTGTGAGCACAACGTATGCAAATGCCACTGGAGCGACGAGCACACCCGTCTTGCCGATGGCACTAATTGCCTCGTATGCGCCTTCAGCGGCGACGCGGATAGCATTGTTCCCGGCGGCGCCTTCAGCGGCTAAGCGAACCGAATTTTTTTCGGCTGCACCCTCTGCAGCCAAACGAACTGCGCTTTTCTCGACCGCTTCCGCGGTGCCGATCCCGAGTCGAGCCGCCTTTGCAACGGCGCCGACACCGCCGGCGATAATGGTGACATCGAGAGCGGCAAAACCGACCTCTTTCCAGGTAGGCAATCGCTCTCCACGGACCAAGATCGTTTCGATATCTTCAACACCCCCGAAAAGCAGGTCCTTCGCTGCAAAGAAAAATCGCCTCATTGGTTTTCGTACGGCCGTGCCATCGACAATCTCGAATTCCGCGAGCATTTCATGACCTCGGCGCTCAAGGTGATAGATCGCGATCAGACCGATCTGTTCACGAGTGATATTGGCCGGTTGCCATTTTGGCTTTCTACCCTCCCATATCTGCTGCATTGCCTCGCCGGCTGCCTGGCGAAACTGGTACTCACGTGAGCCATGTTCGACGAAGTACGCGACAACCGGAATGACCTCATGCCCCAAGCGATCGAGAACTTTTTGGAAGGTCTCGTCCTCGCCATACACGGCGAACACTTTTGCGGAAGTTTCAGGATACTGCCGTGCGGCCTGGTACGCGCCGAGCCCATATCTAAGACATATCGAAAGCAGCGTGATATCCGCTGCGTCGGTGTGTTTGGATGACAGAGGGCACTTCGTATCGGCAGTGCGCGTCCCCTCGGCGATCGCGGCCCGAACCGCCAATTCTTCAAACCCGCGTCGATCTGAAACCAGAGCTAACGTCGCAGCCGTCAAGGTCGCGAACACGATAACAAATCTCTTGAACATGCCGCCATTCCATAGCGGCCCCCCGAGGGCAAATTACGTTCATCGTCAGAGTCGCAGATCAATAGAGGATAGTTCTACCCGCCCGCGACTTGTGACCGCAGGACCGGTTTGCGATCATGAATGGCCATACAGAATTGCAGGCTACACTGGCAGAACATGGCGGCGGTCGTGCGTCGTTTCGACCGTCTCAACGCGGCGCGGCGGCTAGATAACCCGCCGGCCGTCCGGGCGCGGGCCCGGAATTGCGTGCGGCGGTGGCTCATAAGGGCCCGGTGGCGGACCATACTTCGATGGCGGACGGTACGGGCGGTGTGAGCCATATCGGGGTGGCGGCCCAGAAGCGTACGGTGGTGGCTCGTCCGCGCGTGGTGGCGGACCGTGGCGGGGACCATAGCCAGGCGGCGAACCATAAGCGTACGGCGGCAGCACATAGCCGGGTGGTGGCGGACCGTACTGTGGGGGTGGGCCAAAGCCGGGTGGTGACCGATAAGCGTACGGCAAAGGCCCATAACCGGGCGGTGGCGGAGCGTATTGAAGGGGCGGGCCATAACCAGGCGGCGGCCCATTTGCATACGGATAACCGGATGGTGGCAGGCCGTAGTTGGGAGGAGATGGACCATGGTCGGGTGGTGACCCAAAAGCATCCGGTAGTTGCTCATAGCCGGGCGGTGGCGGGGTCAGACCCTGGGCTCCGGCATGATCAGGAGATGCGCCCGCGGCGAGCACCACTGCCGAGCTCGCAATCGCAATGCAAAGGTGGCGCATGACATCCCCTGTTCTGTGTCACCCCCTAGGCTCAACACTGCAGTCGGTCGAGTGTTCCGGCACCGCGACTGCCGACACGGTTCCGGCGCTCTTTCTGCCGACGAAGGTGACGACAACTCCAAGGCCAGTTGTCGCGTCGGTGTGCAGGTAGTGCGCCCGGCATCGCACGGCTGGCGCCCTCACAGCCCTATAACGACGGATTGATGGCGAGCGCACCTGCCGATGACTCCGGACGAATCGTCACAAGATCAGTCCGCACTATGATCAACGCGCGCATATATCTGGGAAACCGTTTTCAACCATAACACTTGGGGCGCGCGCGAGGTAGATATCCCAGCGCAGGAGGGTTGTGGGGCACAAACTCCTACTTCCATCCCAACCTACCTATCTTCCAGGCAGCGATCACGCGCTTTCTCTGCGTCAGCGGCCAACTTGTTTGCGATCGCTTGTGGAAGCGGGCAATTAGGAGAAGGCTCGCGGACCACATGTGCCAGATCGCATACGTTTTTGCGAAAGCCCAACCTAATGCAATTGTCACGGTCTTTGATGACCTTCTCCTGCAGACGATTGCAGGCTGCTGTCCGCGACTCATTGTAGTCATCGGTGGCGTGGCTTAGGCACCCTTGGTAGCGATCGGCTTTCTCGAGCAATTGCCGTTGCTCCGCCGCTTGTTGTTCCAACGCTCGTTGTTCCGATATCTGTTGTTCCAAAAGCAATCGCTCTCGCTCGGCACGCTTTTGGGCAGCGGCTCGCAAGCCTTCTAACACTCTCTCGGGCTCGAGCCTGGCATCTCTGTGCGGCAAGTAGCTCAGGTAGTAATATCCAACGCTGAACGAAGCGAACAACACTGACGCGACAATGCTAAGCTTGAGAATGGCGTCAATCTTCCCCGCCAACGTTAACCTCCTTTTGGTCCGCCCATCCGACGAGGGCGAGGATCAACCCCGCAGCCTTGCGACCCTGTAGGTAGCGGCAAGAGGCGTTGAGCCGGATGGCCTACCAAATGGCGACCCTAAACTCGGCGAATTAGAGGCTGGCCTACCGTGACCCTGCCTTGACGCAGTGTGTGGGGCGAGGGTGATCAGCCCTGACTCGCGAATGTGCGGCGCGGCGGCCATATTGCCGCTCGCAGCGCGCGCTCAATCGCGCAATCCCATAAATCGCATTGCGTATATCTGCGCCGCAAGCGGGATAATCGACGTGATAATGAGGCAAGAGCTTGCACGGCTCGGGTGGGTCGAGGGGCGCAACGTGCGCATAGAGGCGCTGATCGAAAAAGATAATCGCATCGTTCGCGCCGCGACGCCGTTCATCGTGGGCGCCGCCCCAGACCTCATCGTCGTCATCAGCACGGAATATGCGGAAATCTTCAAGGAGCTGACCGATTGGTACTGCGATCCCAACGCTTTTGGACTTTGACGGGCAAGAAATCTCCCGCATTAGCGGTCTGCCCGAACGCACCGCGCGACCTTGGGTCTATTGGCCTCCGACACTTCGAGAGGCGCAGTTTCATTGCGCTTTCCTATTATGCACTTGAAATCCTGTTTTCGCGCCTGTTCCCGGAAGCCTGATTTGCCTGCTGCGGCAGCGCCGCTCGACCGCCAATTGAACATGCCCTACGATGACGGTCTTGATCACAGAGATCGATCCAGCCAGGGGGCAGCGTGCCGGAAGGGCAACCCGTTCTTCTTTCTACTCTGCCGCCCAGCCGCGGGCAGGAGAGGCTGGCGCTGATCGTCGCCGTGCTCCTGCTCGTCGCATACATCGCCGCGGCGCCCTTCATGCACATTCATCTTGCGCCAGTCGATGCGTTCATCCCGGTCGTCGATACCGCGCTGTTCCTCACCGATACGATCACCGCGGCTCTGCTGTTCGCACAGTTTTCGGTGCTGCGCTCCCGTGCGCTGCTCGCTCTGGCGAGCGGGTATCTCTTCACCGGGCTCCTCATCGTTCCCCACGGCCTCACCTTTCCGGGCGCATTCACACCAACCGGGCTGCTCGGCGCCGGTCTGCAAACTACCGTGTATCTCTACATCTTCTGGCACTTCGGATTGCCTAGCGCGGCAATCGCTTACACGCTCCTCAAACGCACTCATCATGAAGCGCCACAAGTGCACGGCTCGGCGCGAGGCCCCATTCTCGCCAGCATCACTATAGTCGCTCTCACCGTGACCATGCTGACTTGGCTCGTCACTGCCGGGGTAGAGTGGCTCCCCGACATCATGATCGACGCAATGCACTCAAACTCGTCCTGGCATTACACTGCCCCGTTCATCATCGCCCTGAGCCTCGCCGCGATCGGCCTCTTATGGGCGAGGCGACGATCGGTGCTCGATCTGTGGCTGCTCGTCGTATTGTGGGCGTGGCTGCTGGAAACGGTGCTATTGAGCACGACGGCATATCGCTTCAGTCTCGTTTGGTACGCTGGCCGCATCTATGGCCTGCTCTCTGCCAGTTTCGTGTTGCTGGCGCTCCTCTCGGAATCGACCATGATGTACGCGCGACTCGCCCTCTCGGTCACGGCGCAGCGCCGCGAACGCGAGGGGCGGCTGATGACCATGGATGCGGTCGCTGCATCCATCGCACACGAAATCAACCAGCCGCTGGGAGCGATCGTGATCAACAGCAGCGCGAGCCTGCGCTGGCTCGAACGTGAGCCGCCGGACCTGGATGAAGCGCGTGCGGCGTTGAAGCAAATTACCAGCGATGGCCATCGTGCCAGCAAGGCGATCGAGTCGATCCGAGCGATCTTCAAGCAGGGTGGCCAGGAGAAGACTCTGCTCATCATCAACGACATCATCCGCGAGACCATCACATTGTTGTACAGCGAGCTGCATGCTCGCGGGATTGTGCTGCAACTTGAGTTGACCGCACGGCTCCCGATGGTGCTTGGCCATCGTGGTCAGCTGCAGCAGGTCGTCCTGAACATTGTGATGAACGCTGCCGAAGCTATGAGTGCAGTTACGGAGCGTGAGCGCGTCCTGCGTGTCTGCTCCGCGACAGACAATTCGACGGGCGTGCTGATCTCGATCGAGGATTCCGGGATCGGAATCGGCTCGAAAGACACGGGCCGAATTTTCGACGCCTTCTATACGACGAAGTCCGACGGAATGGGACTGGGGTTGGCGATCTGCCGTTCTATCGTTGAGTCCCACGAGGGGCGGTTGTGGGTGTCGGCGCGCACGCCTCACGGCGTCGTATTTCATATTCTGCTTCCGGCCAGCGGGCCGGGTGGCGAACCATGACCGCGCCCGCCGAACCGCGACCGATCGTATTCGTGATCGATGATGATGTGTCCTTGCGCCATGCGCTCGTGGCGCTCTTTCGATCCGTCGGCTTGCAAGTCGAGACGTTTGCTTCGGCCCCGGAATTCTTGCAATTCTCGCCTCCGGAGGCGCCGAGTTGCCTGGTTCTTGACGTGAGGCTGCCGGGAATCGGCGGCCTTGAGTTTCAGACCAATCTGTCCGCTGCCGGTATCCGCACTCCTATCATCTTCATCACCGGCCACGGCGTTCCGATGAGCGTCAGGGCGATGAAGGCGGGAGCCGCAGAGTTCCTGACCAAGCCGTTTCGGGATCAGGACCTGCTCGATGCCGTTCAACGCGCACTGGAGCAGGATCGCATCAGGCGTGAGGAGCAAAAGTCCGTGGCAGGGCTGCGAGGGCGCTTCGCGTCGCTGACGCCGCGCGAACAGGAGGTCATCACGCTGGTCACCGCGGGTCTCATGAATAAACAGATCGCCGGCAAGATTGGGGTCAGTGAGATTACCGTGAAGGTCCACCGCAGCAACGCGGTGCGAAAGCTAGCGCAAGATCGCTGGCCGAGTTGATAAAGATGGCACAGGTCTTAGGGCTGGACGGTGCCAAGTAACGGGGCGACTAAACCTACGTATAATCTCCCGTTTCTCCTGCTTGCCCTATTGTCCCGGCAGGTCTCATCGCAATGAGAAGCTCATTTGTCCAAGGTTCCTCTGATCTCGGTCGTCGACGATGACGATTCTGTTCGCAACGCCACGAAAGGGCTCCTGAGGTCCCTCGGCTACGACGTTGCGGGATTTGCGTCGGCGGAGGAGTTTCTGCAATCCGGCCGCCTCGATAACACGTCATGCCTCATCGCCGACGTGCGCATGCCGGGGCTGAACGGATTTGATCTGCAAAGACATCTGCTCGACTTAGGCCATCGAACGCCGGTCATCTTCATCACGGCCTTTCCTGACGAGGGGATGCGGGCCCAGGCGCTGAGACAGGGAGCATGCGGATTTCTTAGGAAGCCGTTCGCCGAGGCGTGCTTGATCAAATGCCTCGATCGAGTTTTTCAGAACCACGACGTCCGAGGCATCGGCTAATAGGCCGTTGTTCAGCCCGCGGTCGTGGGCCCAATCGATCGACGATGCAACGCTTCAGATCAATTGGAAGCACTAAGCCTGCCTCCTGTGCGCGTTTCTCGCGGGCGGAAACGCTGCCGTGGCCGTCAAGGGAAGGCAGGGCTGTTCTGCGGTCAGCGGGCAAAGCGGCGCATGGGTGGAGGACGGTTCATCCCTCCTAAACCTGCGCATAGGCCTTGCTATTCCTCCTCATAGCCACCCCATATCTCCCGGCAATCGACCTGATGCCGCCGCGGGGTCATCAATGAAGCCAACAATTTCTACTTCCTTCGGCGCTGCGGTGCGTCTTCTTCCTTGAAGGCTCTCGGCCACCTCGCGGGGGACTACCCGGACGCGTCCGATGAACACAATGAGCGCCTTCGTGAACGACCAGGCCCCCGTGGAGCTGACCGTCCGGTTCTATAATCTCTACCGCCCCGACAGCGTGCTTATTCGCGGACAGGTCAAGTCGACCGAAATCACTAAAGGTGCGGCCAGTGATCTGGAGGCTGAGCGCCTGCTGCTACGCGCCGGAGATGAGGTATATCGCATCCGCCGGATAAGACACCGCAAGGGCCGAAATTTCCTTGTCGAGGATGCAATGCTGCCAGCCGAACTGGTTCCGGGCCTCGCCGATGCGACGACGATTGCTGATGATGTCAGTCTTCTCGCCGAGCAATACGGTATTCTGCTCGGTAAAGCCGAGGAACGCATCTCCATGGCGACAGCACCGCCAGCCATCGCGCACATTCTCGCAATTGCACCGGGCACGCCGGTGCTACTGCTGGATCGCATTGTGCACCTGCTTGACGAACCTCGCCCGGTTGAATGGCGCATCGCCATTGCCACCTTCCCGACAGGGACGACTTTGAAGTGAGCTAAGCCTCGACGGCCAACCGCTGCCGGTTTTTGGGAGCTTGCGAAGAGAGGTTGTCCCCATCTACCCTTCCGCAGACCGATGGCGGTAAGGCAGGGTGGGGGCGTTTCCGCGCGTCTGGGCGTATGGAAAGTCCCTCGGCCGGCCCCATCGCGGCAGGCAGTGAGAGGGAGAGGACACGCGGTGCCAAACGCAAAGGCCCGGCGAACAACGGAGAGTTAGCGTGCGCGCCACCACCAAATTCAAATCCATGTTGGGCGGCGGCGCCATCGTGGTCGCCCCCGGAGCGTTCGACGGCCTGTCGGCGCGCCTTGTTGAGCAGGCTGGTTTTCCGGCCGTCTATGCGAGCGGCGGCGCCATCGCGCGCTCGACCGGCGTGCCCGACATCGGCCTCATCACGCCGGACGAGATCGTCCGCCGGCTTGCCGACATGGTCGAGGCAGTCGGCGTGCCGGTGATCGCAGACGCCGATACCGGCTACGGCAATGCGCTCACCGCCCAGCGCGCGGCGCGCGCTTTCGAGCGCGCCGGGGTCGCGGCGTTCCACCTGGAAGACCAAGCCTTCCCCAAGAAATGCGGCCATTACGACGACAAGGCTTTGGTGCCCGCGCCCGAGATGGTGCAGCGGCTGCACGCGGTGCGCGACGCCCTGCACGATCCTGATTTCGTCGTCATCGGCCGCACCGACGCCATTGCGGTTGAGGGCTATACCGCCGCGCTCGACCGCGCCGCCGCTTATCTCGATGCGGGCGCCGACGTGATCTTCGTCGAGGCGCCGACCAGCGAGGATGAGATCGCCGACATCGCGCGGCGCCTGCCCGGCTACAAGCTCATCAACATGTTCCATGGCGGCAAGACGCCGCTATTGCCGGCTTCGCGCCTGCAGGAGCTGGGCTACCATGTGGTCATCATCCCCAGCGATACCCAGCGCGCCGCCATCAGGGCGATGCAGCGGGTGCTCGCAACAATCGCGCGCGACGGCAGCGCCGCCGCCATGATCGACGACATGGCATCGTTTAAGGACCGTGAGGCGGTCGTCGATACGGCCGGCTATCTCGCCCGCGACCGGCGCTATTCCGCATGACCGACGGCGGAGGCGGCGACAATCCTTACACCGGAGGCATCGCGCACTTCGTCGCCGGCCTGACCTATGAGCGCATTCCGGCCGACGTGATTGCCCGCCTCAAGCTGTTGATCCTCGATTCGCTCGGCTGCGCGCTCTACGGCACCGAGCTGCCGTGGAGCCGGATTCTCATGACGACGCTCGGCGGGCTCGATCAGACCAGGGCCTGCACCGTGTGGGGCACCGGCCGGCGTTTGTCTGCTCCCCATGCGGCGCTCGTCAACGGGACGCTGGTGCAGAGCTTCGAGCTTGACGATGTCCACCGGGCGGGCGTGCTCCACGTCGGCGCCGTCACGTTGCCGGCGCTTATCGCCGTGGCGGAGCTGCGCCCCGGCATGGCCGGGTCGGATTTTCTGCGCGCCGCGCTGGCCGGATACGAGGTCGGGCCGCGCGTCGGGTTATGCATGGGACCCGAGCATATCGGTCAGGGCTGGCATTCCGGCGCGACCGTCGGGGTATTCTCGGCCGCAGCGGGCGCCGCCGCCGGGCTGCGCCTTTCGGTCGATCAGACCGTTCATGCGCTCGGCATTGCCGGCACCCAGGCAGCGGGCCTGATGGCGGCGCAATACGGCGCCATGGTCAAGCGCATGCACGCAGGCCGCGCCGCCCAGAGCGGCCTTTACGGTGCGCTGTTGGCGGAAGCGGGGTTCACCGGGATCGTCGATGTGTTCGAGAGCCCTTATGGGGGCTTTTGCAGCACGTTCTCGCGCTCGCACGATCGTTTCAATCTGGCCGAGCTGACCTGCGGCCTTGGCGAGCGGTTCGAAACTTTCGGCGTTGCGCTCAAATTCTATTCCTGCGTCGGCAGCAATCATACCACGCTCGACGCGATCCGGATGATTGCGGCGCGGCGCCCGTTCGCAGCGGACGACGTCGCCAAGATCACTGTCCATGGCTCGCAGGCGACGGTCGATCACGTCGGCTGGCCCTACAAGCCGCAGGGATTGACCTCGGCGCAGATGAACCTGCCGTTCTGCGTCGCGACCCTGCTGTCTGAAGGCGATGTCTTTGTCGATCAGTTCTCCGAAGCCGTAGTGACCGACCCGCGCCGCATGGCGCTCGCCGCCAAGGTCGAGGTCGTGCATGATCGCGCCATCACGGCACGCGGCGCCAAGCTCCGGCATATGGTGCGGGTTGACGTAGAGTTCACTGACGGCGCGGTGGAGAGCGAGACCGTCGAGGCGCCGCGCGGCAGCGAGCACAAGTTCGCCAGCGAGGCCGATGTCGTCGAGAAATTCCGCAAGCTGGCGCGACGCGCCTCTAGCGATACGCGGGCCGAGCAGGTTGTCGATCTGGTGCTTGGATGCGATAAGCTGGCCGATGTCGGTGTGCTGGTGTCAGCGCTCGCCGGGAAGCATCTTTGAAATCGATCCGGATCGCCATGCCTTATGAGTTGTATTATTGGCCCACCATCCAGGGACGCGGAGAGTTCGTCCGCCTCGCGCTGGAAGAGCTTGGAGAAAGCTACGTCGATGTTGCGCGCAGGCCGAACAGAAGCGGCGGCGTGCCTGCAATGATGACGATGCTTGACGGCAAGCGCGTCAAGCATCCTCCATTCGCGCCGCCGTTCCTCAAGAGCGGAGAGCTCATCATCGGGCAGACGGCAAATATCCTTCTCTTCCTCGGCATGCGTCACGGGCTGGCGCCGCGCAGCGATGCCGGGCGCCTGTGGACGCATCAGTTGCAACTCACGATCGCCGACCTCGTGGTGGAGGCCCATGATACCCACCACCCGATCGCAAGCGGACTCTATTACGAGGACCAGCGCCGCGAAGCAAAACGGCGCGCAGCCGATTTCCTGCAACGTCGGGCGCCGAAATTCTTGGCCTACTTCGAGCGCGTGTTGGAGCGCAGCGGGGGCGCCTATCTGCTCGGCCGCAGGCTCACCTATGCGGACCTGTCGCTTTTCCAGATCGTCGAGGGCCTTCGCTACGCGTTTCCGAAGGCAATGACGCGCCTTCAGAAGAAGATTCCCCGTGTCGTCGCACTGCATGACAGCGTCGCCGGTCGTCCGCGCATCGCCGCCTATCTCGGCTCAGAACGCCGGATTGCCTTCAACGAGCAGGGCATCTTCCGGCATTACAAGGAGTTGGACGCCTAGCCTCACTTTGGCGGTTCGAAGCCGTTGCTGCGCCAGCGCTCCGCCATCGCAGCCGATGTGAGCGCGGCGATGAAAGCGCGCGCCGCGGCCGCGTCGGTGCTGCTGGCCGGGATCGCGGCCGCGTACGCCGAATAATCTTGCAGCGCTGGCGGCAGCGGCCCGGCGAGCCTCACGCCCTTGACCGCCGCCGCCTCGCTGATGAACACGATCGCAAGCTCGGCGCGGCCTTCCGCGACCTCGATCGCAGCTTCGCGGCCGCCGCGGGTCAGCACCGCCTTCTTTTTGATCTCGTCAGCGATGCCGAAGCGCTCAGCGACACCGTTGAAGTAGATACCCGACGTGCCGCCCTCGGCCGGATTCGTATAGGCGACCGAACGGGCCTCGATCAGGGCCTTCCTCAGCGCCTCGGGCGTCGAAACATCGGGCGACGCCGCACCCTCCCGGACAGTGACCCCGATGCCGACGCGCCCCAGCTCGGCGCGGCTGCCGGGCGTGAGCTTGCCGGTCTGTTCCAGTTCGCCCATCAATGGGGCAGATACGATGATCAGGTCGGCATGCTGGCCGGACGCGATGATATTGCGCAGTTGGCCGGTGGTGCCGATGGTGAAGTCGAATTTCTGGCCGGTCTGCCGCGAATAGTCGTCGATGATCTGTGCAATGAGACCGCGTACGGCCCCGGCAGAGATCACCTTGAGGTCGGCCGCGGCGGCGGGCGCCGGGCACAGCGCATCTGAGAATGCAGCGAAGAGCGCGATGGCGACAGCAAGCCAGTAGGCACGGCGAGTCATTGTTTCCCCCAAGGTTGGCCGCGTGAGAAGTCAAGCGCCCGCGGCGCCGATTGATGGACCATAGTTCCTGCCAATCATAGCCAATCCAAGCGCAAAATCCCACGGCGGCCGCTCACCGCCGCGCCTTCAACACCTCCGGGTTCATCACGTTGATCGGCGCGCCCGCCGCGTAGGCGTTGATCTGCTCGAAGATGTCGGTGAACTGAAGTTCGTATTCGTCACGCGACACGTAGCCGAGATGTGGCGTGCACACGACGTTCTCCATATTGAGGAGGGGATGCCCGGTGTCGCGCATCGGCTCCTCTTCATAGACGTCCACTGCCGCCATGCCGGGCCGTCCGGCGCGCAACGCCGCCACCAGAGCGCCTGGCTGGATCAGCGGCGCCCGGCTGGTGTTGACCAGGAGCGCCGTCGGCTTCATGCGGGCGAGGTCGGCGCCCATGACGATGCCGCGCGTCGCATCGACCAGCCGCATATGCAAGGTGATCACGTCGCATTCCTCGAAGAATGCTGCCTTGCTGGCGGCTGTCGCGTAGCCGTCGGTGCGGGCCTTGAGCATTGTGACTTCGCGCGCCCACACCACGACATTCATGCCGAAGGCCTTGCCGTAGGCCGCAACCGCGGATCCGATGCGGCCGTAGCCGTAGACGCCGAGCGTCTTGTGGCGCAGCGTGGTGCCAACCCCGATCTGCCACTTGCCCGCCCTGAGCGCTGCCATCTGCTGTGGAATCTGACGCATCGCCGCGATGATCAGTCCCCACGTCAGCTCCGCTGTGGCGAATGAAGGCACGCCCGCATGCTGGTTCGAGGACACCACGATGCCGAGCCGCGTGCAGGTATCGACATCGATATGCGGAAAGACGCTGCGCTGGCTGATGAGCTTCAGCCGGGGCAGGCGCTCAAGCAGCGGCATCCTGACGGCGGTGCGCTCGCGGATCAGCACCAGCGCCTCGGTGTCGGCAAGGCGGGCCGCGAGTGCATCGACATCCTGGACATGATCGTTCCAGATGGTGACGTGATGCCCGTCGAGCTGGCGGAAGCACGCCAGGGTGCGCACGGTGTCATGGTAGTCGTCCAAGATGGCGACTTTCATGAAATGCGCCCTCCAGTTTCGAGCCATGGAAGTTTGCAGTGCGGCAATGCCGGCTGGGTGAACTCCCGGATGCGACGAATAGCCCAATGACCTGACGGAGCCAACATTTAAGCTTGTTGACTGAGTTTGTCGGACAGCTACTCTGAGATGAAAGAGACTGAACTTAGACTTGTTGCTAAGTTGTCGGAATGCTCCTCTTGAATAATGAGACCGGCAAGGCTCCACCAGCCGATGCCCAAGGTCGATAATGTCTGGGGTGGAACGCATGACCGTGTTGACGACGACAGAAGCCGGCGCAAAAGCGATCGGCACCACACGTTGGGGACAATTGATCTTCGGCATCATCTGCATGGTGATGATCGCCAACCTGCAATACGGCTGGACCCTGTTCGTCGGCCCGATCGATCAGAAGTACCACTGGGGTCGAGCGGCGATTCAGGTCGCTTTCACGATCTTCGTCTTGACCGAAACCTGGCTGGTTCCGATCGAAGGCTATCTGATCGACAGATTCGGCCCACGTGTGATGATCTGCGGCAGCGGCGTGCTGGTTGCGATCGCTTGGGTCGTCAACTCGGTCGCCGACTCGCTGTTTCTGCTCTATGTCGGCGCCGCGATCGGCGGTATCGGCGCCGGCGTCATTTACGGGGGATCGGTCGGCAACGCGCTGAAGTGGTTTCCGGATCGGCGTGGTCTGGCGGCAGGACTGACCGCGGCGGGCTTTGGCGCCGGCTCGGCGCTGACAGTGATTCCGATCGCCAACATGATTCAGTCGAGCGGCTATGAGTCAGCCTTCCTGTGGTTCGGCCTCGCGCAGGGCATCGTGGTGGTCGTTGTAGCTCTGTTCCTGCGTGCACCGCAGGCGGGCGAAGTCGCCGCGCCGGCGGCGCCGGCGGTGCAGCAGACGCGGCGCGACTACGGTCCGGCCGAAGTGATCAGAACGCCCGTGTTCTGGGTCATGTATGCGATGTTCGTCATGGTCGGCGCCGGCGGCCTGATGGCCATTGCGCAGCTCGCACCCATTGCCAACGACTACAAGATCGCGGGCGTACCAGTCTCGATCCTCGGACTGACCCTGCCGGCGCTCACCTTCGCTTTGACGATCGACCGCGTGCTCAACGGCATATGCCGGCCGTTCTTCGGCTGGGTATCGGACCAAATCGGCCGCGAGAACACCATGTTCGTCGCCTTCTTTATCGAGGGCATCGGCATTTACGCACTGCTCTACTTCGCCGATAATCCGGTCCTGTTCGTGATCCTGTCGGGCGTGGTGTTCTTCGCCTGGGGCGAGATCTATTCGCTGTTCCCGGCAACCTGCACCGATCTCTACGGCAGGACATTTGCGACCACGAATTACGGGATGCTTTACACGGCGAAAGGCACGGCATCCCTGTTGGTTCCGTTGGCCAATGTGTTGACCACGGCGACCGGCAGCTGGCATGCCGTGTTTTATGTCGCGGCGCTTCTCAATATCGTTGCCGCCGTGATGGCCCTGGTCGTACTGAAGCCAATGCGGATCAAGGCGATGAAGGCACAGGCCTGAGGGCGCTCCGACGCCCGGGCCGGGACGCTGCGTTGCTGATGCCCTTCACTCACCGGATCCAGGAGGCGACAGGCAGTTGGGACGCGGTCTTCCTCTGGTACTTAAGCCGTGGCGCGCTAAGGTGGTGACGCGGACCTAACTCTACTGTTGGGACCTTGATTCCCTTCGCCTTGTGCTGCGCCTGCGGGTGCAGGGCTGGCGCCCGCGCGACAGCGCCGCCCAGGCTCGCCCGCTGGTGCGCCAGGGACAAAAGGACTCGATTCACGATCTTGCATTGCTGGTATATTGTATTATACCAACACTATGGCGGCCACCTTGACCAGTTCAACCACCTCACCTCAAGAAAAGACCCCCGAAGCAGCAGCGCGAATCGCCGTAGCGCCGCTGGCCGACACCTCGACCTTCGCGGACCGCGCCTATACGGCGCTCAAGGACGTCATTCTTGCCCTCGACATTTATGGTCAGCCCGATGAGATCCGGCTCGACGAGCGCCGGCTGGCAAGCGATCTCGGCATCAGCCGCACCCCCGTCCGCGAAGCAATGGCGCAGCTTGAACGGGAGGGCTTCGTGCGCTCGGTGCCGCGGCGCGGCATCTATGTGGTGCGCAAGACCAAGGCCGAAGTCATCGAGCTGATCACCGCCTGGGCGGCGCTGGAAAGCATGGCGGCGCGGCTCATCACCCAGAATGCGCCGGACCAGGAAATCGCCAAGCTGCGCGCCATGTTCGCGACCTTCGAGGATGGCCGCCTGCACGCCAAGCTCGACGAATATTCCGAGGTCAACATCGAATTCCACCAGACCATCATCCGCATGAGCCGCAATCGCATCCTGATCGACCTGGCCGAGAACCTGTTCGCTCATATGCGGATGATCCGCCGCAAGACCATTGGCGAACGCGACCGCGCCGATCGATCGATCAGCGACCACATGAACATCATCCAGGCGATCGAGGCGCGCGATACCGCAAAGGCGGAAAATCTGGTGCGCGATCACGCCCTGGGGCTCGCGGAGCATGTGGCCCGGCACGTCGACTATCTCGACTAGAACACCAGGAATGACATCAGGGAGGTGTCCATGGCTGAAGCAGCGGTGAAGCCGACGATGCCCGCCGCCGAAGCAGAGCGGGAGCTGACGGATGGCTTCCAACTCGTCATCGATGCGCTCAAGCTCAACGACATCAACACGATCTACGGTGTGCCCGGCATCCCGATTACGGATTTGGGCCGCATGGCGCAGGCCGCAGGCATGCGTGTCATCTCGTTCAGGCACGAACAGAACGCGGGCTACGCAGCCGCAATCGCCGGCTTCCTGACGAAAAAGCCCGGCATCTGCCTGACGGTGTCGGCTCCGGGCTTCCTCAACGGCCTGACTGCGCTCGCCAACGCCACGACCAACTGCTTTCCGATGATCCTGATCTCAGGCTCGTCCGAGCGCGAGATCGTCGACCTCCAGCAGGGCGACTACGAAGAGATGGACCAATTGGCCATCGCCAAGCCCCTCTGCAAGGCGGCTTTCCGTGTGTTGCATGCCGCAGACATCGGCATCGGCGTGGCGCGCGCGATCCGCGCCGCGGTTTCCGGTCGTCCGGGCGGCGTCTACCTTGATCTGCCGGCCAAGCTTTTCTCTCAGGTGATGGACGCCGAGGCCGGCGCCAAGTCGCTCGTCAAGGTCATTGACCCGGCGCCGGCCCAGATTCCGGCGCCGGTGGCGGTCAAGCGCGCCCTCGATGTGCTGAAGAGTGCGAAGCGCCCCCTGATCATCCTCGGCAAGGGCGCCGCCTATGCACAGGCCGATGACGATATCCGCGCCCTGGTCGAGAAGAGCGGCATTCCGTTTCTGCCGATGAGCATGGCCAAGGGCCTCTTGCCTGACACCCATCCGCAGTCGGCAGGTGCGGCGCGCTCGACGGTGCTTAAAGACGCCGACGTCGTCATGCTGATTGGCGCCCGCCTGAACTGGCTTCTGTCGCACGGCAAGGGCAAGACCTGGGGCGCGCCTCACTCCAAGAAGTTCATCCAGATCGACATCGAGCCCAAGGAGATGGACTCAAACGTCGAGATCGTCGCTCCCGTGGTCGGTGACATCGGCTCGTGCGTATCGGCACTTGTTGAGGGCATGGGCAGCAACTGGGCGTCCGCACCCGCAGACTGGGTCGGCGCCGTCAACGCCAAGAAGGAAGAAAACATCGCCAAAATGGCGCCGCGGCTGATGAAGAATTCGGCGCCGATGGACTACCACGGTGCGCTCGGTGCGCTGCGGACCATCATCAAAGAGCGGCCGGACGCCATCCTCGTCAACGAAGGCGCCAACACGCTCGATCTCGCGCGCGGCGTCATCGACATCTACCGGCCGCGCAAACGCCTGGACGTCGGCACCTGGGGCGTCATGGGCATCGGCATGGGCTTTGCCATCGGGGCGGCGATAGAGACCGGCAAACCTGTGCTCGCGGTGGAGGGCGACAGCGCCTTTGGTTTCTGCGGCATGGAAGTGGAAACGATCTGCCGGTACCGCCTCCCGGTCTGCGTCGTCATTTTCAATAATGACGGCATCTACCGCGGAACCGACGTCAACCCCTCCGGAGGCGCGGACGTTGCGACAACGGTCTTCGTCAAAGGCTCGCGCTACGACAAGATGATCGAAGCGTTCGGCGGCGTCGGTGCTCATGTGACGACGCCTGACGAGCTCAAGCGCGCCGTGAATGAGGCGATGGACTCCGGCAAGCCGACCCTCATCAATGCGGTAATCGACCCGGCGTCGGGCAGCGAGAGCGGCCGCATCGGCAATCTCAATCCGCAAAGCGTGCTTCGCAAAAAATGAGGGGAGGAAAAATTGAGGAGAGGGAAATAGCAATGGCAAGACGCAAAGTGGCCGCTGCGAAGCCCAAGAGGATCGCGAGGAGAATCGTGAAGAAGTCGGCGGTGAGAGCGGTGACGAGCCGGCCCGCTCAAATGAAGGCCGACCCGAAAGTCACCGCCCCTCACAACGAGGGGTGGCCGGAGTTGCCGCCGCCATCGACCAAGCCGTGGGGAGGGGTGGGCAAGGCGCTTGAGGGCGTACGCATCCTGGATTTCACCCACGTCCAGTCGGGCCCGACCTGCACGCAGCTGCTCGGCTACATGGGCGCCGACTGCATCAAAGTGGAGCGGCCCGGCGTTGGCGACATCACCCGCGGGCAACTGCGTGACGTGAAGGGCGCGGACAGCCTCTACTTCACCATGCTCAACGGCAACAAGCGGTCGATCACGATCGATTCCAAACACCCCAAGGGCAAGGACATCCTCGAACGGCTGATCCGTCATTGCGACGTCCTGGTGGAGAATTTCGCTCCCGGCGCCCTCGATCGCATGGGGCTCACCTGGGATTACATCCACAAGACCAATCCGCGCATGATCGTGGCGTCGGTGAAGGGCTTCGGCCCAGGCCCTTACGAGGACTGCAAGGTCTATGAGAACGTCGCCCAGTGCGCCGGCGGCGCGGCATCCACTACCGGCTTCCGCGACGGGCCGCCGCTCGTCACCGGCGCGCAGATCGGCGATTCCGGCACCGGGCTGCACCTTGCCTTCGGCATCGTCACCGCGCTCTACCAGCGCATGCGCACGGGTCGCGGCCAGCGCTTGCTGTGCGCCATGCAGGACGGCGTGCTCAACCTCGCCCGGGTGAAGCTGCGCGACCAGCAACGCCTCGCCCACGGGCCCCTCACAGAATACAGCCAGCATGGCGAAGGCATTCCATTCGGGAAGGCGGTGCCCCGCGGCGGCAACGACTCGGGCGGCGGCCAGCCGGGGTGGATTCTCAAGTGCAAGGGTTGGGAGACCGATCCCGACGCTTACACCTACTTCATCACCCAGGCGCCGGTCTGGGGCCCGATCTGTGACTTGATCGGCAAGCCCGAATGGAAGACGGACCCGGATTATGCGACGCCGCCGGCGCGGCTGCCGCGGCTCCGACACATCTTCAATACGATCGAGGAGTGGACCAAGACCAAGACCAAGTTCGAGGTCATGGACATCTGTAACCAGCATGACATTCCGGTCGGCCCGATCTTGTCCATGAAGGAGATCGCCGAGGAACCGTCGTTGCGCGCCACCGGCACTGTGGTCGAGGTCGATCACCCGACCCGCGGCAAATATCTCACGGTCGGCAATCCGGTCAAAATGTCCGACTCGATTACAGAAGTGACGCGCGCCCCGCTGCTCGGCGAGCACACCGAGGAAATCCTTACCGAGGTCCTCGGCTATTCCGCCGAAGAATATGCCGCCATCAAGAGTTCAGGCGCCATCACGCCATCTGAAAAGAAGGAGACCGAAGCGGCGTAACGAGGCTGTAGGCTGTAGGGTGGGCAAAGCGGAGCGTGCCCACCTGGAAATCCCGGGGTGGGCACGCTCCGCTTTGCCCACCCTACTCGCAGGCTGACATCTGACCTCTGACATCTGAGAACTGGCATGCGTATCGTGGTTCACGGCCAACAGGCCTTCGGCAAGGCGGTACTGGAAGCGCTGCTCAAGCGCGGCGATGACGTTGTCGCTGTCTACGTGGGGCCGGAAAAGCCCGGCCAGAAGGCCGATCCCTTGAAGGAGGCGGCCATTGCCGCGAAGCTTCCGGTCTATCAGCCAGCCTCCTACCGCAAGCCTGAGGTGTGGGAAGAATTCCGCGCCCTCAAGCCGGACCTGCAGGTCATGGCGTTCGTGACGTTGTTCGTGCCGGAGGATTTCCTCAATATCCCGACCCAGGGGTCGATCCAATATCACCCCTCGCTGCTCCCGAAGTACCGCGGCCCGAGCGCCATCAATTGGCCGATCATCCAGGGCGAGAGCGAAACCGGACTGTCGATCTTCTGGCCCGACAACGGCCTCGATACCGGCGACGTGTTGTTGCAGAAGAGAACGCCCATCGGCTTCGAGGACTCGCTTGGCTCGGTCTATTTCGATCGCCTGTTCCCGATGGGGGTCGAGGCGATGCTGGAATCGGTCGATCTTGTCAATGCTGGCAAGGCGCCGCGCATCAAGCAGGATGAGAGCCAGGCGACCTATGAGGGGCGCTGCACGGCGGATAACGCACGCATCGACTGGGGAAAGCCGTGGCGGCAGATCCACAACCTCATCCGCGGCTGCAATCCGGCACCCGGTGCGTGGACGACTTTCGACGGCAAGAACCTCCAGGTGTTCGAAGCGAAACCGCTGCCAGCGCGCGACCCCAAAGGGATTGCCGGCAAGATGGGCGAGATCGTCGCCGTCGAGGCCGATGGCTTCACCGTAGCGTGCGCCGACGGCCGCATCAAAGTCCTGCGGGTGAAGCCGCCCGACGGTGGCAAGATCGGGGCCGGAGAATACGCTGCCGCTGCCGGGCTCGCGGCGGGTATCCGCCTGTCATGAACATCCACGCTTGCCGCGCCAAAATCCATCATCGAACAGTGTGAAATTCCAAAGTCCAAGGAAAGTGCCTGATGCCTGCCTCCCAGCACACGAGCCCGAAATCAGACATTGAAATCTCACAGGCCGCCACCAAGCGCCGGATCGTCGACGTGGCGCGCGAGCGTCTCGGCATCGCGCCCGAGAACCTCGAGCCTTATGGTCACTACAAGGCCAAGATCTCGATCGACTACATCAAGACCCTGAAGGACAGGCCCAACGGCAAATTGATCCTGGTATCGGCGATTACGCCAACGCCCGCCGGCGAGGGCAAGACCACGACGACGGTCGGCCTCACCGATGCGCTCAACCACATCGGCAAGAAGGCGATGCTGTGCCTGCGCGAGCCTTCGCTCGGGCCGTCGTTCGGCGTCAAGGGCGGCGCGGCCGGCGGCGGCTACGCCCAGGTGATCCCGATGGAGGATATCAACCTGCATTTCACCGGCGATTTGCACGCCGTCACGTCGGCCCATAATCTGCTCGCGGCGATGATCGACAACCACATCTATTGGGGCAATGCGCTCGGGCTCGACAGCCGCCGCGTCGCCTGGCGCCGCGTCATGGACATGAACGACCGAGCGCTGCGCGAGATCATCTGCTCGCTCGGCGGCGTCGCCAACGGCTATCCACGCGAGACCGGATTCGACATCACGGTGGCATCGGAGGTAATGGCGATTTTCTGCCTCGCCCGCGATCTTGACGATCTCAAACACCGGCTCGGAAACGTCATCATCGGCTATACCCGCGAGCGCAAGCCGGTGCGGGCGGCGGATCTCAAGGCGCACGGGGCGATGACGGCGCTGCTCAGAGACGCGCTGGCCCCGAACCTCGTCCAGACCTTGGAAGGCACGCCGGCCTTCGTTCACGGCGGTCCCTTCGCCAACATCGCCCATGGCTGCAATTCGGTGCTGGCGACCACGACTGCGCTCAAACTCAACGACTACGTGGTGACGGAGGCCGGCTTCGGGGCGGACCTCGGCGGTGAGAAATTCATCGACATCAAGTGCCGCAAGACCGGCCTCGCGCCGGATTGCGTCGTGCTGGTCGCCACGATCCGGGCGCTGAAGATGCATGGCGGTGTGAAGAAGGAGGACCTCAAGAGCGAAAACCTCGCAGCCCTTAAGTCCGGCATGACGAACCTCGCGCGCCATGTGGAGAATGTGCAGAAGTTCGGTGTCGTCCCGGTGGTTTCCATCAACCGGTTCTCAGCCGATACGCCGGCCGAAATCGAACTCGTTCAAAAAGCCTGCGCGTCGCTCGGTGTCGAAGCATTGATGGCCGATCATTGGGCCATGGGGGGCGAGGGCGCTGCCGAGGTGGCGAAGGCGGTGGTGCGCATCATCGATTCCGGTCAGAGCAAGCTCAACCTGCTTTATCCCGACGAAATGCCGCTGCTGGAGAAGGTTCGCACGATCGCGCGCGAAATCTACCGCGCCAAGGATATCTCCGCCGACAAGGCAGTACGCGATCAGCTCGCGTCGTTCGAGGCCATGGGTTATGGCAAGCTGCCCGTCTGTATCGCCAAGACACAATACAGTTTTTCCACCAGCCCAGACATCAAGGGGGCGCCGAACGATCACACGATTCCGGTGCGCGAAGTGCGATTGTCGGCTGGAGCCGAGTTTGTCGTGGCGATCTGCGGCGATATCATGACGATGCCGGGCTTACCCAAGGTGCCGGCCGCGGACACGATCGATGTCGGGGCGGATGGCAAGATTGTGGGATTGTTCTAAAGGCCATGGAGCTGGCTCGGGTTATGCATGATCTCGTGATGGCTCCTGCATGAACACCACCGACATGCCCCAGACATCGCGACGTCGGCCGCGGCAGACCCCGAAGGGCCGCCAAGTCGATCCGCGCGCACTTGCCGAGGTAAAGGAGCTGCTCGGCGCCCGTCCGCGCCGGCGCGATCTCCTGATCGAATTCCTCCACCTGATCCAGGATCGTTACGGCCACATCTCGGCGCCTCAGCTGGCGGCGCTTGCGGACGAAATGAAGCTTGCCCAGGCCGAGGTTTATGAGGTCGCGACCTTCTATGCGCATTTCGATGTGGTGAAGGACGGTCCTCCGCCCCCTGCCGTCACGGTGAGGATTTGCGACAGCCTGTCCTGCGCCATGGCGGGGGCCGAAAAGCTCCTCGCTGCATTGCCAGGGAAGCTCGGGCCTGATGTTCGCGTTCTGCGTGCGCCGTGCATGGGCGCCTGCGATCGGGCGCCGGTCGTGGCGGTCGGCCACGTGCAGGTCCCGCAGTCTTCGCCCGACAAGGTTGCGGCAGCCGTAGCCGGGGGTGGGCACGCCCACGCTTACCGTGGCGGGAAAGATCTCGCGGCCTACCAGGCAGAGGGCGGCTACGCTCTCCTGCGGTCGTGTCTCGCGGGCGAGCGCAGTCGCGACGACATCATCAAGGCGGTCAGCGATGCCGGCCTGCGCGGTCTCGGCGGCGCTGGGTTTCCGACCGGCCGCAAGTGGACCCTGGTGCGGGCTGAGCCGGCGCCTCGACTGATGGCCGTCAATGCCGACGAGGGTGAGCCCGGCACCTTCAAAGACCGCTATTATCTCGAGCGCGATCCCCACCGTTTCATCGAGGGCATGCTGATCGCTGCGTGGGTGGTCGAGGCCGCCGAGGCTTACATCTATTTGCGGGACGAATACCCGGAAATCCGGCTCATGCTCATCGACGAACTTGCGAAGGTCGAGGCCGCAGGTCTCGCCAAATACACCCGGCTGGAACTTCGTCGCGGTGCCGGCGCCTATATCTGCGGCGAAGAATCCGCAATGATCGAGTCGATCGAGGGCAAGCGCGGTCTGCCGCGCCATCGTCCGCCTTACGTCGCCCAGGTCGGCCTGTTCGGCCGGCCGACGCTGGAGCAGAACGTCGAGACGCTCTTCTGGGTCCGCGACATCGTGGAGAAGGGCGCCGGTTGGTTCACCTCGTATGGCCACCGCGACCGCAAGGGGCTGCGCAGCTTCTCGGTGTCGGGGCGCGTTAAGAACCCGGGCGTCAAGCTGGCGCCCGCCGGCGTCAGCGCACGGGAATTGATCGACGAATACTGCGGCGGAATGGCGGACGGGTATACCTTCAAGGCCTATCTGCCGGGCGGCGCGTCGGGTGGGATACTGCCCGCAAGCATGGCAGATTTGCCGCTCGATTTCGGCACCTTGGAGCCATATGGTTGCTTCGTCGGGTCGCACGCGGTTGTGATCCTGTCGGATCAGGACGACATGAAGGCTGTTGCTCTCAACCTGATGAAATTCTTCGAGGATGAGAGCTGCGGCCAGTGCACCCCCTGCCGGGCGGGGACGGAGAAGGCCGTGAAGCTGATGGCGGCCGGTCCATGGGATGACGCGCTGCTGACGGAGCTATCCAATGCCATGCGAGACGCTTCGATTTGCGGCCTCGGCCAGGCGGCGCCAAATCCGCTGGTGAGCGTCCTGAAGTATTTTCCGGACGAGCTGAAGAAGCCGCTCGGAGGGTGGTGACGACGCCGTAGGGTGGGCAAAGCGAAGCGTGCCCACCTGTGATATGCCGGTGGGCACGCGCTTCGCGCTTTGCCCACCCTACGGTCTTCAGATTAGGGGTGATGCGATGAGCAAGAGCGTGAAATTCACCCTCGATGGCCGCGAGGTCGAAGCCCGCGCAGATGAGACCATCTGGCAGGTAGCGCAGCGTCTCGGCACGGACATCCCGCATCTGTGCTACTCCCCAGAGCCCGGTTACCGCGCCGATGGCAACTGCCGCGCCTGCATGGTGGAGATCGAAGGCGAGCGGGTGCTGGCGGCGAGCTGCATCCGCAAGCCCGCAAATGGCATGAAAGTGACCACCGGCTCGGACCGCGCCAAGACCGCGCGCAAGATGGTGTTCGACCTCCTGATTTCCGATCAGCCCGACCGCGCCACCGTCGCGCACGATCCGTCCTCGAAGTTCTGGTCATGGGCGGACCGGATGGGTGTCTCGGTCGGGCGCTTTCCCAAGCGGCATCACCCGCAGCCCGACCGCAGCCACGCCGCCATGGCGGTCAATCTCGATGCCTGCATCCAGTGCAATCTGTGCGTCCGCGCCTGCCGCGAGGTCCAGGTCAACGACGTCATCGGCATGGCGGGTCGCGGCCACGGCGAAAAGATCGTGTTCGATTTCGACGATCCCATGGGCGCCTCGACCTGCGTCGCCTGCGGGGAATGCGTGCAGGCCTGCCCCACCGGCGCGCTGATGCCGGCGCCGCTCGTCGACGACCACAATGTCCGCACCGGCTTTCCCGACCG
>Ga0137377_10000473_pt1 | contig 24397 bp, 18 predicted proteins | sample SagtaG_22_FD_104815 | JGI IMG/M metagenome (GOLD analysis project Ga0137377, IMG submission 104815) | Vadose zone soil microbial communities from Sagehorn Ranch, Mendocino, California, USA - Sage2_L_40_16 metaG | ecosystem: Environmental > Terrestrial > Soil > Vadose zone | place: USA... | reverse complement strand
GACAGACCAGTAGGATGCCTCGCCCTTGAACGGGCAGGTGGTCTGCGTGCTCGTTGGCCGCAGCAGCTCCGTGCGCACGTCTTGCGGTGGGAAGTAGTAGCGAGTCGGCAGCCCGGTCTCGTCGAGCAGGACAGCCTGGTCGGATTCGGCCAGTTTCACGCCGCCGAGCATGACCTCGACGTGCTGGCCGCTGGGGGTAGTCGTGATCTTGTGTTCTGATGCCATGCCGGTGGAACCCCGGGGCAGCGACGAAGATTCCCTGTCGGCGGAGCGTCATGTCCCCCGTGCCGCCCGCCGGGTCCAGCCTGGGCCGCGGCCTGGCAGCGCAGCCCAGCCGGGGGCAGACATCGCAGTGCGCAGAAACCGGCTCAGGCGCCTCGGTGCCCCGTGCCGCGCCATGTGAGGGAACGCCGACCGCGGGTATGGATCTGCACTGCCGGGAGCTCACCCGCGCACGATCCGTGGGGCGCCGATGAAGTGGTTGAAATGGGCGGTGGCGGTAGTAGTCATCGCCACGTGTATGGCCCTGGCCGCGGGCCAGAAAGACATCCGCCGCTACCTGCGGATGCGCCGGATGTGACGCAGCGTCCGCATGGGCGGTGCTGGCCCTGGCCGCATGGCCGGGGCGGAGCGGTGGATCGGCTCGTCCTGCCACGGACCGCGGCGTTCGAGACGAACACGCCGTCATCTGGCACCCGGCCCTGGGCACATATCGGCCATTACCGGGTAGGGCGTTGTCATGGAGCGGATGGGGCACGAGCCGAGCGAGCTGGCCGAAACGGGCGAAACGGGAGACGACCGCCTCCCCGACCGGGTTGCCGGGCTGGTGGGCGAGGTCACCAGGGACCAGCGCCCGCCGAGCAGGCGGCGGCTGGCCGGTTTGTTCGCGGACACGGCGCGCACCGTGGGCCGCGGTGTGCGCGCGACCCGCAACGCCACCACGCGCGGCGCCGGGCGGGGTAGCCGCTGGCTGGCCGGGCAGGTGCTCGCGATGGCCCCGCGGCTGCCCATCAGGGATCAGGCGACGCTGCGCGCGCAGTTCGACGGGCTGTCACCGGAGGAACTGGCCGACGCGCTGATCGAGGGAGCGGCCCGCGCCTCGGCCGCCGTCGGGGCCGCGGCCGGGGCGTGGTCGGTCCTGCCGGTCGTGCCCGCCGTGCCCGTCGAGGTGGCGACCGAGACGCTGGCCCTGGTCGGCGTCGAGATCAAGCTGGTCGCGGAGTTGCACGAGGTGTACGGGATGCGGGCGCCGGGCCGCGTCGCCGAACGGATGACCGCCTATGTGGCGGCGTGGGCCAACCGCGGCGGCGTGACCCTGGCCCCTGGCGGCCTGATCATCGCGTTCGGTTCACCCGTGCAACGCCGCCTGCAGCGCAGGCTCGCCGCCCGCGCGGGCCGCAGCGCGTTCTCGCTTCTTCCGCTGCTCACCGGAGCGGCGGCGGGCGGGCTGCTCAATCGCGCCGAGACCCGGCGGCTCGGCCGCGAGATCCGTGACGACCTGCGGCGCCGGTCACCGATCGCCGCGCAGTGGCCGGACGCCGATGGAACGTAGCAGCGGTCAGCCGGTCGTGCGGCCGATCCCTCCCACCGCCCAAACCGATTCCGGGTGTGTCATGACCTCTCCCGGATCCGGCCGCCACGCGGGCAGGTAGACCACTCCGGGTTCCACCAGGTCGAGGCCGGCGAAGAAGTCCTCCACCTCGGCCTTGGTGCGCAGGTTGTCGCGAAAGCCCGGGCCCTTGATCGCTCCCTGCTGGTAGAGCGCGGCCAGCTTGGCCGTCGTCTCGGGGCAGATGTCCGACACCGCATGGACGATGGTGAGGTAGCTGCCAGGGGCGACCGCTCCGCGGACGCAGTCGACGGCGTCCATCGCGATCTTGTCGTCCGGGATGAGATGCAGGACGCTGAGCAGCAGCACCGCGACCGGTTCGGAGAGGTTGATCAGCCGCTGGACATCGTCGCTCTCGAAGATGTCGTCCGGTTCGGTCAAATCGGCCTGGATGACCGCGGTGCGGTCCGTGTGGTTCAGGCGTGCCCGTGAGTGGACCACGGCCACCGGCTCCTTGTCGGCGTAGACGATCCGGGTGCCGGCCGGCATGGCCCCGCCGACCTCCTCCAGGTGGCCCCGGCTGGGAAGCCCGACGCCGATGTCGAGGACCTGGCGAACCCCGGTGCCGGCCAGGAAGCGCATAACCCGGCGGAGGAACTTACGTCCCTCACGCACGAGTACCGGCAGTTCGGGCGCCAGCTCAAGGGCACGGATCGCGGCTTGCCTGTCCGCGGCGAAGTTGTCCTTGCCGCCGAGGAAAACGTCGTTCATCCGGCCTTCGCTCGGCACCGTAGGATCGAAGCCGGCCAAGCCCGGACTGCGCTGCGCGGTCATGATCTCCCAATCTCGCGGCTGTGCCGGATACTAGTCCCATTTGAGGCATTAATCACATTAAGAATTCGTGAAAATTTCCCGCCTGGTGCTGCAGAGACCTCGGATACTTTCCGAAAGACCTTCGGAAAGTATCCGAGGCCGGCGCGCCGCCGCTGGCCGGGCGCGACGCCTGGATCGTGGACGGCGGCCCTTGGCCGCTATGGCCACGGCCTCGACGGCGCCGGGCGGTCCGTGCCGCGTCGCTTCGCGCCGAACGGCCCGGCCAAAGGCGAATTAGAACCTGTTTCAGAAACGCCGCCAGTCCTATGCCGAGATCCCGCTTTGTGAATAGCAGGTCGCCGGAATCTCCGGAGCTAGGGCGCGAACCCGGTGCCGGGGCAGAGAAAGGCGCCCCCGCCGATGGGCACCCTAACGGTAGAACAGGTTCTTGCTGAAGGCATGGCCGGAGGAGGAAGCTGAGCGCATGGACCTTCTCGCGATCGAAGAGATCCGCCGCGTCGAATACCGCTGCCTGCGCGGCGGCGCCGGCAGGTGGCGGATCTCGCACACCGGCTACGTGCGCACCGATGAGGCGACGCTTTCGCTTGACGGCCCGCCGAGCTTATGGTTCACGGCGAACCGCTCGGTGCCGCCGCCGGGCAGCGCGCCACCGGGCGCGCCGCCGGGCGGCCAACGCTGAAACGGCCGCCCGTGCTCACCCAGCCGTTCGCGGACGCGGTGGTCGAGGCCGAGAAGATCATCACCGGCGCGCCGCACATTCAGACCGAGCAGGACCTGGTCGAGGGGTACGAATATCTGGCCGGCAACATCCGGGCGTCGCTGCAGCTTGCCTGGGCCCGCCAGCGTGACTTCCCGTACTTCGTCCAGTCCACCGACCCCTACATGAAGATCGGATTGGACAACCCGGACACGTTGTACTTCCACGCCTATCTGCGCGACGACGCCGAGTACGTCGTCACCGGCCGCCGCGGCACAACCACGGACCTGAGCTTCCAGGTGCTGGACGCCGACTGCGCACCCGCCGGGGTGCCCGGCAGCCTGGCCGCGTTCGACGACCGTGCGATAGCGGTGGCGGGCGACGGCAGGTTCGAGCTCCGGTTCGGGCCGGCCGGTGACGACAGCCGCCAGCAGCGCCACCGGCCCAACGACTTCATCCTCGGACCCGGATCGGCGATGCTCCTCGTCCGCGAGGTGTACAGCGACTGGCAGACCGAACAACGCGGCACGATCAGCATTCGCCGCAGCGATCGCGCCGGCTGCGCGCCACCGGCACCGGACCGTGACACGCTCGCCGAACGCTACGGCGTGGCGGGCAGGATCCTGCTGACCCGGTTAAGGACGTTTCTCACCTGCCCCCGGGGGTTCTGCCTCGAGCTCCCGGTCAACACGATGACCGGGCCCCGGCCCACCCCCGGCGGCCTGAGCACCCAGTTCTCCTCGGCCGGCCACTACGATCTCGGCGACGGCGAGGCGATGATCGTGACGGTGCCCGCCGCCGGCAAGAGCACCGCCCCGTATCAGGGCATTCAGCTCGCCAGCGGGTGGTACGTCTCGCTGGACTACGTCAGCCACCAGACCAGCCTCACCGCCGACCAGGCCAGCATCGACCCGGACGGCAGGATGCGGTTTGTGATCAGCGAGCGTGATCCCGGCGTCGCCAACTGGCTTGAGTGCACCGGGCACCGGCGTGGCTACGTGCAGATCCGCTGGCAGCGGCTCTCCCGCGAGCTCAGGCCCACCGACGGCCCGCAAGTCGAGGTGGTGCCCGCGGATGACCTACCGCGCTGGCTGCCGTTCTACGACCAGGCGCGGATCACGCCGGGGGAGCACGCTCGCCGGATCGCCGCGCGGCAGGCCGCCGTGGCAGCGAGGATGCTGGGCTGATGCCACCCATGACCCGGCTGCTCGCACCTGCGCTCTACCCAGGTCGTGTCATACCGGAGGGCCGATCGTCGCGGCCTCGGGGCCGAATCTGTCCACGTAGCCGGGGTGGACCTGCTGCCACCGATCGGCGGCCGGGGGCTCGGCCCCGTCCAGGCGCGCGGCGAGCATTTCGAGGCAGACGTGCCAGCCGGCCCCGTCGCGCGCCGCCTTGCCCTGCTCTTCGATCGTGTCGGTGAGGACGAGCAGGCAGCCACCGTCGTCGGGCCGCAGTTCCCAGCGCAGCACATCCGTGCCCCACAGGTAGGCGAAGACACGTGGCGGGCCGAGTTCGATCACCTCTCCGTCGAATGACGGACCCTCGCCCCCGCGGAACAGGAAGCGCATCTTCCCGCCCGGCCGCAGGTCGGCTTCGACGTCCTGGGGGAACCAACCGCTGAGCTCCGCCGGATCCGTCAGAGCCCGCCATACCTTCTCCGGCGGGTGAGCGAGCCGGCGCTCGAAACGAATCACGAAGCGCCCGGCTTCGGCGTGCAAGGTGCCCATCATGGCTCCGTCCTCTCCGTCCTGTCCGCCTCCGGCCTAGAGGCCAGGCCAAGCTGACTGGCCCACCACCATCAGCTCAGCATGCCTTCGTGGCGCCGTCGACGTAGGTGACCGAGTTGGCCGGCAGCGCGGGGATGCGCGGCCCGGGGAGCACGATTCCCACGAGGTTGAGTGGGTCGGCGGCGGACAGGGTGACGTGCTCACCGCTGCGTGCCAGCTTCCGCGCCGCGCGCAGGCCCTCCACCGCCTCTGGCAGCGCGAACTGCTCGCCGCTGAACCCGGCGACGAAGCGCCCGCCCCGGATCGTCCCGCGCGCTTCCATGCGCCGCAGCGCCCAGAGCACGTCGCGCCAGGGCACGGCGAGATTCTCCCGCACCACCAGGCTGCGGAAGACCACACCCCACCGGGCGGCCAGTTGCTCCGCCACGGCCTCCGCAAGCTCGTCGGGATCCCCGGGCGCCAGCGCGTCGGGGAGCAGGGACCAGCGCCCGCCCGATCCGGACGCGAGCGCGCCGCGGCCACGCCGCAGCCGGTGCCGCTCCGGCGTCGCCCGGGCGAGGCTGCGGCGGCGCAGCAGGGAGCGGACGGCACGGAAGCCGTCCGCCGTGACCAGCCCGCGGGCCACACCGTCCCACAGCGCCTCTTCGACCTCGGCCGGGAGGCGGCGGGTCAGCGTGGTCAGGTCCGGCTGGAAAAGCGCGCCGTGGTCGTGCAGCGCGTCAAGCACGTCCCGGGTGCGGCCCGGACCCGGCTCCGCGGGCCTGCGGTCACCCCGCGCCGCCCGCAGCAGCCAGGGCAGGTCCGCCCGGATCGTGAGCGTGACGGGGGTCGCCCTGGACGGGCTCATGCCGCTGCGCCTGCCCGCCTCGTCAGCCTCGCCGCCGCGCACCGACAGGCGCCCCCATGTCACCTCGCCCGACATGCACAGGTCATCCAGCCAGTCGCGGCGGTAGCCCTCCACCCGGGCGCCGAGGACGGCGTCCTCCCAGGCGCCGGCCGCGAGCTCGAAGCCCTGCAACTGCTCGACCACCCCGAGCACGCCGTAGCGGCCTTCTCGTCTCGTCCCCGGGGCCACGTGCTGCCAGCGCAACAGGAACCGCATGAAATCCCGCGCGGTGACGGGCTCGATCTCCCGCCGCAGCCGCTGCTGTGTGTACACGTGGATCCGGGCGAGCAGCCGCCTGGAGCAGAACTCCTCGCTGCCCTCGGGCGCGGTGAAGTGACCGCGGATCGCGAAGCCCTCCTGTTCGAGGCGGGCGAGCGCGCGGGCCGCCGCGGCGGCAGGCAGCCCGGTCGCCTGCGCCAACTCGGCGACGCGAACAGGGCCGCGGCATTCGAGGTGCCCGCGGAGCATCTCGGCGGCCGCGCCTTCCTCGTCGATCACCGCGGTGTCCACACCGCAGCGGTGATCGGGCGTCACCAGCGCCCCGGGGAACAGCGCTTCCGCATAGGCCCGGCGTTCCACCGCGCACCATAGCTCCACCGGTGCGTGCAGCGTAAAGGCGCGGCCGCCGCGGACGAGACCGCCGAACCACTCCCGCCAGCCGTCCTGCGGCCGCATGCCGATGACCGTGATCAGCAGGTCGTGCAGCTCGTCCGGGTCGCGGGGATCCGGCCGCACCTGTGCGCGGACCCGCTCGATCGCGCCCGGATCGAGCCTGGCCAGGTCGCGGACCTGGACGGGCAGTCCCCGGCGGAGCTGGACGGCCCGGCTGCGGCGCTCTTCGAGCGGCGCGTCGTCCAGGAAGGTGAAGGGCCGTCCGTTCAAGATCTCGTGAGCCAGCACCGACGGCTCGGTGGTATCGCGCACGACCACTGTGACCTGGCCGGACTCGATCCTGCCCACCAGTTCTTTCAGGCCGTCGATGTCCATTGCCTCGCGCAGGCAGTCCTCGAGCGTCTGATGCACGAGTGGATGATCGGGGATCTCCAGCGGGCCGGGCGCGACGTTCTCCTGGCACGCGGCCAGCGACGGGAACACCGCGGCCATCAGGTCGTCGGACTCCATCCGCTGGATCGCGGGCGGGCTGCGGCGCCCGCCCCGCATCCGCAGCACCGCCAGCGACCTGTTCAGGTTCCACCGCCAGCGTGCCTGGAACATCGGCGAGGTCAGCACCGCCTGCCTGACCACGTTCTCCACCGTCTTCGACGCGAGGAACTTCGGCACCCGTTCGAGCGGGAAGCTGTGCTGCGGCCCCAGCGACAGCAAGATGGCGTCGTCGCTGGCCGCCGCCTGCAGTTCGAAGTCGAAGGTCACGCAGAACCGTTTGCGCAGGGCGAGCCCGAGTGCCCGGTTCAGCCGGGCGCCGAAGGGCGTGTGCCCGACGAGCTGCATTCCGCCGCTTTCGTCGAAGAACCGCTCAAGCACGATGGTGTCCATCGTCGGCAGCACACCGAGCGCGCGCAGCCCGGCGCCGAGATAGGCCGTGATGATGCGGGCCGCGGCCTGGTCGATGCCGCATTCGGACTCCAGCCAGCGCCGAGCGCCCGGCTCGTCGCCCGCGGTGAGCCGGTCGGCGACCGCCTGCCGCAGGCCGCAGACCTCCTCCGACAGCTCCAGGGTGCGCCCGGGTGCCTCGCCGAGCCAGAACGGCACCGACGGCGGCGCGCCGTGGGCGTCGACGACCCGGACCGTGCCGGGTTCCACCCTGCGGATCCGCCAGGAGGTCGTGCCGAGCAGGAACACGTCGCCCGCCATGCTCTCGATCGCCCAGTCCTCGTTCACGGTCCCGACGGGCGTGCCGTCCGGTTCGGCCACCACGCGGTAGTCGCCAAGCTCCGGGATCGCGCCGCCGGAGGTGAGCGCCGCGAGGCGGGCGCCGCGCCGCCCGCGCAGCCGCCCGGCGACCCGGTCGCGGTGCAGGTACGCGGCCCGGCGGCCGCGGCCGGTGTGGATGCCCTCGGACATGAGCTCCACGACGGTGCCGAAGTCTTCCTTCGGCAGGGCCGCGAACGGCGACGCCCGCCTGAACAGTTCGAACAGGTCGTCTTCCGGCCAATCGGCGGCAGCGCACTCGGCCACCATCTGCTGCGCGAGGATGTCGAGCGGATGAGCGGGCACGGCCAGCGCATCGAGCCGGCCCGACGCCGCGCCGCGCAGCAGCGCCGCGCATTCGACGAGCTCGTCCCTTGACGTCGGGTACAGCCGCCCGGCGGGAGTTCCCGTGCGGGTGTGGTTCGACCGGCCGACCCGCTGCAGGAAGGTGGCGAAGCTGCGCGGGGACCCGATCTGGCACACGAGCTCCACCGGCCCGATGTCGATCCCCAGCTCGAGCGAAGCGGTCGCGACGAGTGCCCTGAGGTCGCCGGAACGCAGCCTGGACTCCACGCGCTGGCGCCGGGCGGCCGACAGGCTCCCGTGATGGGCCGCCACCTGGTCCTCGCCGATCCGCTCACCGAGCTGGTGCGCCACCCGCTCGGCCATCCGCCTGGTGTTCACGAACACGAGCGTCGTGCGGTGCCCGGTCACATGTGCCGCGATGAGATCGAGGATCTCGCCCATCTGCTCGGCCGAAGGGACGGCGCCGAGCTCGTCGTCGGGCAGCTCGAGGGCGAGATCGAGCGCGCGGCGATGACCGACGTCGACGATCGCGCAGCGGGGAGCGCCGTCCGGCGTCTCGCGGCCGGGCCCGGCGCCGACGAGCAGCCGGGCGACGGTCTCGATGGGGCGCTGGGTCGCGGAAAGCCCGACGCGCTGCACCGGCCGCTGCGCGACGTGGGTCAGGCGCTCCAGGGTGAGGGCGAGATGCGCGCCGCGCTTGTTCCCGGCGACCGCGTGGATCTCGTCAATGATCACTGCCTGGGTGGCGGCGAGCATCGCGCGGCTGCGGTCGGCCGTGACGAGCAGGTACAGCGACTCCGGGGTGGTGATCAGGAAGTTCGGCGGTCGCCGCAGCATCGCGGCGCGCTGCGACGCGGCCGTGTCGCCGGTCCGGACGGCCACCCGGATCTCCGGCGCGCCGAGCCCGAGCTCGGTGGCGACCTGGCCGATCTCGCGCAGCGGCGTTTCGAGGTTCTGCTGGATGTCGACCGCGAGCGCCTTCAGCGGCGAGACGTAGACGACCTGCGGGCCGCCGCTCAGATCGATGCCCGCCTCGGCCGCGCGGTACAGCCGGTCGATGCTGACCAGGAACGCGGCCAGCGTCTTGCCCGAGCCGGTCGGCGCCGCGATCAGGGCGTGCGCGCCCGCCGCGATCTGCGGCCAGCCGCCGGCCTGCGGCGGTGTCGGCCCGGCAGGAAACCGGCGCGCGAACCAGGTGCGGACGGCCGGATGGAACGACGCAAGCACCTGGTTACAGTACCCGCGGCCACCGACGATTTGGCAGCCCTGCTCAGCGCGTGGTGACCTTCACTTTCGTGGTGCCGCGGCACGGGGTGGACACGAAGACCTGGCGGCCCTGATGGGAATCCCTGACCTGGTACGGCGTGGCCATGCCGTCCAGCTTCACCGTGGCCACCGGCGTCCCGGCGGGCAGGGTCGCGCCAGCGTGCAGGGTGCACGCCAGCCTGCCGGTCACGGTCGTCGTCCAGGTGTGGCCGTGGTGGGTCGCGGCGACGCCGACGAAGCCCGTGCCGATTCTGATCGCGCTGCCCGACACGTCCGTCTGGCCCGGCGGCACGCTCGGCAGCACTTCGAGCAGCCCGTTGCCGAGCTGCGGATCGACGCCGAGCTGCTGATGCACGACGGGCCAGAGCACGCCGTAGGTGCCCCACGCCTGGTCGAGCGAGGAACGCTCGTTGAAGGGGTGGTCGATGTTCGCGGCGAAGTCGGGTGAGGGGCCGATCTCGGGCATCGCACCGGGTTGCTCCGCGACGCCGCCGAGCTGCAGTCCCGCCAGGTCGTCGGCGTAACGCTGCTGGTCAGTGGGCCCGAGCAGGCCGTAGTTGCCGAGCGCCACGGCCATCACGGCCGTGTTGAGGGTGTAGGCCTGCTGCGTTTTGCCCTGATAGGGCGCGGGGTCACAGCCCGGGGAGCCCTCGACGTACAGCCCCCACTGGCCGGAGTAGCAGGACGTCTCGCGAAGTGCCAGCGCGGGCAGCGCGCTGGAGGCCGGCGCGAACCCGGGCGCCGGGGTGCCTGCCGGGTAGAGCTCGGCCTCCAGCGGCGTCAGCGCGGTCCACCAGCGCTGCACGAGGGGCGTGTTGGCCGGGTCGGCGAGCGAGTCGGCGTACTGCGGGACGCTGGGCTGCCACCAGGCGGCCTGGAACTTCTGCGCCATCGCCTCGGCGTGGCTCAGCGCCCAGTTCTGGGTGGCGGTGTCGTGTTTGGCCGCCGCCATGTCGGCCAGGTCGGCCAGGCCGCGGATCGTGTACACGGCCACGTCGACGGCATCGGCCCCGAGCACGCTCGCCTCGACGTTGCCCGATCCGTCCGGCCACAGGTCGTCGTCGCCGGCCGCCAGGTTGACCAGGTACTCCAGGTTCTTCTTGGTGAACCCGTACAGCTCGTCACGGAACTGGTTGTCCCCTGTCCAGCGCCACACCATGGCCACGGCGGTGGGGAACTTGGCCGTCTCGTCGAGATCGCCCGGCTCGTCGTTCAGGCCGAAGTAGACGGAACCGTCGGTGACCGTCTCGTGCACCACCTTGCCGGAACCGTGATTGGCGATGGTGCTCGCCTCGGCGAGTGAGCGCAGGCCGTCCTCCGCCGTGCCGAACTGACCGGCCGCGAGCAGGGCGTACATGGTGTACTCCTGATCGGTCGCGAACATCCACGGGTAGTCGGGGAAGCCGGCGCCCTCGAACCGGATGCTCGGCAGCGGCCCGGCCGGCGCCGGGTACACGGTGCCCTGCTCGGTGGCGCGGATCTGCAGGTTGTCCGCCTGCTGGGTGAGGTCGGCCAGGTCCTGCTTGCTCCAGGTGACCGCCGCGGCGAGCGCCCGGTCGCCCGGCAGCGACACCCGGCTCTGGCCGTTCAGCGCGAGCCGGGCCGCGACCTTGGCGGCGAGCTCGCCGCCCGGATCCGCGCTCGCCGCCTGGTACTGCGCCTGGGCCGCGGCGAGTCCCTGGTCGGAGCCCGCGACCGTGAACCAGACCGTCTTGCTGGCGTGTGCGGGCAGGCTGAGCGGGTAGGTCAGCCCGCCGCCCGCGCCTTTGCCGTATGCGGTGTCGTCGCAGCGGAACAGGTCGGGCTGGGAACCGAGCGGGCAGATGACCGGCGGGTCCTGCGGGCCGCGGAACGCGGTGCCCGTGGTCCCGGTGGCGGGGGTGAGGCCGCTGGTCCCGACGAGTGCCGCCCAGTGATGCGGCTGCGCGTTCGCCACCGGCGGGGTCCCGTCCTCGGTGAACACGAGCTGGTCACCGTTGAACGCGGCCTGGTCGGGCAGGTTGAACGCTGACTGGTCGGGCGTGGTGAAACCCCATGGGTAGGCGCCCATGAGCTCGGAGTGCGCGTCGACGTTCAGCGCCAGCTGGGTCGCGTGTGCGGGCGCGGTGAAGGTCAGGCCGATCTCGACGGCCCTGCGGCCGTCGGGCGCGAAGTCCGTCCGGGTGATCTGCACCCCGGCGGTGGCCGGCAGGTCCATCCGCACGTATCCGAACCCGGAGGAGAAGCGTGTCGCCGGGCCGATCCACTGGCCGTTCAGGCCGAACCAGATCCCGTCGAGCAGTTTGATCGGCGGCGTCCAGATGCCGCCCATCTCGCCACGGGTGTGGAACCCCATGGCCGGGTACCTGCCGTCCTCGGTCCCGAGCTCGTAGGCGCGATCGCCCGCGGCCGCGTACCGGCGCAGGTCTAACTTGGTGCTCACGGAAAGGGTTGGGCTCAGCGGTCCCGTGTCGCCGGCCGACCGGGCGGTGTGTGCCGCGCCGGGCGCCGCAGGTGCCGCGCCCGCGGGCACGGCCTCCGGCAGTGCCATTGCCGCAGTGGCTGCCGCGACGAAGATCGCAAGAAGCAGGGTCCGGCGCATGCGCGCCACCTCCGTTCGTGCCCGCGTCCACACTGGCCCCCCGCCCCCAGGTTTGTGTCTATCCCGTATCGCCACGTTTACTCATCGTTTCGTGCGGAAAATCATGATCCCTAACGGCTGCCGCAAAGTGACGCAATCCTGTCCTGCAGACCGGCGGGGTGCCGCGCAGCGGGGCATGGTTTCGGGGGCACGGTCCACCGCGCACACTTATGGGGGAGGCGGCACGGCCTCGCCGCCAGATGGGACGTGCAGATGTTCGAGAAGTTCACCGACCGCGCACGGCAGGTTGTCGTCCTGGCCCAGGACGAGGCCAGGCGGCTGCGCCACAAGCACATCGGCACCGAGCACATCTTGCTCGGCCTCATCCACGAGGGTGACGGGGTCGCCGCGCAGGCGCTGCAGTCACTCGGGATCGGCCTGGACGCGGTGCGCCTGAAGGTCGAGGAGATCACCCCCCCGGGCGAGCACACCGCCCCGGGGCATATCCCGTTCACTCCGCGCGCCAAGAAGGTGCTGGAACTGTCCCTGCGTGAGTCGCTGGACCTCGGCCACAACTACATCGGCACCGAGCACATCCTGCTCGGCCTGATCCGCGAGGGCCGTGGGGTGGCCGCTGCCGCGCTGGCCGGCCTGGGCGCGGACCCCAGCCGGGTCCGCCAGTCCGTGGTGCAGCTCGTCGCCGCCGACGAGGAGTCACCTGCCGCGATCCGCCACCCGCGCAGTCAGGTGGTGCTCGCGGAGATCGCCGAGCGGCTGGATGCGATCGCGGCGCGGCTTGCCGCCATCGAACAGCGGCTCGGCATCGAGCCCCCGCCAGCGCCGCCAGCGCAGGAACAAGCGCCACCAGGCGAACAGTCTGCCTGAGCGTCAGCGCATGGGCCCGGGAAAGATCCCTTGCCCCGGGGTGAGGATCCCGTGCGGATCGTACTGCCGCCGCGCAGCCGCGAGCAGCGGCCAGGCCGCACCGAAATGGGCGCGCCAGTCGGCCGCGGTCGTAGGGATGGAGCCGACCGGGTACTGGTATCCACCGAGATCACGCACCTGCTCGTAGAGCAGGCGGTTGGCGGAGATCATCGCATCGGCGCCGATCGCGCCGGTGTCCGGTGCCGCGGTCTTGAGCAGCGAGAAAACAAAGACCAGATCCTCGTCTGGCATCCGCAGCAGCGGCGCGGCCGCCGCGGGGCGGCGCAGCGGGTAGAGCAGGATCACACCGCTCGCGCCGATGTCGGCGGGATCCAGGGCGGCCAGCACGCCAGGCACGAACTCGTCCGTCACGCTGCCGGGCAGGAAGACGTTCCACCAGGGGTGCGGGTCGAACCATTCACCGGTCGACTGCAGGAACGCCACCGCCGGCGCGAGCCGGTCGAGAAAGTCGAAGTACCCGAGGTCGGTTATCTGCTCGGTTCCCCGCTCGTAGGACAGATCGCCGATCAGGGCCGCGTCGTCCGGTGGCGCACCGTCGTAGTACGCGGCGGCTTCCAGGAAGTACTGCCACCCAGCGGAGCCGTTCGGGATGGGCTGCACCTCGCCCTCCACGAAGGAGAACCGGCCGCCGCGCACCACCCGCCGCTGGTCGGCGGTGAGCGCCTGGACGGACGGGTAGAACAGCACGTAATGCCGGACCGAGGGGTTCGCGGGCAGCAGCGGCAAGGTGGCGCGGACGACCACGGCGCACTGGCCGAGCCCGGCCAGGGCCGCGCGGAACAGCTCCGGCCTGCGGGTGGCCGAGCAGGTCAGGCGTTTTCCCGTCCCGGTGACCACTTCGAGTTCGGCGACGTTGTCGACCTGCGCGCCGAAGTGGTGGGACGCGCCGCCGACGCCGCCTGCCGACAACGTGCCCCCGACGGATAACTCCAGGTAGTCAGTGAGCACGGGCGGCGTCTGCCCGGTCGGCAGCGTCGCGTTCAGCACCGCGCTCCACCGGGCGCCCGCCTGCACCGATACCTGGCCGGCCGACACCTCGACGGCGTCCAGGGTGCTCATGTCGATGACGAGGCCGCCGCTCACCTGCGCCTGCCCGAACGTCGCGTGGCCCTGGCCACGGGCGGCCGCCGCGATCCGGTGGCTGTCGCAGAAGCGCAGCATGACGGCGATGTCGCCGATCGACCCGGGTTGCAGCACGGCGTGCGGTCTGTGGTGCACGAGGTGGCCGAAGTCGTCCGCCGCGTTCGTGAGGTCCGCATCGTCGAAGACCAGGCGGCCTTTTAGCGGCGGCACACCGCGCACCGACCGGTGCCCGTCGAAACCGTGCCCTCCGGCACCGGAGACCCAGGTGCGGCTCAGCGGGTCGAATCCAGTGATCACGACCCCGGCGGCCAGGCCGCGCACGAAGCCACGCCGAGTCGGTTCTTGCGCCATACGGCACCTCGCCTCAGCCAGTCGGGAATGCGACGAACAGCATCGCAGGCAACGAGTCACATGGTGACACTAATGTCCATTGCGGAAGCAAATATATCCCAGTCCGCGTACTTGTTAAAAATATGTGAACACTTTGCGGTTGGGTGCCCGCGGTGCAGGTGGCGTACTTAGAGTGATCGCGGTTGCGGGATCGCGGGTCGGCCTGGCCTGCGCGGCGCTCCCATCGGCCGGCCGGATCGCGTGGGCCTATCGGAGACGAAGGGAAGCGACTGGGCATGACCGGCAAGGTCCTGGGCCACGACGATCTCGGCGTGGCGGCGCACTGGCGGGCCCGCGAAGCCGGGCAGGCCGCCGCCTACGACCGCATCGGCGCCAGGTACGACGACGCCTTCCCGCACAAGGAGGGGCAACTGGCCTGCGGGGACTGGCTGGCGGCCCGGCTCGGGCCCGCGGCGCGGGTGCTTGACGCCGGGTGCGGCACCGGGTTGCCCACGGCGCACCGGCTTGTTGCCGCTGGCTGCGCGGTGACCGGCGTGGACATCTCACCGGTGATGCTGCGCTACGCGCGCCGCAACGTCCCCGGGGCGCAGTTCACCGAGCTTGACGTCATGAACCTGGACCGGCTGCCGGGCTCCTTTGACGCCGTGGTGGCGTTCTTCTCACTGCTCAACCTGCCACGCGCGGCCATTCCGCGCGCCCTCGGCCTGATCCGCGGTGTCCTCACGCCCGGCGGGTTGTTCTCGCTCGCGATGGTCGAGGCAGACGTAGACGACGTGCCAATCAGCTTTCTCGGATCACGCATCCTTGTGACCGGATATCTGCGGGATGACCTGCGGTCCGTCCTGCACGCGGCGAACTTTTCCATAGCGGAGGAAAAGGCGATCTCATACGCGCCGGCCAGCACCGGCGCCCGGCCCGAGATCCAGCTCTTCCTGAACTGCCGCCGGCTGGAATGAACGGGCCTGCCGAGATTGACTACCCAGAGCGCAGAAAACAAACTGCTGAGGCCGACAACGATGGGACATCTCGCCGACAGGGGCGGCAGCGGGCCGGAGCCTGGCGCCGGCGCCCGCCCGGTCCGGTCGTGCGAGTGCTGCGGCGGCGTCCCGCGGGCCACCGTCGGCGCGCTGCAGCACAGCATGCTGCCCACCGCGCCGCCGATGCTGGCGGGCGTCGAGGTGGCCCACCGCTATCTCCCCGGCAGCAAGAGCGCCCAGGTCGGGGGCGACTGGTTCGACGCGATACCGCTGCCGGGAAGCCGCGTCGCGCTCGTGGTCGGCGACGTCATGGGCCACGGCATCCGATCGGCAGCGATCATGGGTCACCTGCGGATCGCCATCCAGACGCTCGCGGCCCTCGACCTGCCGCCCGAGCAGGTGCTTCGCCACCTCGACGACCTCGCGCGGCGGCTTGACGAAGATTACCTGGCGACGTGCATCTATGCCGTCTACGACCCTGTCGCACGGACCTGTGTGATCGCGAACGCCGGCCACATACCCCCGGTTCTGGTTCATGCCGACGGCCGGGCCGAACTGCTCGGCCATCTCCCGGCCGGCGCGCCGATCGGCGTCGGCGGCGTCGCGTTCGAGCCCGTCGAGGTGAAGGCCGCCGACGGCGACCTGCTCGTGCTGTGCACCGACGGGCTCGTCGAGATGCGTGGCGCGGACATCGGCGCCGGCCTCGCCACGCTCTGCGAAAACCTCGCCACGCCAGGGCTGACGCCGGACAGCATGTGCGGGCTCCTGCTGCACGCGCTGCGCGCCCGCGACAGCGAGGACGATGTGGCACTGCTCATCACGCGGCTGCGCGGAGTCCCGCCTGCCGACGTGGCCGAGTGGCTCCTGCATCCGAGCGCCGCCACCGCCCGCACGGCCCGCCGCCTGGTGCGGCGCACCCTCGCGGGCTGGGGCCTGTCGGAGTGCGGCGACGTGGCCGAGCTGCTCACCAGCGAACTGGTCACAAATGCGGTGCGGTACGCCTCGCGCCCGATCGGCCTGCGGCTGATGCGGACCGGCGCGTTGCTGTGCGAGGTCAGCGACGACGACCACCACCTCCCCGCGCTGCGTCACGTCACCGAGACCGACGAGGCCGGCCGCGGGCTGAACCTGGTCAGCCGCCTGGCGCGGCGCTGGGGTGCCAGCCGGACAGCCGACGGGAAGGTGGTCTGGTTCGAGCAGGCGCTTCCGGTGGAAGACAACCACTGGGGGCAACCATGCCTCGAACGTGACGGCGGCTGGCCCGTGGAACGATGATTCCACTGGCCGCCCGACCGATCGGAGATCCCCGCCATGTCCGTAACTCCGCTGCTGGAGCGTCGTGCCTACCAGGCGCTGCAGCGTCACCACGCCGAGATCGCGGGCCGTCATCTGCGCGACTTGTTCGCGGCGGACCCGGCGCGCGGCGAGCGCCTGGTGGCGCAGGCTGCCGGGCTTTACCTCGACTACTCCAAGAACCGGGTCACCGACGAGACCATGCGGCTGCTCGTGGACCTCGCGGAGGAGTCGGACGTGCCCGGGCGGCGGGACGCGATGTTCCGCGGCGAGCACATCAACGTCTCCGAAGACCGGCCGGTGCTGCACGTAGCGCTGCGGATGCCGCGCGGGACCTCGCTCGTCGTCGACGGTGTGGACGTCGTGGCGCAGGTCCACGAGGTGCTTGACCGGATGAGCGAGTTCGCGACCGCCGTGCGGTCGGGGCAGTGGCTCGGCCACACCGGAATGCCGATCAAGAACGTGGTCAACATCGGGATCGGCGGCTCCGATCTCGGGCCCGTGATGGCCTACGAGGCGCTCCGTCACCACGCACGCCGCGACCTGACGTTCCGGTTCGTCTCCAATGTCGATTCGACGGACCTGGTCGAGGCGGTCAGGGACCTGTCCGCGGAACAGACGCTGTTCATCGTCTCGTCGAAGACCTTCGGCACGCTGGAGACGATCACCAATGCCACATCGGCGCGTGCGTGGCTGGTAGGGGAGCTCGGGGACGAGAAGGCGGTCGCCCGGCACTTCGCCGCCGTGTCGACCAACACAGAACGCGTCGCGGAGTTCGGCATCGACACCGCGAACATGTTCGGCTTCTGGGATTGGGTCGGCGGCCGTTACTCGATGGATTCGGCGATCGGGCTGTCGACGATGATCGCGATCGGGCCGGACGGCTTCCGCGAGATGCTGGCCGGGTTCCACGACATGGACGAGCATTTCCGCACGGCGCCGTTTGCGGGCAACCTGCCCGTGCTGATGGGCCTGCTCGCCGTCTGGTACGGGGATTTCTTCGGCGCCCAGACCTATGCGGTGCTGCCCTACGAGCAGTACCTGAAACGCTTCCCCGCCTACCTGCAGCAGCTCACCATGGAATCCAACGGAAAGCACGTCACGACGAACGGCCGCCGGGTGGACTACCAGACCGGCGCCGTGTTCTGGGGCGAGCCGGGCACCAACGGCCAGCACAGCTTCTACCAGCTCATCCACCAGGGCACCAAGCTCATCCCGGCCGATCTCATCGGGTTCGCCAAGACCCTCAACCCGCTGGGTGATCACCACGACATCCTGTCGTCGAACGTCTTCGCCCAGGCGCAGGCGCTGGCCTTCGGCAAGACCGAGGCGGAGGTGCGGGCGGAGGGGACGCCGCCGCACGTGGTGCCGCACCGGGTGATGGAGGGAAACCGGCCCACCAATGTGCTGCTGGCCGAGATGCTCACCCCCCGCGTGCTCGGCTCGCTGGTCGCCCTCTACGAGCACAGCGTTTTCACCCAGGGCGCCATCTGGGACATCGACTCGTTCGACCAATGGGGCGTCGAGCTGGGCAAGGTTCTGGCGAAGCAGATCATCCCCGAGCTCACCAGCGCCACCATGCCCGACCTCGCCCACGATTCTTCGACCAATGCCCTCATCCGCCGCTACCGCGCACTCAAAGGAATGTGACCCCCCGCGCGCAGCCAGCGCCGTGAGGTCCCCCTGCCCGCCGCATCCGGCGGCGCCCGCCGGATCACCGCCGCATCCAGCGGCGCCCTCCGGGGTCAGCCGGGGGGCGCCAGCCCTTGACCCCGGGGCGGCGGGGCGGCCCGCCGACGGCCCGCCGCAGTTCGTCGTCCGGATCGTCGCTGTCCCTCAGCCAGAACATCATCGTCGCGAAGACGACAGGGACGAAACAGGCGGCGGCGACGGCCCACAGCGTGATCGTGGCGATCTGCTGGTCGGCGACCGGGCTCAGCCCGCTGCCGCGGGTGTAGGCGCGGTACCACGCGACGTGGGAGAACCCGAGCACGTAGGCGAGGATCCAGGTGGTCCACATGGCGAGCGCCGCGATCGCGGCGCGCTGTGGCCGCGCCAGCCGCGGCGCGAGCGGCGGTGATTCGACGAGCTCCAGCCACAGGCCCGCCCCGGCGGCAAGCAGGGTGGCCATCTCCGCCGCGGCGAGCGCCGGCTGCCTGGCGAGTTCGTTCACGGCCACGGGCAGCCGCCAGGCGACCGACGTACCCGTGAAGACTGCGAGGAACCCCGTGGCCCGGACGAACGACGGGTGGCGGTGCCGCGACATCGCGAGCCGGTCTGCCGGCCCGCCGTGGCCCGCCGCGCGGTAGGTGGCGTCCGTGGCGTCGCCGCGCGACAGCCGGGCGAGCCGCCACGGCGCCGCAAGCACGACGAGCGCGGGCACGACCATCGCGAAAAGCGCGAACTGCAGGGATTCGACAAAGACGTAGTGCCGCGCGTAACCGCCCACCGGCGGCAGCAGGAAGACCGCCACGACGACCGCGGCGGCAACCGCATACCATCGCCGCGGCGCTGGCTGCCGGTTCGCCATGCGGAATTCTACCGCCGCGAATCGGCCCGTGGTCCGTGGCTGCCGACGCCTCTATCCGGGGATATCCCCGGATATCCCCGCGGGGGTATCCGGGGAGAGCCGGCGCCTCATCCGGATGGGTGAACGACGCCTGCGGATCCGCCGCCCCTGCGCACAGGTTCCGCGGCGGCGAGGGTCAGCCCGTCGCCGAGGAACTCCAGGCCCGTAGCCGCGCCGATACTGGGGCTGATCTTGATGCTCGGATCGAGCGGCGAGGTGTCCACGATGACGAAGGACTGCCCAAGCTGCTCCAGGCCGGGTGTCGCCGGCAGGGCGATGAACTCGGGCTCCGCCTGCGTTGTCGCGCGGTTGCGCTGCGACGCCCGCGGTGCCGCGATCGCCTGCGGCAACGACATCCCGAAGTCGATCCGGTTCAGCAGGATCTGCAGCACGGTCGTGATGATGGACGCGCCGCCGGGCGAGCCGACCGCGAGCCACGGCCCGCCCGACCTGAGCACGATCGTGGGCGACATGCTGGACCTGGGCCGCTTGCCCGCCGCGGGCAGGTTCGGATCGGGCACCCCGGCCTGCAGGGGTGTGAAGTCGAAGTCGGTCAGTTCGTTGTTCAGCAGGAAGCCGCGGCCGGGGACGACCATGCCGCTGCCGCCCAGTTGCTCGATCGTGTTGGTGTAGGAGACGACGTCGCCGAAACGGTCGGACACCACGAAGTGGTTGGTGCTGGTGCCCTCGTCCGGCGGCCGCGCGGTGGTCGGCTGTGCGGGCGTGCACCCGCCGGAACCCGCGAACGGGTCGCCGGGCGCGACCGGGCTGGTCAGCGCCTTGTCCGGGTTGATCAGGCAGGCCCGCTGCCTGCCGAAAGCCGGTGAAAGCAGTTGCGGCACCGGAACCTGGACGAACGCCGTGTCGCCGATGTAGCGGTTGCGGTCGGCAAAAGCCAGCCGGGTGGCTTCCAGGTAGTGGTGCAGGGCCTGCACCTGGCTCATCTTCGACAGGTCGAAGTTGGAAAGGATGTTCAGCGACTCTCCCGTGGTGATGCCACCACTGGAGGACGGCGCCATTCCGTAGACGTCGTCGCCGCGGTAGTTCACGTGAGTCGGATCGCGCACGATCGCGGCGTAGTCACGCAGGTCGGCGATCCGCATCAGGCCCGGCCGCGGGGTGAGCGTGGCGCCCGGCGCCAGCGGCAGGTGCTCGACGGTGTCGACGATGTCACTGCCGAGCGGGCCGCCGTAGAAGTCGGACACGCCCAGCCGCCCGATCTCGGCGTAGGTGCGGGCGAGCTGCGGGTTGCGGAAGATCGAGCCGACCACGGGCAACTGCCCGCCGGGCAGGAACAGCTGGCTCGTGGAGGAGAACTGGGCGAACCTCGCGGCGTTCTCGCGTACCTGCTCGCGGAAGGTCGCGTCGACGGGGAATCCCCGGCGGGCGACCCGCTCGGCCGGGCGCAGCACCCGCGCGAGGCTCTGCGTGCCCCACAGGTCGAGCGCCTTCTGCCAGGTCATCAAGTTGCCTGGCACCCCGACGGACAGCCCGCTCGTCACCGCGACGGGAAACGCCAGCGGCGCGCCCGTCGCGGGATCGATGAACAGGTTCGTGGTCGCCAGGGCCGGCGCGGTCTCCCTGCCGTCGAGGGTCAGGACGCGATGCGTGCGCGCGTTGTAGTAGACCAGGAACCCCCCGCCGCCGATGCCCGCGACGAATGGGTCGGCAACGCCCAGCGTGGCGGCGACCGCCACGGCGGCATCGATCGCGTTGCCCCCATGGCGCAGCACGTCGAGCCCGGCCGACGTGGCCGCGACGTCGTCGGAAGCCACCGCCCCGCCCGTTCCCACCGCGACCGGCTGCTTGGTCAGCGGATCGGTGCCGACGGCCGGCCGGGCCGCCGCGGGCGGCAGCGCCGCGCCCGCGGTGACGAGAACGGCGGCGGCGACCGCCACGGCGCTCAGTGCGGCTTTACGTAAGCTCATCGCGCATTCCTCCGGACGGCGGCGGACGGGGACTTCGCGGGACGGTGCCGCCGGCGAACCTATCCAGCCAAGGGCCTGCTTAAACTCCCGCATTGGCAGCGTTAAACCACCAGGCCCCTTAACGACTGCGTGTGCGTCCGCGCCCCTCGCAGGCGGCGCTGGCCTGCACCGGCTCCACCCGCCCGGGGTGAACCGCCCCCGCTCCCATCGGCTTCACCCCGTCACCCGCGCGCCCCAGCGCCACCGCATGATTGTCTGGCTCAGGTGAATGCCTCTCGGGTGTGGACCGGGCTTGGCTCGCCGGTGGGGCCGAACGCGTTGCCTCGCTATCTGATCGGATTTAGCCGCTTGACCATGACATCGAAGCTCGTGCCGTCATCCCATGACAGCTTGCACAGTTCGTCCCAGCCCCAGCGTGGGTAGATGGTTCTGGCAGGGGCGCGGGGGTGGGCGGTCAGGGCGGCGAATGGCTCCGGGCGGGCGGTGAGAAGCTCGTCCATGAGTTGCCGGGCGTAACCACGGCGCCGGAACGGACGGCGGACGATCAGCTCTACCACGAAGAATCTGGGGGATTCCACGATCTGTGCCGGCGGCGGTGGCTCGCAGGTGCCGGGGAGCCACCGGCCCGGCGGCTGGCGGAACCCGAACGTGTACCCGGCGAGCGCGGCATCGGTATGGCCCGTGACGAGGGTAAAGCCCTCGGCGCTGACCTGGCGCGTGGTTCGTTCGGTGAATGCCTCTCGGGTGTGGACCGGGCTTCCCTCGTAGGGTGGTTCGGCGTATTCGTCGAGGTAGACGTCCGTGAGGGTGTCCAGCATCGCTGCGGTGGCGGCACCGTCGTGCCGCTCAAGACGCAGGCCCGGCACCGGACCTCCCGTGAGTCAACGGCCAAGCAGCCCAGCCATGATGTCACGGCATTCGGGCACGCCCGATACATCCATGTATGGCGTGAGCGCTCCGTCCGCGCGGGCGAGGTTCTGCGCCACCGTGCCCGAGGTCACCTGCGTAAGCAGCGGCAGGCCCTCGTGCACGGTGGCCACGGCCTCATCGATCCGGCCACATGAGACCAGCGATTGGATCCGGAATGCCGAGTAATTCGCCTTGTTCAGCGGTGTGGTGGCGGGATGACCGAGCACCCGATGATAGGCGGCCGCGGCGTCGGCGTGCCGCCCGGTGCTGGCGGCGCACAACCCTTCAAGCCCGGTCAGCGTCTGGTCGCCGAAGAAGCCGAACCACGACGGCCGCTTGGCGTCCAGGTTGGCCCGGTCCAACAGCCGCCATGCGGCATGGGTGTTTCGGCGCACCAGCGTCTCGTCATGACGCTGTGATGCCGCCCGGGCTAGGCGCATCGTGAGCAGGGCGCGAAGGCGGGGATCAGCGCCACGGGCGTCGCCGAGCGCGGCCTCGGCCAGATGTCCGGCCCACGCCGGACGGTCGAGGACATTTGCCTGATAACTCATCTGATCGAGAACGTGCAGCCGCAGCGGCGTGTCGCCCGCCAGATGCGCGAGGTACAGGGCGTCCCAGCACAGCCGCTCCGCCCGGTCTTGCTGGCCCGCGTCGAAGGCGAGGGAGCCGGCGCACACGTTCAACGCGCCCATGATCCGTTGCACCCTGGTCTCGGCGGACAGCGGCAACGAGGCGCCCTTGAGCTGCAGCTCGATGCTGTGCAGCCGCCGTTCGGCCAGGTCGGCGACCGCGCCGCCGCCGTAGGTGTCGCAAAGGTTGTAGAGGTCGGCGGTCACGTCGTCGGGCCGCAGCTTCGTCACGTCGGCCGGACCCGGATCGGCCGCGCCGACGGCGGCCGGTACCAGGCTGATCATGATTGCCTTGCCGAACTCGCGCCGCCGCACTTCGCCTCCCGCCTGGACCTCAGCCGGATCGCTGCTGTCTTTCACAGTAACGCCGGGTTTGGCGAGGTTGCTCAGCCTGGATCCACCGACGATTTTGGCCTGAATTAGGGAACTCGCCCACGAAAGTGCCCTCTGACCTGGGATGATACAGGTTTAGACGCCTCGATCTCCCCAAGTCGAGAGGGCACTTGGCAAGTGTATTTCCGGCACGCGGCCCAGAAGACGCATTTGGTGTTCGACAACGAAAATCTGCTCGCGGCCGCTGGCGTGGAGCCGGCGATGCGGCTCGCTGATGCGGCCGGGCTGGACCGTCTCGCGGCTGGCCACGTCGGCCTCGCCGGCCCTCAGGCCGCGAGCACGCCGCTGAAGATCGGCTGCCTGGTCACCGGGATGCTGATGGGCGCCGACTCCATCGATGACATGAACGTGCTGCGCGACTGCGGCCTGCACCACGTGTTCACCGAGGTCCGGGCGCCCCCGACGCTCGGCAGCTTCCTGCGCGCGTTCAGCCACGGCAACGTCCGCCAGCTGGACGCGGTGCACCGGCGGCTGCTGGTCGGCCTGGCCGCCCGTGCCCCGCTGCTGCCCGGCAAGGACGTGCTGGCCTACCTCGACATCGACGCCTGCCAGCGCCGGGTCTACGGGGTGACCAAGCAGGGCGCCGCGTTCGGCGCCACCAAGATCCAGGGCAAGGTCGTCACCATCCGCGGCCTGAACCTGCTGGCCTCCAGCCTGTCCACCCGCACCGGCGCGCCCCTGATGTCCGGGGTCCGGCTGCGCGGCGGGTCAGCGAACTGCACCCGCGGCGCGGCGTCTTTCCTGCGCGAGCAGATCGGCACCGCCCGCGAGGCGGGCGCGACCGGGCAGCTGGTCGTCCGGATGGATTCCTCCTACTACAACGGCAAGGCCATCAAAGCCTGCCGTGATCTGGGCGCCTGCTTCTCGGTCACGATGCGGATGGACCCGAAGGTGCGCCGCCGTATCGCCGAAATCCCTGACGGCGAGTGGGTCACGATCAAGTACCCGCACGCGATCTGGGACGAAGACGAGAAGGCATGGATCTCTGACGCCGAGGTCGCCGAGACCACCTGCACCGCGTTCACCTCGAACAAGGCTCACACCGTCACCGCCCGGATGATCGTCCGCCGGGTCCGGCGCCTCAACCCCCAGGCCAGCCAGGGCCAAGAGGTACTGCCCGGCATGCCCGATGAGATCACCTACCGCTACCACCCGGTCTTCACCGGCAACCCGCACCCGATGCTGGCCGCCGAAGCCGAGCACCGCGACCACGCCATCTGCGAGCAGGGCTTCGCCGACATCATCGACGGCCCGCTGGCCCACCTGCCCTCGGCTGACTTCAGCGCCAACGCCGCCTGGACGGTGCTGGCCGCGATCTCCCAGAACATCTTGCGCGCCGCCGGGGCGCTGGCCTCGCTGTTTCACGCCAAAGCCCGCGGCGCCACCCTCCGCCGTGACCTGATCAACGTGCCCGCCAGCACCGCACGCACCGGCCGCGGTGACCTCACCCTGCGCGGCATCGCCGGCTGGTACGCCGACGAAGCCTGCCTCGCCCTGCACACCGCGACCCGGCCCAGCGCCCGCGGCCCCACCCCCGGCACGGCCTGACCCGCCCAAACCCCGGTCACGCCCCGACGAACGGCCCACCGCGGCCACCCGGACCCCTACCCCCAACCATTTGAT
>Ga0137377_10000463_pt1 | contig 24557 bp, 19 predicted proteins | sample SagtaG_22_FD_104815 | JGI IMG/M metagenome (GOLD analysis project Ga0137377, IMG submission 104815) | Vadose zone soil microbial communities from Sagehorn Ranch, Mendocino, California, USA - Sage2_L_40_16 metaG | ecosystem: Environmental > Terrestrial > Soil > Vadose zone | place: USA... | reverse complement strand
GAGAACAACAGGTGTCGGAGAAGTTCGAGGTGCGTCTCGTCCAGTTGGGAGCGTTCTGGTTTCTGGATATTTATCCCAAGAGTAGCGAAGGGATAAGCGAGTTTTATCGCATGCATCTCATCCGCGCTCATACGATCGCGCGCGTGGAGATCAAACCGGATTCGATCCAGATGGCATTTCTGAGCGCAAGCTGGTTGAAGGCGAAGATTACGGAGAATAGCGTCGATATTCCGTACGTAAAGGCGGATGATGCACTGCTGCTGACAGGAACGACGGAAGAACTGCAAGAACTGGTTTTTTGCTATGCGAAGGACGATCAGGCGTTTGCCGATCCGCTGTTGCTGGAGAAGCAGCGGCTTGAGGAAGAGCAATGAATGCCGCGGAGATTCAGCAAGCTGAGATGCAATCGACAGTGGGACCAGACTGCCGGGAGAACCTCCTGTCAAGCACGTGCGAGCGACTGGATAGCTGGAAAGAGATCGCGTGTTATCTGCGCCGCTCGATCCGGTGCGTGCAGAGATGGGAGAAGAACGAAGGGCTGCCCATCCTGCGCCGCCAGCACACCCGTGGTGCCACGGTATACGCGTACCGGGAGAAACTGGATGAGTGGTGGCGAGGGGGCGCGAGCGACACATAGCATCATGTCGCTTTCCCGAAGACGGGGAAGTACGTTTGGGCGCCTACAAGGCAGAACTACGGAAAATTTGTGTTCAGAAACGGTAGTCTGGTGGCTAAACCGAGGTGGGCGATGCGCAAAGCTCTGTTAGTTGGCGCTCTGAGCATAATCACATTTGCCGTGGCGACTCGTGCGACAGCGAAAGAGTCGGGCCTTGTTCCGCCCGCACAATCCACTCGTGAGAGCCGCCAAGAGGACGTCCAAACCTGCATCTCGCAGGCAAGGGCTGACGTCTCCTTCGGCAAGCCTCTTGATGATGATGCCATGCTTCTATTACAGGACCATCATACCGAAGGATTCATCCGGAAGGGGCGGCCCACCATGAACAGCGACTATGTTCCGACACCGAGCGCGTCGCTCTTCGTGGGGAGGTCGGGGATGTACGGCCCCCCCGCTCTCTCCGACCGGTATGTCGTCTGCTTGTTAAAGCGAGGGTATAAGTGGCCAGAGAACTCCGGCAATTCCCCTGAGTCGGCCGCGACGGACCACACGGAGGCGAAATCGGAGTCAATTCACCATCCTGAAATAACTAAAATCACCCTCGGATACTACACGCAAGGTATTGCGTTCACTCCAGGAGCGATCTGGGTGGCCTATAACGACGAGAGGAAAAACCAGAACTTTGGTATCTTCCGAGTGGACCCGAACACGAACCAGATGGTGACCTCCGTACGGACAGGTAAGGAAGCCGCAGGGGTTGCGGCGGGTGAGGGTGCCGTATGGATTAGTAATTTTGGCGAAAATTCGGTGAGCCGTGTTGACCCAGAAACAAATCGTGTCACTGCAACGATTGCTGTCGGGAAGAATCCCTTCGAGTTGGATGTCGGTGAAGGGTCGGTTTGGGTGACCGACGCGAGCAGCAACGCCGTTTCAAGGATTGATCCCAAAGCGAACGCAGTCATTGCCACTATCCCGGTTGGGAAACGGCCGCTGGGGATCGCAGTTGGGGGTGGCTTTGTTTGGGTCGCCAATGGGAAGGGCAAGTCGGTTTCTCGTATTGACCCCAAGACCAATGCCGTGGTGGTGACCATCGAAGTTGATGGGGAACCGGCGACGGTGACTGCCCGAGGAAGCGACGTTTGGATCTCCTGTCAACTTCGTTCTGGGTTATCTGTCCAGCGCATCGACGCGAACTCGAACAGCGTCGTCGCGAGAACTGCGATTGGCACGCGGGGACAAGTGGGCGGGACCGCTCTCTTGGATGACGTGTTGTGGGTTGCAGATCGGGCCCACGGCGCTCTTTGGCAAATTGACATTCGGACCAATGCTGTCGTTGGTGGGCCGCTTCCAGTGGGCTACGACGCGACGATTTTAGGGGTGGGAACGGACGGAAACGGAGCAATTTGGCTTAGCAACTCTGGCGATGGCACGGCCAGGAAGGTGAAGCCCTGATGGCCTTATGCTGGTCGGCGCCATGTTGGAAATGACTCTTGAGGTCTTTTGCAGATGCTCGCGGTTGCGTTGGGTCAGCAGGTTCAGCATTTCGCGGCGAAACAGCAGGCAAAGGTAATTGAATGGTGCCCGTGTATTGGACTCGCTGAATTTCCAGATCGAGGGGAAACTCGGAAAAGAGGAGATTTTAAGATGAAAGCGCACCTGCTCGTGGCACTGCTGATAGTCTGCATTCTTCCCTCAATTGCGTCGCCTCAGACTGCCGAGGAGATCATTGAGCGGAACATTGCCGCGCGTGGTGGGGCCGAAAAGTTTCGCGCGATCCATTCAATGAAGGTGACCACAGTTGAAGAGGCGAATTGGGGCGGCAGAGGATCATCTGTACTCCGCACTATGCGCCCGGACCGGATGCGGTTCGATTACACCTGGCAGGGCGGCCCGAAAGCACCAATAATCCCGACGACCAGCGCCTTCGACGGCAAAGCCGGTTGGTGGGCCGATCAACATAAGGGCTTGCAGACGCCGCATACAGTAACAGGCGACACATTGGAAGAACTTCGGGAGCAAGCCCAGAAGCAATTTGCGCAGTCCCTTAGTGAGCTCCAGGCGAACGGGAACAAAGTCGAGTTCGTCGGGAAGGATGCCGCGCAGGGAAAGTCCTGCTACAAGATCCGTTTCACGACTCATACCGGTCACGTCCGGTACGCATACTACGACGCGGAGTCGTTCCTTATAGTGCAGACCGAGCAAGAAGTGTTCATGAAGAATAAAAAGGAGGAGCTTCTCACCACAACCATTAGTGACTACCGAAGTGTAAACGGCATCCTGTTCCCGCACACTTTCAAAATCGATTCCTGGCTAACAAGTGCATTCGCTTCCGCCGAATGGCTTCCATTGCCGATGGCTTTCTTTGAGAGGAAGAAATACTTTACCACCTCTTTCATCCAAACAATCGAAATAAATCCAGATATGGACGAGGGCTTATTCCAAATCCCTGGTGCGAGTGGGGTGGAACCGACGAAGCGCTAGCTTCTCGATTTCTAGCGGCGCGTGGCCCAGAAGTAAGTCTGAGCACAGCGACACCATTGCGAGAATTGCCCCTGCGGATCTGAAAATTGCGGACTTGAGCGGAAGGAAAAATGCGGAAGCCTGTCACTAAGGCTACAATTTCTGCCGAGCTAAAACACAAGATCTCGCAGTCGCTGCTCATGTTTACTGGAGACTGGAGGGGCGAAGATCTTCTTCAGAATCCTGCTCCTCGCATCTGACCACAACGGATTTCGGTTTCTGGTCGGAGGCTGGATTTGTCCGAGCGGTGTGACAACCAGGTTTTCACCCTTCATCAGTGCGCAACGGACGCGTGATTCTGGACGAGTTGTCGGTTATTACCGGCCACCTGTCCACAATCGTGGAGACTTCTGCGTCTAGCAGGTCCACTTGAGTCTGGATACCGTGGGTAGGTTTCCCGACGTTATAATCACGGCCACCCGTTACGCTGGCTTCGGGTACAAAACTCGGGCCTTATGAGATCGTTGCACCGCTCGGCACCGACCGGACGAGCGAGGTGTATCGCACGCAGGATATGCCGTGGCCAAGCCTATTCTTACCTGCAGGGACTCGAACAGCAGTCCTTCATGCATGCCAGGATTTCCGTAATCCAAATCCACGCCGGGTCAGTGATTCACCGTTATCGACAAAGATAGCGTGCGGGTGACTCCGCTGGATGTGCCAGTAACCGTTATGGTCGCGTTAGTGGGAGGCCTCACGTTTGGTCCACCGCCACCGCAGCCGGTCAGAGGCACGATGCTCAAAAGGAAAACAGCCAGAGTAGGCACGAGAACGTGCTGTCGGCACCTCTGCGCCATTGCCAACCCTGCCAGCAACAAAATCACCACGAATGTCGGGAGAAGCGGAGACATGAAGCGAGCAGTCGCCCACTGTGGTGCCGGCCGGTCCATTATCGGTCGCGTCATTGCGGTCGCAGTGTTGTTAACCGTCAGTGTGAACGCATAGGAAGACGATCCGTTCGGCGGGACCGACGCTGGCGAGACGGAGCAGGTTGCGGAGGCCGGGGCGCCGCTGCAACTCAGCGCGACGTTTCCGTTAAATCCACTCACCGACTTCACTTGCAGGTCATACGTTGCCGTCTGGCCGGCAGTGATGATGGCCGAGGTTGTGCAGTTTCCACCTGCCGGACAATTGGCGCCAGTCGCTGCGGCGAGGGGAAAATCCGTTCCGCTGCCCGTCAAAGTCACCATTTGCGGGCTACCTGTGGAATCATCAGTGATTGTGAGAGTACCGGGGAGGAACCCGGTGGCGGCAGGAGCGAAGGTTACGCTGATGGCGCAGTTGGCCGCGGGCACTAAGGTCGCGGAACACGTGTTCGTCTGGGCATAGTCGGCACTGGTGGCGATGCTGGAGATGTTGAGAGTGGCATCGCCTTCGTTGGTTAGAGTGATGCTTTGAGCGGCGCTCGTTGTGCCCGCGACATGGCTAGAAAAATCGAGTTGCATGGGAGAAAGCGTTGGAAAAGAAAGCGCCAGCCCGGAGATCTTGGAAACGAAAGCATCGCCAAGGATGCCGCCGCCGAAGGTTGCCTGGAAGGGGTGAACCGTGGGGAAGTTCCCGGATTGGGTTTGTCCTGTCAGATAGGCGACGCCTGGAGGAACAACAGCAATGCTGAAGGCCATGTCATCATTCCCGCCGCCAAGAAAGCTGGAAAAGATGAGGTGAGAACCGTTGGCGGTGAGCTTGGAAAGGAAGGCGTCGGCGTTGCATTCGAAGAGGATCCCCGGGGACCCGCCGCAGGTGGACTGGATCGCGCTGGCGATGGGGAAGTCCGAAGACTTCGTGACACCGGCAATATAGGCGATGCCGAGATTGTCCACGAAAATGGCGCTTCCGCTATCGCCGTAGTTCCCGCCGAGATAGGTGGAATAAACGAGCGCGGTTCCCGTGGGATTGAGTTTGGTGACGAATGCATCGGTATCCACTGGGTCGCAGTTGGAGACACACGCCGAACGGAAGGCGCCAGGCGTGATGGGAAAATCGGTCGAGCCAGTTGAACCGGTGACGTAGACATTGCCTTGCGCATCGAGAGCAACCGCGGAGCCAGCGTCCGCACCCGAGCCGCCCAGAAGTGTGGAGAAGAGAAGCGAGGAACCAGAGGCCGCCAACTTGGAGACGAAGGCATCGCCGAGGGCGCCCGTACCGTTGTAAGTATGCTGGAACACGCCAGCCGTGACGGGAAAGTCGGCGGAGGTGGCTCTACCGGTGATGTAGGCGTTGCTCTGGGAATCCACCGTAATGCCAAAGCCCTCGTCGGCGCTGCTGCCGCCGAGGTAAGTCGAATACAAGAGGGCGGAACCGGCGGAATTCACCTTGGCGACGAAGGCATCCTGCACGCCGCCAAGCGCGGCCTGAGCAGCGTTGACCGTGGGGAAGTTCGTAGAGTCGGTAAAACCCGTCAGGTAAACGTTATGGATTGTGTCCACAAAGAGGCTCATGGCAAGGTCCGCGCCGCTGCCGCCGAGGTAAGTGGAGTAAACCAGGGCAGAGCCGCTGGGATTGAGCTTGGTAAGAAACGCGTCCTGGAAGCCGCCGCCGTAAGCGGGTTGCAAAGGAGAAGCCGTGGGAAAGTCGCTGGAAAGAGTGGTGCCGGCGATGTAGGCGTTGCCGAGCTCGTCGATGGCGATGGCCCGGGCATCGTCGCTATTCGTGCCACCAAGGTAAGTGGAATAGATGAGCGTATCACCGGCGGCGTTGAGCTTGGTCACGAACGCATCGATGAAGCTGGCCGGCGCGGCCTGAAAGGGATGGGATGTGGGGAAGTTCGTGGAGCGGGTGGTGCCGGCGAGATACATATTGCCGTTGGGATCCACGGCAATGCCCTGGGCGGAATCGTCATCGGAGCCGCCGAGATAGGTGGAGTATTCCAAGACCGGATCGATGCAAAGAAATCTTGCGTGGTCGAAGGGGGCGAGTTCGAAGCCCACTTTGTTGCTGGCAAGCAGGACGTAGTGACCGGGGATTTTGTGACGAGCGCCGCCGGTTTCCTGATAAACATCAGGCTTGCGAAAACGCACAAATGCGTGATCGGCAAATGAGCGAGACTGTTGGCAATTCGTCGTGGAGACGCGCTCGGGCTTGGCTTGCGACGTGGAAGGGTGCATAAGGAGATCGCCGTGGTCGTCGATTTCGAGGCAGTTGGCCCCTTCGATGATGAACTGGATGCGAGAGGGATCGGCGCCAGGTGACACTAGGAAATCAAACTCAAGTTCTCGTTCGCGGCCGTAGTAAACCATGTCAACGCCCGGATAGATGCTTTGGTAGCGCACATCGCCGAATTGGGGAACGTCGGTGCGCCAGAGCTTCGAGTCGGAGCCGATAAAGTAGTTGCTTTTGCCCGGAAGATCCTCTTCGCCGGTAATTTCCCCGTGGGGAAGTGGGTTGACAAAATTCATGTTTAGAGCTGCCGGCAGGACCGCGGCTTTGCTTTGCGCGGTTTCAGGATGACGGGAAGTCTTGGGAACAAAGATCGCCCCTGAGGAGGTTAGAAAGAGAACAGAGCCATTCAAATGGGACAGGAATTTAACTTCGGGGTCGGCTTGGCCCTCGTTTGGCTCGAAACTCAGAGGAAGGTGAAGCGAGTGGGAAAACGCACCCTGTTTGGGGAGGGAACTTGAGCGGCTGTCGAGGCGAACGGATTTCGCCGCTGGGTTTGAGGTCCGGGGATGGGGGCTCGACGCAAATCTGTTCTTTGCGATCGTATGGAACATCACTGTTCCAAGAGCGGCCAGAACCACCAACCCACTAAATGCAACCAACTTTTTGCCTTGCATACTATCCTCCTGATCAACAAATTAGAGCCGAAGGTACCTGGAGCCCCGCGAACACCGTTCGCAGTGCAGCGCATCGGTGCCCGCGCGATGCACAATAGCAGAGCGTGCGGAAAAGGAAAGCGACAAGGAACGACACGGCTGAGATGTCGCGGGATGACACGCATAAAGCGCAAGTCAACGCCATTTCTAGCAAAAAGGAATGGTTGTGCCGAAATGTATGCCAGCCGGTACGTTCGGGACAAGTGAAGACGAAATCGAGTTGGGCTGCTTGAACCCGACGCCGACTTTTTCCCCAATTTCCTTGCGGAACTTCACGTTCTTCTTGAGCATCGAGTAGTCGTCGCCGACCGTCTGGTTCCCGTGGTCGAGCCAGAGATTCCGCCCGCGATCACGGGGTTCCTATCCCGATTCCGAAGGCGGGCGAACGATATTTCGTGTTAGATTGCCTTTGCAGGTGCACCGCAAAGTCACGGAGACACAGTGTTGCCAGCTTCGCTGTGCTCTATTTTCCTCTGGCTCTCTTGAAACGAGAAACGCTCAAGTGTTTTGCTCTCCACGTTTGTCGAACGTAAGGAAACGTATAAGGGGCTGTATCAGGGTTGGACCGTTTCATCTAGAGATTTTTCGCACCGAAGTCGAAGACTTGAAGAGAACCTTATGATCCAGGTAAAGAATGTCGCCAAACGGTACGAGGGGAAACGTACCGTTCATGCCCTGCGGGGTGTTTCACTCAACGTTGCCAGAGGCGAGATGGTGGCCATGATGGGGCCGTCAGGTTGCGGCAAATCGACGTTGCTCAATATCATCGGGGGGCTGGACCGACCGAGCGAAGGGTCCGTCATCGTCGATGGTATCGATCTAAGCGGCCTCGACGACAACACGCTGAGCCGGCTGAGACGGGAGAAGATAGGGTTCATCTTCCAATTCTTCAATCTTCTCCCCACGCTTACGGCCCAGGAGAATGTCGCGCTCCCCTTACACCTCGCACGGATCCGCCGCAATGAGACTGCCGTACGGTCGGCGGAGCTGCTGAAAACAGTCGGTCTTGAGGACCGGTTCGATCATCTCCCCGACGAACTTTCGGGGGGCGAGCAACAGCGTGTTGCGATGGCCCGCGCGCTTGCTTTGCAACCGCCGGTGATCCTTGCGGACGAGCCGACCGGTAACCTCGACTCAAAGACAGGGCAGGAGGTGCTCTTGCTGCTCAAGAAGTTGCAGGAGCAATTCGGCGTCACAGTCATCATGGTGACTCATGACTCGGTGGCTGCGGGTTCTTGCGGCCGGATTCTATCCATGCGCGACGGTCAGCTAGTAGACGGAAGGGAATAATCGATGTTCACCCTTCTGCGCCGCATCAGCATTGCTGAATTCCGCAGGCACCTGCTGCGCAATGTCCTTACCACGTTCGGCATCATTCTCGGCGTCGCCATCTTTTCAGCCATGCGGTCAGCCAACTCGTCTTTGGGAAAATCTCTGAGCGACACGATCGGCCAGATCGCCGGGAAAGCGGTCCTGCAAGTGACGGCGGGGCAGGGTGGGCTGCCTGAGGAAGTAGTCGACAAAGTGCGCGCGGTACGCGGTGTCAATGCCGCTGTGCCGGTGATCGAAGCCGTCGTGCACACATCCGATGCCATGCAGGGAAACATACTCATCTTGGGCGTGGATATGGCGGGTGACGGCTCCATGCGCGATTACGCGATTGAGGGGGAGGATGCCGTTTCCGACCCGCTCGGTTTCCTGGCGCAGCCCGATAGCATTCTAGTCTCGCAGGAGTTTGCTGCACGGAACAACCTCAGCGAAGGCAGCTCGATTGAGATGGTCACCGCCCTGGGCAAGAAGAAGTTCACCGTGAAGGGGATCATGCAGCCGAAAGGCATGGCAAAGGCGTTCGGCGGCAACATCGGGGTAATGGATCTGTACGCCGCGGAATATGCGTTCGGCCGCGGGCGGACAGTCGACCGGGTGGACATCGCGCTTGGCGAAGGAGTGAAAATTGACGACGTGTTGCCGCAACTTCAGTCGACCCTCGGCTCCGGCTACAAGATCGAGCCGCCGCTGCGACGTGGCCGGCAGACGGAGAGCCTGATAGGGGCCTACAGCCGACTGCTGTTCATCTCGAGCCTGCTCGCCCTGCTGATCGGGATATTCTTGATCTTCAACGCCTTCTCCGTGAGTGTCTCGCAACGCCGGGTTCAGATCGGTATTTTGCGAGCTCTAGGCCAGACCCGAGTGCAGATCCAGGGAATGTTTCTCGGCGAAAGTTTGGTTCTCGGCGCGATAGGGTCCATCGTGGGCGTTGTCGTGGGCATATGGATCGGCCATGGCACGATGCTTTTCATGTCGAGGGTGATCGAGCAGACATACGGCGTCCAAATCCCTATCGACAAGCTTTACGTGGACAAATTCTGGGCTGGCATCGGCTTCCTCCTGGGCGTTGCGGCTTCGGCGGCCGGCGCTTTCCTGCCTGTGCGTACCGCGGGTCACGTTGATCCCGCGCTGGCGCTTCAGAAGGGAAAGTACCAGGTGCTCTTTCTGGGCGAGAACCGGTTTCGGCGGTGGATCGGAATGGCGCTGTCAATTGCCTGCATGGCCGCTGGTTTCTCGCCCTGGGCAAAGTCAATCCAGGCCCAGCTCGTTATCTTTTCCGTCCTGTTCGTGAGCCTGGCGCTGTTGGTGCCTACCCTCTCTCACCTCTTGGCAAGGCTGCTGCACGGGCCGATGGGGCTGCTGTTTGGAACGGAGGGGCGGCTGGCGAGCGACAGTCTGGTTCAGGCTCCGCGCCGCACCAGTGCAACCGTGGCGGCGCTCACGTTCAGCCTCGCCTGCGTGCTCGTGATGGCCAGTTTCAGCCTCAGCATCAAGACATCCTTGACGCGATGGGAAGACTTCGTGATCAACCCGGACCTCAATGTTTCTGCCTCTGACAGCCTGACCGCGCGCACGTTCCAATTTCCAGCCTCACTGGGCGAAGAGCTGAAAAACGTGCCGGGAGTGCGGCAAGTGGATTCGTTGCGCCTGCTTGAAATCGAGTATCACGAAAGGACGCCACTGCTGTTATCGGTCGAACTGGACCAGTGGCTCCGCCGCAGTACGCCGCTATTGGAAGAAGGGCGCATCGACGATCTGATCCCTTCCATGGTCGGGAAAAACGGTGTTCTGATCTCCAACAACTTCGCCCGCATCTTCAACGTCAGGAAAGGAAGCCGACTTTTCCTGGACACGCCGACCGGGCCCCAAGAGTTCGAGGTTGCCGGTGTACAGGTCGACTACATTTCCGACAATGGTTCGCTACTGGTCGACCGCGAGACATACAAGCGGCTCTGGAAGGATGACCGGGTCGATGATTTCCAGCTCATGCTAGAGCGGGGTTTCGATGCGGACACTGTGAAGCGCGAGATTCAGTTGCGCTTCGCCGGCTCCCGCAACATTTTCGTTTTGACCAACAAAGAAATGCGCGCGGAGTTTACACGCCTCACGGACCAGTTCCTGAAACTGCAATATATCGAAATGATTATCGCTGTGCTGGTTGCTATTTTAGGGATCGTCAATTCACTGACAGTCTCGATCACCGAGCGCAAGCGCGAGATCGGCATTCTGCGCGCTCTGGGCGGTGGACGCAGACAGGTGCGCAAAGCGATTATGCTCGAGGCGGTTTGCATTGGGCTAGTCGGAGTGACCCTCGGCATCGCCAGCGGATGGATTCTCGGTTTCTATTGTGTTTCTTCGCTCAATGCCGTTTTCAACGGATGGGTGTTCCCGTACCGGTTTCCAGCTGCATGGTCGGTGTCGCTCATCCCTGCCGTCATCGTCATCTCTTTGCTGGCAGCCTGGTACCCCTGTTCCATGGCATTGAAAACCGCAATCGTGGAGGCACTAAATTATGAATGAATGTCAACGAAATCTCGGCAGAGACGAGAATTAGGAGTCTCTCGACGAATTGGAAGGCCCCAAATTGAACTGGCGATCGCAATTGAACAAGACAATTTCAATGCCTAAGGACCTGTCTGCCGTAATCAGCTTCGATCCCGCACAAGAGACGGCTCCGAGTAAGGTTGGGCTAACCCAGGATGGCGTCGACGCGATCTGGAACAAAGTGACAGACTTGTATCGCACGGGGATCCATCCGGCCATTTCGTTTTGTCTGCGACGTCATGGAAAGGTCGTATTGAAACGATCGATCGGTCATAGCAGGGGAAATGGACCGAGCGATTCGCCACTTGCTGAGAAAATCGTAGCGATCCCTGACACGCCCTATTGCACTTACTCTGCTTCCAAAGCCGTCACGGCGATGTTGATCCATCTGCTCGTGGAGCGACATAAGATTCGTCTCGCCGATCATGTCAGCGAATATATTCCGGAATTCGGCGTTCATGGAAAAGACAAAATTTCAATTCACGACGCGCTGACACACTGCGCGGGCTTCCCGGCCATGCCGAATGAAGTCGATTGGGATACTTTGTTGAACTTTGACGCTTGTCTGAGATTGGTATGCAACAGTAAGCCAAAGTATCCGGCGGGCAAGCGAATCGCTTATCACACATTGACATCGGGATTTGTGCTTGGGGAAATTATCAGACGCGTCGCGGGGAAGAATATACGGGAATTCTTGCGAGAGACGATTCAAGAACCTCTCGGTTTCAAATACTTTAATTTTGGCGTGAAGGATGAATGCATTCCGGATGTGGCGAGCAATTATGTTACCGGCCTTCCGATTCCCAGATTTTTGTCTTCTCTAACCAAGCAGGCATCTGGGCTACATTGGCATCCCTATGTTGATATTACGAATGATCCTGATTTCCTACGGGCCATAATCCCCTCTGGAAATTTGATTGCGACTGCAGATGAAATGTCGCAGTTTTACCAAATGCTCTTAAATGGCGGCGAGCTGGACGGCAAGCGAATTTTCAAGTCCGAAACCGTGCAGCAGGCGATCCGTTCGGCTTCTGAAACATTGCTGGATAGAACTACTTTTTTGCCGATGCGCTATAGCGAGGGCTTTATGTTGGGGAATAAGTCGTTCAGTCTGTATTTGCCTTTTTATGAGGAGGCATTCGGTCACTGGGGATTTGTCGGCATATTTTGCTGGGCTGACCCTACCAGGGATATGGTTGTCTCGCTGATGAATAGCGGCAAAGCGTTTCTCGGATTATACGTGCTGACGCATTTTCGCTTGGTGGGATTGATCTTAAAACATTGCCCGAAAGTCAAAGAAGGTTATCAATCTCCGGCGGATACTCTCGACAGTTCAGGACTCCTGGAATGAGATGATGCCCCCATTGTCATCCGCGCGCATGAAATCTTAATTGCCGCGCAGCTCCAGCGCGATCGAGTCGCAGCTCCTGTGCGGGACTCACCGGATCCTCCGCATGTTTGCAACGGTGAACCACTCCGGGTCGAACTCGACATTGTACTTTACGTTTGAGGCGCGAATGCGTGTCATCGAGCCGCGAGCCAGGTCTTTCATTTCCAGCAGAAGCGGCGTCCAGATGCCCTGAATCTGCTGCCAGTTGCCCCGAAGCAGAGTTTTCCGCAATTTGCCACCAACATACATCTCCATGAATGTCGTCGCCAGGATGTCCTTGCGCACGTAAAGGATGAGCTGCGAGTACTGGGTGCTGTTGTAAACCTTGCAGACTGCCTTGATCTTGTAAACCGCTTGGCCCGAGAAGCTCTCCTCCCCTACGAGGTCGTAATCGTAATCCTCGACAGGACGTTCCTCGATATCCTCATGGCTCAGATCTGTACCCATAAATCGCCGCGATCTATCCTGCACCGCAAGGCGCCGCTCGCGCGCGATCGAGGGCGTGTAAAGCCACTGCTCGGGAGGGGCATTCGGAGCACTCAAGATCAGCACCGCTACGCCGCGCATCTCTGGAGGCGTATCGAATCGCAACAGGATTTTGCTTTTGCCATGGTTCCCCTCGCGCCACAATTGCCAGCTTCTCTTCAGCACCTTTCCTTTTGGTTCGACCACCTCGATCGCGCCGTCGTAACTTTGGCTGTCCGCCAGTCCCCGTTTTTCGACCTCCCGCATGATCTCGACAGCTCTCTCTGACGGCGCCGCCCAGGCTACCACCGCGCAGGCAAGGCAGAGCGATAAAAGAGGCACTCGACACCCTTGGGGCCGGCGTGGCTTCATTCGACATATTCTCATTGCGAGTGCCTCCAAGGATGAAGTCTTCAATGCGGTTCGGCGTTGCGCAACATTCGGGGAAAACACGTTGAGGATCGGGAACATCCCAATCAGGAGCCCAGCGAAGCCAGAACCGGTCTGCTCTTCTTACCCCTGTGGTTTACGGTTGCACTCGTAATCTACAACAGAATGTGTTTTTGGCGTCATGGGAACCCACCATCGCCAGGGCCCATGAGAACGGGCGAGACGCTTGTGCCGGCTTTGGTCTATTTCTGGGCTCGGGATGCCTCCATCCACCATAGACTGGTTTTCGACGGGAACCGCAATCATCTCAGCTATAATCGCCAGATGATCCCGTCATCGGCCGCTCAAGTCCAGGTGCAGATTCTTCCCCTGGACCGTCGGCACAACGAGGCGATGCTTGACATCCTGCACCAATCCCCCATCGAGACCGGCGGCCTTTCCATTTGCTTTGACCGGCTGCCGAATATTTTCGCTATGGCTGATCTCAAGTACAACCAAGCGGTATGGGGTGGTTTTTTTAACGACGGCAAGCTCGAGGGTTTTGCAATGGTTGGTCATCACAACGCCTACGTGAACGGTTCGGTAAGTCGCGTGATGCACATAACAGACTTCTACATCAAGCCTCAATCCCGTGGGCGCGTCTATTTGAGGGCAGCAACTCCCTTTTTCTTCAGCGAGCGCCTCCGTGGCGCCTCATTCGGCTATGCTGTGGTCATGAAGGGGAATCGTGCCGCCGAGGCTCTGCTGGGTGACAGATTTGCAGCCCTGCCCTGGTCTCTTAGAAGCAGAATTGTCGGCGCAGTCGTGGCCAAAAGCATCCTTGTCACTTTTCCCCGCAGAAAACGACCGCTCTTCCCCGTGCGCGCCGCGCGTGTCGAAGAGATCGACGACATCGTCACGTTGCTGCGCGCCGAACATTCTCACCGCCTGTTCGGCCTTGCCATCGACCGCGACCAATTTGTCGCTCAACTCGAACAGCGGCCCGGTCTATCCATTAATGATTACTACGTTGTTGAAAGAGCTGGGAAACTCGTCGGCGTTTGCGCCGCCTGGGACACCTGCGCGTTCAAGCAGAACCGCGTCGTTCGATACGGTTTGGGATTGAAAATCGTGCGCGCGGCAAACATTCTGACTGCGCCCATCGGCAGGTTCCCCAGCCTGCCTGCGCCAGGGGAGGCTTTTCGGGATGTCTTCGTCACGGACTGGGCTGTTTGCGACCGCTCCGTGGAGGTGATGCACGCGTTGCTCGAGCATATCTACAACGAGTACCGGAGCCGTCATTACCATACCCTGATTTTTGGCTCTTGTGCGGGGGATCCGATGCTCGAGGCAACTCGCGGGTTTTGGACGACAAGTGTCGTTTCCCATGTGGCGCTGCTCTCCCTCGAAGAGAGATGGCTCAAAGACGGCGCAATCGACACGCGTCTTCCGTTCATAGATCTGGCATTGTTATGATTCCGATGCAACAGCGTGCAAGAAATCTCGCCTGGGACTTGCTTGTATTTGCCGAGATCATTCTGTACTGGCCATTCGCCTTCCTCGTGATGCGCCCGGCCCAACGTTTCGACCGGCTGTTCGGCACCAAAATCTTTCCCCTATTGGACAAGATGATGCGCGCCATTGCGGACCTGTAACTATGAAAACTACACTCGTGATTGCAGCCGTGTTTTCAGGATTGTTTTTGGTCTGGCGTTTTTTTTTTCACGAAATCCGTCCCGACAAGTAAACGCCGACGACCGACTCATCCTCTCTCCCGCCGATGGTTTTATCGTTTACGTGCGCCGAGTTGTGCCAGGCGAAGAATTGATGTCGATCAAGAAGGGAGAACCGATCCTTCTCGACGACCTGATGGGGCTCGACGATCCTGCGTTACAGCGTCAAGGATGGCTGGTGGGCATTTTCATGTCCCCGTTTGATGTTCATTACAATCGTGCGCCGATCCGTGGCTTCATTCGAAAAATCGCACACTGCTTCCCGGTCAAATCCCGTGGCCGCAACTCAAACATGTTCCATGGCCAGAGCAACCTGTTTTTTGACCTGCGGCCTTACTGGCAGGGTTGCGACTATTTGATTCACAACGAGCGTGCCTCGTATGTGATCACCAATGACAAACTATCCGTGTACGTAACGCAGATTGCCGACCGCTGGGCACGAAAAATCGTCACTTTGCGCGACGGGGTGTCAGTCGCGCAGGGGGAAGTGTTCGGGTTGATTCGGATGGGTTCGCAAGTGGATTTATTTGTCCCCGACGCGGAGGGACGGATGCAAGTGCTCGTCGCGGAGCGAGCGCATGTTCGCGCCGGCATTGACGGGTTGCTTCGATTCTCCGGCTGAGGGTGCAGCTTTAGATAGAGGACCCGGGAGATCCGCCGGCGCAAATGAAAGCCGATGGATGAATGCTAGAATGCAGCGTGCCTTCTTTGTCCACCGTCGATTTCGCGGAAGTGATTTCTTCCCCGCTAACGCTCGCTGATGTGCGCCGCCCCTCTTCCCTGGCAGAACTGATCTTTAGGCGCTCCCCAGGTGAAGACGATACACAGCCTATAATCCTCGGGACAAACAACCATCGCCCGCTCGCAATCTCTCTGCGGTCTTATCGTTGCATCGTGGTGCGAGTGAGCGAGCGTCTGAAAGCGCTCGGCCTCTCCAAGGGAGACAGCGTTTGCCTGGCGCGACTGCCGCGCACCAGTGAAACGCTCGCCGCAGTGCTCTATGGCGCTCTTGCCGCATCGGGGATGCGCGTACTGTTTCCGATGTATCTCGACTCAGAGTCGTTCGGGGAATGGCTGGCAATCGCGAAGGCAAAAGCGGTGGTGTGGGCAGCCAGCGAATTGCAGCATGAAGAAAGCCATGAAGCAGACCGCGGGCTGTTGCGAAGGCTCGAAGCTACAGTGCGCCAGATGAACATTCCCGCATACTGCTTTGAAAAGGATCTCCGGCTGTCCACCCTTCTCGATCAGCCCATCGAGTCGTACGACACCTCTTCTCCCGAAGTGCAGGCTCTCTGCAAATCATCAACCGCCGACGATGTCACTTTATTCCTCACCACGTCAGGGACGAGTGGTCTAGCCAAGTTAGTCAGTTATCGACAACGCGCGCTTCTGAATTGTTGCGCTTCCTGGTCTGTTGCCGGTTTCTTTTTACCAGACAAATTGGGCGGCCGCTGCCTTTGTCTTCTCCTGGCTCACTCGATGGGCTTGCGTGCCTTCTGGAATGCCATCTGGACGCGGCAGGCGCTCTGCCTTATACCGCCTGAATGGTTTCTCGAGCATCCGAATCGGGTGCGAGCATTGCTCGTGGAAATGAAGCCGCAGCATGTGACAGGTGGGCCGGCCACCTTCCACACAATCCTCGAACTGAGCCGCATTTTCCCCCAGCTGAAGGACACTTGCTTTCAGCATCTGCGCAGTGTGGTTTCCAATGGCGCGCCGTTCGATCCGATTCTTGCTCAGCAGATTCGGACTGCCCTCGGCCTGCAGCTTGAGAATGCGTTCGGGATGACCGAAACGATGCAGGTGTTTTCCACTCTCGCCGAAGGTCCTCTGGGTCGAACAGCAGGGCTGATGGGCAATCCACTCCCCAGCGTGGAAATTGGCTTAGAAGCCACTCCTCAAAACGGCGAACGTGTTTTCAAATTGTGGTTGCGCAGCACATTTGGATTCGACCGCTATTTGCTTGGGGGTCATGGCGGACATGACGCCGAATCCCTCGCCCAAATAGGAGGCTGGTTTTATACCGGCGATCTGGTCGAGCGCAATCCTGAAGGTTTGAAATATGTCGGTCGTGAACAGACCGACTTCATCAAAGACGGATTCGGCGTGAAAGTGCCCCTTCCGCTGTTGCACGAACGTTACAGAGATCTCGACGCCGACGTGCGCCATGTGGAAGTGTTTCCGCTTGTCGAAGAGCCGGGGCTGGCGGCACTCGTGTTCATGGATGGGCGACCCGGCGATGGCACAAACGAGAGTCCGACTGCAGACACGACGCCGTGGTTGAAAAATCGTCGAATCTGCCAGCGCATCCGCGGGAAGATCGAGGCTCGCCACGAAAAACTTCTTGCGGTTCTCGATGACTTCGAGCTGCGCCATCTGACGATCGCCCGATTCGCCTGTGTTGCCGAGCCACCGCCGTTGACTCTAAAGGGCAATGTTGTGCGGCAGCAAATCGAAAGCAAATATCGGGAGGCCATCAAAGGACTCACTGGCCGACAAGTTAGCGTTGACGGTGTGGTACGGATCAAGCGCGAGCGTTTGCTCCAGCCAGCTTTCACACGTCTGACCAGCCCGCGGCGCGGCGAACTGTTGCATTTGGCTCGCCTCGACAAGAACTACGTTCGAGCCGAAGGAGACTACCTCTATTACGAGCAGTGGGGACAGATGAAACGGGTTCTCGATCTGGTCGGCGGTTTTGGAATGAACCTGTTTGGCCATCGGCATCCGGCGCTAGTCGCCGCCGCCGCGCAATTCGCCCAAGGAAATCTGCCTTGGATTGCTGACCAAGGCTCGCTCAGGCGCCATGAAGGCGAACTCGCAACACTTCTGGCGCACGCCGTCGGCGACATCACCGGGCAGACATACATCGTGCGCCTCGGATCTACTGGCGCCGAAGCGGTGGAAATGGCCCTCGCACACGCCTTTCTTGAGCGGCAGGGGCGCTGGAGGAGATGGAAGCGCTCGCAGCAGCGTAGTTTCGGCCACCGTGCTCCGCAAAAGTTGGCGCAAATTCTGGCCGTCGCCGAGCAAACACTGGCCGGAACCCCTCCGCGGGTGGTCACTTTCGAGGGGAGCTTCCATGGTTATAGTCTCGGCGCGCGCTCACTGCTGGCGGGCCGAAGGAACCGGCTTTTTTGGCCCATGACACATTTGATGCGCGTTGAGTTGCATGCGCGCGATGATGCGGACGTCGAGTCATTCCTCGCGGCCCACGATCTCACTCTTCCGGCGCTGGCCGAGGAGCAAGGCAAGGTAATCGAGAGCGAAGAACGCTTTTCCTCGATCATTGCCGCCATTTATGAGCCCATCCGAGGGGAAGGCGGAATTTCCGAGGCGCCCAATGCTCTGGTGCGGCAACTCGAACACCGGGAATTCCCGCTGATTGCCGACGAGATCCAGTGTGGCCTTGGACGGGCCGGTTCCTTTCTCGCCTCCGCAGGTATCAATGCAAATTATTACCTGTTTGCCAAGGCGCTGGGCGGCGGGATCGCCAAAATCTCCGCGTTGCTTATTGAACAGCCCCGTTACGTTCCGCAGTTCGATGAACACTACTCCACGACTTTCGGCGGCGATGCATTTTCCTGTGCGATTGCCTGCCGTGTCCTTGAGTTGATTAAACAAGAGGATGTTCCTGCCCGAGTCGCTGCTCGGGGTGCGGTGCTCAAAGAAAGGCTCACCCGGCTTGCGGCGGCACACCCGCAGGCAATCCGCAGCGTCACCGGCCGAGGATTAATGTTGGGAATAAACCTCGAACCGGCAGCCGCCGATAGGATGCTCAGCGTGAGGCTTGCTGAGCGACATGAACTCCTGGGCGTTGCCGCGGCTGCATATTTGCTCAACCGCCATCAATTGCGCCTTCTGCCCACTCTTTCGGCCTGCAATACTCTTCGCATCGAGCCCAGCGTCAACATCAGCGATGACGACATCCAGTGGCTGGAGCACGGGCTTGAGGCTTTCTGCCACGCGGTGGAACGCTGCGACTCTGCCGAACTGTTCGGTTGCCTGGTCGAGGAGGAACTCTGCTTGCTGGGGGCGGCACGCGGAGAACCTGATCTGCCGCTCTTTTCGTGCGCGCTCGAGGAGCCATCGCCAAAAGCACGTCGTGTGGCCTTTATCGGACACTTTGTTGTGCCGGAACGCGAAATCGCGATGCTTGATCCGGCCCTGGCAAAGTTGCCGCGCGCAGCGCGGGGAATGCTCATCCAACAAATGATGGCTCTTACTGAAATGAAGCCGACACCGTTGATGGCGCGAAATCTCTTCAACGGGCGGGTCTGGTTCTCTTTCATCCTGATTGGAGCCGATGCCGCGACGATCGAGGAGATGAAACGTAGTGGGAAACGCAGCGAGCTCATCGCCCGAATTCAGGAAGGCGTCGAATTGGCAGCACAGCAGGGGTGTGAAATAGCTTCTTTGGGAGCATACACGAGCGCTGTCACAGCTGACGGAATGGCCATCCACGCACCGCCGGGAATTCGCGTAACAACCGGCAACTCACTAACCGTAGCCGTTGGGGCAAGGCGTATTTTGCTGGCCTGCAGCGATCGAGGAATCACTTCTGGATCCGCGCCAACGCTTGCCGTGATAGGCGCAAGTGGAAACATCGGTTGGGCGCTGACCCGCCGTTTACTCGATCATGGACATCCGTTTTCGCAAGTGATTCTGATTGCGCGGGATCTACGACGGCTGCGAACCCTTGCGGATGCGCTCGTTGCACAGGCTCCCGCAATGTCGGTGAAAATTTCGAAAGATCTGGCAGCTACCCGCGGAGCCGATGTGATCGTCGTCGCGGTCGGTACGAACGAGCCGCTACTCTATCCACACCACATCGAATGCAATCGTCCGACGGTGGTGGCGGACATATCGGTGCCTGGTGCAATATCGCCAATTGTGCAGCGACTCGAAAACGTGCACATCATTCCTCTCGCCGGAACATTGCTGCTCCCGGGCGAGCCCGATTTTGTGATGGCTTCACATATTCATCCCGGAACGGCATTTTGCTGCGCCGCCGAAGCAATGGTCCTCGGCTTGGCTCCGCCTTCGTTGGTGGAATCCTTGAGCCTGCTCGGCCCTGTCGAGCCGCGAACGGTGGATGTTCTGGCGAAACTTGCCGATCAGCACGGCTTTTTTTCGGGACTCAGTGCCGATGGGTTGTTTTCCGAGACGGCGGGATGACTCATCTACTCAACTTCGGCTTTTCTCAAGAGGACGAAATCACCGAAGCCGCCGCTTTAAGTGTCGAAGACGGAATCGTTCTGTCGGTAGCCAGCGCTGGAGACACAGCCCTTTCGCTGCTGGCCCTAGGCGCTCGCCAGGTGATCGCGGTGGACATTAGTGAGCCACAGCTTCACCTGTGCCGACTGAAATCCGCTGCCATAGAATGCCTGGAACGTGAGGCCGCAGCCGCCCTCCTCGGGTTCATGGTTGGGTCCACATCGAACCGGCAGCGATGGTTTACCCAGTGCAGAAACTCTCTGCCCATGGCGACCGAGGAGTTTTGGCGCGCTCATGAAGACGTGCTCTGTACTCGAGGGGCTATCTGGTGTGGCCGTTATGAACAGTTTATTCGTCGAGTACGGCTGATAGTCCGTCCTGTGCTTGGCCGTGCCTTTGCCGAACTGGTCCATTGCACTACTTGTTCCGAGCAACGGGAGCTGTTTGATCATCGAATTGGCCGGACCTGGCTGAACGCATTTTTCCGCGTTGCCTTCCATCCTCGCATCTTTTCGCGTCGTGGGATCGATCCACAAAGCTTGGAGCACCGGCAGAATCCCACTCCTCTCGGGCAGCAGTACTGGGCGAAGTTCCGTTCCTTCTGCATCGATACGCCTGCCGCGCTCAACCCATGGTTGCAGTTGCATACAATCGGCCGTCTGGTCTCTCTCGATGCTGCCCCCTCTTACCTGACCGCCACTGGGTTCGCGAAGGTGAAGCAGGGAATAGGCAGGTTGCGCTGGGTGAAGTGTGATCTGCTTGCTTACGTGCGTGACCAATTGCCGGCCGAGGTCAACAAAGTTCATCTTTCTAATATGCCCGACTGGTTTGGCGCGGCGGAATTTGAGCAGATACTGTGTGAACTAGCGGGGAAACTGCAGCCACAAAGCCGTCTAGTCTGGAGGTATTTGCACGTGAATCGCCAGTTGCCGGCGCAGCTTCCCCGTCCCGTGCACATCGATGATGACCTTGGCAGCCGGTTACGCGAGAAAGATCGATTTCCGTTCTACACAATCGTTCCGGCACAAGTTGCCTGAGCTTCGCGATGGGCCGAACCTCCTCTGTGGAGAATAAGTTGTCCCACCGTATTTCGCTCTGAGACTACATTTCCACTGATTGTGTTCGAGAAAGACGACTGCTCGATGTTCGTGATTGACAGCCCCGATCATCTTCTGCATCATCTGGAATGAATCGACATCGAGAATAACGAGTACGTATTCTGGGATTCGGCCGGAGACGGCGTAAGGGTGACAGTTGCACATGCCGTGATTTACAAAATTGCACCATGCGATCAGTCGATGTCACTCCCTGACTCATGCAAAGCCTACGCTCAATCTCAGGGGCTTCGAGTTCCTTCCGAAGGGACTCGACTTGAAGCCTGGGGGGGCGCATTCAATCCCAGGTTCTGCATTCTCGATTCATGCTAACTATCAAAAGGTCCAGCACAATTGAGAAAAGGGGAGACTCGATGAGGAAAATAAGAATCGGCAAGAAGGACCAATCCAATTCGCCAGCGTCACGCCGCCGGTTCCGCAAGCGGCAGCCGGCGGTCCTGTTCATCATGATCTGTCTTGCTTGTGCCGTCTCCAACGCGGGAACCTCAAAACTGTACCCACCGGCCAAGGACGAAACTGGAGCGTTGCGGCTCGCGCAGGTTATGCAGACAGCAACCCGCGAGGAGATCCTCAAGCTCACAGTCCAGCGCCAGCATCTGCTTGCATCGGGATTGCAAGACTCTGACTTCCAGGATGGCAGCCTTGCCATGGGCCGCGTCTATTGTTGCCACCCTTCGACTGATGAAGGGACGGCCGTGTGGTTCTATGTTCCTCCCGACGCGCCAGTGCAGCCGGGCGACATCGTGGTAATCCGAATGGGCCGCGAGTCAACCAAAAAGGACTCGGGTAAAGTTAACGTCCTAATCGAAGTCCGCCAGAAGAAGGATGCTCCCAATCCGCAGTGTTCCTGGGATCCACCAAATGACAGACTGTGGAGGAGGCTGCTCTACTGCGGCTGGATGCCAGCGGAAGGTTGGACGCTAAAGACGGGAGGCCACAAGACCTGGTTAAAGCGAGCCTCCGACGCCAAGGCTCAATAGCAACACTCAACTTCCCCTCAACGCTGGGGGCGTTGCGTCCGGCATCAGCTACCCCTCTCAGGCAACAATGCATCTATAAAGGTTAAACGGTTGTTTGCCGGTTGCCCATTGTATCGGTCAACTTCGAAGCTAAACGGAATTTTTGCGCAGCACAGGTAATTGAGGCGCTTACCGGCAAGTTCTAGGAAATGAATACGAAGCATCAGTTCCTTGAATAAGCGCATTTAGGCACAGATGTCGAAGATCAAATGCACATCGTGGGCCGCGGAGGCGCCGCGCGAAAGCGATCCAGAAATTTCCGACTCGACCGAATGGTGCCGTGCACGGAAATCCGCGCACACCTCCGGCTCTGCACCGGCCAGGCGGCAAACACGCGGTCGTACCACCGCGTACTTGTCCACATGATGCCACCCTTGCTGTAGCATATCTAGAGTCTAGGGAGCGAGTGGCCGAAGCGCCAGGACCCGGACAAGATAGAGGGTGAGCGACAAGGAGCTCGTAAGTGAAACGTTGTGGAAGAAACCGCTCGTGTCGGACGATGTTTTCGAGAGTGCTTCCCGTTCTTGCCGTATTAGTTGTCAGTCCTATTGTTGCATTTCCGCAGCAGGAAACCGCAATGGAAGAGCTTCTGGTGCTCTCGGGAGAAATTGGCCGCTCGGGAGGACACCTTGTTGTTTCCCTGCGCGACGAACCCAAAACGTTGAATCCGTTGATTGCAGCTGATGGTCCCTCTCGCGAAGTCATCGCTGTCATGCAGGCGGATCTTGTGCACATCAACCGCGCGACGCAATTGACCGAACCTGCCCTCGCCAAGTCGTGGAAAATATCTCCGGACGGTTTGGAATACACGCTGGTCCTGAGGCGTGGGTTGAAGTTTTCCGATGGCCAATCGCTAGATGCGGAAGATGTACTGTTTACATTTCGCGTGTACCTCGACGAAAAGGTACATGCCCCGCAGCGCGATCTTTTGCTCTTTGACGGCAAGCCCATCACGGTGCGAAAAAGCTGATTCGCAAACGATCGTTTTCCGGCTTCCCAAGCCGTACTGTGTCGAGGAAAGGATGTTTGACGGGTGGGACATCCTCCCCAGGCATCTCCTTGAGAAACCCTATGAAGAAAGAAAGATCGTGCAGGTTGGCACGTTGACGACTCCTGCTGATCAGTGGGCGGGTCTGGGGCCGTTTCGCATGAAGGAATACGTTGCCGGGCAACGGTTAGTGCTGGAGCGCAATCCGTATTGTTGGAAGACGGATACAAAGGGGAATCGGCTGCCGTATCTTGATGAACTGGTCTTTCTGTTTGTTCCCAGTGCTGATGCGCAATTCTTGAGGTTTCAATCCGGCGAGACGGACATCATCAGCCGGTTGGGCGCGGAGAACTTTTCGGTGCTGTCGCGGCAACAACGAAATTACACGATGGTGGATGCTGGGCCGAGCCTGGAATACAACTTTCTCTTTTTCAATCTCAACGATCTTGGCGAAAAGGCGGCTCCGGAAATCATGCAAAAACAAAAATGGTTCCGGGACGTGAAGTTCCGGCAAGCTGTTTCGGCAGGCGTGGACCGTGAAGCGATCGTACGGCTGGTCTATCATGGGCGCGGGGCCGCGTTGTGGGGTTTGGTTACGCCCGGCGACCGCCGTTGGGCAGATGAAAAGCTACCGCATCCTCCGCGATCGCTCGAGAGGGCACGCGCCCTTCTAAACGAAGCCGGTTTTTCCTGGAGCACAGCGTTGAATGGCGAACTCACCGTTCTCGACTCTAGTGGCAAGCCCGTGGAATTCTCGATCGTTACGAATTCTTCTAACGCCGATCGCTTAAAGATGGCAGCGTTAATTCAAGACGATCTGAAGCAACTTGGGATGCGCGTTCAGGTTGTGCCCTTGGAGTTGCGGTCTTGAACGCGTCATGCACGCGAAAGAGTACGAGGCCTGCCTGTTGGGGGCTGGGAGCCCTGATGCGGACCCGAATTCTGACATCAACGTTTGGCTATCAAGCGGTGAATTGCATCTTTGGAATCCTTTGCAGGCTCACGCGACGTCCTGGGAACCAGAGATCGATCGCTTAATCAACGAGCAGAAGTACGCTCGCACGTTTCATTGTCGCATCCTGGATCCCCGCGAAACTCTATTACGATCGGCCGATGATTCTCGGAGACACATCAGTCGGTTAATCTACAGGTCCTCCGGTCGAAAGGACCGGCCACACAATCTGCAAATGAAATAGGATTTAGCTTCAGGACTTTTATCGATGAACCGAATCTCCTTCGAGTGCTGGCCACAAGCTGGGCAAGTCAGTCCTGTGGCCCGTAAGGACCGCGCTAGTTCGTGACAGCGATCATTGTGCGTCCCGACCAATTCATTGCTTTTTTCTTCCAGCGTAGCCCGGTGTTCGGCCAGCTTCCCTTGTAGTTGCTTTATCAATTGCTTTCTGGTGTTCGACTGTAAAGACTTTGTCATCGATGGCGCATTGG
>Ga0137377_10000461_pt1 | contig 24613 bp, 19 predicted proteins | sample SagtaG_22_FD_104815 | JGI IMG/M metagenome (GOLD analysis project Ga0137377, IMG submission 104815) | Vadose zone soil microbial communities from Sagehorn Ranch, Mendocino, California, USA - Sage2_L_40_16 metaG | ecosystem: Environmental > Terrestrial > Soil > Vadose zone | place: USA... | reverse complement strand
GAGCCGTTCGCCGGCGCTCACCGCTGTCGGTGCCAACAGAGCCGCAACCATGAATGCGATCGCAATCAGTCGTCTCATGATTCCCTCCGTGATGTGGGTCGATGCCCTCCGCCCGCATGTCCGAACCGCCCTTGCATCGGCCCTGACTTTGAATGTTTCTGCCTAGTGTTCGGTTTCCAACTTTGATTCACATTATTGTCATCGCACGCGAAATCGGAGCGCCGACGGGTTGAGAATCCTCAACCTGTCGAGGCTTCGGGAAATCATTCCAAGCCTGACCTTGACTAGTGGCGCCAGACATCGGGCGCGTTCCTGTCAGAAAAATGTCCTCAAATGGGCGATGACGTGCTAGCATAAAGTGCGCGGTTAGGGGTGGGGGCGTCTCCGCGCGCGGCTCCGGCTCTCGCCTAATCCGTCCAGTGCCTCTCGCATTCGCTCAACGTGGGGAGGTTCTATGGGACCGACGAAAGGCGAAGATCGCCTGGTTACGCCAGACGGTGAGCTTGTATTGCTTGTCAACCGCTGGCGGGCGCGAGCCCAAGAAATCCTTGTCCAAGCCGAGACGATGAGCGATGCGGAGGCTCGGCAGACGATGAAAGAAATCGCAGCGGGATACGAGAGGTTGGCGCAACGGGTCGAACGACAGACTCGCCGGGCAGAGAAGACGTAGGGCAGGCTGCCGGCTTGGGGCGGGTAGGCGCCCGCCCGTGCGACATGGACTGCCCGCGCAAACGCGCGCGGCAGCTGACAGCAATTTGGTTATGTCGCGAAACTCGACCTACGTCCCACCAGTTGACTTGCCGTGGCGGCTCATCGGCCACCTCTATGCACTGATTTAATCGAGTTTTTCCTCGAACCCGGAACGCGTGTTTCCTTGTTTTCAAGCACGCTCTAAACACCGCGCGCGCAGCAATGCTTGTCCGAAAACGTTATCCGGCGTGATGACATTTGCGCTCGCAAACACGTGATTGCGGGCCAGGAATCACTCGCGAATGTGTGACGGAAGGCGCGGGAACAAGGAGTTATCCCAAAGACTTATCTGTTAGTCCGGTGGCCGAAAAGACTTATCTGTTAGTCCGGTGGCCGAAAAGACTTATCTGTTAGTCCGGTGGCCGACATGCGATATCGGGCGTCGTCTTTTCTTTGGGGAGGTACCATGTCGAATTCATTATATCGAGCGCAACGTTGTCGTGATTTGGCAGAGGAATGTCGCGCCATCGCTGCACTTTGCACCCCCTCCACCGAAATACGAACCCACTATTCGCGAATGTCAGAGCATTACAGCTCACTGGCTGAGGCCGAGGAGCTGAGCATGCTGGCCTACGGCCGTTAGCCAATTCGACAGTTCCGACCTAGCGGATGGCGTTTTCGCGGACGCCGCGTACGGTTAGGTCGAAGGACCCCAGGGCCGTCGCCACCCGCACCCCCTCAGCGCGCCCGCCCTGGGGTCATCTCCTCAGCATTACGAGAGTGTCCTCGGTCGCCGGCAGTAGAGACCTGCTGACTACTCACGGAGGTGTCCCGTGTCAGATGCATGGAATCGAGCAGAACATTATCGCGACCTCGCGGAGGAGTGTCGCCGCCTCGCCACAGGCACTCTCTCAAGCCGAATGAGAAAGCGCTATTTGGTCATGGCGAAAGATTACATCTTGCTGGCTGACGTCGAGGAGCAAGCCCATGCGCACCGCGCCCGGCCACGGGTGCAAAAAATGCCGGGAAAACGTGAGCCTCTACCATGACCAGCCGCTTTCCAGCACCGTGGCGAATCGTCGAGATTGCGCACGGATTCGCCGTCGATGATGCCACCGGCCAACAACTGGGCGTTTTCTACGGCCGGGATGACTCAAATACAGCAGGACACACCGGCTTCCTCACGATCGATGAGGCGCGACAGATGGCCGTCGATTTCGCAAGGCTGCCGGAATTGCTCAAGCGGATTACCGCTCTCTAGAGAAGGATCCTTCATGCCACAGAGGATCAAGATGATAGCACTCGCGAGTGCCGTATTAAGCGGACTTGCTTTCACTCCGCTCATTGCCGCGGAGCGCGAACAGGTGCGGGCCGTAATCAACCTCATCGCGGCGGTCAAAATGCCATTTCCAGAAGGGTTCGGACGTGATAGCGCGTCTGGCTCGAACGCGGCGGCACGACAACCGGCTGCATCAGGCTTGAGGATCGTCGGTGGTGCTATGAATACATTTCGCCGGAGGGCAACCGGGCAGAAATGCTCCGCGTCCGCAACGAGCCTTCGCGAGGCGTATATATCGGCGCCTTGTACTACTACATGGTTGACTTTGATCTCGACGGTCTGACCGATGTGGGATCGACGACGCGCATCGACGCGCTCGATCGGCCACCTCGTACCCCCATCGCGGATGTGATTCAATTCTACCATCGCAGCACGAAGCGTGGTGAGCAGTCCCAACCCGAATACCAGAAGATGTACGACGATGGCATCCAGATCGCGCTGAAGTATTTCGGACAATAGGTGTCTAACGAGGCGTTGGTTTGGTCCGATCAACGTCCAGCTACGGGCCTTGCGACACCCACCGCGCGGGAGCGGCGGATGAGCCCCCGCTGGACCCCTTCGCGGCGTCAATAGACAGTCGCCTATGCGATTTCGGCTAGCAACGCATAAGTGGCAGCCCCACTCGGCACCCCGCCGTTACCGGCGGTACGTCGCCTCCCGGTGGGAGTTTGAAGGACATCGCCATGGAAGCCTCGCGGGTAGCTAGTCGGCGTTCTCGTGTCCTAGTGCACTCAGCTCCTCAGCGTCCGCTAGCGCGCTGTAGTGCTCTGCCATCTCCAGATAATGCTTTCTGGTTTCAGTTGAGACGTCAACTGTCGTGAGGCGCCAGCATTCCTTCGCCAGGTAACGGTAACGTTGTGCCTGTTTTCAATGCATCGGACATGGTGGACCTCCGAAAGAAAAGGCGGCGACCAATGGTTGGCAGCGCGGGTTGGGGAGATGTGGAATCGCCAAGCCATCGGGTCGCCGCAGTCATCGATTTTCGCCAGGGCTCCCTTTAGTAGGTCCCTCCTGGCGGAAAGGGGCTGATGTAGGCTTCAACCAGTTTCGGCACCCGGCCAGCGCGGCTGCGCGCAACTGAATCGGATCATGCTCACCAGATCTGGCCGCTGAAATAATTCGTCTCGTCGCGCGCGCCACCTCACGCTCGCCGGCATCGCGAAGCAGTTCGCAGGCAGTCTCGAGAGCTTCGCTCATGGCCGCGATTGCCTCAGGTTCGAACGCTCCAGGCGCTATGGATGTACGAACTAGCATAGTTACTAACTCGCGCGGTCAGGGGTTCACGTTACCTTTTCGGCATCGGTTGCAAAGCCCTCGGCAACGCCGAGGGCTGCTGATACGATCGCATAGCCGATTATCTCCCGAGCGGTATCTGACCCGCGAGACACTGCTGCACGAATGTCTTGTACAGAGCCTCCGGATTGCTGGAGTTACCCTGTCCGGGGGCTGCGCCCCTTTCAACGGATAGAGCCGCACAAGAATCGTAGCTTCGCGTTGGCTGACTCACCGTCGGCTGATTCTCCCTTACTGACGCGAAGGTCGGGGTCGGGTGATGGTGCCTCGTGGCGGCGAAGGTCGGGTTCGTGGTAGCGACTATCGTCGTGGCCGCAATGGCAACAAATGTCGGACGCATGGGTTTTCTCCTATGTGCTCGTGTTGATGCGCTGCGGTGTTGCATGTGTACCGAACGCGCAGGTTTGAAAGAGCGCACGACGCGACTCATGTCATGCGCCTCCCGGCTTCTCGGTATATTCAGCGAGCTACACACTGGCCTAGCTCGCCGCGGTGCACCGTCTGGCACTCGGCCCGCCGCGTGGTGGCGCGGCGGAGGAGAGGAATTGAATTCCGCCGGGCGACCTTCGATCCGAGGCCGCCAACGGTCACCGTCGAGGTCGAGCGGATTCTATGTGCTACTGTGCCTAGGGTCGTGGAGTCGTAGGTCGAGACGCCGACCCGGTGGTCGCAGGGGCCATGCGCGCAGGGGACTTGTAATACTGAAAATCGGGCGCTTCCCGGAGCTCTTCTTTCGTCCACGCCACTTTCAGCTTGACGTTGCTCGGGTCGTTCGCGGCAGAAGCGTTGTTGATGTCGTTACTACCGAAGTCGGCTGGCACAACGTTGACTGCGCTCATGTCAATGGCGACGTTCTTCGCGCCAATGCCCAGGAACCCGCCTACGCCTATGACCACACCAATAATCTTTCCGGTGCCGTCAAATAGCAGGTCATTGACGGAGCCTATACTTGCATTGTCTGCGCCGCGCACGTCGCTCCCCCTGAACTTCGAAAACACCCACTGATCTGCCCCTTGCGACGTAATGAATTTCACTTCCGGCGCAGGCGTGGATTCGTTCGCTCTCGATTGCTCTTTCGTAGCCGGTTGCTCTTTCGTAGCCGGTGCGCTCGGCGTTTGTGACTGGGCAATCGCCCCGGAAATGATTACGCCGCTAGCGGCCGTCGTGATCAGGAGTTTCCTAAGCATTTTCGACCTCCTTCATATCATGCGAATATTCAGCTACGCGAAGGCAATCGTGGCCACAGCCACGATGTCGTTGCGTAACGAAGCCAACTCATGAAATGGCCGCGAGTTCCGGTGCGGAGTTCTCCGCGTTGTCTCCAATGGCTACTGTCTCTTTTGGCAGCATCTCCATACCACGTGGAGCCACACGTGAAATCAACTTCGATACCCCCATGCAAATAATACCAAAAATGAAACCATATCCTTTTTGCACTTTTGCTGCGCTGCGCCACCGGCTGCATCGCCGCAAGAGCGCCGCATCGCGCACGCATTTTTCACAATGATGTGGCCGATCGCATCTCCGTCATCGTGCGCATGCGGCGATCAATCGCACATATCCGCGAGCACACGCAATGTTTGATCGCCTTCCAAATCTGCGCCTTGCGACGGCCACAAAAACGTAATGAAACTGATATCGATATTCCACTCGCTCCTTATATGGCGCCTTATATGGTGTGTTTTCTTATATGGTGTGTTTCGTCGCGCCGGCCAAATGCTCGGTATGTCGGTAGGGGCAGCGCCTGCCCGACCTTCACCCGGTGCTCCTTGCGCTGCGTACCGACAAGCCTGCGCGGTGGGTCGAACGAGAGCAGGCATGAGTGAGCTTCACTCATCTAGAAGCACGGCTTCAAGGTGTAGCTTCAAAAGAAAAGACTGGCCGCGGTGAGCATGATCGCGATGCTGTATAACGTGGCGATACTCGCTTTCCGCCCAGCCCTCTGCTGGTTCCGAAGTGTCATCAGAAGAAATGACCTACTTCAACAATGAACCAGCGGGCGGTCGACGCAATCCGCAACACATTAGGCCGATCAAATTTGCTGTGATCTAGACCATATTACCTCAAATGCGATGCCAAAATGGACCTTGATTGCTTCGCAAGGCGGTGCGCAGTCATCTGTGGAGGCGCCGTTGCACCTCTTAAGTATCAGAATTATTGACGGAACTCTTTCTTTTTATGTCCCCAGGGAACCTACCTCGCTTTGTCGGGTTAACGACTTACCGCGGCGGCCCCGATGGCGTCGGCGCCCTCGGCAAAACCACCGGGCGCCATCCTTCTTTGGGGAGGCCACCATGTTGAATGCGTTGAACCGAGCAGAACGTTGCCGCGACGCGGCGCGGGAGTGTTGCCGCCTCGCGGCGACTAGTTCTTCGAGGCAAGTGAGAAGGCGCTATTCGCGGATGGCAGAGCATTACAGCTTGCTCGCTGAGGTCGAGCAATTTGTTCGGTCCGTTATCGTCGCTACTGCGCTTCTTGGCATCGTCACCGCGGAAGTGGCGCTCGCCGAGACCGCCATGCCATCCTCGCCAACGTCGTCCGTTATCGACGATGTCCCCAATTGGGCATCCAAGCAATGGAATTTGGCGAAGGCCGAGTGGGCCAAGGCAAAAGAAAAATGGGCCGACTGTCAGAGGCAGTCGAATGCTCAGAACCTGAGCGGCCCAAAGAGTTGGTCATTCCTCGTAGGTTGCATCACAAGCTGAACGATGGCTGCTTTAACCCGGCCGCACGTGTCGCCGCATCGTGTCAATTTGCGGCTTAGGCGAAATGCAAAACCACCGGATGGCCCATTACAGCACGCCAGCCGAGGCCGACAAGTTCGGCAACTACGCGACAGCTATTTAGCCACCTCGACTGCTCCGACATAACGTTTGTTCGTCAGAAATCTTGAGAGGGACCGGGCAATTCGAAGCCGGCACTGGGATGGAAGCGCTTCTCATCAAAATTCTTGCTACGGCGCTCGCGTTTAGCCAGGTGACCGTAACACCGCGTGCTGTAAGGACGGAGTTCAGTCGCGATCGGGATCAACAGCAGGTCGCGGAACTCCTCCAGGCCGGCTGCACCCATATGATCGAGGCTTTCGAGATCGAGAACATAAACCTCGATGACCTCATTGACACTGCAATGGACGATCCGCGCGCGTTTGGCAGCGAGAACAAGGAGTTCCGTGGCGTCAATTTTGCTGACCTGCAAACGGCGTACCGGCAATTTTGCAAGCGCCAGCCGGTTGAGCGCCCCGTCATAGATCTGGGTGAGGTGATTGATTACTACAATAAAGCGGCCTCCGCCCTTCCAGACCACAACAAACTCAAGGGCCTCAAGCTACCCGGCGAGAGTATCGTGCTCGACATAAAAGGCGAGCCCTTCGCTGAGTTGTTCGAGGAGAACCAACGTCGCGTCTGGATCCCCCTGGCCGAAATCCCTGACCATGTGCGCAGCGCATTCATTGCTGCCGAGGACAGGCGCTTCTATCAACACAAGGGAATCGACGAACGCGGCGTGATTCGCGCCTTCCTGAGTAATCTCGCTCAATCCGGGCGCCCGCAGGGAGGCTCAACGATAACCCAACAGCTCGTAAAAAACCTGCTGGTAGGCGATGATCGCACCTACGAGCGCAAGATTCGCGAGATGATCGTAGCGGCTCGGGTCGAATCAACTCTTACCAAAGACGAGATCCTGGAACTGTACCTCAATTCCATCTATCTCGGACGCGGTGCGTGGGGCATCGAGCTCGCCGCTCGCAATTATTTCGGCAAATCGGCGAGAGAGTTGGCGCTTGAAGAAGGCGGATTGCTCGCCGGGCTGGCTAAAGGGCCCAATTATTTCAGCCCGGATCGGCAGCCAGTCCGGGCGCAGGAGCGGCTCAGCTATGTGCTGGCCCGGATGCAAGAAGATGGGATGTCCAGCGCCCCAGAAAACAACGAGCGAAACAGACAGGGATTACGGACATTCCCGGCGGTGATACCCTATCAGCGGCCGCGGCGCGATATCGGCTTCCATTTCACCGACGAGGTGGCCCGGGAAGCAAAATCGATAGCGGCCATCAATGCAATGACGGCTGGCTCCTACACGATACGGTCCACCATTAACCCGCAACTGCAGCGGGAGGTGGAAGAGTCGTTGCAGGAAGGATTGTTTCGATATGAGCGCGGTGCGGGTCGCTTGGAATTCCGAGGTGCAGAAGCGAACCTTGGCCAAGCCGTCCAACGGATTGAGGCAGAACAGAAATCCGCCAACGGGCGGCCGTCATGGCAGCAGGCCCTCGTAGGCGCGCGCCTGCCGCTGTATGATGTCCACTGGAAGCCGGCCGTGGTGTTGGAGAAACCGAGCGGCAAAAGAGGGCAAGCTTGGCGCGTTGGCCTCGCGGACGGACGCATCGTGCCGCTTTCACTTGAGTCCGCGGCCGCACAGCGCGCACTCAAGATTCACGACGTGGTGTTGGTCCACCTTACCGAAGGAAACGGCAAAGCTTCGGCCCGCGCGGAGCTGCGGGTGCGCCCGGTAGTCCAGGGAGCAGCAATGGTTTTGGAGAACAAGACCGGCCGCATTCTGGCGATGACCGGCGGATTCTCCTATCCCTTGAGCCAGCTCAATCGCGCCACCCAGTCGGCTCGTCAGCCAGGCTCGGCAATCAAGCCGCTCACCTATCTGGCGGCTCTAGGCAAGGGTTTGCAGCCCAACACGCTGGTCAGTGACGGCGTGATCACTTTGCGGCCGATCGGCTTACGAAATGCGCGCGAGCGGGATTATTGGTCACCTCAGAATTACGACGGCCGTGGAGGCGGCACCCTGACCTTGCGGCAAGCGCTCGAAAATTCACGTAATCGTGCGACCGCACATCTTCTTGAGGGGGGATCGAAAACAAGCCCGAAGCCAGTCTCAATCGGATCTGCGATCTTGCGGTGGAAGCGCAAATATATCGCGAGTGTCTGCGGTTCTATCCTGTTGTGCTTGGTGCGCAACCAGTGCGACCCGTGGACCTTGCAGCCTTCTACGCAGCGATCGCGAACGAAGGCCTGCGTCCATCGCCGTATGTCGTGGAATCCATCGCGCGCGACGGCCAAAATGTCTTCCAACGCGAGCCTAAGCTGGTGGCGATCAATTCTGTCGATCGAGCGGCCTTTTATCAATTGAAGTCCCTGTTGCAGGGGGTCCTGGCGCGCGGAACGGCGCGCTCCATTGCGACACTTTCGCCGTACGTGGCGGGCAAAACTGGCACCACGGATGAGGAGAACGATGCCTGGTTTTTGGGCTTTACCAACGATGTCACGGTGGCGGTTTGGCTCGGCTACGACAACGGGGATGGCCAGCGCCGCACACTGGGCAGTGGCTCAACCGGGGACGCCGTGGCGGTGCCGGTTTTCGAGTCGATAATCCAGGCGGCATGGGCGAATGTCGCACCCAAAGGCCAAATCGCTCCGCCCTCCCAGGAGGCAAGGCAGCAACTTTCGTGCAAATCGACCGATATCGAATCCGAGGGAAGGCGCAGGCGAGGCGGTGAGTCGCTCAGCGACTGCTTCCGGCTGGATGAGCACGGCAGAGTGCTTGATACTCGGCGCCGCTTGGTATCCCGCGAGAGTCGCAGAGAGGATCGCGACGAATCGGCAATGCGTCAAAGAGTCGAACCCGCTGAAAAATCCGAACGCGCCAAGGTGTTTGAGAGTACTAGCCCCTGGCAAACCGTGCCACAGCAAGCCGTGCCCCAATGGGGGTCGACATTGGATAACCGACGACGTGGGCAGGCGCCGCGAGATTGGCAAGGTCAGAGGCTTGACAGTCCCAATTATTACTGGCTTCGCGAATGATCAATAAGTCAGAACCTGACGTGTAATATTTCTGCATCTCAGGAACTCCGCGCCATGCTTCCGGACTCGCGATTACCGAGCACTGCAGGCGACGGTCGTTTCAGCGGAAATTGTCGCTGCCGGTGACGTATTGCCGTTTCAACATGGCGCGAAGAAGAGCGATGAAGGGGACAATGATCGGCGGGGCAAAGCTTCTGTTGCTTGTGATCGCAGTGATGACGGCGAGTCGTTCCGCGTTGGCACAATCGCCGCAAGATTCGGCGCAAGACAATGTCCTGACCTACCATGGCACCCCCGATCGTAAAGGCCATTTCGTCGTGCCGGGGCTAACCTGGCAGCGAGCAAAATCTTTGCACATGGATGAAAAATTCCAGGCACGCGTCGCCGGCAATGTTTATGCCCAGCCACTTCATTGGCGCAAAGCGGGGTCGAACTCCGGGATGCTGCTGGTCGCCACGGAGGAGAACAATGTCCATGCTCTTGACGCAACGACCGGCAACGCGATCTGGACCCGGTCGCTCGGCAAGCCAGTCGTCCGGTCGGCACTCCGATGCGGAAACATCAGTCCGCTTGGGATTACCGGCACCCCGGTAATCGACGAGGCCAGCGGCGCGATTTATCTCGACGCCAACATCGCGGATTCGTCGGGTCCACGGCATCGCCTTTTTGCATTGTCACTGAAGGACGGCTCGGTTATGCCGGGATGGCCGATCGATGTCACCGACGCTCTGCGCAGCGTGCAGCAATCCTTCAATTCTCGGGACCAGAATCAGCGTGGTGCACTGACTGTTCTTGGCGGCATGCTGTATGTGCCATTTGGCGGTCACTTTGGCGACTGCGGCGACTACCACGGCTGGGTAGTGGGAGTTTCGCTCCAGGAGCCGCGGAGAGTGGCGGCATGGTCGACGCGCGCACGCGGCGGCGGTATCTGGGCTCCAGGCGGCATCAGTGTCGCCGGCCAGTCCCTCTTCGTGGCCACGGGAAATACTTTCGGCGTTTCCACGTGGAAGGACGGTGAGGCGATGTTTCGTCTTGCTCCGGACCTGCATCGATCGAACGAGAAGCGCGATTTCTTTGCGCCGCCGAACTGGCTTACTTTGGATCAACAGGATGCCGACCTCGGCGGAACCAATCCGATGCCTTTGAACGCCGGGGTGCCTACAAATCGACGGGCTCTGATACTGGCGCTCGGCAAGGACGGGCGAGGCTATCTGCTCGATCAAAACAATCTTGGCGGCATCGGCGGCAGTCTCGCGACCGAAACGGTTTCTCGCCGGCCGATCCGGACCGCACCAGCGGTTTATGAGGTTGGCGCAGACGCGTACGTCGCATTGCAAGGCGCCGGGGCTCATTGTCCGTCTGGGGCATCTAAGAATGGGCTCACCGTCTTGAGGATCCGCGCAGGGGAGCGCCCGGCTTTCAACACGGAGTGGTGCGGCGGCCTCCGCGGTGCAGGATCTCCGATTGTGACAACCAGCGACGGACACGCTGATCCGATTGTCTGGATAGTCGGGGCCGAGGGTGACAATCAGTTGCACGGCTTCCAGGGGGATACTGGCGAGCCAATCCTTGACCGCTCAGGTCTCGCAATGGCTGGGCTTCATCATTTCCAAACGTTGATTGCAACCAAGGATCGTGTCTACGTAGGCGCCGATGGACGAGTATATGCCTTCGCCTTCTAGGGGCTAGTCCCGTCGCTTTCGTGACAATATTTCCTGTTGTCTTCTGGCGCTGCGCCCTTAATCACCACCTCGGGCTGATTCCATAGGTTTGGCGGACCCCGCAATGCCCCTTGCTTTCGCTGGATCCAATTACCGGTTCACGCAAGTCCCTCGAATACGGCTGCAGTATCGGCTCACGCGAAAATCAAAATCGGGGCTGTCGGACTCGCTCAACTCTTTGCGAATCCTTCCTGATTCAAACCTAGCGGAAAATGCTCTAAGATATATCTTCTCCAAAAACGCCAATCCTGGTGCACCATGACCAAAGCGACGATTACGCACTCCAAGAAATCGGCCAAGGCGAATAGGCTGACGGGGAACGGTTCCATGGAGACCCGGTCGAGGCGGATGCTCGCAACCATGGTTGCATTTCGTGATGGTAATTTTTCGGTGCGATTGCCATCTGACTGGGAGGGAATTGATGGGCAAATCGCGGCCGCCTTCAACCAAGCGCTTTCACACGAAGACCAACTCTCGCGCGAAGTGGAGCGGTTGAGCCGAATCGTTGGCCGAGAAGGGCGGCTCGCCCAGCGCATGTCGGTTCCCGGAGCCATTGGCGGGTGGGCTGCGAAAGTCGACTGCTTCAACACTCTGCTCGACGACCTGGTCCGACCGACAACTGAGATTTCGCGGACGATTGGCGCGGTGGCCAAAGGCGACCTTGCGCAATCGATGGAGCTCGAGGTGGAGGGGCATACGCTCAAAGGCGAGTTCCTTCGCTCAGCAAAGCTTGTGAACGGGATGATCGAGCAGCTGGCTGTTTTCACCTCAGAGGTTACCCGCGTGGCCCGCGAGGTCGGCACCGAGGGCAAGCTCGGCGGCCAGGCCCAGGTCAAGGGTGTGTCGGGCGTGTGGAGGGAGCTCACCGAATCCGTCAACCAGATGGCCGGCAATTTGACCGCGCAAGTCCGCAACATCGCAGAGGTCACCATCGCTGTCGCCGACGGCGACCTGTCCAAGAAAATCACCGTCGATGTGCGTGGAGAGATTCTGCAGCTCAAGGAAGCCATCAACACGATGGTGGATCAGCTCCGGTCGTTTGCTTCTGAGGTCACCCGCGTGGCTCGTGAGGTCGGGACCGACGGCCGCCTCGGCGGTCAGGCCATCGTGCCGGGCGTAGCCGGCACCTGGAAGGACCTCACCGATTCCGTGAACGCGATGGCGACCAACCTCACTACCCAGGTCCGCAACATCGCTCAGGTCACGACGGCGGTCGCGCGTGGCGATCTTTCGCGCAAAATCACGGTCGATGTGAAAGGCGAAATCCTCGAGCTGAAGGAAACCATCAACACGATGGTCGACCAGCTCAACGGATTCGCCTCCGAGGTGACCCGCGTGGCGCGCGAGGTCGGCACCGAGGGCAAGCTCGGCGGCCAGGCGTCGGTGCCCGGCATCGCAGGTACCTGGAAGGATCTCACTGACAGCGTGAACTTCATGGCGTCGAACCTGACTGATCAGGTCCGCAATATCGCTGAGGTGACAACCGCTGTCGCCCAGGGAGATCTCTCGCGCAAGATCACCGTCGATGTGAAGGGTGAAATTCTCGCGCTGAAGAACACCATCAACACGATGGTCGATCAGCTCAACGGTTTCGCCTACGAGGTGACCCGCGTAGCGCGCGAGGTCGGCACAGAGGGCCGGCTCGGCGTGCAGGCGATCACTCCGGGCGTGGCGGGGACGTGGAAGGACCTGACCGACTCCGTCAACACCATGGGCAGCAACCTCACCGCGCAAGTCCGTAACATCGCCGAGGTCACGACCGCGGTGGCGCGCGGTGACCTCAACCGCAAGATCACGGTCGACGTCAAAGGCGAGCTCCTGGAGCTGAAGAATACGATCAATACCATGGTCGATCAGCTTAATGCGTTTGCCAGCGAGGTCAGTCGCGTGGCGCACGAGGTCGGCACCGAGGGCAAGCTCGGCGGCCAAGCACAAGTCGCAGGCGTCGGCGGCACCTGGAAAGACCTCACTGACAACGTCAATTTCATGGCTCACAACTTGACCGAGCAGGTCCGCGGGATCGTCAAGGTCGTGACCGCAGTGGCCAATGGTAATCTCAATCAGCGTCTCACCATGCAGGCTAAGGGTGAGGTTGCTGCCCTCGCCGACACGATCAACAATATGACCGACACTCTGGCGACGTTTGCCGATCAGGTGACGAACGTCGCGCGCGAGGTCGGCGTCGAAGGCCGTCTCGGTGGACAAGCAAACGTCCCCGGCGCTGCCGGTACCTGGAGAAACCTCACCGGCAACGTCAACCTTCTTGCTGCGAACCTCACCACCCAGGTTCGTGCCATCGCGGAGGTGGCCACGGCGGTGACATTGGGTGACCTGACGCGCTCCATCGAGGTCGAGGCGAGCGGTGAAGTGGCCGACCTTAAAGACAACATCAATACGATGATTTCCAATCTGCGCGAAACGATTGGGCGCAATCGTGAGCAGGATTGGCTCAAGACGAATCTCGCGAGATTCGCCGGAATGTTCCAGGGGGAGCGGGAGCTGAGCGCCGTTGGCCGGATGCTGCTGAGCGAGCTCAGCCCGCTGGTCGGAGCCCACCAAGGCACGATTTATCATCTCAGCGGGACCGAAGAGAACCGGGAGCTCCGCTTGCTGTCCAGCTACGCTCGTACGGGACAATCGACCGAGACCATCCGCCTGGGAGAGGGGCTGGTCGGGCAATGCGCGGTGGAGAAAAGGCGCATTTTGCTCAATGACGTTTCGCCGAAATTCATCATCTCCTCCAGTCTGGGTGAAGCACCCCGTGTGAGCATCGTTGTGCTCCCAGTTCTGTTCGAGGGCGAGGCGGAAGCGGTCATCGAGCTCGCCACGGTAAACCGCTTCACTGACGCCAACCTTGCCTTCCTCGACCAGCTGACCGTCACTATTGGCGCCGTTTTCCATACGATCGAGGCGACAATGCGTACGGAAAGCCTGCTCGAGCAGTCACAACGGCTGACCGGCCAATTGCAATCGCGCCAGAGCGAGCTTCAGCAGACCAACGAAGAGCTGGCCAGCAAAGCAAAGCTGCTTGCCGAGCAGAATGCCGAGGTCGAGCGAAAAAATGCCCAGGTCGAACAAGCGCGTTTCGCGCTTGAGGAGAAAGCCGCTGAGCTCGCGCTCACGTCGAAATATAAATCCGAATTTCTGGCCAACATGTCTCATGAGCTGCGCACCCCGCTCAATTCCATCATCATTCTTAGTCAGCAACTTGCAGAGAACCCGTCGGGCAGGTTGTCTGAGAAACAGGTCGAATTCTGCCGCAATATCAATTCGTCAGGGTCCGATCTGCTGCATCTGATCAATGACATACTGGATCTGTCGAAGATCGAGTCTGGTACTGTGACACTCGAAATCGAGGAAATACCCTTCAATCGTCTGCGCAATAATATCGACCGCACGTTCAGGCACGTTGCCGAGGCCAAGAACCTCCCGTTCAGGATGGAGTTCGCTGACGGGCTTCCGCATAGCATCGAGAGCGATCCGAAGCGTCTTCAGCAGATCCTGAAGAATCTTCTGTCGAACGCCGTCAAGTTCACGGCTCGAGGCCACGTCGAACTGCGGGTCAATTTGGCGACGGAAGGCTGGAGTGTCGATCATCCCGTGCTCAGCAAGGCCCAACACGTCGTCGCTTTTACCGTCGAGGATACCGGCACCGGGATTGCGGCGGAGAAGCAGAAGCTGATTTTCGAGGCCTTCCAGCAGGCCGATGCCGGGACATCGCGAAAATATGGCGGCACCGGCCTTGGTCTCGCGATCAGTCGCGAACTGGCATTGCTGCTCAGCGGTGAAATCAAGCTCACTAGCGTGCCGGGGCAAGGCAGCATCTTCACACTCTATTTGCCTCTTCACTACTCTGCGGTAGAAGGCGCACGGATTCCGCTACTGGATGCCCCCGCAACCTCGTTGACCAGGCCGCGCAACGTCACCGTCTTGTCGACTGTCCGCGAAGAGCACATTGCGGACGACCGGGACAACATCGCTGCGGGTGAGCCGGTGCTGTTGATCATCGAGAATGATCCTAATTACGCGCGAATCCTGCTTGGCCTTGCGCGCGACAAGGGTCTGAAGGGAATAGTCGCCTCCAACGGCGCGGCGGGTATTGCTCTCGCCCGTAGTTACAATCCCACGGCCATCTCCCTCGATGTCTTATTGCCCGACGTACATGGTTGGGCGGTGCTTGGGCAGCTCAAACAGGACCCAAGCACGCGGCATATACCAATCCAGATCGTCACGGTCGTGGAGGAACGACGGCAGGGCCTCGCGCGCGGCGCCTTGGCCTATTACGTGAAGGAGCCGACGACAGACGGCCTGAAAACGGCGCTTGACCGCCTCAAGGACTTCAGCGCTCCACGCACCAAGCGGTTGCTGATCGTCGAGGACGACGAGCTCGAACGACAATCCATTATCGAACTGCTGGGCTATAAGGATATCGAGATCGTGACCGTCGCCACCGGAGGCGAGGCGATTGATGCGCTAACCCATAGCGCTTTTGATTGCATGGTGCTCGACTTGCGGTTGCCGGACATGACCGGGTTTACTCTGCTCGAGCGGCTGAACGCCGAACCGTTGCTGACGAACCTGCCTGTGGTAGTATTTACCGGCAAGGAGCTCACGGCGGCTGAGCAGACCCAGCTCAGGTCCATGGCGAAGAGTGTTGTGTTGAAGGACGCCCAGTCGCCGGAGCGTCTGCTCGACGAGACGGCACTTTTCCTTCATCGCGTAATCGCAGACCTGCCCCAGGAGAAGCGGGCCATGCTGGAGCGAATCCATGGCTCCAGCGAGGCATTGCGCGGCCGGAAGGTTCTTGTGGCTGACGATGATGCGCGCAACATCTTCGCGCTGGCTTCGCTCCTCGAGAACCAGGAAATGGAGGTTATCACCGCGACCAGCGGCCGGATGGCGATCGAGCTAGTCGCCCGAACGCCCGATCTGAGCATCGTGCTGATGGACATCATGATGCCGGATATGGACGGATACGAGACAATTCGAAAGATCCGCGAGGATCCACGATTCCGCACTCTCCCGATCCTGGCGCTGACGGCGAAGGCAATGAAGGGAGACCGCGAGAAATGCCTCGATGCCGGCGCAAGCGATTACATATCCAAACCGGTGGACACAGATCAGTTGCTGTCGCTGATGCGCGTATGGCTGTTCCCGTGAAAGTGAGATGCATGCGAAGGTCCCTTGCGGTGGGATCTGGATTCGACGTATGCTAGAGGTAATATCGGAGAGGCGCGGCAGTTGATCACATTGCCCGCCTCAGTGGCACCGGGGGTTCAGCGCAAGTCGCAGGCGGGGTGCTTAATGGCCAAGAAAAAAATTACTGCGGCGACAACTCCCATGTCGCCCACCCAGGCGCCAATCAACATCTTGATTGTTGACGACGAGCCGAAAAATCTGACCGTGCTGGAGGCGATCCTTGACGACCCAGGTTACCGCCTGGTCCGCGCCGCCTCTGCTGAACAAGCGTTGCTTGCGCTGCTCGCTGACGAATTCGCTCTCCTCATTCTCGACATCCGCATGCCGGACGTCACGGGATTCGAGCTGGCCCAGATGATCAAGGCACGAAAGAAGAACGCCAACGTGCCGATCATCTTTTTGACCGCCTACTACAATGAGGATCAGCACATTATTGAGGGCTACGACACCGGAGCCGTGGATTACCTTAATAAACCCGTAAACCCAGCCATTCTCCGCTCGAAAGTTGCGATTTTTGCGGAACTCTATCAAAAGCAGCGCAATCTCGAAGACGTAAACCGAGCCTTGCTAGGTGAAGTGAGTTCAAGGCGTCGCGCAGAGGAGCAATTGCGCGAGCTCAACAACACCCTTGAGCAACGCGTGGCCGAGCGGACGGACTCGCTGCAGCAGTCCGAGGCCAGACTCCGTGATAGCGAACGGCAGCTCAAGGATCTGGTCGCGGCCGTGCCGGCCGCGATCTACACGACCGACGCGGACGGCAACGTTACCTATTTCAATCAGGCGGCTGTGGACCTGACTGGCTGTACCCCGGCGATCGGGAGCGACGAATGGTACGTCACGTGGAAGCTTCAGCATCCGGACGGCAGATCGCTTCCGCATGACCAGTCCCCCATGGCGATCGCACTCAAGGAGGGGCGCGCCATCCGCAACGCCGAAGTCGTGGCGCAGCGACCCGATGGGACCCGGGTTCCCTTCATCCCATATCCGACACCGCTTCGCGATGGCGTTGGCAAGATAATCGGTGCGATCAATCTGCTGGTGGATGTCAGTGAGCGTAAACAGGCCGAGACCCAGCAGCGGATCCTGCTCAACGAGTTGAACCATCGTGTCAAAAACAATATGCAGATGTTGCAAATCCTGTTGGAGGCAGGGACGCGACGGGCCAAAAGCCGCGAGGCGAGACAAGTGCTGGAGGAGGCGAGCGGTCGAATCATCGCTATGGCGGCAGCGCAGCGTGTCCTTTACACCACGCATGACGCGACGCGATTCGACGCACGTGATTTTCTCAAAACGGTATGTGAAACTGCAAGGCAGACCTTCCCTCAGGACATGGCCATTGATTGTGAAGCGGATGCCATACAGTTGTCGAACGACGCGGCGATGCCGCTCGCGCTAATTGCGAATGAACTGCTTACAAATGCCGTCAAGTATGGGTTGAATGGACAAGGTGCAGGCACTATCCGCGTTCGGTTGAGAAGGGAGAATGACTCGTTTCTCTTCTATGTCGAGGACGACGGCCCGGGCTTCGATCTGCAATCGGTGCAGCGACGATCATCAGGCTTGGCTCTTGTTCAGGGCTTGGCGCGGCAGCTTGGGGGGGAGTTTGCGGTGACCAGAACGCCCGCGACACGATGCAGTTTGCGGTTTCAATAGGCCGGGGCCTCTCTGCATTCTACGAAGTTGAACGTCCGTACGCATTTGTAATCCTCGGAGTCACAAGTGATTGATTAATTAGGTTCCTATGAATTAATAGCGCATCATTAGTGCGCACTAAATGCATCCCATGTCATTTAATCGTGGCGCGTCGCATCCATGCAATCGAGTCCGACGCGACATGCGCTGATCGGGTGACTGATATGGGACCCTTCGGGCCGGCACCAACTGAGCTGACCGTGTAGCTCAATCGCGAATGCTTGATGGGAGTGTGAAAATCACTCGCAATCGCGTGATAGGAGCGTCAGGACTCGCTCGCGAACGTGTGATGGCGAGCCAGGAACAAGAACTTGTCCGACAGACTTTCCTTTGACCGCTCGGTGGCCGAGATAACGGTTTGGCGACCACCTGCTGATCGCGGGGAGTGTCATCGTTCATTCGCTAACACTTCGCGGCAGCTCATCGCGCGTGCGGGTTGGGCTGCCGCGAGTTCGGACTGTTTTAGCGGCGATCGATGGTTTCGTCGCCCCCGACCCTCAGCAATCCATCGGGCGCCGTCTTTCGTTGGGGAGGTTCCACCATGTTGGATGCATTGAATCGAGCCGAACGTTACCACGACCTTGCGGAGGAGTGTCGCTGCCTCGCAGCGAGTACCTTCTCAACCCAAATGAGAAGCCGCTATCTGCGGATGGCGGATATTTACACCATGCTGGCTGAGGCCGAGGAAACTAGAAGCGCCAGTCTACGACGATTGGCCGCGCCGGTGAGTTCGCAGAAATGCTATCGTGGCAAACTAAGTGCCAACGGATGGCGTTTCGCGCACGCTGCACATGATTAGGGCAGGGACGCCAGGCCGTCGCCCTGATTCCAACTGTGGATGAACCGCATGGCTCACTCGCGAACGCGTGATAGAAGGGCAGCGCATCACGCGCGAGCCTGTGATAAGGAGCGCCAGGAAAACCTTGTCCGACCGACTCGCCTTGTTCGGCGACCGATGACTGGTTTCTCGACGTCACGCAGTGTTTCCCTGACGGAATGATTTTCTTGCGGGGACGCTCTCATGACTGGCAAAGGTCGTCTCGATAAGGTGCTAGCAGTAGCAGTCAATCCTGGGGCCTATGAGGAGGAAGCCGTTGCCGCACTCCATAAAGCTCGGGAATTGGTCAAGCGAGACCCAAATCTCGCTTTCGATCTATCACCGCGGCTCGATCCCGCAGATGAGATGTCCTTTGAAGTTGAGATTAATGGCGTTTCGGAGTTTTGGCTTCCTATCGTGCTAAACACCCTATCAGAACAGGCTTACGTCCTCAGGTTGAAAAGCAGATTCATCTGTGACTTTGCGACTCCAACCACAGTGCGTGTCAAGTGCGATGGCAGGGAGACAGCTTGCGAGGCATTTAAGGAACATCTTGATTCGCTCGTCGAATATATCCACTCCCGACTCGGATAATTTTTAGTTCCCGTTAGGAACTTACCTTGCTCCGTCGGGTTAATGACTTAAGGGTTCCAAGAAGGAATCCGTGTCTTCGTGACTGCGGCGCCCCGGTGACTTGGCCTTGCTCGCGCCCCCCCTGCGACCCCCCTGGGCCAAGCCCGGCGCCGCCTCTCCTTCACGGGAATCCTTTCTCGGAGTGCAAACCGCAAGGCATACAGATGGCTCCATAGTTTCGATGGATCAAGGATCGCATACTACCAACAGGGGAAACACTTGTATTCTGCCAAGACTAATCAATGCTATTATTATCAAAGTGATGATATATTTATCAACCGGCATATAATGGTAGTAGACCAGTGCTCTACATTCGGGATAGGAATGTCTATTCTATGGATGGATAAGCTCCGTATTACTGTGACTAAAGAAATTTAGTCGGTGAAATGAATTTAGGATCTTACAGAGATTTAATCGCCAGCCCCACACCGAGAGGTGCTCGATGCCTCTCGACAAAGCGCGGATTTTTTCAGTCTCGCCGGGGGAGCCTCAGATGTCATTTAGTCGATCCGCGCTTGTCGCTGCCGTTTTTCGAGCGTCTGCTATTGACAATTCGGCGGCTCCCAACCCGAAGTGCCTGCCGGGCGCATGAGCGAGCTACGTATGTGTACGGGACGCGCTTTCTTCGATCGAGTCGCCTTCTTTTAGCCTCTAATATATGCGCAGCCATTTACCCGGCTGGCGGGGAAACCCGGAACTTTGTTGTCGCGATCACATTTCCGTGGGGAAGGGGAGCGCGTAATGCCGAGTCGTGAAATGTCGAATCGTGAAGCCTACCGACAGAAGGCACTGCATTGTCTCCGGGCCGCGGATAGGGTGCACGACTCAGGCGAGCGCGTTGTACTACTCAGCCTTGCCAGCAATTACATGGCGCTGGCCGATTACGTCGGTGGCCACGAAGATTGCCGCGCGTCCCATCGGGGCGACCGAGATCGCGGTATGCAAAGCGACAGCTAAGCGGCGACGGCGTCCCGCCGCCGCAGGGTAGCGAGCGCCAAAGTCCTTCGGCTGCACGCTGCAAAAGTCAATGCTGCCGCTAAATACCGGACACAATTTTTGCAATGGCACTCGGGAACCCACGCAGCTTTGTCGGGTTAATGACTTAGCGCGGGACCCGATCGCTTCCTTACCCCGACCCTCAGAAAACCACCGGATACCACCTTTTCTTTTTGTGGAGGTGCACCAATGTTGGATGCATTGAATCGAGCAGGCCGTTACCGCGAACTGGCGGAGGGATGTCGTCGCCTCGCGGCAATCGCTGTCTCAACCGAAACTCGAAATCACTTTGTGCGGATGGCAGAGCACTACAGGACGCTGGCTGAGGTTGATGAGCCAGGCGCACCGCCTGTTGAGGGGCATCCAGCCGAAGGCGACCACACATAAAGCACAAGTCCTTTGTTTTTCCCCACGGGGGGCATGAAAGCTTCGAATTTTCCGTGATGATGGCGGTGCAATTCACTGACACCGCCCTGTGGATGGCCATGAACGCGTCGAATTTTGCGTCTGTCACGGCAGTAAGCGATGTCAGTCGGTACGCCGACCGTCCGATCGCTTTTACATTAAGATTCGTCCACCAGCGTTGGGCTTCCCACGCCGCAATCCTGGCCGCGGTCCTGGCCGCGGTCGGGTGCTCTGTAGGCACGCAGTATGGCATCAAGCTTCTCGTCGATACTCTGACGCGCCCAGGCGATGGTGCGGACCGCGCATGGCCGGCGTTCGGGTTGCTTGTTGCACTCATCGCGGCGGATAGCGGGCTGTGGCGCTTGGCCGGCCTGGTTGCACACTCTGCGTTCGTCGGCGTTACCGGCGACCTGCGCCGAGACCTATTCCGTCACCTGACCGGTCACGCGCCAGGATACTTTGCGGAGCGCATGCCGGGTACGCTCGCGAGCCGCATCACGGCAACGTCGAACGCCGTGTTCGCAGTTGAGAATATGTTTGTTTGGAACGTCTTGCCTCCGTGCGCTGCAACTGTTGTTGCCATTTCACTGGTCGGGACCGTTAGTGCATCTATGGCTGCTGTTCTGACGCCGGTTGCGGTTCTGATGATCGTCGCGTTGTTTCGCTTGGCAGCCGCAGGCCAATCTCTTCATCACGACTTTGCCAACAAAGCAGCCGCCGTTGACGGCGAGATGGTCGACGTCATCACGAATATGCCCCTTGTCTGGTCTTTCTGCGGCCGCGGACGGGAGCATCGTCGGTTCGACGCGACGGTCGCCCGTGAAATGGAGGCCCGTCAGACGAGCCTGCTCTATCTCGAAAGGCTACGAATCGGTCATGCCGCCGTCACAATTGTTTTCGCCATAGGATTGCTGGCATGGTCTGTCGTGCTGTGGGAACGCGGTGCGGTAACGGCGGGCGACGTCGTCCTCGCATGCACGTTGGGTTTGGCTGTTCTGCATGCGACGCGGGACCTGGCGGTTGCGCTGGTTGACGTCACGCAACACTTCGCGAGGTTGTCGGATGCGCTGGCGACGCTTCTCGTCCCGCACGAACTTCACGACCACCCCGAGGCGGCTTGCCTTGTTCGGCATGGCGCATCGGTTGAGCTGGCCCGTATTTCATTTTCTTATCCGAATGGACAGGTTGTTTTCAAAGGCCTGGACCTGACGTTTGAGCCTGGTCAGCGCGTCGGGCTGGTCGGTCCATCGGGAGGAGGCAAGTCGAGCCTGCTCGCATTAATCCAGCGCTTCTACGACCTTCACGACGGCCGCATTACCATCGATGGACAGGACATCGCGCGCGTCACGCAGGAAAGCCTGCGCGCAGCCATTGCGGTCGTGCCCTAGGATCTCTCGCTGTTTCATCGATCGGCCATGGAGAACATCCGCTACGGCCGCCCCGATGCGACGGATGGCGAGGTCATCGAAGCTGCGGATTTTGCGAAGTGCCGGGATTTCATCGAGGCGCTGCCGCGCGGCTTTGCGACGATCGTCGGCGATCGGGGCATGAAGCTGTCCGGCGGACAGCGCCAACGCATCGCGATCGCTCGAGCTTTCCTAAAAAATGCGCCGTTGCTTCTCCTGGATGAGGCAACCTCAGCGCTTGACGGCGAATCCGAGGAAGCCATTCAGGAGGCGCTCACGAAGCTGATGCGTGACCGCACCGTGATTGCAATCGCGCATCGCTTGTCGACGGTCCACAACTTCGATCGCATCATCGTGTTGCGAAGCGGGCAGATCGTCCAGGATGGCCCGCCGGACCAGTTGATGCGCCACGAAGGCATTTATCGCAGCCTCGTGCTGCGGGAGATGAGTCGCCTCGCAAAACGGGGGCGTGTAGTTGCGATGAATACGAAGAAGCATCGCAACCGACCTGACGCAGTTTCGCGAAGTGCTGGCTAGCAACGGCAACAAGACGTTAGTTGAAAGTCGCTGTGACAAAGGAGCAACTCACCCGACCCGGATATCGAGCCGCTTTGTGCCTCGGCCTGCAGCGATCGACTCTACTTAAGCGGGTCGCCCCGACCCAACTGCCCTCCCGCTCAGGTCAGGATCCAACTGACTTTGAATCCTACCAATCGCATCGATGGAGCTTACGAACATGCACATTGCCCAGATTGCGCCATTGACGGAAGCTGTCCCCCCCAAGTTTTATGGCGGCACCGAGCGTGTCATTTATTGGCTTACCGAGGAGCTGGTCGCACTTGGACATGATGTCACCTTGTACGCCAGCGGCGACTCGGATACCTCCGCGAGGCTTGAGGCGGTATGGCCGCGAGCGCTTCGTATCGATGGTTCGGTTCGGGATCCAAACGCGCTACACATGTCGATGCTGGAGCGGGTGCGCCAGCATGCAGACCAGCACTTCCATTTGGACTACTATCCATTCTCCCTGTTTTTTCGTCAGTCAGTTCCCTTCGTCACGACCCTGCACGGCCGGCTTGATCTGCCAGAGCACCAGCCGGTTTTCACGACATTCTCTTCCCTGCCAGTGATTTCGATCTCGGATTCACAGCGCAGGCCGATCCCGCAAGCGAACTTGGTACGGACCGTCTATCATGGCTTGCCGCAACAACTCTTGACGCCCATTGCCGCCACGCCGCGGTATTTTGCCTTTCTCGGTCGCATAACGCCCGAGAAAGGCGTTGATCGAGCGATTTCAATCGCTCGCAAGTGCGGCGTGCCGCTTCGAATCGCGGCGAAAGTCGATAAAGTGGATCGTGAATATTTCAACGAAAAGATCCGCCCGCTGCTGGATGGTTCGAGCGCCGAGTACATTGGGGAAATCACGGACTTGGAGAAATCGGAATTTCTTAGCGGCGCCGTCGCATTGCTCGATCCGATCGACTGGCCGGAGCCGTTCGGTCTCGTCATGATCGAAGCTATGGCCTGCGGGACCCCGGTCATCGCCTTTAATCGCGGGTCGGTCCGCGAAGTCATCGATGAGGGATTGACGGGCTTCATCGTCGAGGATGAAGAAGGCGCGATCGGAGCTTTCGACCGGCTTTCGCAGCTGTCGCGAGAGAAACTCCGCAGGCACTTTGAGCAGCGTTTCACAGCGCGCCGCATGGCGCTCGAGTACGTCGACGCCTATCGCAGCCTGATGGGCCGCGATGCGCATCGCCTCAAACTGGTCGTCGATCACCATCGAGCGCGCGTCGGCGATCGTTAAGCAAAAAGGCTCCCTCGCGAACGTGTGATTGAGCGCCAGGACTCACTCGCAAACGTGTGATCGAAGACGGGGCATCACTCGCGGACGTTTGATAGGAGGGGCCAGGAACAAGAGCTATCCGACGGACTTTCCTTCTCCGGTGGCCCGTTTACGGCACCGTCTTCTTTCGGGGGAGTCCACATGTCGGATCCATTGTATCGAGCAGAATGCCGCCGCGCTTTAGTGGAGGAAAGTCGCCACATCGCGCCAATTTGCGTCTCCGGCCGAAACTCAAGATCACAATCTGCGGATGGCAGGCATTTGAGCTTGCTGGCTCACGTCGAGGAGCAGGGCGCCCTAGCCCACGGCAATTAGCCCCAACAGTTCTGACCTAACGGGCTGCGTGTTGCGCCGCGCTGCGTACCGTTAGGCCAAGGACCCCAGGGTCGCCACCACCCGAACCCGCGCGGCCCTGGGGTCCGCTCCCCCTCAAATGTGGCACGCGTACCGAGCGCCTTCGTTCCCTGGCGGACTCTGCGTCATGTTCCAATTCGACAAGTATCGACCCGAGCGGCGAGGAGTGCGGTCATCGAGTTCTCTCTTCCAATCTTTTGGCAAGAGAGGATTCGATATGATTGTTGCGAGCGCGAGTCTATTGCTGCTTTCGCCGCTCATTCTTTTAATTTCACTAGGAATCAAGATCAACTCATCCGGCCCCATTCTGTGTCGGCATAAGCGCTACAACTCTAATAGCATGGAGTTTGAAATATTAGAGTTTCGAACAACACTTCTTGATAAGCGAGAGAAGATGTCGAACCTCAGGTGCCAT
>Ga0137377_10000459_pt1 | contig 24639 bp, 22 predicted proteins | sample SagtaG_22_FD_104815 | JGI IMG/M metagenome (GOLD analysis project Ga0137377, IMG submission 104815) | Vadose zone soil microbial communities from Sagehorn Ranch, Mendocino, California, USA - Sage2_L_40_16 metaG | ecosystem: Environmental > Terrestrial > Soil > Vadose zone | place: USA... | reverse complement strand
GTGGACTGCCGGCGACGGTAAGTGGGACACCTTCGAGTTCCGTCCCATCTGGGGCGGCACTGGATCAACCCTGGTTCAAGCAACCCAAACGATGGACTGGGACAACGTCTACATAAGCGGGAAAAACTAGAATGACAACAGGGTCAATCGCACCAAAGACGGGGGCTCCCCCACAATGATGACCTGGCCTGTGCCCGGTTTCGGGCGGTTGGATGGCGGTGCCGGAGGAATGGAAGGCCGGCACCGTCCGCATCAAGCACCGGTTCGGCATCTCACAGGTTGCGCACGACGACCGTCACCTACCGACTCGCCAAGCGAGAGCAGGCCTCGCTAGATTGGGCCTCGCTCGTTGGGATATCAGCGGGAGTTCCCGCGCATATCACGAATTGCCATCCTCGAGCGCACGGATCGCGACAAACCGAATCGGTGTTTGCAGTTCGACTGGGGGTGCATGCACGGAAGTGTGGCGGAGTATTCTGAATCGAGCTCCAAGGCAGAACACGATCCCAAAAAATGACAATTACTCGCTCCGTTTGGATTTGATTCGACGTGAGACGGAGTCGCGTTCTGTGATTTTGCATCTGCGATGTCAAAACAGTGTGGCGGAAATCGCGGAGATCCCTCGACGAGATCTCCGCCTCAAGTACGACATCTCGCAGCGGGAGATCGAGGTCGGGCAAAAACCGCCGGCAGCCATGATGCGTACTCTGACAGGATCGATCCGAGAGAAAAAGTGTGAGATCACCTAGCACGCGAAGCCGAGTCCTCTTTCTCTCGCAATGTCTGCCCTTTCCTCCGCACAGCGGTGTGACCAAGCGAACGTATCACGTCCTTCAGGAGCTGCAGCGAGCGTTCGACGTAACGCTAGTCGCATTCTCCCGACGCGATCACCAGCCCGATGCAACTTCTCGAGCGCGCGCTGCCGCGGTGCTGCGTCGAGAGCTTTCCGATGTCATGAACCCTGTGCCGATCGACTCGGAATACTCCCCCGCACGCAAACTGCGTAATCATGCCTTGAGCGTTTTGGCCCGCGAGCCCTACGTCTTCTATGAGTACGGCGACGTGCGGTTCGGGCAAGAGTTGCAGCAGGCGATCGGCAGTGCCCGGCCGGACATGATCCACCTCGACAGCCTTGACCTCTACCGCTGGCTTCCCACGCTTCCGGTGCTGCCAACCGCGTGCACCCACCACAGCGTTGAATCCGAGCTGCTGCGACTCCGGGCTGACCATTCCCCGAATCGTGTCGCGCGTAACTATATGAAGCATCAGGCGGATCTCCTCGAAAAGATCGAGCGAAGGCTGTGTGGTCAGTTCGATCTCAATGTGATGACGTCGGAGGTTGACGCGGAACGACTGCGGGCGCTTGCGCGCGGCGCGCGAACGACCGTCATACCAAACGGTGTCGATGTCGATTTCTTCCAGCCCGGCTCATCGGAGGCGGTCGTGCCGGGACGTGTAACGTTCCTGGGCCCGACTTACATGTTTCCGAACCGAGATGCAGTCGACTTCTTTCTCGCATATGCGTGGCCGCTCATCAGGCGGAGTTGTCCCGAAGGCACGTTTCACCTGATCGGGAAAAATTCGGTTGACGAGAAAGCGCGCTTCGAAAGTCACCCCGGAGTGACGTGCAACGGCTACGTCCCGGACATTCGACCTCACCTTGCCCAGACCGCTGTCTCGATTGTTCCGATCCGGGTTGGGGGAGGCACTCGGCTCAAGATCCTTGATGCCTGGTCAATGGGTAAGGCGATCGTCTCCACATCGGTCGGTTGCGAGGGGCTGGAAACCGTCGATGGCCACAACATCCTGATTCGCGACGACCCAGCGGAATTTGCGGCGGCAGTCGTTCAGCTATTGCGCGATCGTGGCCTGCGTGACCGGTTGGGCAAGGAAGCTCGACGGACTGCAGAAGAGCATTACGCCTGGCGCGTCGTCGGAAGAAAGCTCGTCGGCTTTTACGAACATCTGATAGACGCCGGCGCGCCGAACGCCCCTGAAGACAGAGCGGCGAGTAGTCGTAATTAGCGCTGCCAATTGGTCACTCGCTGCAGATTGAAACCTCGATGCGGCTGCGAGGATTGGTACCGTGCGCTCACTGTGCTGGAAAAAAGAATAACGTTTGGGCCAGTCCTCGCATACTATTACTTGGTCTGAATTTCATTTGGTCTGATTTTCAATTGATCGAATTCATCGAGGTTCAAGTCTCACCTGAGCGAGCGGCACCATTGATCCTGACAGATCACCAACGAACTGCCCAACCTCGTGTTGCTGAACAATTCGCGCGCGGTAAGCTGAGGTGACCCCGATTTACTCTTTCCTCAAGAGTCGCGCGTTAACGCTCTTGCCGGATTCGATACTTCAGCCGCTCAGAGTGTGGCATCATCGGCGTACGTTACGCTCAAATCCGGATACGGACGAGCCGGATTTGAGGATAGTCCGCGAGCTGGTTCAACGCGGAACGGTCGCCGTGGACCTCGGTGCAAATATCGGTGTGTACACGAAAGTTCTCTCGGATCTGGTCGGGCCAGCCGGAACAGTGATCAGTGTCGAACCGGTGCCACTGACATTTGATGTTCTGTCGCGGAATATCCGATCTCTCGGAATGGACAACGTATCCTGCGTGAATGTCGCGGTTTCCGATTCTGCCGGCGAAGTTGTCATGGAGCTGCCGAGTTTTGAGGCTGGAGGTACAAACTTCTATCAGGCAACCGTCGTAGCAACGGCAGACGTGAGCGCGGTCGATTCAAAACGGCACGTACGTGTTGCCGCGGTGACGCTGGACACACTGGTGGCCGGCAGAGGGACTGTGGGCTTCGTAAAATGCGATGTGGAAGGTCACGAGTTGGCGTGTCTATCAGGCGCATCGATGGTTCTCAAATCGCACGGCCCTGCATGGCTTGTTGAAATCTGGGGGAATCCCGACGAGCCTGGGACGGGTGCGATGAAAACATTCAGGGTGTTTGAAAGCCTTTCATATGTGCCGTGGTGGTTCGACGGCCAACGATTGGTGAAGAGGCGGCCAGGTGAACGCAGCACCAATTATTTCTTTCTAAAAGAGGCCCACATCGCGAGGCTGAAGGACAGGGCTCCTCACCTCTTCGGTGATGGGTGATCCGCTCCAAGCGACCACATCCGGTGAGGACGACATCCACCGATCTTGCCAGGCACGGAACATCACCAAAGCCCATATCCCAGCGGCGTTCGTAGAACCGCCGCCGAGGAATCGATCCCACTCCGCGCGCACGACCGAGCTCCGCAGAAACCCCTCAGTCTCACCAGAGTGTAAGAGATCCCCTGCCCAGTTCCGAAGCGGGCCCGCGAGCCACTGGGCCAGCGGAACAGAGAATCCCATCTTCTCCCGGTCGACCAGCGCACGCGGGACGTGCTTGTAAAGAATCTCTCTAAGTATCCACTTACCGCGGCCGTCGCGCACTTTGAATTTTCTGGGAAGGCGCCAGGAGAACTCCACCACGCGGTGATCCAGGATCGGCACGCGCGCCTCGAGACTTACCGCCATGCTCGCGCGATCAACCTTTGCCAGAAGGTCATCGGGAAGATACGACGTCTGGTCAGCCAGCATCATTCGCTCCATGAGAGCGAATTGAGAGTCGGTGTCCGGTGCTGTGTCCAGGTATTCGGCTGTGACACCACCCACCACCAGATCCTCAGGATCCTGCCAGGCAGAGAGCAGCGAGCGATACATGCTTTCCGTCGAGTCCGCGCGCAGCAAACCGCCGAGCTTGTGCATTTTCTCGCCCAACAGCCGGGTGCGGCTCGCGACAGGAAATACCGGTCTCAACGTGTCCCGCATCCGATTCCAGGTGCGCAGTGAAACGCTGGTCAGGCTCGAAGCCGACAGTCTTCGGAGAACGCCAGGCCACCGCTGAAATCCCTCGATCAGTCCTTCGCCCTGGATGTAGCGATTGTAACCCCCAAACAATTCGTCCCCACCGTCACCGGTGAGCGCGACAGTGACCTCCCGCCGTGCCAGCCCGCAAACGAGAAACGTCGGAATCTGTGAGGGGTCGGCAAGCGGCTCGTCGAACATCTCGGCCAATCGAGGGATCACCTCGAGTGCATCCGCGCCAGTGAGGTGGAGCTCCGTGTGATCGGTGCCAAGATGCTTCGCGACGGCTCGCGCATGCGCGGCCTCATCGAACTCGTGTTGGTCAAACCCGATGGTGAAGGTCTTGACCGGGCGATCTGCCGATGCCTGCATGAGTGCGACAACTGTGGATGAATCGATGCCGCCGGAAAGCAGCGCGCCGAGCGGAACGTCGGCCTGCATCCGCAGACGCACAGCATCCGTGAGAAGCGTTTCGAGCTCGGAAACGACATCTTCGTCTCTGCAGGAGAATTGCGCGGCCTGACCCTCTCTGGCCGCTGTTTCCGCCGACCAGAATGGCAATGAAGCGGGCAGCGAAGCGGCGGGATCGACGATCGTAAGAATGTGGCCCGGCGCGAGCTTGACGACATACCGGAAAATGGACTCCGGCGCGGGGACGTAGAGATACCGGAGGTATGCCGTCAGCGCACGCGTGTCGAGTGTTCTGTCGAACTCGGGTCCTGAAATCAGTGCCTTGAGCTCGGACCCAAAACTCACCAAACCGTCACGATTATAGACGAACAGCGGCTTGATGCCGAGGCGATCACGTATCAGGGAGAGCTGCCGGCGACTCACATCCCATACAGCGATGGCAAACATCCCAATGAAGCGCCGGACGGCGCGTTCGATTCCCCATTGGTCAAAAGCCGCCAGGATAACTTCGGTGTCGGAGTTCCCCCTGAAAGTGCATCCGCTCGATTCCAATTCCTGTCGCAGATTCCGATGGTTGTAGACCTCGCCATTAAACACGATCATGTACCGCCCGCTCGCGGATCGCATCGGTTGATGCCCGTGCTCGGAAAGATCGACGATTGCGAGGCGCCTAAACCCCAGCGCGATGCCAGCCGAGTGATCGACCCAAATGCCGCTATCGTCGGGACCGCGATGCGAGATGGTGTCAGCCATTCTCGACGCGATTCCCCGCATCTCGTCAGGTCCGCGATTTCTCGTCCAGAAAAAACCAGCCAGGCCGCACATATTAGTTGACGCTACGCCAACTGCCTGGCGGGTGATGCCAGCGCTGCGAAGGCGTAACCTTCGCCCGGGGCAGCGATCATCCCCTCGTCGCCGGACGCAGGCAATGCTTCGGCGCGTATTGCCGGCGCGATAGCAGCGATACGGGAAGTGTCGTAGTGTAAGCGTGCGAAGATTTTGGCTACGTTGATCGCCGCGCTTCGCGGGCGCATCACTTTTTGGACCGCGACTGCAAACCACGACAGCGGGACCAGAATCGCTGGGAGCAACCAGACGATCGTGAGGTCCGGATTGGTGCGGCGGAGTCGCACGAGCAGTTCGCGCTTTGTCGGCAATTCCGGCTCAAATAGATTTAGAACACTCGGCGTTTCGCCAAAGTGTCGCACCATCCAGGCCAGTGTCTGGGCCGAAAAAACTACGTCCACGACGCCGAGCTGATGGGTCGGCATGCCGACCGCGACGAAGATGTTCCCAATTCGCTTGCCCAACAGACCCGGCGGATCGAAGTGACGGTAGTCGACAAGGGCGGAGGGGCGCACGATACGAAGGTCGATGCCCAGTTCCCTACAGCGAGTTACGGCCAGCCGCTCCGACTCGATTTTGCCCCAAGCGTATGGTCCGCCCGTGCGCGGCTTGGACTCGAGTGCGCCATCGTCAGTGAGTTGCTCGCCCCTCCCGGGCACAGCCAAAACGGAGATGCTGCTGACGTGAATCACTCGCTTCACGTTCGCTGACGCGGCAGCCCGCAGGACCTCCTCGGTTGCGTTCACCGAGTTCTGCTGATGCTGCTCCCAACCGCCCGCTGTTTCCGCTGCGCAGTGAATGATCGCCTCGGCTCCAGCCATCACATCTGCCGCGACCGGCTGCGAGATATCCGCGACGACGTAGGTCACCCCCGGGATCTTGTCCCATTCGGGCGGCGTTCGTCTGGCAACGACTCGCACCTGGTCACCGCCTGCAAGCAACGCACGTGCGACTTCCCTCCCCAGAAATCCGGTCCCGCCCGTAACCACGACGGGACCACGCCGCGCGCGCGAAACCGGCGTTGGCACGACTGGGTATGCGGCACGGAGCGACTCGCCGATCTGCTCACAAATGGCCACGGTCTCGATCAGATTTGCGCGGCTTACGGGCGAGGGGCCATTGTCCCGAATCGATTCGTAGAACGCACCAAAGATTTCGGCGAGGCCCGGGTAGCTTCTCTGGCGCTTGAGGAAACGCTTACCCATCGCCGCCGTCGTCCCGGTCAATAGTTGCCATGAGAGGCGATAGGGCGATACGAGCTTGTCAATGCCGGACGCTCCCGGTCCGAGGCTTCTTTGAACCGTGCTCCGCACATAATCCGCGTGGATCGACCCGTTGGTACCTACAAGCCGGATATAGCTCTCGACCGGTCGGCCTTCCAGCGTGACTACCAGTGTCCCGGTCAGCGAACCGCGGCGGACAAGGGCGTGCACGGTTCCTCTCGGACCGATCTCGACGGACACGAGCTGAGTAGTTCCTTCGGTGGCTCGCTCCAGAAAATCCAGCAGCAAATACACTGGATGCGGGAGGATGTCGAGCAGCTGCAAATCATCACGAAGGGGAGCTCGACCATTCGCACTGTGCTTCATGGCTCGGAACGAGAAATAGCTCTCAACGTGCGTGAGCTCTCCCAGGGCCGAAAGCAGCTCGAGAGCGCGGAGCGTAGGTGGCTCGTACAGAAGCTGGTGTCCAGCGCAAATCTTGAGACCCTTGCGGTCGGCGAGTTTGACGAGTCGCGTCGCGGCAGCATGCGCCTCCACAAACGGTTTCTCGACGTACACGTGGCAGCCCGCGTCGAGTGCCTGTTCCGTCAGGAATTCGTGTGTCTGCGGAGGCGTGCATATGTGCACCACGTCGACCGGTTGAGAGCGCAGGAGATCCGGTAACGACGCAAAGCCGACCGCGCCTGGTCGTATCCGCTGGATTTCTTCCAATGCCGAGCGGTCGGGATCTACGACGGCAGAGACGGTGGCATCGCCTAACCGGCCAATGGCCCGCGCATGCTGGCGAGCCATTTGTCCAGCGCCAACTATTCCAACGTGCAGCGTCCGGGGCGGCGCGATCATATACGGCTTATTCTTCATCGGGTTGACTCAGGTGAGGGTAGATCGGACCGAGGAATCTCGGCGCCGATTGCCCGTAATCCACTGGTTCTTGGCGGCGAGCAGTGAACTCGCGCCCAACGTCATACTGCGCCCACTGAAGAGCAAACCAGACGCCGTATGCTGGCCCTGCGCTCACGAGGGGTAGGCTCTGACGCAATGCGTTGTCACTGCTAGAGTTGGAGAGCGATGTTTAACCGATTTCGAGCTGACGGCGCCTCTCCCGCCCGGTACGCTGTGGCGTGGATGCAACAGGCCGAACGGTGGAACGGTGGCAACCGTCCTGAGTGCGGGGTTGAATTCCGAGATCAGGAAGGAGACTGCCGGTTGAGGGGCTTGCTTCGAATTTGCGTTTCGGATGAAGTCCAAGTCAGGCCGATGCGACGAATGCGACCGACTGCTGCGTGCGACCCTTTGGCGGGGATGCATCCACACTTTTCTCTGAAGCGAAGCGGCTCTTGAGCTTCAGGAATGGACGTTCAATTACGAAGTAGGATCCAGTTGCCAGAACGATCGTGGCGAGGACCCCCGCCCCGAATTCGGCTGCGTCTGCGCCTCCAGCAAGGCGACGACCGACGGAAGCTCCCCACTGGTGATAGAGGTAGATGGGGTACGAGATCGTCCCGAGATACCGAACCGCGGGCCACTCCAGCCAAGCCCATAGGCGGGTCCGATAGAGTTGGAGCAACTGAGTGATGAGCACTGCAACGAGCAATGCGTCAACGGTAAACCCGATCGAGTAATGATATGTCAGTGGTAGCACGATCCGCGACGTGAGCAACAGGGCGAGAGTCACAATGGGAAACCAGGATCTTGTCGCCCAGGTCGCAGCCGCGGCAACAACGCGGTCATATTCGACAACGAGCGCAAGCAGGCAGCCAACAGCCAGGTTATCGAAGCGCGTGTCGAAAGCGTTGTAGACGTATGACACGTCCACGTGAGCGCCAAGGATTAGCCATGAACGCCACGCGACTGCTGCGAGAGCCGCGAAACCTACTCCCACCACCAGCGCACGCCGGCCGCGCGTAGCAAGGAACACGAAAGCGAGTGGCCAAAGGAGGTAGAATTGCTCTTCCACGGCGAGCGACCACGCGTGGGCCACCGAAGTCGAGGGGTGGTGGTTGAATGCGTTGAAGTAGTTGACGGTGTAAGTGAGCGTGTTGGTGAGAAGAGCGCCGCTCCATTGCTGCCCCGCACGGGCGTCGAGAGCATAGCTAAGCAGAAGAAATGCATAGTACGCCGGAAAAATCCGCATCGTGCGTCGCAGGTAGAACCGCCGAATGGAAACATCTCCTGTTTTCTCGTGCTCCCGCATCAATAGGCGAGTGATGAGGAAACCACTGAGCACAAAAAAGGCGCTTACGCCAAGGTCTCCTGGCACTCGGAGTGGGAGGTTGGAGTGCGATGCGACGACTGTAAACACCGCGACAGCGCGGAGACCGTCGAGCGCGGGGAGATGACTCTGCGAAAGGACGTCGCGAAACTCGGTACTGCGTGACGTGATTAATGCCTTTGCATTGCGCAGGAGCTTCATTTCACGCCCTGATCCAGCATCACCGTCCAAACTCGCGCAGCCAACTCGAGGGCGGGTTTGCGATTGGCACGTGGCGCGGTCCTGACGTTCTGCACGGATCTCCTGAGAGGCAATCTGCGGAAGGACACTCTCTCCCGAATGACTAGCCACGGAGTGCAAATGCGATTCCGCATAATGCGCCTCTTCGGACGCTACGGGAGATTGCTGCAAGTCGTTTGTGCGCTTTAAGTTGCCGGGACATGGGCGCGCCGATTTGATCGACCGCGGAGACTCCTGCCAGCAGCAGTGTCGCGCAAGCGCAACAGCGTTCGACTAGCGCTGCCTTTCGACTTCACGCCATCTCGGTGCCTGCGTAGATGCCCGTTGCACGCCTGACGACCGGGATGGTATCATGGCACGGTCACGACGGCGAGTGACTGGCTTTACACGTGATTCGTCCCGCAGATGCCACTGCCGCGCATCAACTCGGAAGAATTAGTACTCCTCCCACTTGCATAACACGAAGGCGGGGTTTCACCTTCACGTCCGCGCAGACACTCCGCGATTCAGATGCCTTCGACGAAACCAACTTACGACAGCTGCCAGCATGACGAGGTCTGATCAAGGCCTCCGCATCGCAATGATGATCGAGTCGGACGGACCAGGAGGAGCGGAGATGATGGTGTTTCGCCTCTCCGAGGAACTCCGCCGACGCGGCCACACGGTCTTGCCGGTCGGACCACGGAAGGGCACCGGATGGATGGGAGATATGTTCCGGAAGGCCGGTTTTTCTCAGGAGACGTTCTGGCTGGCGCGACCGATCGATCCTGCTTGCGTCGGTCGGCTCATGCAGCTTTTCCGGCGACACAGTATCGATCTCGTCCACAGCCATGAGTTCACCATGGGCGTATATGGCTCCACTGCGGCCAGACTGCTTGCCATTCCTCACGTGCTGACCATGCACGGCGGCTTGACGGTTACTAAGGCGCTACGACGACGGATCGCGTTGCGCTGGGCCATACGACAATCTGGCCATGCGGTCGCCGTCTCGAACGCCACCGGGGAAGAGTTTGCGCGCGATCTGGGTCTTCGGAAGACCGCGTTCACGGTAGTACACAACGGGGTCCCGGCGAAGACAGGGAACGCTGAGCGAGTGCGTCGAGAATTCGGCCTTACGGGCAGTGACACAGTGATCCTGGCCGTCGGAAACCTCGAGCGGAACAAGAATCATCGCATGCTGCTTGAGGCGCTCGTTCGTCTTCAACAAGATGGGCTCGCCGTGCCGTGGAGGCTCATCATCGCCGCGGGACGCGGCGGAGACGAGCATCAATATCTGCTGGAGTACCTGCGTGCTCAGCGCCTCGACGATCGCGTGCACATCGTAACCGGACGTAACGACATCGCCGACCTACAGGCCCTCGCCGATATCTTCGTCTTGCCGTCCTTGCGGGAGGGATTGCCGATGGCTCTTCTGGAAGCCATGGTTGCTGGCAAGGCCATCGTCGCGTCGGCAACCGGCGGAATACCGGAAGCGATCGTCAACGGACGCGAAGGAATACTCGTCCCGCCGGGAGACCTCGATGCTCTCGCCGCGGCGCTTCGGACATTGTTGACCGATCCTGTGCGGCGTCGCGAGTTCGCCGCGGCCGCTCTCGCACGCGCACACCGGGAGTTCACCGTGCAGGTGATGGCGGACACTTACTTGGCGATGTACGAGCGGCTGCGAGGGCGACGATCGTGAATTTCTGCTTGAGGGCACCATGGCGTTGACCAAACATGATCGTGTTCAGAGGTCCTCCGAGGTGGCGTCCATTTCCAGCGCCGTCAAAACAAGCGCTGAGCCTCGCACTGCTGAGGAGATGTACCTCGACCTGCTGAAACGAAGTCTGAGCAGAGCCCTATTCGCAAAGCGGCATGAGCGCCACACGCTGAAGCCGGGCCGTCTTCTGCGCCGCTCCCTTCATGCCTTCGTGAGACGTGCTCTCGCTCCACTTCACCTGGAACTCGTTCGTGTCGTCCGCTCAGGGCCAGAGGACTACGTCGAATCAGGCCACGAGGCGGGCAATCGGGTCGAGGACGCGGAGACAATGCTGGGCACCCTCCAGCTGGACCAAATGCAATTCTGCATCACTGACGTTTGCGACCGCGGTATTCGCGGCGCTTTGATTCGCGGGCCGTCTTCTGGAGAAAGACATGACCGGCTGCGCCGGTTCCGACTTCGGCGTCAGGGATTGTGGGGGCGCCGGAGCTCCACCACGATCGCCAGGGGAACGGGTTGTGTGCGAACCGCCGACTCAGTGAGTAAGGGGCGAACTGGCGCGTGCAATGCGCCGGTGTCGACGTTGTGAGCTCGAAGCACCAGCGAATTCAACTCGTGCCACCAACGGAATCCAGCGATCCGAATCCGGTCCGAGCCGACGCCGATTCGCCGCCCGCGGTAATTGCAGGCGCGTATCGGACTGGCGTATTGGGTGTGCGAAGCCTGGTCCGGCGCGGCGTAAGAGCGACTTCCTTCGACAGCGATCGCAACTACCCCGGATTTCGTTCCGTATACGGTCACGCGCATGCGTGTCCGGATCCCGACACCGACCCCGAGAGCTGGGTGGACTTCATGATCGAACTGTCGGCGAAGATGGGCGGAAAACCAGTGTTGATACCAAGCGCTGATCAGTTTGTGTCGGCCATCGCTAATCACGCTGGGCGGCTGGCCCGCCACTACACCATGTCGCCCGGCGTTTCTCTGCAGGGGCTGCTTGCCACCAAGCAGACGCAGTACGAGCTTGCCGCCAGGCATGGCATGCCGCTACCACGAACTCGGTTCGTCACGTCAGCAGAGGAAATCGCGGCGTTTGCGGTCGACGCACAGTTTCCCTGCCTGCTAAAACCGATTCATTTTCGCGAATGGCAGCGGTTTCCGGCGGGCCATCCCTTGTCATACGCGAAGGTAGCAATCGCCGAAACGCCCGCCCAGCTAGTCGATAGCTGGCACCTGGCGTCGGCCATCAACCCCAACGCAATCGCGCAGGAAATCATTCAAGGACCTGATACCGACAAGCGCGTCTACCTTGCATGCTATGACAGCGCCAGCAGGAGAATCGGCAACGCCATGTTCCGCGAACTGCGCTGCAATCCGATGAAGTTCGGCCCGGCGAGCGTAACCGAACCCGTCTGCGACGCGGAAACCGATCAGGTGTGCGACGGTTTTCTGCGAAGTGTGGGATACTCGGGTATTTGTGAGATCGAGATGAAGCGCGATACGCGCGACGGGCGCGTGAAAATGATCGAGGTCAACCCTCGTTTGACCGGTGGCGGCGACGCGGCGCCGTATGCGGGAGTCGATCTATGCTGGCTGCACTACCTCGATTTGATCGGGAAGAATCCAACTCCCGTCGCGCCCGACGGGAGGGACTTCCGTCACATCGACCTGCGCGCGGACGTCGGGGCGATCTTCGCGTACCGTCGGGCTCGCCTCATTTCATGGGGCGACGTGATCCGGTCGTACAGAGCCCCACGTGCCTTCTTCGATTTTGACACTCACGATTGGCGCTATTCGGTCGAGACGATTTACCGGATGGCACGCTCCGCGGTGCGCGAGCTCGTCAGGTCGCTGCTGGATCGATCCTGAGCATCACCTTGATGTGGGCCCTCGAGCGAACATCGGTCCACGCCCGCTCGTATTCCTCGAGCGGATAGAACGCCTGCAAAAAGGGACTCGTGTCCAGCAGCGGAAGTGTCGCGAGTGCCTCCTCGAAATCCGCGCCGTTGCTGCCGACCGATCCGACAACTGTCTTGTCGAATCCGACGATCGATTCGAAGCTGAAGTTGTGATGGGCATAAGGCAGACCCACCAGCAGCAACGTGGCGCCGGTGGCCGATTGCTGCAGCAGGGACGTCAGTGCTGACTGGTCACCGGTCGCTTCGACGAGCCAGTCGTACTGTTCGAGATTGGCGAGCGTCTTGGCAGTACGGATCCCCGTGAGAAGCGACAGCCGCGCCGCTTCGCGGTCAAACACCGTGACTTCGTGTCCGCGCAGCGACAGCACTCTTGCGGCCAGGTGACCGACGGTTCCAGCACCGACGACAGCGCAACGCTTCGGCGCATTTGTCGACGACGACGCGCCGAGCCTCTTCAGAGCTTTGATGACAACCGCGAGGGGCTCAGCCAATGCAGCCTGGGCCAAACTGACATTGATCGGCACTTTGTGCGCGTAGCGGGCTCGTGTGACAAGATATGACGCATAACCTCCGTCCAATCCAATCACACCGACCTCGCGCCGTTCGCGACAAGTAATTGCGCTGTCGCGCTGACAACTCACGCACGCACCGCATCCCTGAATGCATTCCACCACGACTCGATCGCCCTCGCTGAATCCGGTCACTCGCTTCCCGAGCGATACGACCGTTCCCGAAGATTCGTGTCCCGGCGTGATCGGGTATTTTGCCATCCCCGATTTGTAGTAACCGAGCCGCCCCTCGAGGATCTCGAGGTCGGTCGCGCAGATGCCTTCATAAGCGACGCGCACCAGGATCTCGCCTGGCTTCAATGTCGGGATGGATCGTTGCTCGAGCGACGCCTCATGCGGGCCGCGGATGGCTACAGCTGGAAAGCCGGTCTTGTAATAGATCTCCGCGCGCCTCGAAGGGTTCGTAATCGTCCGACTATCCAGGATTCCCTTCACGATTCCCACGGTCTTGTGGTATCTGTATTTCACGATCTCGCCCGCGAGCGAACCTAGTCGGCGTTGGAGGGCAGCGAGCCAAAAATCGAGTGCTGTCCAGCGCAGCTCTCGAAAAATTTCGCCCGGGATATGGCGGACGATTCGGACAGCGGTCCAACGCCCGGCGATTCCCTCCCGGTAAAAACGGTGCCGGACCTGCGCCCACATTTCCGTATGGACGTGGAAGATGGAAGCATCAGGTTCGTAGCGTACTTCCTTTCCGAGCGGAATCCAGTATTTGGCCCACTCCGCGTCCTCGAGACCGGGAAGTCCTTCGTCAAACCGGTGCAGTTCCCACAAGTCCCGCCTGATTGCGGAATTCGCGTTGTTGACGAAGACATGATCGTCGTCCATCAGCTGCGGCTTGCCGGGAAAGATCCGCTCGAAATCGCGCGCCTCCGAGAACTTGGAGAGCGCGTGGCCGCGCTGTCCCCCGAAGACCATCGCAGTGTCCGGCCGCCGAAGCGGCGCTATGAGGCCCTCCAGCCACTCATCACTCGTCGGTATCGCGTGGGCGGAGAGGATCACAATGAACGAACCACGCGCCTCCTGAATGCCGACATTGAGCGAATGGCCAAAGGTGAAATCGTCGGAGCGTAAGCGCACGACTCGGCCACCGTTGGCCGCGACAATGTCGCGCGTCCGATCCACTGAACCCGAGTCGACCAGGAGAATCTCAAAGTCCCGATAGCGCTGCCGATCGATCGCCTCGAGTACCCCCGGAAGCCAGCGTTCCTCGTTGAACGCGCGAATCAAGATGGTCGTTTCTGGAGCGGTAACCGTGCTCTCCTGGCCGTCGCCCTGCGGACCCGAGAATGTTTCTTTGTAGGCCTGGTTCACGGGAATCCCGATTGTCGACGCTGTCATCAGTCTCTCGGACCTAGCGCGGACAGGGTAACCGCAACGCTTGTCTGGAAAACTGCTCCTGGATTGAGGCGAGCGCTTTGCCCGGCTCGTACTGCTTCAGCCAGGTCTTTAGGCATGTTGGTGCATGGCTCGAGAACGGCCGTATAACAATCCCTCCATCCGCCATACGTGAGAAAAAGCCAGAGGAATGGCGTACGTCGTTGCTCAAACCGCATGCGGATAGACGCGCCTGCGCTCACATCGTCAACACCGCACCAACTCTCAGGAAGCTCCGTCACGTACACGAACTCTCTCTCAGCACTGGCCCGAGCCGCTACCCGACTCAGATCTACGTCATCCAGGTCAGGGCTGCGGGCCAGCGGCCAGTCGAACGGGCCCGGGCCCGGCAGCAGCGTCCCGAACGCGGGATCCACTGCGCTCACGCGACCACCCGGAAGTGACAGCTCACAAGATGGCGTGACCGCGATCGCAAGATGCTGCTTGAACAGAAAGTGAAACGCCTCCGGCTCGCGACTTTCGATGCGATACGAGACCTGGATCGTGTCGCCACTGAGTCTGTACTCTTTGATGCACGACGCTTTCCGAATGCACGTGTCTGCGACGAGCCGTACTACCCCCTCTGCGCCTCCAGTCGCCTCGGCAACTGTCCACGCCGTAGTCCACCACTCGCCGTGATCCGGCAGCTCGCGACCCTCAAAATCGGTGGGCGCGTCATTTGGAAAGAGCTCTTCCCAACCGCCCGCCCAGACGTCGTCGTAACTCGATCCACTCGGTGACACGGCGAGTGGGACATCCTCGCGGTGCCAGATCCATTGTCGTCCCCGAACACGGTCCAGGAGCTCCCACACGCGCCCGCCAAGCGACGGAATGACCGTCGCCCGGATTCGCAAATTTTCGAGCACAAGGACCTCGAATCCACAAACGATGTCTCGGGTGACGGTGGCGTTCGTGCCGGTGTGCTCCATCGTGGCACGCCCGGCTCGGTGACCGCGCCTTGTGGGCATCGCTGTGCGCGGCGTCATGACAGTCTCGCCCCGTTCAATCGCGCCCGAAGTCCCGCCACGCTGAGGCCGGATCCGATGCTGAAGCGGGGTCTCGCGAGAGGAGAAACATCGGTCGGGCTATGCCATCCGCCGCCAATGCGAAGAGCACCCGCGTACGATGCTTTAGCCACACTGCGATGCACATCGTTGGAGTCTAATCCGTAAGGGTACGCGAGCCAGTCGATCGCCTTGTCCCCGAACTCGGCGCGGAGCCACTCCCGAGAGTCGCGCACCTCATCATCGACGTCGTCCACTCCCAGCGCTGCGAGATTCCGGTGTGACCAGGTATGTGAGCCAACGGTGATCCCGGGGAAAGCCAACGCCGCATCCAATTCCCCGCGCGTTGCGGCGCGAAGATATGGTGGCTGTGAGCCGGAGACCGGCAGCCCGGTACTCGCCGCCCAAGCCCGGACGCGTTCGTCGGCCCCAGCCAATTCGTGCAGCGCGTGGTGCCTCACCCTCTCGTCGAGCGCCTCGTGCCGAGTTGAGAGCGCGTCCCACCAGAAAACGTGGCCGTTCAGCCGTCCGGGAGCGACAAAGATCGTAGCCGGGAGGTTTCGTTTGACGAGTTCTCCTACGCCCTCGTTCACGGCGCCGGAGTAAGCATCGTCGAATGTGATCGCGACACGGGGACGCCCGTCACCTGGATCGTCGATCCGATCGAGCGGCGCAACGTCGGCCTCGGCCGCAAGCAGGTCAAGATGCATGGCGAAGTCTCGTTGGGCAACGAACAATGCCCGATCGCCAGCAGGCGTTTGTCCTTCCGGAATGATCCCGTGATACGCGAGAATCAGGCGCTTCCCCCGCACTCGATGCTGCGTCATCCATCCAATGGTGGGCGACGAGATGGCCCACTCCAAGGGCTGCTTCACCAACCGGTGCACGTAACTACTCGGTCGCCGGTCGTGACTGTTCCAGCGCGTAAGAGCGCCATGCGCTCTGCTTTACGCGCCAGCCTGCAGCACGGGTCGGGGATGACTTCCCGGAGGCGGCACCGACGCTATCACGACCTCCTTCCTCCATCTGCACTCGAGTTGCGACGTACAGGCCGGTAAGGAAAGCCGCCAGGACATAGACTGGGTCCATCCACGCGAATGAGACGAAGAACGAGGTAACAGCAAAGCCGATCATCGCGACTGGGAACAAAGCCGTCGCGCCGTAAATGAATCGTTCCGATGGAGTTCCACGACGCCATGACTTCGGGAGCCGTCGGCGAAGCCGCAGCGGAGCGAAAACCCCGGCGGTTATGAGCGAAACCCAGATCAATAATCCGGGGATTCCGAGCTCTGCACCAGCCTGGACGTAGGAGTTGTGCGGTGGGGTGCAGCGCATGGGACCATTAATGCGCAGCGACGCAATCTTAGGGGAGATTGTGCATTCAGCGCGATTGAAGTTGTCGATTCCGAGACCGAAAGCGGGGTATTGACTCATGTAGCCGACACCTCGCTGCATCACCGCCTTGCGCCCATCCACATCGGTGTAGTTGTAGTCCTCTTTTGGCGACAGGATGGTCCTCATCTGCTTCCAATAGCCGGGCGGCGCTCCTATCGCTAACACGGTGAATGCCGCCACCAGGACCAGGAGACGCTTTGAAGCCGACACGCCATTCACGAGTACGAGCGCAGCGGCCCCCACGGCAACGAAGCCGAGAAAGCCGCCACGGGAACCTGAACGCGCCATCGTCGCCGAAATACCGATGAGGATAAGCAGCAGCAACCACCGTTTTGTACCACGCTCCACGCTGAACAGAAGCAGTGTCAGTGGGAAACCCACCATCATCACGACGCCAAGATCGTTCGAATCGTAGGTGTAGAGGTTGTTCAGTCGCGTGACATAGCCACCGTGTTTTGCAATCCCGAAGACGAACAGCGAAAAGAATGCAAGGATACCGCAACTGAGGACGTACGCCCACACGAATGTAAACAGGTCCCGGACGTGCCGAATACTCACGGCAATCAGGAAGGCGTACGCCAACGTCTTCGAGTATGAGCTGAGTATGAATGACGCTGAGCCCCCGAGTGAGATGCCAAACGCAGCCGACGCACACGCCAGGACTCCGAGCGCGGCGACGAGTCGCATTGGCCAGAATCGCAACACGTTCGTCCCCGTGAGATATCGAGGGTTGAGGTAGGCGTAGCCAATCGACGCGACGACGAGAAGGAGTGCCGGCCGAAATTTCTCGAGCACAGGATAGTGCTGGTGTACGCGACTGATGGTAATGACCGTCAGTACGAACAGCGCCGTGCGTAGCGGATCGCGCACCAACGCCAGAGGTGCGGCGGCAGTCCCGACAAATGGCCTCGAGTTACGTGCGGCCACGCGTGGTCCGGTGAGACTGGAGGCGCCCGCTGCTACGTTCATGGGGCAGCCTCGATAACGTTCGAAAGCACGTCGAGAAGGGCCTCTCCGGCGGCCCTTTGGCACCGTGCGTTGAGGTGGCTGCCATCGTCAGTGTTATCTGGTGCGAGCGTCTCGATCATGCGTCCCTCGGCAGCGAAGCCCGCAAGTGTGCCGTCAGGGCGCGTCGCTTCGAGTTTCGCAAGATCGAAGATAGGCTCGCTGTCTGTGAATTCAGCGCGCACAAGCTCGTTGTAGCGGTGTCGCGCGATCGCCCCTTCGCGCCGCGTTGAACGACCGAGGAACTGCTTTGCTCCCGACATGAACGCACTCTCGACCGTCATAAGCGGAATCGTCGAGTGGACGATGGTGACATCCGGATGCTCGAACTGGATCGTATCCACTGTGTCGCGATACGCTTCGAACATCGTGGCCGTATCAGCGTGTGAGCTGACATCCCCGTAACAGTACTGCAGCAGGACGACAGGCCTGCGCGCTCGTGTCGGCGATTCGAGCAGTCGCAACACCGCCGCATTCTTGGATGCAAAGTCGCGACTCTGTCCCGCGAGGAAGTGCACGAACGCGGGGCCTGTTACGGTTGCCGGCTCACGGGTCTTGATGACGCGAAGCGGCAGCGCAAACTCCTGGGCTACCCCTTCGACTCCCGCGACGACATCGCTTCCGATTGCCTGGTGTCCGAAATAAACAGTGCGTTCGGCAATCACCCACCACCGCGAAGCACCTAATCGCGAGGCAGTACCGTTTCCGTACTGTTCGGGCTTTGCTTCTCGAAGAGGGCTAGCGCTCATCAAAGTTGTGGACGGGGCGAACCACGCGGGCGCGTGCGCTAGGCCGCGAGGATAGACTGCTTCTCGCTCACAAAACGCGCGATCCCGGCAAGAGACCAGAAATTCGCAACGCGGATTTCTTCTTCCAGCGCATTCACGCCAAACTCACGCTCGACGAACGAGATCATCTCCACAATGCTCATGGAGTCGAGTATACCCCTGTCGAGAAGAGGGTCGTCATCGGCCAGCTGGCAATTGGACCGCATGTACATGAGGTTCTCCTGAACGAAGCTCCGCACTCGCGTGATGATTTCGGATCGGGAGGTCGGCATTTGCCTGAGAGTGAGAGTGTGGGCTAGGTGAAAGCGGGAGTTGCTTCGGTCAGCATCACGGACGCGCCTCGAACTGGTAGGGGCGTTGGGGACCCGATGTGCTCGAGGAACTGGTGGTGCCACAGTTGGGTCGACAGCACACCGACGATTGCCTGATTCTCGCGGAATCCCGTGGCGAGCCCGGCACGGCAGCGCCGGACGAGGCCATCGACGGAGGTCGGAGAAAACACACCAACGCGACGAAGGGCATCCGAAGTTAGATGATCGCCGACCCACTCCGGAGCGTTTGGACCAAAGAAGCTCGGGGCATCCGGAGCGCGGTATGGTTGCTTGCGGCGCTCCTTGATTCGAGGGGGGAGAATACGTGACGCCCAACGGCGCAGAATCTCTTTCTCGCGGAAACCCCGCAGTCGCGACCCGGTTGGAAGCGCCGCCGCGAACTCGAACAGGCGGTGATCGAGAAACGGGAATCTCCCCTCAACACCGTGAGCCATCGTCATCCGGTCTCCGTGCGAGCTGAGGACATATGGCGAGAGCAGCATCGTCATTTCGAGGTACGCGGCCTGGTTCAGCGATGACCAGCCGAAGAAGCGCGCCGGGAGCGAACCGCGAAGCTCGCCGAGCACGTCGATCTCGCCCAAGCCGGATTTGAACTCGGGCCCATAGAATTCCTTTGCACGGGCGCTGAGCAGAAAGCGCGGGAGGTGCGAGAACAACGGATCATTTGGCGCGCCTGCTTCGAGAAAAAAGCGTCGCCAGAATTCTCCGCCACGTCCCTGCGCCATCAGCTCGGGATAAAGCCGATCAAGCAACCGTTGCCGCCCCAGCGACGTGGGTTGCCGGAGACAGAATCGACGCACCGAGACTTCCTTGAACACGTCGTAGCCAAGAAAGAGCTCGTCGGCTCCGTCACCGCTCAAAACGACCTTGATTCCGGAATCCTTCGTCAGCTTTGCGAGATGGTACATCGGCACCGGCGCGGTCCGCAGCAATGGCGTCTCCGTGTGCCACAGCACATCCGGGAAACTCTCCGCGATGCTGCCCTGGCTGATCGCAGCTATCGTATGCAGGCTGCCGACATCGGCGGCGACTTCACGCTGAAAGTTGCCCTCGTCGAACTGCGGATCGTCAAATGTGATCGAGAAACTGCGGAGCACGTTGGGCGAGGCGCTCGCCGCGAGCGACGCGGTTATCGACGAGTCGAGTCCACCAGTGACGTAGGCGCCGACAGGCACGTCAGCACGCATCCGCATTCCGACGCTGCGCAGCATGATCTCGTCCAGTTGCTCGACGACATCGACGGGTTCGGCACCAGCCTCCGGATAGTCGAGCTCGTAGTAACGATGCAGCCACAGAGCACCATCCTTCAGAATTCCGTAAGTGCCGGGCTCCAGCGATGCGATTCCGGCGAACACGGTTCGAGGTGGGCGAGGAGCCCAAAATGTGAAGGTTTCATCGAGACCGCGGCGGTCCAGTGAAGCTTCGACTTCTCCGCTGGCGAGAATTGCCTTGATTTCGGAACCGAAATAGAGCGCGCCCTTGCGTTGGGCATAAAACAGCGGGCGTACACCGAAGCGATCGCGCGCGATGAAAACAGTATCCGTGTTGCGGTCGTAGATTGCGAACGCGAACTGCCCGTTCAACCGGTCGAGCAGATTCACTCCCCATTCCTCGTAACCGTGCACGAGGACTTCGGTGTCGCTACGAGTCCTGAAAACGTGGCCCTTCTGTTCCAGCTCGCGTCGCAGCTCGGGATGATTGTAGATCTCGCCGTTGTAAGTGACGACGATCTGCCCGTCTTCGTTCGTCAACGGTTGCGCACCGCCGGCGATATCTACTACGCCGAGGCGGACGTGAGCAAAGCCGACGCGCTGTCCGACGTAGAAGCCGTATCCGTCGGGTCCCCGGTGACGGATGGTCGCGGCCATCTTCCCGAGTAGGTCGACGGACACTCCGGTGGGCAGACGACGCACAATTCCGGCAATTCCGGACATCAGTTTTTATCCATCGAGTGTGCGACTGTCACAGATTCCACCGGTTTCGGGCCAGGTCGGTGCCGACACTTTCATGCCCTCAGACATATGCCGGAGTTTGCAAGCTTGGCACCCTCAGCCAGCATGGTTTGAACGCCGCCTGTCCAGCACCCTAAGTCCATCACACCAAACAATTTGCACAATCTGGTGCGACCGCGATTCCCTTCACGTCGAGCAGAATGTGTGGTATGTTCGCAACAGCGGTGGGGAGGCGGTCAGGCGGTGAGCCAGCTAGGGTTACGCGTGTGTCGGTCGAAGGATTTTCACCAGAGAGGCGGCACAGCGGTCGAGACGATCGAATGTTGCCCTGAATGCCTCGATCGAGTGGTTCCAGGGATCTCGAATGGCGCGACTCGCCTCGAACATTGGCTCGAGATCGCCGGCGATAACAATTCGCTCGCGTTTGACCCGGAACATTCTCGCCAGGCGCCGTGCCTGGTATGCATCCATCACTATCAGGAGATCAGCATCACTTACTTTCGATTGTGTAATGGGTCGTGAGCGATAGCGTGACAGGTCGAGACCTCGCTGCGCGCAAAGGGCGACTGAAACCTGTGGCACCGCGCGGTCGCTTCCAGCGAATCCAGCCGACGTTACCGTAACATCCGGAAGGCTGCGTTGTAACACCGCCTGTAGGTACGGACTTCGGCACAGATTGCCATGACAAACCACAAGTATGCGCCGGGGACCCTGCCCGTTCGACAATCGCCGACGCACCGCCTGATGACGGCGGGGATAGAGAGCGCGATCGTATAGACCGCATGTCGCATCATAGACGCGCTGGAGCGCGCGGCTCGGAGCGAATCTAACTTCTCCCATGGCACTTACGCGCCTCGCGGCGGGATGAGCGACATTCATGACGCTTGCCCTAGCCACTTTGCCAGACGTGTCAGATCCGAGCGATTCACGCGCGAATGAGTTGGCAGGGTGAAGAGCCGGTCTCGCAGCGCCTCGGAGCCCTTGCCGGCTCGTTCCCCTGGCAACAGCATCGGTTGCAGCTGAGGATGCTGTTCGAGTGTCATCGGATAGCCGCGGAGGACCCCGAGCGTGAAATGTGGCAACCTGCGGCTGCCGGTATCAAGAAATGCAAGCCGAAGGAACCCGGATTCTCCTCCGACGATTGGGCGCACGGGCACGACTGGATGAGACTCGGCGATAAGAGAGAGCATCTCATTGGCCCGCGTGCGCCGATACTGCACTTCTCGTTCGTCCATCTCTAGCGCGGATCCCAAAATCGCGGCGGCAGCTGCGGCCATCGGGCGCGGCTCAGTTGGTGGGTGGTATACCATCTCCCCGAGTCTGAGAGCGGGTATCGACGCTGGGAACCTGTACATGGACGGGTGTCCGAGCAGCGACTGAGCCGCGAGCGTCATTACTTCGCGACCGCCACCTGACCCAACGCCCAATTGAGCCAGCATCCGCCTGGTCCACCTAACGTGCTCGGGTGTCCGCACGAGCACGGCGCCGCCGGATCCGGTAGTCATTCCCTTCCCTCGACCAAAGCTGAGGATCGCAACGTCGCCGAACGTTCCGAGCAGACCGCCGCGCAAAGTGCCGCCCGCCCCCTGCGCTGCATCTTCGATTACAGGTATTCCATGTTCAGCCGCGATCTCCTCGACCCCGAGCACATCGGCAGGATAACCGTAGAGATGCGCAACGACGATGGCATCAACTCCGCGCGCGACCACTTTTCTCACCGAATCGAGGTCCGGACTCAGAGTTGAAGGCTCGATGTCGTAGAGCCGCACACGCATTCCCGCACCGAGCGCAGCGGTTGTGAGGTCGATGCAGCAGTAACCCGGAAATGCGACGGTGCCGCCGGGGGGAAGAATTCTGCGAAGCGCGAGAATGAGCGCCGAAGTTCCGGAATCGGTGAGAAGGGCGTCGGCCGCGGAATAGCGCTGGCAGAGAGCCGCAACGACTGTCCGCTGGCGGTCCGATCGAAAGCCCATCGCCGCACCGATTCCGTGGACAAGTGCGCGGGGTGAGACCGGAGATAGCACAGGAGGCTGCCAGCGCCACGTCATGGGATGTAGCGCACGATCGAGGGGCCAAATGCCGTTGCGATCGAGGCCGGCAGACGGCGCCACAGGCGGGGTCCCCAGCGGAACGCCCCCTCTTTGGGCGAGGGCGTAGTCACGGCATCCGACGCGGCGAGACGATACCACCACAGCGGCTGCTCACGCCCACCCCATTGCATCTTGAAGCGATGGGTCCCCGTGCCAGGCGTGCATCGACCGAAGTTGAATTCGGTGACACCATCGCCAATCGCTCGCTCCATGAACGCCCAATAGAGCAACATGTTTGGTGATTCGCGGTTGTACTCCCGGAGAGACGAGGCCCAGGTCATCTCGAACTCGTCGCGGAAGCGAAAACCGCAGCCGCCGGCCACGGGCTGTCCCGCCATGTACGCGCACGCGAACCAACAGTCGTCAGGAAACTCGTCGGCAATCTGCCGAAAGAAATTGAGCGATTGTGTCGGCGTCCCCAGGTCGCGCATGTGCCGGGAGAAAACTGCATAAAACGGCTCGACCTGGTCGCGGCCGAATACAACGGTGACCCCTTCTTTCTGGGGCCGACGAACTTGGCTCCGCAGCTTCGCGCCGAAGCGTTTGAGGAGAGCTTCGGGAGTGCGTGGCAAATCGAGCAACACAGTGATTTTTCGGTGCGAAACCGGAAGCCCGATGCGAAGCGGGATGTTGCTCCGCATCTCGAGCAGCTTCACCTTGTCGCGTCGAGCCAGCTCGATGGCTTCGTCAACCAGCGCGAAGATTCCCGCATCGGTTCCGAGCGGCCCACCGTAGTTGAGGAAGGGCATCGACACGAGATAGTGTCCGAACACAACGCTTCGCACGCGGACAAGCGGCAAAACTCCAACGATCTCGCCCTCAGGATTGCGCGCCGCAAGGTAAACGCACTCGTGACCGAACGTGCGCTCGATCACATCGCGCCACCGCAGCTGGTGAAAATGTGTATATCCGGCCTGCGCGGCGGCGAAGGTGTCCCAGACCTCGTCACTTCCTGTGAATTGTTCCACCCGTATCATCAGGCGGCACCCTCTGCGGCAGTTGACGATGCGCGGGCTTCGAGTTGCGGAAGATATGAGGCGATGGTTCCGAACCTGAATTCTTCGAGGAGACGTTCCACACGAGCGAGTGCCCCATCGAGGCCACGGTACTGCCGAATTCGATTCAGACTGGAGACCGGAAGTCGCGGCTGGCCAGGGTCAATCTCCCATGGGTGGATGTAAAAGGTTGCCGGCTCGCCGCGCTCCGTTGCTTCGTGAAAGGCGCGACGAATTACTGCGTACGGAAACTGACGGAGGTAGCCACCACCGGCCGCAGGCACGGGATAAGCCAGAATTCTCGTTGTCGCCATTGGGAATTCAGCGAGCCGCCCATTCTGGCGCTGGATGACATGCGGAACACGCAGCGCAGCCGGATATCCGTATCCGCGTCGTCGGATCGGAAAAAGGCTCGAATCATAGCGGTAGCCTTCCTCGATCAGAACATCAAAGGCCCACTCACATCCTGGAATGATCGAGAAGTTCGGGGCACGATAGCCAACAACCGATGCCCCCACCAAATCCTCGAGCGCGGCCTTGGACGAACGAATATCTTCGCGAAAAGCAGCCCGATCAAGCGTCGTAACGCGTTCGTGCCAGAATCCGTGCGAGCCGACCTCATGACCCGCGTCCGCGATCGCCAGCACGACCTCGGGACGGTGCACCGCGAGCCATCCTAGAACGAAGAAGGTCCCTCGGGTTCCGGAGCGCTCGAGGCTGCCGAGGAGCGCATCGATG
>Ga0137377_10000458_pt1 | contig 24641 bp, 23 predicted proteins | sample SagtaG_22_FD_104815 | JGI IMG/M metagenome (GOLD analysis project Ga0137377, IMG submission 104815) | Vadose zone soil microbial communities from Sagehorn Ranch, Mendocino, California, USA - Sage2_L_40_16 metaG | ecosystem: Environmental > Terrestrial > Soil > Vadose zone | place: USA... | reverse complement strand
GTTGTCGGTCGTGACGCGCTGGGCGCCGTGATAGGAGAGGGTGAGATCGAGGCCGTCCAGGGTGACCTGGCCGACGCTCAACGTCCTGACCTCGCGGAGGTTTGTCTCGAGGACCAGCCCGTGCTGTGCGATGTCGCTGACGGAGACCGCTTCGAGGATGGTCTCGAGCTCGTTCAGGCGGGTGGCGAGTGATTGACCTCGTCCGCCCGAGGCGAGGGGATGCTTCACCCGGACGGCGCCGTGCGCCCACAGGCGGGTCGCGGCCGTGCGCGCGGCGCTCGTGCTGAATACCGTGTAGCCCGGCAATACCACTTCGCGGATCCTCGCTGCGAACTCGGGCGCCCAGCCGGCGGGGCGCTCGGCCTCGATGTCGACGAGCTCATGCGTCATGGCCTTGGTCTTCATGAAGGCGTACGGCACGACGCCACCGAAGAGATCGGCGGCGGACGCAATGCCAAGCTCCTGCGCCGCAGCGCTGATCATGGTGTCATCGGGGACAAAATACACGTGCCCGGGATACGCCCTGGCGCTGTCGTAACGGCCTTCGAAGTCGTACCGCTTGAGCTTGGCCACGGCCTCTGCCACGGCGACGAGCGTGATCCCTTCGTGAGTATGCAGAAAGTCGCCCCCGCGCAGGATGTAGAGGACAACCGTGCCATTCACGAAGCGCAGCTCCGCGCGCCGTAGGATTTCGTCGGGCCCACGTCAGACTCGGCCAGATCTATCGACGGTGCCGGGATACTTCAGATACCGCAAGTATGTCTGCGTAGATGCGCCGCGACGTCACTTCGGGATCTTGACCAAAGTCACGGCATTGACCAGGCTATTGGCCAGTACGAAGTCGCCATCCCGCGTGACCGACGTGTTGCGCACGATGTTGCCGCCACCCGGAATGGTCCAGCTCTGGAATTTCTCGGTCTGCGGGTCGAAGCGTACGACCGTGTTCGGCGTCGTGCCGGACTCGCTGTACCAGATGATGTCGTTGATCGCCGAGATGCCGTAGGGCTCGGACTTCGGCCCGCTCGGCGACGGCCACTCGGTCACCTTGCCGGTCGCGGGATCGAGACGGCCCAGGTACCCGCGCGAGAAGTCCGCGTACCAGACGATGTCGTCGCTCGTCATCGTGATCCGCCGGGGCCGCGATCCCGGATCCGGCAGGGTGTATTCGCGAATCTCCAGCGTCTTCGGGTCGACGCTGCCGACCTTGTTGGTGCCGAACGCGACGTAAAACACGGCGCCCTTCGAGCTCACGGCCATGCCGTACGGGCGGGATTTCGGCGTGGGCGGGGTGAGCAGCTTGATCTCACCAGTCTTCGGGTCGAGCCGCCCCACGCGGTTGGCATTCTGCAGCGTGAACCACAAGATCCCGGTCTGGTCGAAGATCAGCGTGTGCGGATCCTTGGCTTCGGGGTCCGGCATCTTGTACTCGGTGACCGCCCCCGTCTTCGGGTCAAGCTTGCCGACCAGGGCTCCGGTGTTGCCCGTGTACCAGATGTTGCCGTCCTTGTCCTCGACGAGGCCATGCGGTCCGGAGTGCGGCGTCTTGAGGGGATATTCCTTGAAGCGGCCAGTCTTCGGATCGAGCCGGCCGAGCACGTTGTTCATCTGACCTGTGTACCAGAGCGACCCGTCCCTCGCGGCCAGCGGATCGTGAGGCCGCGATCCGGGCGTGGGCACCTGCCACTCCTTGATCGAGACCTTGGTGGGGCCAGGGATCACTACCCCCACGGGCTTGTCCTTCTCCGGGAAATTCTTGGTCAAGTACTCGGTGATGGTGACGGCCTGATCGGCAGGCAGGGTCACGCCATGGTTGGCCATCATCCGCATGACGGTGCGCCAGCCCTTGGGCGTGTAGCCGGCGCCGAGGCGCGCGTAGAAGGGATGGCAGCTATTGCAATGGGCCGCGACCAGGTCCTTGCCCTTGCCTTCGGGCAACTCCTGGCCCCAGGCGGGAAGCGCAAAGCACAGCAGAGCGGCCGCGATCAGCGACAGGAGTGATGTCTTCGGCATGGCTCTCCTCCAAGACCAAGACCCTGACCATTTGGGGAAGCACCCAAATGACAGTTTACTTCACAAAGATCCATTCGGGTTTGAGCAGGGGAAACGCGATGAGCCCGATGATCGCCGCGGCGGCGACCAGCAGCGGGTTGCTGACCTTCCAACGGAAGAGGACCACGAGGCTGACCAGGGCGACGAGGGCGGTGAGCCAGTCACCGATGGCGATCCGCCCGAGCAGGACGCAGGCGCCGAGGATGGTGCCGATGGCGGCCGCGTACGCGCCCTTGATGAAGCCCAGGACGTTTGGGCTCGTGCGGTAGCGCATGAGGATAGGCGCCACGATCAGAATGAGCAGGAACGACGGCAGGAAGATGCCTATGGTTGCGACGACCGAGCCTCAGAAGCCGGCACTCGCACCGGCATCGGCACGAGGCGGGGATGCAAGGAATGAGTGCTGACCTCAGTACGGGAGGGGCGTGGCGAGGGGCTTACCCTTCTCCACCATATAGGTGGCGAGGATCTTGGCAACGGTCGTTCCTTCATTGGTGGTTTCGTGTGGCCGCCCGGCCTCGACGAAGAACGAGTCCCCCGCCTTGACCGTGACCGCGGGCCTACCCTCGACCCAGACCACCAATGTGCCATCCAGCACATAGCCGATCTCCTCGCCCGGATGCGTATGCTTGCCTGGCCTCACCCCGCCGGGAATCTCGACCAGCGCCTGCACCACCTCACGGCCGGGGGTTGAGAGATCAGCCTTCTGCAGCACTGTGCGCTTGAACGCAGCCGGCTGGGCGCTCAGCGCATGAGCACCGAGGGCCACCAAGACCACGGCTATCGACGCCGCAACCAATCTCGCTGTTCGCTTCTTCATGTGAGCCTCCATTGGTCGATGTGACCGATCGCACGCCTTGCAACGAGCTGAAGCCTTACGCGTTTGCACGCCGCTCATCGTTCGATTGGTACGGCCCAGAACTGTCGGGCAACCTGAACACTGGTCGTAGGGTTGGAGGCCCTATGGTAAACGACGGCGTCTCCCGGCCGGATGTCACCGAATGCAAGCGCTTGACCATGATCATCACGGATCGCTGCGGCCGGAGCTACGAGGACCGTCCTTGAACCGCTCCGTGTCTCGAGCATCAAGGTATTTCTCCCGACATCAACCGCAGCGACCAATCCAGTGCCGGTGTTTTCCGCTGCGTACACCCCGGGCGCCATCGACAGCATGAGTACGCACAACAGCGCTGCACGACACGCGAGCAATGACAGGCGCATCATCGAGCATGTGTTCATTTTCGCCTCCCTGAAAAGCTGTCGTTCACGGGAACAAGCAATCAAGTTCCACAAGTCTCTCGATGCGCCGCCGGCGACGGCCACACATGCCTACGGAGTCATACTCCCGTGTGGATGAGCGGTGGCCGGCAATCCAATCGCGGCTGGCACTCCGTAGGCACTGCTATGGGAACAAGCTCCCTCACCGAATCGCCTTGCGTTCCTAGCGATGCCTGATCTTTCTCGGCGCATTAGATCAGCGGCTGGCGGCGGTGCGCCGGACCCGGCAGATGTCGAGCTCCTGCGTCGGATGCAGCTCGGGGAGGAGGCTGGGCTCGAGCTCCTGTACGCGCGCTACGGGGGGCTGATCTTCACGCTCGCGCTTCGGATCGTGGGGGATCCTGAGCTGGCCCGCGAGGTGCTGCAGGATACCTTCCTGCGCTGCTGGGACGGGAGCGAATCATTCGACTCCGCGCGAGGACGAGTGCCCTGGTGGCTCATGGGCATCGCTCGGAACCGTGCCATTGATCTCTTGCGGAGTCGGCCCCATCAGGCCCGCTTGCGGGAAAGGGAGCAGCTGGCCGTGGGCATCGGTGAACCCGCTCAGCCGGATGAAACCGCTTCTTTCCCGATGCGACACGCCGTGGTCAGCGCGTTACAGGGTCTGCCGGCCGCGCAGCGCCAAGCCATCCAAATGGCCTACTACGGAGGGTTTACGCAAACTGAGATCGCCCGCGAGCTGGGCACGCCGCTGGGAACGATCAAGAGCCGGACGCGCGAGGCGATGGATCGGCTACGGACCTTGCTCTGGCCGCTCATCGAGCCACAACGGGGAGGCGTCGGAAGGCCGTGACTGAAGAGCACGAACATCCCATCGAGAACCTCGCCGCGTACGCCTTGGGAGCCCTCGAGGGCCCCGAGCAGGTACGCGTTGAGAGCCACGTCGCCACATGCACGACATGCGCGAGCTTGCTGGAACAGTACCGGGGCGTCGTCGGTGCGCTCCCGCTCGGGCTCGATCCGGTGCAGCCTCCGGCCGAAGCCTGGGCGGCGATCCGAGCGGAAGCCGCGCGGCGCCGCCCGCGGGGTCCCGAGCGGGCGAGGATCAAGGCGCTGCCTAGCTGGCGGCGAGTGATGTGGCCGGTTGTGGCCGCGCTGGCCACGTCGCTGTTGGTGTGGAACGTGGTGCTTCAGCTGGAGCTCACGCGCCGCCCGCCTGGGCCGGAGGTGGAAGCCCTGGCGCGCCGGCCGGGACGGCTTGTCATCCTCACGGGGACGGGTGCGCCGGGAGCGAGCGGGCGGCTCCTCGTGGCTATCGACGGCCACCATGGACATCTCGCGACTGCCGGCCTGCGCCCGCTGCCCGCGGAGCGGACCTACCAGCTCTGGTTCGTGCGACCCGGCGCGCCAACCGTAACCGGCGGCGCCTTCAGAGTGGATTCACGTGGGCGCGCCTGGGCGACCATTACAGTTCCCGTCCCGCTTGATGAAGCACGCGTGGTCGCAATTACGGAGGAGCCCGCTCCCGGGAGCGCGACGCCGACCGGCAGTTACCTGCTGGAGGCCAAGAGCTGGCGATGAGTGGTGTCGGCTTGCCTCCATAAACCGATGTAAACGCTGCTTCTCTCCAGCTAGATCCCCTTCTCCGACTTGGCCCCGTTTCACGCTGCACGGTCTTGGACGGGAATCAAGATAACGCGACGCATTATCGAACCTTGATATCTTGAAACACTAGTTTCATAGTAGCAACACAATGTATACGAAGCTCCTTCTGCTCATAGTGAGCTTGCCCCCGAATCCGTCGAGCCTGCGCGTGCGGGTGTGGCGTCGGCTCCGGGCGATCGGTGCCGTCGCCCTCAAGCGGACGGTCTACCTCCTTCCCGACACTCCGGACCACTATGAGCACTTCCAGTGGCTGGCCCAGGAGATTCAGCGGGCGGGGGGCGAGGCGACGCTCCTCCGCGTCGAGCAGATCGAGAACATGAGCTCGGGCGAAGTCATTCGACTGTTCCACGAGGCCCGCAATCCTGAGTACCGCCATCTTGGAGGGCGCTACCGAAAACTCCTCCAAACCCTCGATCGCAAGTCGGCGGCGATCAGTCCGCGGGTTCAGGCGGAGCTCACCCAGCTCCAGAGGGACTACGAGAAGCTCCACGAGCTCGATTTTTTCGAGGCGCCGGAGGGCGCCGAAGTCGAGCGGTTGAGGGAGGCCATCGACATGCGCACACGACCATCCGAGGAGCCGAAACGAAGAGAGAAGACCGCGGGCGATCTCCGGGACCTCCGAGGGCGGCAGTGGGTCACGCGCCGCCGGCCCCACGTGGACCGGATCGCCTCGGCCTGGTTCATCAAGCGGTTCATCGACCCCGACGCCACGTTCGTGTTTGCGGACCCGCGGGAGTTCCCCAAAGAGGCCATTCCGTTCGATACGCCCGGGGCCGAGCTCAGCCACGTCGGGGACGACTGCACCTTCGAGACACTCGTCAAGCGGGCCGGCCTTCGGGATCGCCGCCTCACGCGACTCGCGGAGATCGTGCACGAGGCAGACCTTCGCGACGGCAAGTTCCCGCGAGACGAGGCGCGCGGGATCGATCTGGTGATCCGCGGACTGCTCGCGGCCCATTCGGACGACCACGAAGTGCTCACACACGGTCTCGCGCTCTTCGAAGGACTCTATGTAGGCGCGAGCCGTAAGGAGTGAAATCCATGGACGAGGACTGGTACACAGTTGAGCAGCAGATTCGCGATCGGCTCACCGAGGCCCGGGCGGCCGTCCGGATCCGGGCCCTGACTGAGGAACTCGCCCCGACGGCGCGTCGCCCGACCTCCATCGGGATCATTCGTCTGGCGAGCTGGGTCTTGGCTCGCGCAATGCAGTTGCCTCTGGAGCTCTCACGCGCGCTGGCCAGGGTGCGAGCAGCGATGGAACGCCGCGCGTCGGCAGCGAGAGAAAGGACACCGCATGTGCCAAGTGGTCACCCGAATTCCGATCAGGCCGTCGACGTCAAGCGGACTGTTGAGCGACTCAACGTCCTTTTGCGCCCGTGAAGTGTTCGATCTCCTGATGCACGACGGCATCGGGGCGGTCACGCGCGCGTGGGCCTAAGCTCCCACATGGAGGAGTAGACATGCGATACCAACTGACACCGATCAACACTCGGCCGTGGCTGCTCGATGGTCTGTCGCTACGGCTCATCGAGAGCCAGTACGTGCTGCTCGCGCGACAAGGGCAAACATTTTTCCACTAAGGGGGGGCTCCCGCGCCGGCCGCGCGGCCGGCTGATCGCTGACGCTGCGGCAGGATGCTGCATGCATGAAGCTCATGTTCTCGATCTCTAAGGGAGGTTTACAATGAACTATCGCATCGCTCCCCTTTTCTGCCGTCCCTGGACGTTGAACGGTATGTCGCCCCGTCTCATCGAGAGCCACTACGAGCATAACTACGGCGCTGCCCTCAATCGCCTGAATTCCGTCACGAGCGAACTGGCGGCGCTCGATGTCAAGACGACGCCAGCCCAGGTCATCAGTCGCCTGAGTCGGGAGCAAACCACGCTGCTCAACTCGACTCTGCTTCATGAATTGTATTTCGCTAGTCTGGGTGGGGATGGGCGGACTCTGTCCGACACAATAGCGGGCGCTCTTACTCGTGATTTCGGTTCAGTCGATCGCTGGCGCCACGAGTTCATCGCCTTGGCAGAGGCCTTGACAGGCGACTCTGGCTGGATACTGCTGACCTGGTTACCGCGCGATGGTCGGCTGATCAATCACAGTGCCTCGGATCACGCAGAGAGCATTGCCGGGGGCATTCCCATCCTTGCTCTAGACATGTACGAGCACGCCTATCACATCGAGTACGGAGCGAACACGACGGCTTACATCGCTGCCTTCATGCGCAACATTCACTGGGGAGCGGTCGAGGCGCGGTACATCGATGCCACAAAGGTTTCGCCGCCGCGATCGCTCGACCAGCCAGAATTCAAGGACGTGCCATCCATCACACCTGAAGAGGTCCAGGAGATGCTTAGCTCCGGCAAGCGAGTCCAAATCATCGATACCCGACCGCGCCACTACAGCACCAGAGCGCAGGACATCGTCGAAGGGGCTGTCTGGCGCGATCCGGAACGCATAGAAGAATGGATGGCAAGTCTTTCGAAGGACGAGCCGGTGGTCACATTCTGTGTATACGGCTTCCATATTGGGTGCCAGAGCGCGGCAGCGCTGCGAAAGGCTGGCTTTGACGCCCGATACATGGCGGGTGGGCACTACGCATGGAAGGCCATCAAAGGCCCGGTGAAGCTCTTTGCGTGAAGTTGTCCGGGTGAGAAGATCATGAACCGAGTCGGGGCACCGCCGGAAGGTCTACCGCAAGATTCCTCTAAAAGGAGAAAGCCATGAAATGGGTAACCCGAGAAAAAGCACGAGTCGACCGCATTGCGTGCCCATGGTTGATCAGCCGGTTTGTCGACCGTGAGCCGGTATTCCTCTTCGTTCCCGCCGCCGACGTCATGAAGGTGGCCGAGCGCGAGCAGGCGATACCCTACGATGTCGCCGGCGTGGAGCTGGGGCACCATGGCGACCACTGCTCGTTCGATGCGTTCCTCGAGAAGTACAAGCTCGACGACCCTGCACTCCGCGCGCTGGCACTGATAGTGCGGGGCGCGGACACCTCCCACCGCGACCTAACGCCGGAGTCGGCGGGTCTCTATGCCCTGGCCACGGGGTTCCAGGCGACGAGCAAGGACGACTTCGAGAACATGGCGCGGCAGTTCCCGGCATATGACGCCCTCCTTGCCTATTGCCGCACGAGCGAGCACCAGCCCGTCACGGCGCGGTAAGAGCCATGGATGCCGTGGAGCTTCTCCTCACGCGCTATTCGGCGCTGAAGCTCGGTGAGCCCGCGCCCTCGGCCCAGGCCGTCCAGGCCATGCTGGAGAGCGCGGCTCGTGCCCCCGATCACGGCCGCCTCCAGCCCTGGCGCTTGATCCTCATCGAAGGGGAGGCACGCCTCGGATTCGGCGAGGTCCTGGCCGAGGCGTTGTCTCGGCGGAACCCCCTTGCCAACGAACAGGCCCTCGCCCGCGAGCGAGAGAAAGCATTGCGTGCACCTCTCATCATTGTGGTCGCAGCCCGATGCGATCGGTCTGCAAAGATCCCGATCATCGAGCAGACTATCTCCGCCGGCTGTGCGGCACACAGCATCATGCTGGCCGCGTCTGCCCAAGGCCTGGGGGCGATGTGGAGAACCGGCGAGCCCGCCTACGACAACGCGGTGAAGACTGCGCTCGGGATCGAGCCGGATGACCTCATCGTTGCTTTCATCTACGTGGGGACGGATATCGGCGGCCCCGTGACCCGACCTGAACGAGCGCCCCGCGAGTTCGCCCAGCACTGGACTGCCGACAGTGCGAAGCCGTCGGGATCCTAAGGAGCTCCAGCTTTGCAGTGTCCGCGGTGTCAGGCTGAGAACCGCGAAGGTCGCCGCTTCTGCGGCGAGTGCGGACTGTCGTTCGCCTCGACGTGCCCGGCCTGCAGCTTCCTGAACGAGGGCAGTGAGAAGTTCTGTGGCGGATGCGGCAGATCACTTGCCTCGTCGGCAGCCACCGCGGACCCGAAATTCCATTCTCCTCATGTCTACACGCCCAAGCACCTGGCCGAGAAGATCCTCACCTCGAGAAGCGCCCTGGAAGGCGAGCGCAAGCAGGTGACGGTCCTATTTGCAGATCTCAAGGGCTCGATGGAGCTCCTGGCCGACCGCGATCCCGAGGAGGCGCGCAAGCTCCTCGACCCGGTGCTCGAGCGCATGATGGAGGCGGTCCACCGTTACGAGGGGACCGTGAACCAGGTGATGGGCGACGGGATCATGGCGCTGTTCGGCGCGCCCGTCGCCCACGAGGACCATGCCGTGCGGGCCTGCTACGCCGCCCTGCGCATGCAGGAGCTGGTGAAGGGTTACGCCGAGCAGGCGTTCCGCACTCTCGGTGTCGCGGTCAGGATACGAGTGGGGCTGAACTCCGGAGAGGTCGTTGTGCGGTCGATCCGCTCGGACCTCCGTATGGACTACACAGCCGTTGGCCAGACCACCCACCTGGCCGCCCGCATGGAGCAGCTCGCCCCTCCGGGGGCCATTTGGATCACCGCCGAAACCCTCCGCCTGGCCGAGAACTTCGTGCAGGTCCAGCCCCTCGGTCCCGTGCCGGTACAAGGCCTCAATACTCCCGTCGAGGTTTACGACGTGGTCGCGGCCGGCCAGGTGAGAACACGGTTCCAGGTCGCGGCCCTTCGGGGCTTGAGCCACTTCGTTGGGCGCGACGCCGAGATGGAGCAGCTCCACGCAGCACTCGAAGGGGTGCGGCGCGGCCACGGCGAGGTCGGGGCCGTCGTGGGCGAGCCGGGCGTGGGCAAATCACGTCTCTTCCACGAGCTGACCCACTCCCACCGTGTCGCCGGGTGCCGGGTTTTCCAGGCCAGCGCTGTCTCCTATGGCCGGGCCACCAGCTATCTCCCCGTCATCGATCTACTGAAGGCCTATTTCCGCATCGACGAGCGTGATGACACCCGCTCGATACGCGCCAAGGTTACCGGACATCTGGTCACCCTGGACGCGGCACTCAAGGACGTGGTCCCGCCCGTTCTCTGGCTCCTCGACGCTCTCCCCGAGGAGGACGGCCTCTGGGTTCTCGAGCCGCCCCAGCGCCGCCAGGTCACGCTCGATGCGGTGAAGCGGCTGCTCCTCCGCGAGAGCCAGGTCCAGCCCCTCGTCCTGGTGCTGGAGGATCTCCACTGGATCGACTCGGAGACGCAGGCCCTGCTCGACAGCCTCGTGGAGAGCCTGCCCGCGGCACCGGTATTGCTCCTCGTCAACTATCGCCCCGAGTACAGCCACGGCTGGGGTGGCAAGACCTACTACCGCCAGCTCAGGATTGACCCCTTGCCGCCTGAGAGCGCCGAGGAATTGCTCCGGGCCTTGGTGGGCGACGGCGCCGAGCTCGCCCCCCTCAAGCGTCTGCTGATCGAACGGACCGAGGGCAACCCATTCTTTCTCGAGGAGAGTGTCCGGACGCTGGTGGAGACCGGTGCCATCGCGGGCGAGCGCGGCAGCTACCGCGTGATCAAGGATGCCCTGACGATCCAAGTCCCGGCGACGGTGCAGGCGCTGCTGGCCGGGCGCATCGACCGGCTCCCACCGGCGGAGAAGCGCCTGATCCAGGCTGCCTCCGTGATCGGCAAGGACGTGCCGTTCGCTCTGCTCCAAACCATCATCGAGGATGACGAAGGGGATCTCCGTCGCGGTCTCGCGCACCTTCAGGCTGCCGAGTTCCTCTACGAAGCGCATCTCTTCCCGGAGCTCGAGTACACCTTCAAGCATGCGCTGACGCATGAGGTTGCCTACGCGAGCCTTCTACGGGAGCGACGGATGGCGTTGCACTTGAGCATTCTGGAAACGCTAGAGCGGCAACACGCCGACCAGCCGCGTGAGGAGGTCGAGCGCCGCGCTCGCCACGCGCTCGGTGCCGAGGCGTGGGACAAGGCGGCCACGTACCTTCGGCAGGCAGCCCAAAGGACGATGGCCCGGTCCTCGTATGGTGCGGCGGCCGGGTTGCTCCGGGAAGCGCTGCGGGCACTCGAGCGGCTGCCCGAGTCCCCTGACACTCTCGCGCAGGCCATCGACACCCGGCTCGAGTTGCGGCTCGCACACATACCACTCGGGCGATACCAGGATGCCCTGGCTGTCATGCGCGAAGCTGAAGGCCTGGCGACCAGGCTCGGCGATCGTGCTCGCTTGGGGCGGGTCCTCACTGATATCTGCGCGCGGCTCAGGAACGTCGCCGGCGAGCATCTTCAGGCCGTCGAGGTCGGACAGCGTGCCCTGGCGATTGCGGCCGAGAGTGGCGATCGAGAGCTGGAGCGCGAGGCTCAGTACCGCACCGGCCAGGCCTACTTCGCCATCGGCGACTTCCGTCAGGCCCTCGACTTCCTTTCACGATGCACGGAGGGCGCGGGTGAGGGCCGCGACCAGCCGTCTCCGCTCTTCCCCTCCTGGTCACACAGCTGGCTGGCCCTCACCCTCTCGAGTCTGGGACAATTGGCTGATGCGAGCGCGCATGCTCAGGAGGCACTCAGGATTGCGGAAGGCGCTGACCATCCGTTCACTCTTGCCGAGGCTTTGACGGGCGTCGGGAGCGTGTGCCTCGCTCAGGGTGATTTCGAGCGAGCCATCGATGCGCTGGAGCGGGCAGGGGTCCTCATCCGTAAATGGAATCTCCAGCCCTGGGCAGTCTTTGCTCGTCTCGGATATGCGTACACGCTTTCCGCCCGTCCGGACGAGGGTCGGGACCTTCTCGAAGCGGTGATACAGAGCGCAACGACGATGAGCTCAATGGGCGTGGGGCGGGCGATGCAGCTCGCGTGGCTCGGCGAGGCATACTTGCTGGAGGGCCGGCTCGACGACGCTCTGGAACGGGCGCAACAGGCTGTGTCCCTGGCCCAGCGTCACCAGGAGCGCGGGCACGAGGCGTGGAGCCTCCGCCTGCTCGGTGAAATCGCTTCCCATCGTGATCCTCCGGCTCTCGAGACGGCGAAAGGCTACTACCGCGAGGCCTTGGCCCTGGCTGGCCAGCTCGGCATGCGTCCGCTCGCGGCCCACTGCCATTTCCATCTGGGCGAGCTCTTCCGGAAGACCGACCAGCACGAGCAGGCTAGACAGCATCTGACGACGGCGACGACGATGTACCGCGAAATGGACATGCGCTTCTGGCTGGACCAGGCGGAGGCGGAGATGCGGGAGCTGGAATGAGAGCCTGAAATCGCTACGCAGGCTCATGTCAGGAGACGGTTGTGACGCTGGGCGTTGCAAATATCATGGAGTTGCTCAAAGGTTCTTTGGCCTCTCTCGAGAAGAGGCTACTCTGAGCACGCTCCCGGTGTTCACCGTCTGAGGGCCCGTCTCAGCAGACCCCGCCGGCACTCTCTGGAGCGCCGGCGGGTCACCGGGGTGGCACTCCGGACTACCTGTGCCCCTGGCCCTGCCCCTCCTGGGGATGACCTTCGGGTCCCCGCTCCGGCTGTTGGCGCTCCTCTTTGGGATGCTGAGGAGGCTGCGGCTGGACAGGCGGGGGCTGGGCCGGCGGGCGAGCCGGGGGCCGCTCGCCGCGCGGAGCCTGCTGTGGACCCGCCTGCTCTCTCGGAGCGTTGGGCTGAGGCTCGACCCGCTGGGGCTCAGGTCTGCGTCCGCGCTCCGGCTGGGCACGTTCGACGGCCGGAGCTTCGTGCCGGGGAGCCGCCGGAGGCTGCGTCGTCTCCTGACGTGGGGAGCGAGCGGGCGGCGGCTGCGCGGACTCTTGACGTTGCGGGCGCTCGCGCGCCGCCGAACCCTGGGGATGGTCGACGCGCTCGGCTTTTGCGGTCGCCTTCATTCCACCGGATGACTGCTGGCGAAAGATCGAGGCGCGCTGCTGCTGAACGACCGTGTCGTGGGCCTGATACTTGTAGCGTTCATTGTGGATGATCACCTGCTGTGAGGGGGCCGGATATCTGTCTCGTGAATACTCCCTCTGGTAGAGCGGCAGAGGGGCGGCGGCAGCCGCGCGACCCCTATCCCAGCGATCCCATCCTGCCCGCCGGGACTCCCAGTCATGTCCCCAATGCTGCCCCCAGCGAGGCGGTGCGTCGTAGGCCCATCCGCCCCAATATGCCGGGCGTACCCGGTAGTAGCGGAACGGGATCACGAGAATGGGCTGAGGCACGTACAGGGGCTCGACAAAGACCCATGGCCCGTTGTACCAGGAGCTCGAGTACCACTGTCCGTCCTCGACGTTGAAGACCCAATAGAAGCCATCGTAGAAGAAGTAGTCGGCAGTGACGGTCGGAGCGTAGTAGACGGGATAGCCCGGCACGATCACCAAGTTGGGGAACACAGTGAGATTGATCCCGATGCTGATCTGAGCGTTTGCGGGTTGAGTACAGGCCACGGTGATGACCAGCAGAAGCAGAGCGCATACCTTTCGCATTGTGCCCTCCTGTGAGGAACCTCAGCATGGCGTGTGCCAAGTGACGCGCGGGCGCTAAACGTCAGGATCGTGACGATGGTCCAGGGCTGTACCGCCCACGAAGGGCGCGACCGTCGTTCTGGCCAAGCCGAGGCGACGCGTGCAGCCAATACCCCATCGCTCGAGCGGGAACAATTTTCCCGGCGCGCGAAATGCTCCCTGTCATTCCAGCTGCTCACCCGAACGCTATGCGGAAGATCCGATCCGCGGACGCTCGTGGGTGACCGCACTCCCCCAGTTTGCACTCGTTTCTGGTTCCACCCTTTTGCTCCGGGCCTTCGTATAGCTCTCTGAGGAGATCAGATGGACGTGGAGCGGGGACTTCTCCGTCAGCGAGGACGGCGCCGTCGCGCACACGAGGACGAAGCCCGAGGAACTCACTTCGGTTCCTGCCCGCCGTGCAGCTGACGCCAATCGGGTCCGGAAACGGCCGGAACACCGATATGCACTGTGCCACTGTCCTGAGCAGGAGATAGCGCGTGCGCCCACGAATCGGTCTTTCCATCATGTTGCTGGAGACACGGCGCGAGGCGATCATCGATCTCGCCACGGAGGGTGATCGCCTCGGCTACGATGGCTTCTTCATGCCGGAGGCGTGGGGGCACGACATGACCGTGCTGCTTGCCGAGGCGGCGGTCCGCACGACGCGGATCATGCTGGGAACGGGTATCATCGGCATCTGGAACCGTAGCGCGGCGACCATCGCGATGGCCGCGGCGACACTGCACGCGATCTCGGGCGGACGCTTCGTGCTCGGCCTCGGCGCCAGCACCCCACAGCTCGCGGAAGGCCTGCACGACACACCGTTTGGGCCACCGGTCCCGCGCATGCGCCGGATGGTCACGCAGATCCGGGCCCTGCTCCGTGGCGAGCGCATCCCGCTCGCGGTGACGACGCGTGCCCGCGCGCTCAAGCTCAACGTGCAGCCGGCGCCCACGCTTCCGATCCACATCGCGGCGCTCGGCGATGCGATGACGCGGCTCGCAGGCGAGCTGGCCGACGCGTGGGCGCCGTTCCTTTATCCGTGGTCGCAGCTCGCAACCGGTGTCGAACGGCTCCGCGAGGGCGCGACGCGGGGGGGCCATCCGGATCGTCTCCCGGAGATTCATCCCTGCGTGCCGACCGTGGTGGCCGCCACCGACGCGAAAGCGCGTGAGGGCGCGGCGTGGTTCGTTTCTTTCTTTGTGACGACGGGGACGTTCTACCGCGACTCGCTCATTCGACAGGGCTACGGCAAGGTTGTGGAGGCGGTGCTCGAGGCCAATGCGCCGAAGTTCACGGGTGCCGTCCCTGCCGACGCTGACGAATTGCTCGAGCAACTGATAGTCTACGGTACCCCGCCCGAGGCGCGGCGGAGACTTGGACGCTGGCACGAGGCTGGTGCCAACTTCCCGACCCTTCTCCTCCGGCCGGACCTCACACCGGATGAGCGCGCGCTGGTGCTCGAGACTTTCCGCCCGATGCTACGGTCCGCCTAGGAGCGTTCCGATGTCAGAGGTCGGCCGCGCGACGATGAAGTTCAATCAAGCGCGGCTCGAGTACCTGAGCGCGCGAATGGAGGCCGACATGGCAATCCGGGCGCTCATGCTCGCCCCACGAGTTTGAGGAACTGCTGTGTCCTGGCCTCGCGCGGGCGCTCCAGGATCTCTTCGGGCGTGCCTTCCTCGATGATGCGGCCGTCGGCCATGAACACGATGCGATCGGCCACCTCGCGCGCGAAGCGCAGCTCGTGGGTGACCACGATCATGGTCATGCCCCCCTCCGCGAGGCGGCGGATCACCGAAAGGACCTCGGAGACCAGCTCGGGATCGAGGGCCGAGGTGGGCTCGTCGAAGAGCATGACCCGGGGCGAGATGGCCAGCGCCCGGGCGATGGCCACGCGCTGCTGCTGGCCGCCCGAGAGCCGCGAGGGCAGGTGGTCGGCGTGGTAGGCCAGGCCCACGCTGGACAGTAGCGTGATGGCCCGCGCCCGCGCCACGTCGGGCCGCTCCCCGTGCACGCGCACCGGCGCCTCGCAGATGTTCTCGAGCGCGGTCAGGTGCTCGAACAGGTTGAATTGCTGGAAGACCATCCCGATGCGGGCCCGCGCGCGCTCCCGCGCCACGTGGCGCGAGGGACGGAGCGCGCCGCCGTTCACGCGCTCATAGCCGATGTGATGTCCGTCCACGGTGATCTCCCCGCGGTCCATCGGCTCCAGATGCGCGATCATCCGCAGCAGCGTGCTCTTGCCCGAGCCGCTCGGCCCCATGATGGTGACCACGTCGCCGCGATGCACGGTGAAATCAATGCCCTGGAGGATGGCGCGGTGCCCGTACGACTTCCAGACGCCGGCGCAACGGACGAAGGGCCCGGCGTGGTCCGTCGCCGCGCGCGCGGCCTGGGCTCCGACCAGCTCGACGAGGTCGACGCGCGCGGTCGCGGACGGGTCGGCGGCTCCCGCGGAGGTGGCCACCGACGCGGGCCTCGTCTCCGGCTCGGACTGACGAAAGCGGAACCCGAAGAAGCGGCCGAGCGCGTTATCGCGCCGCGGTCGCCGCCCCCGGTCCACGTCGGGGCTCACCCGCCGCTCGAGCAGGAACTGGACACCCGCGATCAGGGTGGTGACGGCCAGGTACATCAGCCCGGCCGCCGCGAAGACCGGGAAGAACTTGAAATTCTGGGCCACGATCTGCTGGCTCCGTAGTGTCAGCTCGTTCACCGCAATCACCGAGGCCAGCGAGGTTCCCTTCAGCACGCTGATCGCGTCGTTGCCGACGGCAGGCAGGATGGCGCGCATCGCCTGGGGCAAGACGATCCGACGCAGCGTGAGAAGGGGACCCATACCGAGGGAGGCCGCGGCCAGGGTCTGATTCCGGCTGACCGAGAGGATGCCCCCCCGGATGATCTCCCCCGCGAAGGCCGCCTCGTTGAGCGAGAACCCGATGATCGCGGTGGTGATCGCGGGCATCACGATGCCGATCAACGGCAGCGCGTCAAACAGGAAGACGAGCTGGAGCAGCACTGGCGTGCCCCGGAACAGCCAGACGTACGCCCACGCCAGCGCCGAGAACAGCCGGTAGGGGGACAGACGCATCAGCGCGATCAGCAGGCCGATGGTCAGCCCGCCCACCATCGAGGCGACGAAGATCCGGAGCGTGAGCCACAGCCCTTCCAGCAGGAAGGGTAGCGTCAGGTACTGGAGGAACGCCTCCATCGCCGACGGGCCGACGCTCGGGCTGCCGCTCTCGCCCGCCCCTAGCGGCCGACCTCGACGGGAATGGCCAGCGAGGGGTCCATCCCGTTCTTCTGCAGCAGCGCCTTCTGGGTGCCGTTGTCCTGCAGCGCGGTGATAGCCTCCTTGACCGCGTTGACCAGCTCCTCGTTGCCCTTCTTCACGGCGACGCCGATCTTGATGTTGGTGCGGAAGGAGAAGGCGCGCTCGAACTTGTCGGGGTTGCTCTTCACCACCTGGTCCACCAGCACGAGGTCGTACATGGAGATGTCGGCCCGATCGTTCTCGATCGCCCGTGAGGTGGCCGGCGCGTTCGGATAGGGCGTGATCTGGATGGCCGGCTTGCCCGCGGCCACGCACTTGGCGCTCGCGTCCTGGAAGCCCTTGTCTTCCACCGTGCCCAGGATGGGTGCGGCCCGCGTGCCGCACGTGTCGTCGATGCTCTTGATGCCCTTCGGATTGCCCTTCTTCACGATGCCCGCGGTGCCGGTGGTGGCGTAGATGACGAAGTCGGCCGCCTGGGCCCGCGCCGGCGTGTAGTAGATGTTCGACCAGATGAGCTGGATCTGCCCGGCCTGGAGCGTCGGAACCAGCGTGCCGAAATCGAGTCCGACCAGCTCGTACTTGAGCCCGAGGCACTTCATCGCCGCGTCGATCATGTCCGGATCTTGGCCGACGATCTTGCTCGGGTTGTTCGGATCCCGGTACATGATCGGAGGCAGCGTCGGGTCGAGCCCCACCTTGAGGGTCTTGCCGGCCAGCCCCGGATACTTGGTGGCCACCTTGTCGGGCTCGCATGCCGCCTGTGCCGGCTGCGCCCCGAAGCCTAGTATCGTCGCCGCCACCAGCCCCACCACGACCGCCCCACTCCGGTACCTCATTCCCGAGCCTCCATTCCTCACGAGAAGCGGTGCACTGCATTCCCGGGCGCTAGGCGCCCGTGTGGCTCCGATGGCGCAAGAGATGCCGCCCGCGCCCGAGCTGACCCACGAATTGTCCGTCGCGCGCGATGACCTCGCCCCGCGCCAGGGTCAGCACGAGCAGCCCTTGGAGCGCGAAGCCGTTGAACGGGTCGTAGCCCGCGCGCGAGTGCAGCCGCCGCTCGTCCACTATCCCGGCGCGGGCCGGATCGAACAGGACGAGGTCGGCATCGCTGCCCACCGCGATCGTGCCCTTCTGCGGGTAGAGCCCGAAGATGCGGGCGGGATTGGTCGAGAAAGCGGCCACGAAGGTCTGCAGCGGAATCCGCCCCCGGCTCACGCCTTCCGAGTAGATCACCGGCATTTCGGTCTCGAGCCCGGGCACGCCATACGGCACCTTGGTGAAGTCCTGGGCTCCCGCCGCCTTCTGCTCGACCGTCCACGAGGTGTTGTCGCTGCCGATGGCCTGGATGTCGCCCGCGCGCAGTCCGTCCCACAGCGCGGCCTGATCCCGCGCGGTGCGGAGCGGCGGGGAGCCCACGAACTTGGCTGCCTCGATGCCCCCGATCTCGTAGCGCTCCTCGGTCAAGGCCAGGTAGATCGGGCGCGTCTCCGCCCACACCCGCAGCCCCCGCCGGCGGGCCGCGCTCACCGCCTCGAGCGCGTCGGCGCAGGAGAGATGCACGATGTAGATCTCGGCGTCGACCAGCGCCGCGTAGTCGATGGCGCGCCGGGTGGCCTCCGCCTCCGCGAGCGTGGGGCGGCTCTGCGCGTAGTAGCGCGGGTCGTGCTGGCCCGCGGCCAAGAGAGTACGCGTGCAGTGGTCGAGCATGTCGCCGTTCTCGGCGTGGACGTTCACCACCGCCCCCGCCTTCCGCGCCGCGTCGAGGACCCGGACGAGCGCGTCGTCTCCGATGCCGAACTCGTTGATCATGAAAACTTTGAGGCTCGGATAGCCGATGTCGACGAGCCGCGGGATCTCGGCCAGCGTCCCCTCGCTCCCGTCGCTGACGATGACGTGGAAGCCATAGTCGATGTGGGCGCGGCCCGCTGCCTTGGCCTTCCAGGCCTCCACTGCCGAGGTGAGCGTCTGGCCTCGCGCCTGCCAGGCGTAGTCGCAGATGGTGGTCACGCCGCCGCAGGCCGCCGCCATCGTGCCCGACTCGAAGTCGTCGACGCTCCGCACGCCGCCCACCTCCGCGTCGAGATGCGTGTGCACGTCCACGCCGCCCGGCAGGACCAGCAGCCCCGTCGCGTCGATCTCCCGCCGGCCCGGAGCCAGGGATGGCTCGATCGCGGCGATGCGGCCGCCGTCGACTCCCACGTCGGCCCGGACGGAGTCGGCGGCGGTGACGACGGTCCCCCCGCGCACCACCAGCTCGTGATTCACGACGGCTCCGCAAACCCGTAGAGCTGCGCCACGTTCGATCGGGTGATCTGCCGCCGCTCCTCGGGCGGCACGCCGTCCAGGATACGCTCAAGGATGATCCGCGAGCGCGGGAAGGTCGACTCGGTGTGTGGATAGTCCGATCCCCAGAGGAGCAGGCCGACGCCGATGAGCGCGCGGTCGCGGATACCCATGGCGTCTTCCTGGAAGCTCAGGAAGACGTTGCGATGGAAGAAGTCGCTGGGAAGCGCGTCCCCTTGGTAGCGATGCCAGTGGGCGCGCCGAGCCCGCTGCGTGTAGGTGTAGTCGAGCCGATCGAGGAAGTAGGGCGCCCAGGCAATCTCGTGCTCGGCCGAACCCACGCGCAGGCGCGGGTGGCGCTCGAACACCCCTTCCAGGATGAGATGGCCCAGGGCCACGCGAACCCAGTAATCCGCGTTGGCGAGGAGAGCCGCCCGTGAGGTGCGATTGCTCTCGGCCACCACGTGCGGCGCGGGCCGGTTGGTGTCGATGTGGAGACTGATCGGCGCATCGAGGTCCTGGGCCGCCGCCCAGAAGGGCTCGTACATCGCGTGGTCGTAGCTTCGCTCTTCGGGCGGCGCGACGGTGATCATGCCCCCGGCCAATCCCAGCTTCCGCACCCGCACGAGCTCGCCGACGGCTTCGTCAACGTCCTCCACGTTGAGGAGGGCGATGCCGCGCAGCCGATCGGGCGCCGTCCGACAGAAGTCGACGAGCCAGTCATTATACGCGCGGAAGCACGCCGACAGCAGCTCGAGATCGGGCACGCGATAGAGCTGGAGTCCGGCTGTCGGATAGATGACCGACCCCCAGACGCCGTCCTCCTCGTTCTCGCGCATGAACTCGGCGGGCTGATAGGCGCCCGGCCGGACCTCGGAGAAGCGCGCAGCCGGGCGGAGCTCCTCCGGGCGCTCGAAGCGCTTGCCGACCTGGGCGCCGCCCTGGAAGGAGTTCCCGCGTGTCCCGTCGATCATCCACCAGTCCCCGTCGGGCTCACTGATCACGCGCGGCCCCCGATCGCGGAAGCGCCGGTCCATGCGATCCGTCCAGAGGTTGGGCGGCTCGACGATGTGGGAGTCCGACGAGATCAGCTTCCAGTCGAGCAAGGATGCTTCCCCTACGGCTCAGTTCTGCAGCACATACTTGTCCACCCGCTCGCGGGTGCCCAGGGCCAGGTAGATGTCGCCGTGGGCGTCCACCCAGCTCCCGTGGGCCGACAGGGAATCCCAGCGCGCCACCACCTGGCCCCGCTTGTCCATCAGGCTGATCCGGGGCGACAGCCCGCTCACGCCGCCCTCGCTGATGCAGAAGAGCCCGTCGCGGTCCATGGAGATGTCGAGCGGTCGGCGCATGTCGGTCCACATCGTGAGGTACTGCCCGTCCGGGGCGAAGACCTGGATGCGATTGTTCTCCCGATCGCAGACGTAGATGTTGCTGTCGTCGCCCGCGATGAGGCTGTGCGGCAGGTGAAACTGGTTCGGCTCGGTCTTGCCGGGTTGGCCCCACGACGCGATGAGCCGGCCGGCGGCGGTGAAGCGATGGACGCGGGCGTTGCGATAGCCGTCGGTCACGTAGAGGTCACCCGAAGGGGACGGGACCATCTCGGTCGGATAGTTGAAGGGGCCGGCCGAGCGGGGCACGAGCTCGCCGGGGCGCTCGCACCCGGTGTCAGAATGCTGCCCGCGCGTGCCCAGGATCTGGAGCGGCTTGCCGTCGAGCGTGTACGTGAGGCACACCGAATCGTCGCGGTCGGTGAGATAGACCACGTCCTTGGCGATATGGATGCCGTGTGGGTTGGCGAAGGCGCCGATGCCCCAGCCACCCAGGTAGGCGCCCTCCCGCTCGAAGACCAGCACCGGCGGGTCTTTTCGCTGAAACACGTACACGCGATCTGCTGAATCGGTGGCGACGGCGCTCACATTTCCGAATGTCTGCCCGGCGGGGAGCCGTGCCCAGTTCTCGATCAGCTCGTATCGGTACTTTCCCGTGCCGATGATCGCCATGGCCGCCCTCCCCGACGGGATACTGCGGTGACGGCACCGTACTGTCAAGGACGGCCTGATCGTGGTACCCGCGGTGGCGGTGCCTCCGTCGCCGCTGCGGCAGAGCGGGGCCGGGTCGTTTACTCTCGGAGCGGGGAGGGCTATTCTTGTGCGTCTCCCGGAAGGGGCTCGTCGAACGGAGATAGCAATGGGGGAGCGACAGACGCAGCGTCTGATCCGCCGCCTGCGATCGTGTGGACATCAATACAAGTGACAGGGAGGAGTCGACAAATGAGACGGACGACACTCGTGGTGTTCACGGCCCTCATCGCGACGCTGGCGCTGGTGGGGACGGGGCGTCCTGCCGACAAGAAGCTGACGTTCGGCATCGGCATCAGCGCCCCCTTCGCCCCGTTCGTCATCGCGGTCGAGAAGGGCTTCATGGAGAAGCGCGGCGTGCCCGCCGAGTACAAGATGTTCGAGAGTGGCGCGCCGGCGTTCGAGGCGATGGTGGCGGGCAGCCTCGACGCGGGCATGGTCTCCGAGTTCATCTTCGTCCCGGCGCGCGCGAAGGGTGCGCAGATCAGCCTCGTGTCCCTCTTCACCGTGACCGGCAAGGATCTGGGCGCCGTGGTGTCGAAGAACATCAAGTCGCCGAAGGATCTCGAGGGCAAGACCGTCGGCACCGCCGTGCGGACCTCGGCCGAGTACTTCATGTACAAGTACTTCGAGAAGCACGGGGTCGACATCGGCAAGGTGGCTGTGAAGAACATCAACCCCACCGAGACGGCGCCTGCCCTGTTCCGCGGCGACATCGATGCATTCTTCCTCTGGGGCAACTGGGTGCCCAAGGGACCGGAGGTCGTCCCCGGCGCGCGCGTCATTGCCTACTCCGGGGACGACAACGTCTACATCCAGAAGCAGTCGCTGATCTTCAACGCCAACTCGCTGAAGGGCAACCGCGATCTCGTCGGCAAGTCGCTGCTGGCGCTCATGGACACGATCAAGTTCATCAAGGAGCAACCGGACGAGGCCGCCGCCATCGCGGCCAAGGCGTTTCGGATCGCGCCGGAAGAGATGAAGAAGCAGATGGCGCCGCTCAACTACGTGGTGGAGCTCAAGCGCGCCAGCATCAACGAGTACAAGGCGAGCACGCGCTGGATCGTCGGCAAGGGCGGCGTCAGCATTCCGGACATCGACAAGTTCTGGAGCGAGCTGGTGGACGCCTCGCTGCTCAAGGCGGTCGCGCCGGGGCAGACGGACCTGTAAGCCCTGGCCGCGTACATCCGGTTCGGCGACATCGACTTCGGCTTCCCGGGGCGGGCCGGCGAGCACCCCCTCGTGCTCAAAGGCCTGTCCCTGGAGATCGAGCGTGGCGAGCTCTTCTGCCTGCTCGGGCCGAGCGGCTGCGGCAAGACCACCGTGCTGAATCTGCTCGCCGGCTTCGAGCAGCCGGCGGGGGGAGCCATCCAGGTCGACGGGCGGCCGGTGACGGCGCCCGGGGTGGAGCGCACCGTCGTTTTCCAGGGCGACGATTCGCTCTACACGTGGCTGACCGCCGTCGAGAACGTGGAGTTCGGGCTCCGGCTCGCGGGGGTCGCGCCCGCGCGCCGCCGCGCCACCGCCGAGCGCTACCTCGACCTCGTCGGTCTGCGCGGCCAGGGGCACAAGTACCCGAGCCAGCTCTCGGGCGGCATGAAGCAGCGGATCCAGATCGCGCGCGCCCTCGTGTGCGAGTCCCCGATCCTTCTGATGGACGAGCCGTTCGCGGCCCTCGACGCGCAGACGCGCAGTACCCTGCAGGACGAGCTCATCGGCATCTGGCAACAGACCGGGCGGACGGTGCTCTTCATCACGCACGACATCGGCGAGTCGATCCTGCTCGCCAACCGCGTCGGGCTCATGACGGCGGGGCCCGAGGCGCGCATGAAGACGATCGTGCCCGTCGATCTCGCACGCCCGCGCCGGCGGAGCGATCCGGCCGTGGGCGCGCTCTACGAGCGGCTTGCCGACATGGTCAGCGAGGAAGTGCGCCGGGCGGGAGCGCTGCGATGAGCGTGGCCTCGGCGGGGAAGGTGGCGGAGGCATCGGCGAAGACCACGGCGGCGCGGGGGCGCCTCGGCATCCCGGCCGTGCTCGTGCCGGTGCTGTCGGTGTGCGCCCTGGTGCTCCTCTGGCAGGTCGTGAGCGCGACGTTCTTCCCTCCCGTGCTGTTCCCCACACCGGTCATGGTCGGCAAGGCCCTGGTCGGCGAGATCGTCTCGGGCCGCCTCCTGAAGGACAGCGTGGTCAGCCTGCGACGGATCTTCGCGGGGTTCGTGCTCGGCTGCACGATCGGCGCCGGCCTCGGGCTGCTGATGGGAGCCGTCCGGCTGGCCCGGCGCAGCCTCGACCCCTTCATCCAGTTCGGGCGCTTCGTCCCCTCGATCTCGCTCCTGTCGCCGGCGCTCATCTGGTTCGGCATCGGCGAGGGCTCGAAGCTCTTCCTCATCACCTACACCACGACGTTCATCGTGCTGCTCAACACGCTGGCCGCGGTCCTCAGCGTGCCGCGGAACAAGATCCGGGCCGCGCAGAGCCTCGGCGCCACGCGCTGGCAGCTGTTCCGGCTCGTCATGTTGCCCGCGAGTCTGCACGGCATCTTCACGGGCATGCGCGTCGGCATGGGACTGTCGTTCACGACGGTGGTCGCGGCCGAGATGATCGCCGCCGACACCGGGCTCGGCTATCTGATCATCAACTCGCGGCTGTGGTTCCAGACCGACGTGGTGTTCGTGGGCATCATTACCCTCGGCACCCTCGGCTACCTCACGGACAGGATCTTCCAGGCGCTCATTCACCGGCTCGCCGGGCGGTACGCGCCCACCCACTGACGGCTCACTCGCGACGAGGCGATCCATGCGTGCATTGTCAGCGGCCGAGGAGGAGCGCGCGCGACGGCTCCACGCGGAGGCCTTCGTGTTCGCGGCCCACACCGACTTCATCGCGGGGGTCAGCGAGGGCCGCAGCCGCGGGGAGAAGGGCGTGGCGGGACGGAGACAGCTGCCGCTGCTGCGGGCGGGCGGCGTCAAGGCGGTCTGCGAGCACGTGGCCGGCGACACGCCGTACTTCTCCACCTTCGCCTTTCGCAACATCCGGCCGCTCCAGCCCACGAAGTTCGCGCTCCAGGCGCTCGACTACTGGTACTCCGAGCTCGAGGAGACGCCGGACTGGCAGCTCGTGCTCGAGGCCGGCGACTTCCGCCGGGCGGAGCGGGCGGGAAAGGTGGCGGTCGTCTTCGGTTTCGAGGGGGCCATGCCGGTGGACGACGACCTCGGCATCCTGCGGATGTTCCACCGACTGGGCATCCGATCGATCGGGCTCACCTGGAACGGGCGCAACCTCCTCGGCGACGGTGTCTCCGTCGGCGCCGGGGGCGGGCTGACGACGTTCGGCAAGGCGGTGGTCGCCGAGCTCAATCGCCTGGGCATCGTGATCGACGTCTCGCACATGAGCGACGAGGGCACCCGCGACGTCATCGAGACGTCGGCGATGCCGATCATCGCCTCGCATTCCAACGCCCGCGCGCTCTGCGCGCACCCGCGCAACCTGACCGACGACCTGGCGCGGGCGCTGGCTCGGCGCGGCGGCGTGATCGGCGTCCACATGCTGAACATGTTCATCTCGGGCTCCAACACGGCGACGCTCGACCAGCTCCTCGATCACATCGATCATTTCGTGCGCCTCGTGGGCCCCGAGCACGTCGGCCTCGGTCCGGACTGCATGGAGCAATGGCCCGTCGACGTGTACAAGACGCTGTGGACGGGG
>Ga0137377_10000451_pt1 | contig 24687 bp, 22 predicted proteins | sample SagtaG_22_FD_104815 | JGI IMG/M metagenome (GOLD analysis project Ga0137377, IMG submission 104815) | Vadose zone soil microbial communities from Sagehorn Ranch, Mendocino, California, USA - Sage2_L_40_16 metaG | ecosystem: Environmental > Terrestrial > Soil > Vadose zone | place: USA... | reverse complement strand
CCCGCGGGGCCGCCCGCGCCGCGACGGCCCCGCGGATCCGCCTTCCCCTCATGGCGGACGGCGGGCCCCGCCGCGGCCGTGCCTTGACCTCATCGCGGCGCAGCACGGATGAATGTCTCCCCGGCGGGTAACGCGTGCAGGAAAACCGCACGCGAAACCGGCTGGCCCCTCGCCGTGCCCTCGCGCGGCCCATAGCTGGGTTGCGGACTTCGAGCGGACAGGCGGCCACCACGCAGATGATCAAGGAGGCAGGCGAGAATCTGGGCGGTTTCGCACGTACTAACGGTATGACCGTTTTCTATGACAGATTGAGCGGCCAAGCCTATGCCTGACGAACTCAGATTCGGCCGCCTGACCGTGGCGCTCTCCAACACGGACAAGATCTTCTTCCCGGCTGAGGGCATCACCAAGGGCGAGGTCGTCGGCTACTACCACGAGATCGCCGGGCAGATGATGCCGTACCTGCGTGGACGCCCGATAGCGATGGCAAGATATCCGGACGGCATCGATGGTGAGCGCATCTTCCAAAAGAACGTGCCCGGCTATTTCCCTGGCTGGGTGCGGACGGCCGAGGTGAGCAAGCAGGGCGGCACGGTGCGGCACGTCGTGTGCGACAACGCCGCGACCCTCGTGTACCTGGCCAACCAGGGATGCATCGAACTGCACGTCTTCGGCAGCCGCACCGACCGCATCGACCGGCCCGACCAGGTCGTGTTCGATCTCGATCCGGCTGGGGCCCGGGGCTTCCCGCTGGCGTGCCGGACCGCGCTTGCGCTGCGCGAGCTCCTGGAAGGAAAGCTCGGCTGCACCGCCTACGTGCGGACTACCGGCGGTAAGGGACTGCATGTCCATGTCCCCCTCGACCGCCGGGCAGGCTTCGACGCTGTGCGCGCCTTCGCGCGCGCGGTGGCGCAGCGGCTCGAGGACGCCAGCCCGCAGGAGCTGACGACCGCGCAGCGGAAGGACGCGCGGTCGGGCCGGTTGTTCATCGACATCATGCGGAACGCGTACGCGCAGACCGTCGTGGCGCCCTACGCGGTGCGCGCCCGGCCCGGCGCGCCCGTCGCGACCCCCCTGCATTGGGATGAGCTCACCGACGACGCGCTTACGCCGGACCGTTTCACCCTCCGGACGATCAGCAAGCGGCTGGGCGACGGCGCCGATCCCTGGGCGGGGTTTTGGGGTAATCGCTACGATCTTCGCCGCGCGCAGAGTGTGCTGGATGAGCTCGCCGGTGCCTGAGTGAAGCTCAGGTAAAAATCTAGGAAGAAATTATGGGATCGAAGCGGATGGATCTAGATTCTCGCGGCAAGGTGGAAAGAGGTATAAACCACCCCGCGACCCATGGGAGGTCATGATGAGCCTGCCCGCCCGTGAGCGGCGGCGCCTGAGTGGGATCCAGTGCGCCCTTGACCGCTCGGACCCGCGGCTGGCATCACTGTTCGCGACCTTCTCCCGCCTCACGCAGGAGGAGGAGATGCCTCATTTCGAGCGGCTCAGGGTCAGGGCGGACCGGTTCGCAGCTCGCGGGAAGTACCTCAAGTTGGCAGTGCTCGGCAGGATGCGCCTGATCCTGATCGCACCGCTCGCGCTCGCCGCCACCGCGGGCGCGCTGCTGATCGGCGGTTGGTCGAGCAATCCTGGAGCATGCAAGGCGACGCCGGCCACGGCGCATTCCTCGCACGGCGGGCCCCCGGCCCGCGCGCGCCAGGCTCTGTGCCTGTCCAGAGCCTGGCACCCGGCGATGATGGCGGGTCGTTAGGGCGTAGCCGAGCGCCGGCGTCAGGCAGGCAGCCCGCTGGCCTGGCCAGCTTGGCGGTCGCGCAAAGATGACACCTCGAACCGGAGGTAACGCCTTATTTCACGGCACGCCCTACAGTTGCCGCGCATTGCCGTGCGCGTGCGGATCAACGAGGCAGGCGCGGGATACCGCGCACTCAAGAATGCTGGCCGGGATGAATGCGACCGCGGAACCGGGCCGGTACCGCGTTGCTGCCATGGACAAGGGCGAGCCAGCCCTTGGGGGATACGTCCCGGCTCACCATCAGCCGCATGAACGCGGACGTGCTTTGTCTCGCTGGTGGATTCGTGGGCACCGGCATGCGGGGCCGGGCCAGAGCGGCCGCGACAGTGGCAAGCAATGGCGCCGGCTCCGCAGCAGGAAGCGGCACCGGCTCCGCGATCAGTCCTTTACCGGGTCGTACCTCCCCGGGCATGCCTGCATCGGGTAGTCGTTTCCCGTGCCGTCCTTCGACGGGCTTTCCTTCTCCAGGCCCGCTTTTGCTCTGCCGCCCTTCACCCTGGCGGCCTCCCACGGGTTGCCGGTTGCCAGACTCCGGCATCGGCTGGCGCCGTGCAGATGCTACCTGGCCATTGCCCTTATTACCCGAGCGGACCGTTTTCCGTGTGCCGCACGGGACGACAGGCAGAAAGGGATTGCGTACCGGGGGGAGGTAGAGCCATGCGCGGCCCCGGGTCTCCTTGCACCTGATGGTGATCGGCGCGTACAGACCCGGGTCGATGAGTCCGGGTCCGTCGCTGATGACGTCGTCGTAGAGTGTGCGGGAGGCGACAAGCGCAAAGTCAGCGCCTGACGCGTCGAATGGGCGCTTGAACGCCGCTGCCTCCAGCATCCGGAACAGATAGTTGACGGCCTTCCCACAGACCCCGTACCGGTCGAAGTGGACCTGGCCGGCGTGAACCGCCATACGCAGCCGGATCCGCCCAAGCTCGCTTGCGATGTCGTTGTTCCGCCGGATGCCGGCGCGCAGGTGGTCCACGAGGGGGTCAATGAGTGCCGTGGTGGGCGCACCTGGCGGCGCGACAACGAGCACACCGTCGCCCCTGTCTTCGTGATGGCATGATGGCAATGGCAGGCGTGAGGCGGCGAAGGCGGCGGTCAGCAGGTCGTACATCACGAGGCGGAGGAGCCGCTGGGCATTTTCGCCGCGCCTGCGATCACTGAACCCCTTGATGTCGATCGCGAGCATCGAGCAGTAGTGAACGTCTCCCCCGTAGCGTCCAGAATGTTCCGCCGGACCCGGGAAGGGCAGGGCTGTGGCCGCTCTGGACCTCTTGGCGGCGGCTGTCGCCGGCCAGCGCCCGTGACCGGTGCCATCCCCTGGATCAGGTGATACGAAGCCGCTGAGCTTTGTCACCATCTTCAACCTCCCACCGCATGGTTGGGTGACTTGCCTGAACCCACATAGCTGGATCAGACGGGCATGCCTGGTCTGCCTGAGCTCTCCCTATGCCTCCACCTGCGGGGGTGATACTTGTAGGACCATCGGCCAGAACGATCCTTACACAACCACCAACCAGAACCATACTAGCGTGTTGACCTAGTCCAAACATACCAACGACTGGCATAATAGGTATGTAACCGATGTCACCCGGTGCCAAACCTATAGGTTGGGACTACCCATCTGGCCTGACTGAGGTAGGTGGCACCTCCAGGTGGGTACACCCACCTAAGTGGTGCTCCTGGTATCTCTCGAGGACGACACGGCCCGGAGGCGCGTTACCGGCAGGCCACCGTGACGGATGTGCCGCCGGCGACCACGGTTCCAGGAGGTTCGCGAATCTCCCCGTCAACTCTGGAACCTGGCCCCCAGGGCTGGGTAGCTCCAGCTGAACCATGGGCCTGGCTCAGGTGGGGCGCTGGGTTGGCCTGGCCTATCCTTACATACCTTCTTTACCCAAACATACCAACATGTGGTATGGTGAGGATGTACTATCACCGGGTCGCCTGGCGAGTGGTAGGTACAAGGTCACTGAGCCCATCAAGGTATACAGCACCTGCTAGTGGGTAGATCCACATCGACGGTGGCGTTGGTATCTCTCGAGGAGGAGGCGCCGTGGCGCAGCAGCCGATGTACCGGCGGATCGCTGAGGATCTACGTCTGAAGATCGAATCGGGCGTCCTTCCTGCGGGCAAGCAGCTCCCCACCGAGGGCGAGCTGAGCGAGGAGTACGGCGGCGCATCGCGAAATACGATCCGTGAGGCGATCCGATGGCTGAGTAGCAGAAGGCTCGTCGGCACTCAGCCGGGCCGGGGCACGTTCGTCGCCGAGCAGGTAAAGCAGTTCAACGTGCCGCTGAACAGACCGATAGAGAGTGAAGCGTTCGAGGCCGCGGTCCGCGAGCAGGGCAGGGTGCCGCGGATGGACCCGCCCAAGGTTGAGGTGCAGTCCGCTGGCGCGGAGCTCGTCAGTGAACTGCAGGTGGAGCCTGGGTCATCGGTCGTGATCAGGCACCAGGAGCGCTTTATCGACGGAGGTCCGTCATCTCTCCAGACGTCCTACTATCCTATGGCCTTCGTCGATGGGGGCGCTGTTGAGCTTCTCCAGGCCAAGGACATCACCAAGGGCGCGACAAAGTATGTCGAGGAGAAGCTCGGAATCAAGCAGGCTGGTTATCGTGACCGGCTGAGGGTCCGGTCGCCCAACGCTGGTGAGGTTACATTCTTCGGCGTGCCGGATGACGGCACCGTACTCATGGTGGTGACGAATCGAACGGCCTATACCGCCGAAGGAAAGCCGATCCGTTTTACGGTCACCGTCTTCCCAGCAGACCGGAACGACTTTATCTTCGAATCTGGCCGGGTTCCGCCCCTCGATAGTTCGAACTGAGGCCAGTAGATGCCGCGCGGAGAACGGGGCCTGGCCAGACGGCGTGGGCAGTGGCCCGCGAACGGGTGCATGCTGGCGGTACGCCATGAAGGCTGCGCGGTGATACACAGGGCCGCGTCGGTGCCACGCGAGCACGTCCAGCCTCTACCGCGGCGGCATATATGCATCATTGTCTCAACAAGGCCGTGCGCGGCCGGCCGTGGCCACGTCTGCGGCGCCGGTGCCCGCGCCCAGATCTGCCGCTTGTTTGGCAACTGCCGCTCTACCAGGGTCGGCGATAGGCTGGGCACGGCGCTGCGGTGCTTGAAAAAAAAGGACGAGCCTTGACCAGGGTCACTGTTGTTGTTGCGTTTTTGAGATAGCTTCTTTCTTGAATTTCTGGGTGCGATCTGGGTGGGCCCAGAACAGTCAAACAGGCAATAATGGTGCAGCAGGCTGTCCCGGCCGCGAAGGGGTGACGCGGCCGGGACAGTTGCTTCGGCTAATGGGTGGAGATGCGTACTTTTCGTTTGAGTCGCGCGACTGAGCATGATTTCGGCATTGTGATAAACCTCATCGAGGCAGCAGCGAAGTGGTTGCGCACAAAGGACACCGACCAGTGGAAAGATCCGTGGCCAAACCTTGCAGGCCGCAACGCTCGGGTCAGGAACGGCCTCAGGCTGGGCACGACCTGGATTGTCTGGGCCTACGCCCCCGAGCCTGACCGCGGCGACGTGGCCGTGGCCACGATCACGCTCGACGCAACGGCAAATCCCATCGTCTGGGACAAAAAGGAGGCCGCAGAACCTGCAGCCTATGTGAACCGCCTCGTCGTGCACCGCGAGTACGGCGGTCGTGGGCTGGGTGCCGCCCTGCTGAGCTGGGCAGCAAAGGAGGCGGCGAAAAGTTTTGGCGCCGAGTGGATCCGCATCGACGTCTGGACGAACAACGAAGCCCTGCACAAGTACTACCAGCGCCAGGGGTTCGAGAAGGTCAAACCTGACTGCTCAGATCCGAACTATCCTTCCCGTGCCAGGTTCAAGCGGCATGTCGGCTACGTCGGGGACGATGGCGGGATCGAGTTGGAGGTCGTCTCAGGCCCTGCACCGCAGGCGGAGCGGCTGCGGTGCAGGGCCTGGGCGCTGGTTGGCGCACCGGACACATCCGCTGAATCAATGTCACTTTAGGTCATCGCACGGCTTGCTGATCTGAGCGATAGCCCAGCCTATCTATTCAGCTACAGTGAGCTGAGCGGCAATTCAGGTCGCGCTGGGTCAAGCGCGTGGCACAAATGGACCATAACCGACAGGCGAGCGTGCGGTCGCTGGGCACGTGCAGAGCCCATTCCACTTATGCTGACCTGGCCTGACGCCTTCTGGCTCGCCGCTCGTTCGGCCCCGCGAACAGGTAAGCACAACAGCGAATCCATGACCGAAAATATACGAACGTGCATCGTGTGACTCGTGATAACCGGTCTGCACGACGCGGGACGGCGATCGGCCAACGGGCGAGGTTGACGCCAGGAGATTCTCATTCTGTTATTAGGTGCAGCAGCTTACGCGCGCAGGGTGTACCCCTGTGCTCGTCCCCCTGGACCGGGCAGGGAGGTGAAAATGGCCAAGCGCCACGCTCGCCCGTCCGCGCAATATCGCTACGAGCACTACGACCCGCGCTGATTCGCGTGCTGTACGCGTCAGTGGTCTCCCCCGGCGATCTCATCACCTGAGCATGGTGCCCGGACGGGTTGCACCAGCAGAACATGCGCCCGCCGGTCCGGCGGTCCGTGCTCCAGGTTGCCGGCGGGAGACCGCGCGCGTTGTGGCGGCCTCTGGCCATCTCGTGCCGCGGTGGGCACCATGCTATCTAAATGATCACCCGCTGATGCGGCGCGCCTGGCATGCTGTCACGCTCGGCCATGGGCCGTGGGGCGAAGCGCTGCTAATGACCCGCGGTTGCGTCAAATGAGACAGTGACGCTGTCTCGCATGCGGCGGCGCGATCGCCCGGCTCCGGTTCTCATGAAGGTGTGGGAACTGAGAGCTTCGGAGGCGATCATGACACTGGCAACCGCAGTACGGCCGTTCCGTCTCGGCAATTCGCCCGAGACCATGGATGATCGTTCTCCGGCCGGCGAAACGCTGCGTGAGATGAACGAACTTTTGCGTGACACGCGCCCCAGCGTGCGGATGAGCCGCGCCATCGTCGTCGCCGTGACGGTCGGCGCAGCGGTGGAAGCGGCCGCTGTTCCCATCAACTTGCACGCCGGCGTGGGAACCGTCGTCTGCCTCGGCTTGCTCGCCGCCCTGGCGCTGAGCGTCATCAGGACGACGGCCCTGATGGCCCTCGCCGGCCGGCCACTCATGAACCAGCTCGGCGAACTGCGCCGCCAGACGGGCGCGCCGGTGGATCCGACCGTTCCATGGACGCCGGTCCGCATCCTGCCACTGGCGTCGCCGGCGGCCGTGCGGGACCGCGCACAGCGTGCCCTCGCCGCGGCGCATTTCCGCAGCGAACGCTTGCATCTGGCGCTGGGCTGGGCCACCGTCGCGATGATCGGCTTTTGCGCCTGGTCTTTGGCGCTGCTGATCACTGCTGGCCGGATCTGATCCGGGGCCAGCCGCGTGGCCGCTGAGCTGCCCGGGCGAACCGGAGCGCTGCACGGGGGCGCATTCCGGGGTTGCCCGGTCCGCCCGGCGGGCACACCGTGGGAATCGGCACCGGCAGAAGGGAGCCGGTGCCTCCGAAGCGAAACAGTGGCGGCTTGATGGAGCAGGTGCTGCCCAAAGCGGGGTTCTGGGCATCACTGAGTGATGCCGACCGGGCCGCCCTCCAAGCACAGGGCCGGGTGGCAGCTTACGCGCGCGGCACTCCGCTGTGCATGGAGGGCGACCCGTCTACACATGTTCTGGTTCTGCTCACCGGGTGGACGAAGGTCATCTCTTCCACCTTGGAGGGCCACGAGATGGTCCTCGCGCTCCGCGGCCCCGGTGACGTCATTGGGGAGCTCGCCACGGACCTGGGTGGCTACCGCACCGCAACGGTCCGTGCGCTCATGCCGGTGGAAGCGCTCCTCATCAGTGCCGACAGGTTCAACCGGTTTCTCGAAGCCCATCCAGGCGCGGTCCGCGTCTACCGCCGCGTCATGGCCGAGCGCCAGCACGAGCTAGGCCAGAACCTGCGAACGCGGATGGAGAGCAGCGGCGCCCAGCGCCTCGCTCGGCTGCTGCTCGATCTCGCCGAACGCTGCGGCCAGGTCACCGGCGATGGAGTGACGCTCGCCGTTCCGCTGTCGCAGACGGATCTCGCGAGCTGGGTCGGGGTTTCACGGGCGACGGTAACCCGCGCGCTGCACGAGTGGCGGGAGCGCAAGCTGGTCACCACCCGGCACGGGCGAACGACGATCACCGACCCCGCCACGTTGCGCAGGATTGGCCGCGCACCGCCAAGCGGAAGCTGAGAGGGCGCTCTCACCCGCGGAAACTGGCATGCGCACCCAGCCCGCGGCGCCGCCCCTGCGTCCCATGTTCGCGGCGGATCTCGGTGCCGCGGGATCGGTGGTTCTCGCGCACCGCCGGTCGCGCGGCCGCCAGCCGGCCCGCCCGCCGCCAGCCCGCCAGCCGCCAGCCCGCCAGCCCGCCAGCCCGCCAGTCGGCCCGCCGGCGGGCCCGTACGATTCGCTTTTAGTGCATTGCCCGGGCAATTCGCGGGAAGGGTACAACGATCATGGAAACGCTGGTGGGGACGAGCCCGGAACAGGAGCAGATTCATGACCGCTGATCAGCCCGGTTCAACCCGCGGCGCGGACAGCGCCGAGGAGGCGGACGTCGTCGTGCTCGGCATGGGCCCGGGCGGTGAATATGCGGCCGGGTGCCTGGCAGAAGCGGGATTGTCGGTGGTCGGCGTCGAGGCGCGGCTGCTTGGCGGCGAGTGCCCCTACTGGGGCTGTGTGCCGAGCAAGATGATGATCAGAGCCGCGGACCTGCTCGCCGAGGGCAGGCGGATTCCCGGCATGGCCGGCGCCGCCACGGTGAGTCCCGACTGGCGGCCCGTCGCCCGCAGGATCCGCGACGAGGCCACAGACAACTGGGACGACAAGGTCGCGGTCGACCGCTTCACGGGCAAGGGGGGCCGGTTCGTCCGTGGGCGTGGGCGCCTCACCGCACCCGGGGAGATCACCGTCGACACGGCGGGGGGGCGGCGGGTGATCCGCGCCAGGCGCGCCATACTGATCAATACGGGCACCGCGCCCGCGATCCCGCCCGTCGACGGCCTGGCCGGCACGCCTTACTGGACCAACCGCGAGGCCATCGAGACCGAAAAGGTCCCTGGTTCGCTCATCGTTCTCGGCGGCGGGTCGATCGGTGCCGAACTGTCCCAGATGTTCGCCAGGTTCGGTGCGCGGCTCACCGTGGTCGAGGCCGCCGAACGGCTGATCCCCATGGACGAGCCCGAGGCCAGCGCTCTGCTCGCCGAGATCTTCGGCCGTGAGGGCATCACCGTGAAGGTCGGGACCGCGGCAGCCGGGGTGCGGTATGACGGGCACGGTTTCGCCCTCACGCTGGCGGGCGGCGAGACGCTGACCGCCGACCGCTTGCTCGTCGCCACCGGCCGCAAGACCGGCCTCGCCGAGCTTGGCGTGGCGGCGGTCGGAATCGACCCGCGGGCACGAGTGATCGACGTGGACGACCGGATGCGGGTGGTTCTGCCGGGCGGCGACCCGGCCGGCCACGGCGCCGGCCCCGATGGCGGCGCCGGCCTGTGGGCGATCGGCGACGTCACGGGAAAGGGCGCTTTCACCCACGTCTCCATGTACCAGGCGGACATCGCCATGCGCGACATCCTCGGCCTCGGCGGCCCATCGGCGGACTACCACGCGCTGCCCAGGGTCACCTTCACCGACCCCGAGATCGGGGTGGTCGGCCTCACCGAGGCCCAGGCGGCCGCGCAGGGGATCGCCGTGCGCACCGGATTCACCGACGTTCCCTCGACGACACGCGGCTTCATCCACAAGGCGGGCAACGACGGCTTCATCAAGCTCATCGAGGATCGCGGGCGTGGCGTTCTCGTGGGCGCGACGTCGGTGGGCCCATGGGGAGGCGAGGTGCTCGGCGCGCTCGCCGTGGCCGTGCACGGTCGGATGGATACCGAACGGCTCGCGCAGATGATCTTCGCTTACCCGACGTTTCACCGCGGTATCGAGGCCGCGCTGCAGGACCTGCGATCGAACCAGAGGTGACGACCCGCGGCCCAGGGCCCGCGGGCTCAGACGACGATGACCGAGCCGGAACCGTCGACCTGATCGGCTGCGGGATCGTCGAACCACACGTCGTCGGCGGCCAGGTAACGGAACCGGTGGGATCCGGAGCCAAGGTCGGCGGTCACGCTGCGGACGCCGTTCTTCTTCCGGGTGAGCTCGTGCCGGCCGGGCTTCCAGTCGTTGAAGTCGCCGACCACGCTCACCGCACCAGGCGGCTGGTCCGTCGGCAAGCTGAACGTGACACGGGTCCTTCCGTTGCGCATGGGCGAGCGCTTGAGCATCCTTACCTCCGAATGACTGCAGTCGATCCGCCCCGGTAGGGTTGCGGGGTCAGCACCACAGTTTTGCCATGGACCTAAGTCCTGGGATTTTTGGTACCCCGCCCCGTGATGGTTGATGCGCAGTCTCTCTTATGTGCCATAAAGGATCTTATGTTGTAAATGGTTACAAGTAAGTAACTGTCACGTTAATGATTAAGCTCCCTGTCTGTACCGATCGCAGTGCGCACGCGGGCCGTGGGGCCTGCCCGCCGGTCAGGGGCAACCGGGTCAAGCCGCGGCCGGGTGGGGCGGCACGTCAGTGATCGCGTGCGTATTCTGCTCTTGCCGCACTTGTAACATCGGCATCCGATGCCCAACGCCGGCCCGCGGCCGGCCGCGAGACCAACAGGGAAGCCTCTGCCGATGTCGCCGCCGCCACTGCCGGGATTCCTCGCCGCCGTGGCGCCAGCGCTGGACAACTTCGGTTACCTCGCCGTCGCTCTCCTGATCATGCTGGAGGATTTCGGCGTCCCCGCGCCAGGGGAGACCGTGCTGGTCGCGGCGGCTTTGTATGCGGGCACTGGCCGCCTGAACATCGTGGCGGTGGGTGTCGTCGCGGTAGTGGCGGCGGTGGCCGGGGACAACATCGGCTACGCCATCGGTCGCTATGGTGGCCGGTCCGCGGTGCAGCGGTTCGGCAGGTATGTGCACCTCACCAGCCATCGTTTCGCCAAGGCGGAGGGCTTCTTCGCCAGGCATGGCGGCAAGATGGTGATCATCGCGCGTTTCGTCGAGGTGCTGCGGCAACTGAACGGGATCATCGCCGGGATGGCCGGGATGACCTGGCCGAGGTTCCTGATCTTCAATACGATCGGTGCGCTGCTGTGGGTCGGCACCTGGGCCACGCTCGGCGACCTGGCGGGCAGCCACATCAATACGATCTACACCTATATCACCAGGTACTCGCTGTACGCACTGATCGCCGCAGTGATCGTGGCGGCGGCCGTCATCGCGCGCGCCGTGCTGCGCCGCCGCCGCCGCCGGCCGCAGGGGGAGACTTTTGAATAAGCCTCATCCAACGGAAAGGACCCGCAGATCATCAACACGCGAATTTGATCTTGCAGTGACTGCCCAGCGGAGACCGTGAATGTGCCATTGCGGGTCTTATCGGACCCGCAATGGCACATTCACGGTCCTCGGGGACGGGGACCGTGCCCGGGGGCAGGGGGCTGGTGGGGTCAATGTGGTGCGCAGCGGGCAGAGTTGCGGGACGAGCGGGTGCTGGTCGTGCCTCTACCACAGCAACGAGGTCCGGAACTGAAAGCCGCGAGTTATTTCGCGATGCGCCAAAAGTGTAGTTTGATCATGGGCGAGTACGAATCTGCTAAACCGCGAACCTCGCTCTGATAAAGCGTTTGGCTGGTCAGCTTGAATTTCCCGCGAGCCTTCGTGCCCGGCGGGTGGGGGCTGGTGGGGCTGGTGGGCTTTGGGCGGGGCAGGGGGACTGCTGTGCGTGGCGCACTTTGGCCGGGTGCACGCCGGAGGGCGGGGGGATGCGGTCTGGCTGGGCTCGGGTGGCTCGCTCTGGCCGGACCCGGCCAGGATGGTCACGGCGGCGATCAGAGTGACGCCGGGTGACGTAACGCCTGGTCACGCACTTGTTATTACTGTTTGACCGGTTCGTCCGGTCTTCGTGTTCACCGCGATTTCATCCCGGGCTGATCTGGGACCCTACCCCTAAGGTGACGTTTAGCTGCCGTCCGGTGACAAAGCTAGCGGGACCGGTATGTCACGGCGATACAGTCCAATCCCTACAGAACACGCACGCAACGTTACGCGGAGGGAGACCACCCAGCCCCACGCATCGAGCCATGGCTTAGGGGAGCCAGGGAGTCAGGGACCGATGGCAACCGATCGAACAACCCTTCCTCGCGGACCGTTTCCGAACCCGCAGCAGCGCAGTGCGCCGCCACCGGCGGGACGTCGCCTGCCCGGCATGCCACGTGAGCGCAGGCCGGTACTTGCCGCGCTCGCCGTGCTGCTCATCGCCGGAGGCGCGGCGGTGAGCGCCTGGCTTGTCGTCCAGACCGGTCACCGGGTGCCAGCGATCGAGATCTCACAGTCCATCGGAGCAGGTCAGCCTATCCCGCTGAGCGCGATGCAGGAGGTTCAGATCTCCGCTGACAGCGGGCTCGCGTACGTGGCGTGGAGCGAACGGGACCAGGTCACCCAGTACTTCGCCAGCGCGGCCATCCCACCGGGAACCCTGCTGACGGCCAAGATGGTGGTCCGGGCCAATAACCTGACCGCAGGTCGGCAGGTGATTGGGCTGACGCTGAAGCCCGGCCAGGTGCCCGCCGCGCTTCAGATCGGTGATCACGTCGATATCTACGACACGAACACGACGGCGCAGAATTCGTGTCCGGGCGTGCCGGGCGGGACCCTGACCAATGACGCGATCATCACCAACCTGGTGCTGCCGGGCAGTTCGAGCGGCAGCAGCAACATCGGCGTGGACATCGCGATCAATCCGGCCGACGCAGGCCTGGTGACCTGTAACGCGGCGAACAACTGGGCCGCCGTCGGCATCATGCCGGCGGGCACGCAGGGCCAGCCGTCCGCGGTGCCGTCCGTTCCGGCGCCGCGGAGCCCGGGTCCCGCGCGGGCCGGCGTGAAGAAGCGCCGGGTCGCCGCGCCGGTGACCCCGGCCGTGCCAGTCTCCCCGACCACGCCTGCCCCACCCGGGACAGGGTGACCGATGGCGCTCGTCGCGGTCGCAGCCGACAAGGGAGCGCCAGGCGTCACTACCGCCTCCCTCGCGCTCGCCGCCGTATGGCCCCGTCCGGTGCTGCTGGCTGAATGTGACGCCGCTGGCGGCGACCTGTTCTACCGGCTGCCCGCGGCCGACGGCGGGCGGCTCAACCCGCAGCGTGGCCTGCTCAGCCTCGCCGTCGCGGCGCGCCGGGGGATCCAGCCGCACCAGGTGTGGACACACACCCAGAAGCTGCACGGCGGCCTGGACATCCTCACCGGGCTGGTGAACGCGGAGCAGGCGGCCGGGATCCAGTCGCTCTGGGGCGAGGTCGGCATGCTCCTTGCCGAGGTGCCCGAGGTCGACGTGATCGCCGACTGCGGCCGGCTTGGCGCGGACGGCCCGTTCTACGACCTGCTCGCGCATTCCTCGGCTGTGGTGCTCATCGCGCGCGCGACGCTTGAGGACGTCGTGCGCCTGCGCGACCGCGTGATCGCGGTCGCGCAGGGGCTGGCGAACAGAAGAATGTCCGTTGTGCCGATCGGAGTCGTGATCGTCGCCGACCGAAAGCACTTCAAGCGCCACATCGCGGAAGCCGGGCAGGCACTCACGGTGAACGGCGCGCCCGCCCGGGTTCTCGGCGGCCTCGCGGACGAACCGAGAACCGCTCACATGCTGCGTGGGCGGTGGAGCACGAAGCTGGATCGCTCGCTGCTCATCAGGACGGCACGCGAACTGGCGGGCCACATCGCCAGGGACATGCCTGCGCAGCCCGCTGCCGTGGCCGGGCAAGGTCAGCACTCGCCCGGCTGGTGGCCGGCCGATCGGCCGGCCGAGCACAATCCCGGTCCTCCCTCCCAGCTGGGCCACCGGTCGGCTGGACAGGCACCGGCTGGTCAGGAGGGGGCTGGTCAGGTGGCTGGCGGCCCGGCTGGGAGGGGACCGGACGCGGCCGGGCGCGTGCCGGGTGAGCGGGTCGCGGCAGGTCTCGCGCCTGCAGCGGTGGCAGCCGCGCGGGATGGTCACGTTCTGCCCCGGCAGCTAACTGGCGGTCCGGCGGCGGCTGCGCAGGTAACTGGTGGTCAGGTTCCGGCGGTGGCGGCTGGTCGGGTGCCGACGGGGCACGTGCCGACCGGCGGCCGGTCTATAGCGGTGCCGAGCGTGGCTGGGCGTGTGTCGGCTGCGCCAGGGCAGGTGCCGGAGGGGCAGATGCCGGTCCGGGAGACGGCTGGCGGCCCGGCAGCCGTACCGGGTGCGACCGTGCGCGTGCCGGGCGAGCAGGTCGCAGCCAGGCCAGCGCCCGCGCCAGAGGCCGTAGCCCGGCAGGCGCGTTGCTGGCGGATTCCGGGTGCGCGCCTGTTCACCAAGGGCAACCGGGATGCGGCGGCAAACGCCCCAGCCCCAGCCCCAGCTCCAGCCCTTGACGCGGCACTGCCCGTCGTCGCGGCGCCAGCCGTGCCGATGCACGCCGTGCCGGCGCCGGCCACGCGGGGGCCCGGCACTTCTGCGCCTGATGCGCCGGTGCGTGTGGCACCGGAAAGCCCCGAAAGCCCGGCCACGCCGGTGCTCGGCGTACCGGTGGTGGCTGGACCGGTGGTGGCTGGACCGGTGGTGGCGCCGCTCGCGGCAGCACCGGTACCGGCCGACGCGGTGCCGCTCGGGGTGCCGGTGGTGGGCGCGGCGGCGGTGACCGGGCCGATCCCGTTCGCATCCGCGCCGGTACCGGCGGATGCGGTACCCGAACATGCGGTAACCGGCCAGCCGCAGCAGGCAATGTCAGGCCAGGCAGTGTCCGGCCAGGCGGCGGCCGAGCAGGTAGCGGCCGAGCAGGTAGCGGCCGAGGCAGAACCGCTGGCGCCATTGCCCGAACCCGTCGTGCCCTATCACGCCGAGCACGTGGCGCCGCTGCGGCTGGCGCGCGGGCCCGAGTCAGCGCCGACGACCCCCGTGCCGGCCATCCGGATGCCGCCCGAGCTCGACCCCGGAACCGGTGTACCGTACGACGGCCCCGGTCATGGCCTCACCCAGAATCCCAGGCAGGGCCCCACCCAGAACCCCGGTCAGAGCCCCAACCGTGACCCCGGTCATGGCTCAACCCAGAACCCCGGTCAGAGCCCCAACCGCGACCCGGGTCCGAGCCTCACCCAGAACCCCGGTCAGAGCCAGAACCCCGGCCATGGCCCCACCCAGAATCCCGGTCAGAGCCCCGACCGCGAACCCGGTCAGAGCGCCAGCGGCCGCCGCGCCGCGTCCCGGGCAGGGGGGTGACCGGGGGTGGATCACAACGTCGTCAAGCGCTTGCGCCAGGAAGTTGGTGACCGGCTGGCGGAACAGCGCCGGATGGACGCGTCCGCCGGCATGGCGCCGATGTCCGGCGAGGACGAGCGGCAGTTCGCTCATGCGCTGGTGGCCCAGGTCCTCGAACAGCATGCCCGGGTCGAGATCACGGCCGGGCGCCGCGCGCCCAACGCGGAAGAGGAGGAAGAGCTCGCTGCGGCCGTGCACGCCGCGCTGTTCGGCGTCGGCAGGCTCCAGCCGCTGCTGGAGAACACCGAGATCGAGAATATCGACATCAACGGCTGTGACCAGGTCTTCATCGGCTATGCGGACGGCCGCGAGGAACTCGGCGAGCCGGTCGCGGAAAGCGACGAGGAACTCATCGAGCTGATCCAGATTCTCGCGGCCTACTCGGGCCTGTCGAGCCGGCCGTTCGACACCGCGAACCCGCAGCTCGACCTGCGGCTGCCGGACGGCTCCCGGTTGTCGGCCGTGATGGACGTGACGATCCGGCCCGCGCTGTCGATCCGCCGCGCGCGGATGGGCAAGGTGTTCCTGACCGACCTGGTCGGCAACGCCACGCTCACGGCCGAGCTCGCCTACTTCCTCGCCGCGGCGGTCATGGCACGCAAGAACATCATGATCTCGGGATCGACCAACGCCGGTAAGACGACGCTGCTGCGCGCGATCGCGAACCAGATCCCGCCGGACGAGCGCCTGATCACGGTCGAGCGGGCGCTGGAGCTCGGCCTCGATCATTTTCCCGAACTGCACCCGAACGTGGTGGCGCTCGAAGAGCGGCTGGCCAACATGGAGGGCCAGGGCGCGATCTCCATGGCCGAGCTTGTCCGCCGGTCGCTGCGGATGAACCCAAGCAGGGTGATCGTCGGTGAGGTCCTCGGCGACGAGATCGTGACCATGCTGAACGCGATGACGCAGGGCAACGACGGCTCCCTGTCCACGATTCATGCGAACTCGTCCATGGAGGTGTTCAACCGGATCTCGACGTACGCGATCCAGTCGGCCGAACGCCTGCCGGTGGAAGCGACCCACATGCTGATCGCGGGCGCCATCGACTTCGTCGTGTTCATCGAGAAGCACAATGACTACCGGCGCGGCGGTACGATGCGCCGTTTCGTCAGCAGCGTACGTGAGGTCACCGGCTGCGACGGCCGGGTCCTTTCCAGTGAGGTGTTCACGCCGGGCCCGGACCGCCGCGGCGTGCCGCACGCCCCCATCTCCTGCCTCGATGAACTGGCCGAGCACGGATACGAGCCGATGGCGCGGGTGTGGTGATGGACGTTTCTGCACTGCTGTCTGCCCGGGCGCTGGCCGCCGTCGCGACGGCCGCCCTCGCGGGAGCGGGCATCTTCCTGCTGGTCGTGGCGCTGCGCGGGATCCCGCGCCAGCCGCCCGGTGGCTTGGCCGGCAAATGGCAGCGCTGGCAGCGTGAGCTGATCGGAGCACGCGGCGCCATCGCCCTGGTAGCCGGCATCGTCGCGCTGATCTCCACCGGCTGGGTGGTCGCGGCGGTGGGCGCGGCCGCGCTTGTGCTTGGCTGGCGCGGACTCGGCGGCGCGGCCGAGGAGCGCAGGGCGGTGGCGCGGCTGGAGGGCCTCGCCACCTGGACGGAGTCGCTGCGGGACACGATCGCCGGTGCGGTCGGCCTCGAGCAGGCGATACCAGCGTCGCTGCGTATCGCGTCGCCCACCCTCGCCGAGCCGCTGGCGGGACTTGTCGGCCGCTTGCGCACACGGGTGCCGATGCCCGAGGCGCTGCACAGGTTCGCCCACGACCTCGATGACCCGAGCTCGGATCTGATCATCGCCGCTCTCATCATCAATGCCCAGTTGCGCGGCCCCGGGCTGCGGGATCTGCTCGGCGCACTCTCCGCCTCCGTGCGCGAGGAGCTTGACATGCGCCGCAAGATAACGGCCCAGCGCAGATCCACGCGCAGGAGCGTGCAGATCGTGGTGATCGTCTCGGTCGGGATGGCGTTCCTGCTGGCCTTCCTGGACCACAGCTACGTGTCTTACTACAGCGGGCTCATCGGCCAACTGGTGCTCGTCATCGTCGCGGGCCTGTATGCGGCGAGTTTTCTCTGGCTGCGCAGGCTGGCCCGGTACGACGCACCGGAGCGGCTGCTCGCGATCCGGGCGCCCGGCGGCGTTGCCGTGGCATCCGGGGACGCCGCCGCGGTGCCTGGAGGCGCCAGATGACGTACGCGATGATCGCCGGGGCCATCGCCGGCATGGGCGCCTTTCTCCTTGTCTGGGCGCTGACTCCGCAGCGCCGCAGCATCGCGCAGGAGCTTGCCACCTTTGACGCGGGGCGCGCCGGCGCGGCGGCGCGCCCCGTCGTCACCCACGGGCCGGAGAGCGAATTCAGCCTCCGGCTCGGTGCGGCACTCGCCGCGTTCTGCGCGGAGCAGGGCTGGCAGTTCCCGTCCCTGCGGGCAAACCTTGCGCTGGTCGGCAAGTCCTTCGAGAACTATCTCGCTACCAAAGCGCTGCTGGCGATCCTGGGTCTCCTGGCCGCGCCGCTGGCCCTCCTGGCGCTGCCGCTGACGGGCATACACACTCCGGTCCTCATACCGGTGGGACTGGGCCTCGCCTTCTCGTTCATCTTTTTCCTCCTGCCAGACCTCGAGCTCAAGCAGCAGGCGGACAACCGGCGGCGCGACTTCAGGCACGCGGTCGGCGCTTTTCTCGACCTCGTCTCGATGAACCTGTCAGGAGGCCGGGGCGTGCCCGAGGCACTCATGACGGCCAGCGAAATCGGCCACGGCTGGGCGATGTGGCGGATCAGGGACGCCCTGTCCAACGCCCGGATCACCGGCCAGACCCCGTGGCAGGCGCTGGGTGCCCTGGGCGACGAGATCAGGGTCGATGAGCTAAGGGACCTCGCCGCGGCGCTCGGGCTCGTCGCCGACGACGGCGCAAAGGTGCGTCAGTCGCTGACTGCGCGGGCGGTGAGCCTGCGGCGGCGGGAAGTCGCGGAACTCGAAGGGCAGGCAGGGGAGAAATCGCAGACCATGCTCGTGGCACAGATGTTGATGTGCGCCGGGTTTCTGGTCTTCCTGCTTTACCCCGCGATTAGAATCCTGCTCGGATTTTGAATTCAACCAGCGATGAACCGGCTATGGGGAAAATGTGGGCTGGCACCACGGAGAGGAATCGCAGTGAACACATTCAATCCCGCGGGAACCGCGCTCGTGAATTACGCGAGGGCAGCGGTCGGCCTGCACGCCGACCGCCTCAGGGCAGCGCGCAAGCGCAGCGACGCGGGGGCATCGGCGATCGAGTTGGCGATCATCACCGCCATCATTGTCGGGCTGGCGGTCGCCGTCCTGATCATTGTGACCAATGTGGTCAATACCAGAAAGGGCCAGATAACGACCAACAACGGCGGCATCCCCTAACCCGGTCGCGAGAAATGCCGCTGCTCAGCCGGTGCCCGTTACGGAACCGCGACCAGGCCCGCGGTTCCGTAACGGGCGCTGCGCACGGGCGTACCCGCCACCTGGCGCGGTACCGGAGCGCACCGTGGCCGCGCCGTGCGGCGGGCGCACGGTGGGCGGGAGCCGCTGCTGACCGCGGTTCGAGCGTGATCGAACTCGCGATCCTGGCGCCGATCGTGCTGCTGATCATCTGGATGTCCATCCAGTTCGCGTTCTGGTACCAGGGCAGGCAGGTTGCCGTCGCCGCGGCACAGGCCGGCGCTCGCGTCGCCAGGCAGGAGGCGAACGTCACGGCGGCCTGGCGGTTCGACGCGCAGAACGCGGCGAGGAGCTACTACGGCGCGCTCGGCACCAAGGTGCTCGGCGGCAACATCACGGCCACGCCCGTCGGATCCGCGGCAAACCAGGTGGGGGTGAGGGTCAGGGGGCAGGTGGTCTCGATCGTGTTCGGTCTCAGGCTGATGATCAACGTGACCGTCTCCGGCCCCGTCGAATGTTTCCGCCCCGACCTGAACGGGGGCCAGCGATGCGGCTGACCCAGCCGCCCCGGCAGATCCAGCCGCCCCGGCAGAAGCAGCCGGCCGGACTGACCCGGCCGGCCCGGCCGGCCCGGGACCGGGCAGATCGCCAGCGCGGCTCCATGGCCGTGGAGTTCGTCGTCCTCGCGCCGCTCATGCTCGTCCTGATGTGCTTCCTCGTGCTGTGCGGCCGGGTGGTCGAGGCGCACGGCCAGGTCGACGGCGCGGCCAGGGACGCGGCCCGCGCCGCGTCCGTCGCGCGGACCCCGACCGAGGCGTACTCGAACGCACAGCAGGCCGCGCAGGGTGACCTGCGCGGCTGGTGCGCGGGAGGAGCGCCAGCGTCGGCGGTCAGCGGATTCGGCCCGGGCGCCGGGCGAGTGATCGTGACCGTGCGGTGCCATGTCAACCTGAAGTTCATCGGTTACGGCTCCATCACCGTCACCGGCCGCGCGGTGGCACCGCTCGACACGTTCGAGGCGAGGAGCTGACATGCGCGCGACCGCCGCCGCGCCCGCGCCGCCCGCGGGATCAGCCCCCGCCGCGGCCGGCCACGCAGAACGCGGCTCCCTGACGATCCTCGTCGTGTTCTTCACCCTTATGGCGCTGGCTTTGGCCGCCCTTCTCGTGGACGTCGGCAACGCGCTGAACGCCCGCGAGCGCGCCGCCGACATCGCCGAGCAGGCGGCCCGCGCCGGCGCCAACGACATCTCCGTTCCCGCGCTGCGTGCGGGCATAGTGGAGATCGACACCGCGACGGCCTGCAGCCGGGCGGCGAACCTGGTCGCGGCCTACGGCGCGCGGGGCGGTTTCCGCGCGACGCTCAGCTGCGCACCCCCCTCACCGCAGCAGATCACCGTCACGGTCTTCGTCACGACGAAGCCGCTGATCGCCGCGTCCCTCGGCAACTTCACCGTGCACGCGACCGCGACCGCGGCGCCCGTGTGCGGCGTCACCCGGGCTGGGCAGTGCTGATGGCACCGCCCATCACGCGCCCACGCAAGCCGGTCCGGGTCAGGCCGCGGCGGTCGGCCGCCGACATGTTCTTCGGCCTGCTCGCGGTGCTCGTCCTCGCCGCGGTGCTCGGCGGGGTCCCCTACGCGCTGATCACGGTGATTGGCCTGCCGGTCCCGCACAACCTCCCGCCGCTGTCCGTGCTGACCCAGCGGCTCGACGTCGTGGCGATCCTGCGGATCCTGTCCGTGATCATCTGGCTGGCGTGGCTGCAACTGTCCGTCTGCGTGCTCGTGGAGGTCAGGGCGGCAATCCGCGGCGTCGGCCTGCCCGCCAGGGTTCCGCTGTCCGGCCACACCCAGACCCTGGCGCACTGGCTGGTCGCCGCGGCACTGCTGCTGTTCAGCGCCGGCACGGCGATCGCCCCGGTGCTGGTGGCGCCCGGGCCGGTGCCTGTCCACCAGACACGCGCCACCGCGGTCACCCAGCCCAGCCGAAGGCTCGGCGCCGAGCTGACGAGCATGCGGACCAGCGATCAGCAGATCGCGCACGAACAGGCCGCCGAACATGGCGACGTCAAGAAGATCTACATCGTCGAGGCGCCGGAAGGCCGCCACCACGACAGCCTGTGGGAGATCGCCGAGCGCTATCTCGGTGACGGCCGCAGGTACCGGCAGATCTTCGCGATGAACTCCGGCAGAACCCAGCCGGACGGGTCCAAGCTCACCATCGCCAGCCTGATCCGTCCCGGCTGGATCCTGGACATGCCGGCCGACGCGCACGGCCCGGGGATCAAGGTCGTCCCCGAGCACACGCAGCCCCCGGCTCACCCCGGCACCGCGCGCCCGGCCCCGCCTACCGCGCACCCGGCGCCTGCCTCCGCGCAGCCGGCCCAACCCACCGCGCAGCCGGCGCCACCCTCCGCGCACCCGGCTCACCCTTCCGCTCAGCCGCCGCAGCGGGCCACCGGCCCGTCCGCACCGGCCCATGACGCCGCACCGGGCGCAGCCGTTCGGGATGGGCATGGAAAATCCGGGGAACACAGCGGTCCGCGGCCGGGCCGGGGTGGCCAGGCGACAGTGCCGCTCATTCCCTATGAGCTCGCCGCGGCGTCCCTGCTCGCCGCGGGTGTGCTCGCGGCGCTCGGCCGGCGGCGCCGCGAGCAGTTGTGGAACCGTGCGTTCGGCCGGCGGATACCGATGCCTGAAGGCGCCGCCGCGGCCGCGGAGACGGCGCTGCGGCTGGGCGCTGACCAGCGGGTAGCCCATGCGCTCGACGTCGGCTTGCGGCAGATGTCGCGCTCGCTCGCGCAGCAGGGCCGCCCGCCGCCCGCCGTGTTCGCCGCGTTCGGCGCCCGCGACCACCTCGACCTTTGGCTGGCGCACGCGGACCAGGACCCGCCCGAGCCGTGGGAGGCGCAGGACGGCGGAAACATGTGGCGGTTGCCGCTGTCGGCCGTCCCCGCCCGGGCGAGGGACGAGGCGGGGGCGGCGCTCGCGCCGTATCCGGGCCTGGTATCCATCGGCACGAACGAAGACGGCCGCGTGCTCATCGATCCGGGCGCCGCCGGCGGGATCATCTCCCTCCGCGGGCCGTCGCCGCTCGTGCGCGGCGCGCTCGCCGCCCTCGCCGTCGAGCTTGCCACCAGTTCGTGGTCCGACCGCCTGCGGCTCACGCTGGTTGGTTTCGGCACGGAGCTTACGCTGCTCGCGCCGGGCCGCGTGACCGCCGCACGGACCCTGGACGAAGTTCTGCCCGCGCTGGAAGCCCGCGCGAGCGAGATGGCGCAGGCGCTCGCCGCTTCCGCGCCGGAGCCAGGAATGCGCGACCTTGACGACGGGCCGTGCTGGGAAGCCCCCGCCGGCCCGGCCGCGGAGCAGGACGGTGCCCCCCGCGATCCCCACCCGCCGAACTATGTTCTCGCTGCCGTCGAGCCAACCGCCGAACAGGCAGAACGGCTGCACACGCTGGCGCGAAGCCATTACGGTGCCCCGATCGGCTGCGTGGTCGCCGGGGAGGTTCCAGGCGCCGCCTGGACGCTTGACATCGCGGATACCGGGCGGCTGCGCGCGGGCGAACTTGGCCTGGACCTGACGGCGCAGGTTGTCCCGGAGCAGCAGTACACGTCCGTGGTCGAACTGTTCCGCACGGCCGCTCGCACCAGCGGGCCCGCACTGGCGCCCCCAGAGCTTTTCGCCGCGCCCGTCGCGCAGTTGGCGCCCGACTACCGCAGCCCGCTGGACATCCAGATCCTCGGGCCGATCGTGGTGAATGCCACCGGACCCATCGAGCCGGCCAGGCGCGCCTTCGCGACCGAGCTTGTGGTGTATGTCGCCACGCATCCCGAGGGTGTGCATCCGGCGGTCCTGACGTCGGCGCTGTGGCCACGCGGCGCGCCCGCCGAGGTGGTGCAGGCCGCGATCACACGCGTGCGGGAGTGGCTCGGCACCGACGACGTCGGGCGTCCCAACCTCGGCGCCGACGTGAGCGGGCGGCTTCGGCTCGGGTCGCAGGTCCGGGTCGACTGGCAGGTGTTCAGGACGCTGGTCGCGCGCGCCATCAGCGCGCCGGACGATGCCGGGCGTGCCGCCTGCCTGGCGCAGGCGCTGGCGCTGGTCCGCGGCTCGCTGCTCGAGGGCCACGACAGGTCCCGCTACACCTGGCTGGCCACCGACGGGTTCGAGGCCGAGGTTGCCGCCTGGGTGGCCGACACCGCCCATCAGCTCGCCGGCATCCGGCTCGCGGCCCGCGACCCGCGCGGCGCCATGGAGGCCGCGCGTCTCGGGCTCCGGCTCGCGGGCGGTGACGAGATGCTCTGGCGCGATCTGCTCCGCGCCGCGCAGGCGACCGGCTGGGAGCACGTGCTCCGTGACGTGGTCCGCGAGCTGTCGGCGCGGGTGGCGATCGACCCGGTGCTGCCGCGGATGGCGCCGGAGACGGAGGCCCTGATCGATGAGCTGCTGCCGTCCTGGCGCAGTTCCGTGGCTTGACTGCGGTGAGCCCGGATGGCCGTGACCGATGGTGATGAGCGCGTGAGAGGCTGATGAGACGACAGCGTACGGGGAATGTGGCGGGGGCCACGGCGGTCGCCGCCTGCGCGGCGGCCTGCCTGGCGGCGTGCGGGACCGCGACGTCGCAGGCGTTTCACCCGGCCGGCGACCTCACCGCCGGACCGGGCCAGCCGGCGGTCACGGCCCCGGCCCGGTTCCCCTTCCCCGCGGACGTCCATTTCGACTTCACCTCACCGCTCCCGTCCGATCGGGCGCAGGCCGGCGCCGTCCTCGCGGACGAGAACTTCCAGCTCGCTTACTACTACGCGATCTACTCCCAGGGCAGCGACCACCGGTACGAGGCCTACATCGGGAACCGGCTGCTGCTCGGGTCCGTGCAGGAGACGCTGGCCAAGGAGGCGACGGCGCACGAGGGCTTCACCGGGACGATCGTTTTCTCCGCCACCGCCGTCGCGCCCGCGCCGTGGGCGGGCGAGCTGACCGTGTCGAGTTGCGTCGACAACTCGCGGCTGCTCGACACCGACATCCGGACGGGGCAGGTCCGCCGCGGCAGCGCCCCGGCGGCCCACAGCCATTTTCTCGAGAGCGACATCCTGGCCAGGAAAGCGGGCGGTCCCTGGCGCGTCGTCGGCACCGGTGTGACCTACTACCCGCATGGGCAGGCGAAGGAGTGCGCACCATGAGACAGCGCGATATCGGTATGCACCGGCCCCGGAGCCTGCGGCCTTTCCTGGCGCCGGGCGGGCGCCTGGGGCGTGTCCTGGCGCCGGGCGGGCGCGTGCGGCGCGGCGCGGCGGTGTGCGCCGCGCTCGGCGCGATCTTGTTACCCACCGTCGTCGTGGGCCCGGCCGCCGCGGGCCCGCCGCCACCGGGCGGTGGCGGCGCCGGCTGCGGCGGCGCGAGCTGCTGGACGTGGGCGCTTAATTACGTCCAATTCAGCGGTAACGGGTACACCGGCGGGGTCAACGGCTCCATCCCCATCCCGGCGCCGCCTTGCTGGATGCAGCCCTGGATGAACGCCACCGAGATGTACAGCTACTTCGAGACCTACATCGCGGCGGGCAACACGGGCGACGGTGCCGCGTGGGCGCCGTTCGCCCAGCAGATAATCCAGCTCTACAAGCAGAACGCACAGGGTGAGTGGTGGGGGTCCAACTTCGACGGATCCCTGGCGGGATCGTCGTGCGTCGGTAACCTGCCGCTGATCCAGTGGGTCGCGGCGGGCGCCGCGCCGCCGCTCGGCTGGCTCCCGCCGCAGACGCTCGCGTGGCTCGCGCTCAGCAGGCTCACTCCCGCGCCGCCCGCGCTCAGGACCAACCCGGGCCAGCGCAGCTACGTTGACCTGCCGACATTCGTCACCGCCACCATCCCGCGCGGCGACCCGCTCACCGTCACTGCATCGGTCCCTGGGGAGAGCGAGACGGTGGTCGCGACGCCCCTGACGCGCGGAGCGCTGGTTCTCAACGCGAATGGCTTCGGGGCGGTGACCCCGCCGTGCGGTGCGTCCGGGTCGACCTACAGCGCGCCGCGGATTGCGTCGACCGGGCCGGGCGGCGCGATCGACTGCGGTGTCACGTATTACTCGCCCT
>Ga0137377_10000446_pt1 | contig 24727 bp, 28 predicted proteins | sample SagtaG_22_FD_104815 | JGI IMG/M metagenome (GOLD analysis project Ga0137377, IMG submission 104815) | Vadose zone soil microbial communities from Sagehorn Ranch, Mendocino, California, USA - Sage2_L_40_16 metaG | ecosystem: Environmental > Terrestrial > Soil > Vadose zone | place: USA... | reverse complement strand
CCCTTCGGGGTGACCAGGTAGCGCAGGCGCTTGCGCGCGGCGGGCTTCTTGGGGAACTCGACGATCTTGATGTAGCCCTTGTGCGCCAGCCGCTTGAGGTAGAGGTTGGTCAGCCCCAGCGCGACGCCGAGACGCTTGGACAGCGCTCGCTGCGTCAGGGGCGCTCCCTCCCCGATGGCGGTCAGAATCTCCAGATCTCTCGCGCGGTTGGGCTTCATCGGATGGCGTTCAATGATTGAACAACTGGCGGCCGAACGTCAAGCGATAGTTCATGGCACGAAATCGGGTTCGTCGGGGCCCGGGCCGGGGGGCCGGCTAGCGGGAGGCGGTGATCTTGCCGCCCGAGCGGCGGCCGACGACGACGCGATCGGGGTGAGCGGTGTCGGGGCCGTCGGCAGCCGGCACCGGCCACGGGCGCGGCTCTGGCCGCGCGAAGCCGTTCGTCGCCTGGGGCGCCTGCACGCTGGTCCGCTCCCGACGCCAGTCCCTGGCCACGAGCCGCGCGATGTAGAAGACCTGCCCGACCATGCGGCGGATGTGGTCGCGGCCTCGGAAGTCCGGACGGCGGAAGATCGTCGACAGCAGCCTCGGCAGCGAGGCGGCGAAGAAGAACGACTCCCACGCGAACCAGTCGACCCGCGGGGGATTCTTCACGAGGCCGTCGACGAACCGCCTTGGCAGGAAGTTCAGCCAGCCGAAGAGGAAGTTGTACCCGAGCCACTTCTTGAACTCGGGCGCGTTGCCGCCGAAGAGGTACGAGGCCTCGTTGCGGCCCTCCTCGATGTCCTCCAGGTCCTCGGCTTTGAGAATTCCCTTCTCCATCGCGAGGTCGATGATCGGCAGCTTCGGGTAGTACTTCAGCCAGAAGACCGAGACGATGTCCGGGCGGTACTCGTTGTAGAACTCGAGCGCCAGCCGCTGGTCGGTGTCCGTCTCACCCGGGATGCCGAGCATGTGATCCACCTGGTAGTGGACCTTGTACTTGTTCATGAAGGTGAACGCGTTGTGGAGCTGCTGGCGCGACTCCGGCCGATCGATGCTCTTCTTGGACTCTTCGTTGACGGTCTGGACGCCGACCTGGACGTTCACCAGGCCTGCTTCCTTCAGGCACCGGACCGTCTCTTCCTTGTTGAGCACGACCGCCTCGGTGATCAGCGCGAAGGGGACGTCGACCTCCCGCTTGTAGCGCTGGGCGAACTCCTCGACCCATTTCTTGCTGCTGGCGAAGACGTCGTCCATGAAGAGGAAGTGGCGCGGGCCGTAGGTCTTCTTCGCCCACGTCAGCTCCTCGATGACGTTGTCGACCGAGCGCTGCCGCAGCCACTTGCCCTGCGACCGGTAGATCGGGAGCATGACGGCGTTGTAGCAGTAGGTGCACTGGTAGGGGCAGCCGCGGCTCGTCGTGGCCGTGTACGTGCGCGCCAGCCCCGGCAGGCGCTGGTAGAAGAGGTCCTTCGCCGGGAACGGCAGGTTGTCGAGGTCCTGGATCGCCTCGCCCTTGCCGTTCTGATGGATCTCGCCGTCGCGGCGATACCAGATGCCGGCGATCTTGAGGTCGGCGCCCGCCTTCCAGTCGTCGAGCTGCTCCAGCACCTGCGCGAGGGCGCGCTCGCCCTCGCCGAGCGCCAGCAGATCAACTGCCGGATTGAGCGCGACCCGCTCCGGCACGCTGGTCACGTGCACGCCGCCGAAGACCGTCACCGCGCCCGTCGCCGCCTTCAGGGTCAGCGCGGTCTCGGAGCACCAGCGATAGTCGTCGGTCACCGTCGAGAAGCACAGGAGGTCGGGTCGGAAGTCGACGATCTCCCGGAGGAGCTGTCGGTTCACCCGGGACTGCAGACGACCCGTCATCGGGCTGTCCTTGTCCTTCTGCTTCACGTAGGTGTCCGACCACGGATCGGGATAGAGGACGAGCTGGACCTGGTGGCCCAGCGAGCGAACGTACGAGGCCAGGTAACCCACTCCCAGGCCCTCGTAGTTGCGGTAGATGAAGGTGACGCGCTTCGGGGACGGCATGTTGCGCTCGGCAAAACGATACCGCGCGCGCTAAATCGCAGTCAAGAATATGTTTTTCGCGTCGTGCGGCGCCGAGTTACGAGGCGGAGCGCTGCCGGGCGCAGAGCAGGTCGACGTAGAGCCGGCCGGCGAGATGCCGTTCCGGCCGGCGCGCGTCGAAGGCTTCGAGGCCGCCGTCCTCGTGCAGCACGTGGATGACGAAGCCCCGGACGCGGAAGAACTCGATGACCGGCTCCGGCCTGAAGCCCATCTGCTCCATCGCCCACGGGGAGTACTCGACGGCGACTGCCAGCCGCGAGCTGGCCGCCACGAGGGCGGCCATGCCCTCGCACACCGGGGGCTCGTAGCCCTCGACGTCGATCTTCAGGAAGCTCACCGCGCTCGCGATCCCGCGCTGGCGCACGAACCCGTCGAGGCTCAGCAGCGGCACCGTGTCGCTCGGCGCCACGCCGCGGCCGGCGCGGAACGCGTCGGTGGTGATCCGGTGCCCCGCGTGGTGGCGAACGTCGCGCCAGAGGCCGACCGTGCCCTCGGACGCGCCCACCGCCGCGTGGACGGCCTCGACGCGGTCGGCGAGCCCGCGCCGTCGCATGGTGCGCACGAGGCGCTCGAAGTTCTGCCGCTCGGGCTCGAAGGCGAAGACCTTGAAGCCGGGCGCGAGCGCGCGCGCGAAGACGCTGGCCGTGTAGCCGATGTTGGCGCCCACATCCAGGACGTGGCCGCCGCGGAAGAGGTCGGGCTGCCGGCGCGTGAGCGCGGCGAACGGGTCGCCCAGCCGCTTGTAGGCGAAGTACGTGCGGACGAACAGGTCGCCGAGCACGGCATTGTCGAAGACGCCAAGCCGGTTGGCGAGGCCGTAGGCGGAGTGCAAGCCCTCGACGACGCGCCCGCGGAGGCTCACGAGCGCCTGCTCAGCTCGAAGAACGGCTCCAGCCGATCGCCGAAGAGGTAGAGCGGCGCCTTGCTCTCCTCCCAGTAGGTGAAGAGCGGCCGCATCGCATAGGTCTTCCGTAGCTCGTCGAGGCAGGTTTCGAACTCGCGCGCGCTCAGCGGCGTTCCGCCGCGCACGGGCGACTGGTTGATCGCGATGAGCGAGTACGGCGCCGGCACGAAGTTGTAGACGAACACCCGGCGCCCGAGCGCGAGCTGGCGCTCGATCTCCACGCGGATCGCCGCGAAGGCCTCGGGCGCAGGCTTCTTGACGAAGACGTTCTTGACGCTGACGTGATGAGCCCCGCCCCCCTGGTAGAGGCGCGCGAAGATCGTATCGATGCCCGACTCGGACGAGACGAAGAGGTCCTCGGCGCGGAAGTCGGCGGCTCGACGGGCCTCGAGCTCGGCTTTCATTTCCGTATAGCGGAGCCGCGGCAGGATGTCACCCCAGAGATTGACGACGAATACGACGGCGACCAGAACGCCGATCAGCCCCACCTGGAGCGTGCGATGTTTGTCGTCGTCCGACTTTTGCGCACCGATCGCACTGAGCACCAGCAACACGATAAGCGGCGGCAGGGTTACGACATAGTATTTGGTGACTGTTGGCCAGAGCCACGCGTGGAAGATGAGCGAGTAGCTCAGCAGCCACAGCGCGCAGCCGCCTGCCACAACGACCAACCGCGTCTCGACGAGCCGCCGGCGCCGGGAAAGCCCGGCAGCGAGGATCGCCATGATCCCGTAGGCAGCAGTGGTCAGCGCGACGAGGCCAATGACCTTAGGACGGGAGAGCAACGCACGATCCCGTATCGCGTCTACGATGGCCTGCGTTCCAACAACAAACGCCGTGAGCTGACCCTTGATGACACGCGGGACGTCGAACTTCGTCGCGTACTCGAAGCCCTGGAAGTCCAGCGGCTGGCCGATATGCTCGTGAAAGATCCAGAGATACCAATAGACAGCGTCGCGGAAGGTGTGCACGTCAGGAACGAATGCGAGCGCGAAGAGTATCGCGACCATCCACGTTCCGACGGTGCCGATGACCGCATAGAGGATCGCATCCCTACCGGCGGAACGCCAAGGTCGTCCGAAACACAACAGCACAACGGCAGCGAGTCCGAAGAGCGCGTTCTCCTGCCGTAGCAACACGGCGAGCGCGTTGAGCAATCCGACGCCCGCAACGAAGGGCCATCCCCACGCGCCGCGCACCCGCGCGCGGACGATCAGCCAGAAGATCAGGAGAAGGACGACGAGTGAGATCAGCTGTCGGTCGTCATTCGCGAAGTGCCAGTAGGCGAACGACACGGCGAGCAGGATGCCAATAAGGGCCGACAGCAAACGCGAGCCTCCGACGACCCGCGCGATGCCATAGAGCAACGCCGCGCCGGAGCCCGCGGCAAGGGCGTTCACCGTCTGGATGACCTTGAGAGGCGCGATGGAAAGTCCGAAAAGATCCGTGAGCCGCTTCAGCCCAAAGAAGCCGAGCTGCGTCAGCAGTGACGGCGGATTGAAGAGCAGCTCCCGATCGGCACGAACGATGATGTCCAGGAACCAGTAGCCGTCGCCCATAGGAATCGAGGCGTAGGTGGCGACGTAGAGGACGAAGACGCCCGCGACGAGCGCGGCGGCGATCACTCCAGTGGCGTCAGGGGCTTCGAGTTGGGGCCGAAATGCTTGAGGTACTCGTCCTTGTGGAGGAGGAACTGGTGGTCGGCGAGATAGATGGAGTTATTCTCGCGCCCGAACAGCGCCGCGCGCCGCCGGATCATGTCGATGTCCTGCTCGTCCTTCTCGATCTTGAGCCGCGTGATGGCCTTCTGGATCCATCCCCGGACCGGCCAGAGCCAGAACGGCAGGTCGAGCTCGATCTCCAGCATGCTCCACGTCGAGTTCCGCTCGGGGATCTCGGTGTACACGAGCCGCGTCGTCGTCTTCATGACATGGTGGATGCTCGGCAGCCACCGGGGAAACGGCTCGATGTCGTAGTTCAGGAACTCGCCGGGCGGGACGTACTCGGTCATGCAGGTCTGCCCGATGCGCAGCCCGAGGAGCGCCCACGACTCCCGAATGAAGATCTTGCGGGTGGCCGGCTCGTAGGAGAGGACCTCGTAGGTGTCCGAGTATTTCTTGTGGAGGAAGACGTAGTGCTCGGCGTCCAGATAGACGGCGACGGCGATGGCCACCGGGCAGTCGATCTCGTACTCCACCGTGAAGCGGTGCTTCACGCGCCGCCCCGCTTGCGATGCACGTAGGCGCGGTCGCCGACCAGGCTGTACGCCAGCGGCGTCAGCGCGTACTTCGGCGCGTTCTCCGGCTTGAAGCAGGCCGGCGCGCGCCGGCGCAGGTCGGCCATGATCCGCTCGTTCGGGTTGTCGACGAGCCGGCCGCTCTCGAGGCTGAAGCGATAGCCGTGCCAGGGGCACGCGAGGGTGGCGTCCTCGCACACCGTCGCCTGGGTCAGCGGACCGCCCATGTGCGGGCAGATCTCGCGGAACACGTGCAGCCGCTCGCGTCCCGGCACGACCACGACCTCCACGCCCTCGCCGAGATCGCGCACGTTGACCGCGTCGCGACGCAGGCCGCTCAGCTCGATCGGCCGCGGATAGAACGCCTCGGCGGGCCCCGGCGGCCGATCCATCGTCTCCTGGCTCATGATGACGCCGTCGAGTCTAGCAAACCGGGCTCAGCGCTCGGCGTGGATGAGCATCGAGCCGGAGAGCGCTCGCACGAAGGGCACGCGCTCCAGCCACTCGAGCAGGGGCTCGACCACCGGCAGCAGCGCGCCCGGGATGGCCGGATGCACGAAATCGAAGTGCGTCACCGAGAAGCGGCTGAAGCCGATGACGCCGAGCACCCGGCGGATTGCCCGCCGCGTGAACGCCATCTCGTCGGGCGAGCCGCCGTAGTGAAGCTTCAGCGCCGCGATCTTGAACATCAGCAGCACCTGCGGGTTGACGAGGTTGGGCTCCGAGAACACCAGCCGCCCGCCGGGCCGCAGGACGCGCCGCACCTCGCGCAGGGCCACGCCGACGTCGAGGTGATGGAGGATCGAGCAGCCGTAGACCACGTCGAACGAGGCGTCGGCGAACGGCAGAACGTGGGCGTTGCCGCGCACGAAGCGCGCGGCGCCGTCGAGCTTGGCGCGCGCCTTGACGAGCAGATCGCCCGAGAGGTCCAGGGCCACCACGCGCGCCCCCGACGGCGCCACGCGACGGGTGAACTCGCCGGTGCCGCACCCGAGCTCGAGCACGCGGGCCCCCGACGCGATGCGGCCGCGGCCCACGAAGAGCCGGCCGCGCCGGTCGGCGCGCGCGCGGCCCGCCGGCGACTGCCACCCGAGGATGGCCTCGGTGTCCTGCGCGGCGACGCTGCGGTAGTGCGCGATCTCGCGACCCTGACGCTCCTCGACCGACGGGACCGGAGTCATCCCTCAGAAGTTCCCGCCCCGGAGTCTCGCCAGCGTCATGATCCACAGCATGCGCAGCCCGTCCACCAGCGCGTTGACCTTCGACTTGCCCGCTGTGCGCGCCTTCTCCGCCGACGGAATCTCGGCGAACTTGAAGCCGCCCCGCTGGGCCTTGATGAGGAACTCGACGATGTACTCGAAGCCGGGCGAGGTGGCCGTGATCGACTCGATGACCTCGCGGCGCATCGCCGCGTAGAAGAACAGCACGTCGGTGAGCTCGACGCCGTACAGCTTGCGGACCGTCCAGGTGAACACCTTGTTGCCGACGTAGCGGACGAGCGTGTCGTCCTCGCTGCCCGACTCCGGCAGATAGCGCGACCCCAGCGCGAGGTCCGCGCCGTCCTGCACCCGATGGACGAGCCGCCGGATGTCGTCGAGGTTGTAGGAGCCGTCGGCGTCGGCGAGCACGATGATGTCGCCCCGCACGTGCCGGAACCCGGTGGCGATAGCGGCGCCGTAACCACGCCCCTCCTGCTGGATGACGCGGTCGCCCAGCCGGCGGACGAGCTCCGGCGTGCCGTCGGTGGAGGCGCCGTCGACGATGAGGACCTCGTCGACCACGTCCCGCGGGATCTCCTTCAGCACCGCCTCGATCGAGCCGGCTTCGTTGAGGGTGGGGATGATCAGCGACACCGTCATTTGTCCGCCTCCACGTTCAGGCTGATCAAGAGTCCGTGCTCCTTGTCCATGTGCGGGACATAGGCCTGGGAGAAATCATCGTAGTCGCAGTGCTCGGTCCGCCGCCAGTCCCACCGCCGGACGTTGCGGAAGCCGACCCCTTCGAGCATCGCGCGGAGGCTCTCGAAGTCGTACACGGTGCGGTGGTAGAGCACCCGCAGGCCCCCGTCGGCGGGCACCTCGATGCGACCGTAGAGCGGCCCGACGATGCGCGAGAGGTCGCCGTACCGCCGATAGACTTCGGCGAGCGCGGCGAAGTCCGGGACGGCCAGCCGCACGACCCCGCCGTGCGCGAGGACGCGGTGCCATTCGCGCAGGACGTCCACCACCTCCACGCGGTCGAAGTACTCGAGGACGTGGCAGGCGTACACCAGCTCCGCGCTCTCGTCCTTGAACATGGGCAGGCTGCGGACGTCGCCGCGGTGATCGATGTGCGGCAGGTCGGCGACGTCCACGTGGACGAAGCCGGGGATGTACCGCTTGCCGCAGCCGAGGTGCAGCTTCACGCGCGCGTCCGATAGAAGGCGCGGATCTCGGCGCAGATCCGCTTGATGGTGCCGTCCTCGAGGAACGAGGACGACGGCAGCCACAGGCCGTGCCGCGACGCGTGTTCGGTCTCGGGAAAGTCGCCGGCCCGGTGGTACGGGGCCTGGGTGTGGACCGGCGGATAGAACGGGCGGGAGCCGATCCCGCGCTCGTGCAGATGCTGCCGGAGGGCGCGCGCATCCGGCACCAGCACGTCGATGAACCACGGCGAGGTCGCCTCGAGGTCCGTCTCGACGAATGCCACGCCGCGGACGTCGGCGAGCTCGGCCTGGTACAGCGCGAACATGTCCCTCTTGCGCTGCACGCGCCAGTCGAGCTTCGTCATCTGGGCCAGCCCGATGACCGCCTGCAGATCCGTGAACTTGAAGTTGTAGCCGAGGGCGTCATGCTCGTCGACGCCGGCCTGCACCCGGCCGAAGTCCTTCACCTTCAGCACGCGCGCCATGAGGGCCGCGTCGTCGGTGACGAGGGCGCCGCCCTGCCCGGTGGTGATCACCTTGGGGCTGCTGAACGAGAAGCTGCCGATGTCGCCGAAGGTGCCGAGGTGCCGGCCGCGCCAGCGCGAGCCCAGCGCCTGCGCCGCGTCCTCGACGAGGAACAGCCCGTGCCGCCGCGCGAGCGCCACCGCCCGCGCCATGTCGGGCGCGCGCCCGTTGAAGCTCACGAGCATGATGGCCTTCGTGCGCTCCGTGACGTGGCGCTCGGCCTGCTCGAGGTCGAGACAGAGGCTGGACGGCTCCACGTCCACGAACACGGGTGTGGCGCCGGCGAGGACCACCGTGTTGGCCGAGGCGATCATGGTGAGGTCGGGGACGAGCACCTCGTGGCCGGCGCCGACGCCGAGCGCGGCCAGCGCCGCGAAGAGGCTCACGGTGCCGTTGGAGACCATGGCCACGTGGCGCGCGCCGACGTAGGCGCCGATGGCCTGCTCGAGCTCGCGTGTGCGGGCGAACTCCGTGAGCCAGCCGCCGGAGTCGAGATAGTCGACGACGGCCTTCTTCTCCTCCTCGCCGATCCACGGCTGCATCTGGGCGATGTACTCCGCCGCGCTCATGGCGCGCCCACTTGCCGGTACCAGTCGATCGTCCGCCTCAGCCCTTCCTCCAGCGTGTAGCGCGGCTTCAGCCCGACGAGGCGATCGGCGCGCTCGGTGCTCGCCGCCCGCCGCGGGTCCCCGCCGCTCTTGCTCGCGTCGAACGAGACCCGGCCCGTGTAGCCGGTGAGCCGGGCGATGAGGTGCACTAGGTCGCGGATGCTGATCTCCTGGCCGGAGGCGAGGTTCACGCACTGCGAGCCCTCGAGCCGCTCGGCGGCGAGCACGAGGCCGGCCGCGAGATCCTCGACGTAGAGGAAGTCGCGCGTGGGCGAGCCGTCGCCCCAGACGACGAGCTCGGGCTCGTGGAAGCACTTGCGGATGGTGGCCGGGATGACGTGCGAGATCGCCGGATCGAAGCGGTCGCGCGGGCCGTAGGCGTTGGCGGGCAGCATCACCGTCACGTTCATGCCGAACTCGCGGTGGTACATCTCGCCCATGTCGACGAGGTCGCGCTTGGAGAGGCCGATGCCCAGGTGCGTCGGCGCGATGGCGCCGTCGTGCACGTGCTCCTCGCGCAGCGGCGACGGCGCGGCCGCCGGATAGGCGAGCAGGTTGGCGACGCCGACGAACCGCTCGACCCCCTCCTGACGCGCGGCCTCCAGCGTCATCAAATTCATCAGCGCGCAGTTGTAGTACTGGCTCGCGGGATGGCTGCGGCTGAAGGCGATGCCGCCCGTCTGGGCCGCCAGGTGGAACACGATCTGGCAGCCCTTCACGGCGCGGCGGGCGTGCTCGAACTCGCGCAGATCGCAGTCGCGGCTGCGCGGCACCACGATGTCGGCGGGATCGACGCCCCGGGCAGTGACGAGATGCTCGACGACGAAGGAGCCGATGAAGCCGGCCCCGCCCGTGATCAGGATCTTCTTCCCCGCGAAGAACTCCGTCACGCGCGGTGGTCTACCAGTCGATCCGGGTGGCCCAGCGCTCGCGATGCTCGGCGTACCACTTGATGCTCTCGCGCACGCCCTCCTCCCACGAGTACTCGGGCGTCCACCCGGTGAGCTTGTTGAACTTGCTGTAATCGACGCGCAGCTCCTCGACCTCGCTCTTGCCCAGGCGGGCCCGCCCTTCCGTGTCGGCCTGGAGCTCCTTCGTACCCCAGTAGCCGAGCTCCTGGCCGGTCCGGATGATGAGCTGGTACCAGTCGAGGATCGAGATGGTGGTGCCGTAGCCGTACACGTAGACGTCGCCGGGCGTGCCGAAGAGGGCGGCGTAGATGTGGCCGCGCACGCCGTCCTTCACGAAGCAGAAGTCGCGCTTCGACCGCACGTAGCCCAGCGTGATCTCGTCGCGCGTCAGCGCCTGCGTGATGATGGTCGGCGTGATGAAGCGCGGGCTCTGGCGCGGCCCGTAGTTGTTGAACATCCGCGTCACGACGGTGGGGACGCCGTAGGCCGCCTGGTAGTTGCGCGTGAGGAAGTCGGCGGCGAGCTTGGCGGTGGCGTAGACGCTCTGGGGATTCACCGGCGACCGCTCGTCGAGGATCAGCCCGCCGTTGTCGTCGAAGCGGTACTGGTCGCGCACCTCCTCGCGGATGTTGCCGTACTCCTCCGAGGAGCCCGCGGTGTCGACCTTATAGACGTCCATGTCGAGGTCGACGATGGACTGCAGCAGGTTCATCACACCCAGCACGTTCGCGCTGAGCGTCTCGTACGGGCGGTTCCAGCACTCGCCGACGTGCGCCTGGGCGCCGAGGTGGAAGATCACCGCCTGGTCGCCGAAGGACTTGAGGATCTTGAGCGTCTGGAGGATCGCCTGCTTGTCCGTGAGGTCGGCGCGGTGGATCGTCGCCTTCTTCTGGACGTGACCGGTGTTGTGGAGCATGCCGGACGACGTCGGGCGCACGAGCACGTGGACGTTGGCGTCGTGGGCAACCAGCGTCTCGACCAGGTGCGACCCCACGAAGCCGTCGCCGCCCGTCACGAGGACGGTGCGTCCCTTCAGCAGCGCGGCGACGCTGTCCTTGTCGACCCGGGTCACGACGCGTTGCCGAGGGTCTTCATCTGTTCATCACGTGCTGCGACGGCGGGCGGCGCCGATGGAACCGACTATGCCCCGATGACCTGGACGGTGATCTCGCGCTTCCGCGGCCCGTCGAACTCCGCGAAGATGATCGACTGGAACCGTCCGAGCGTCAGCTCGCCGTTGTTGAGGCCGACGGCGATCGAGCGCCCGAGCAGCGCGGAGCGCAGGTGCGAGTGGGCGTTGCCGCGCTCGCAGTCCGAGAAGCGCGGGTCGTCGTGGCGATAGCCTCCCCGCTCCGGTACCAGGCTTTCCATGAGGCCCTTGAGATCGTCGATCAGCGCGCTCTGGAACTCGTTGATGAAGAGCGCGCAGGTCGTGTGGAGCGTGTTGATCAGGGCGATCCCCGCCGAGACGGGGAACTGCTGGATGGCCTCCCTCACGAGCTTGGTGATGTCCGTGACCTCGGTCCCTTCCTCACTGCTCAGCGTGAACGAGGTGTTGAAAACCTTCATCCGCTCTCTCCCCGGGCATCACCTTGTTTTCGCTAGCGGAAGCGCTAGCGGGGCCGCGCCAAGACCACCCGCTACGATAAGGGTACCGTCACGGGAATGTCAACCTACGCCGCTTTTGGATCCAGGAGGTCCCGGAGGCCGTCGCCTAACAAGTTGAGACCGAGGACAGCCACCGCGATGGCACCCCCCGGAAACAGCGCGAACCATGGGTTCATCCCGAGGAAGTTCTGCGCCTCCTTGAGCATGAGGCCCCACGACGGATGCGGCGGCTGGGTGCCGAGGCCCAGGTAGGCCAGGGCGGCCTCGGCCAGGATCGCGACGGGAAAGCTCGTCGTCGCCTGCACGATCAGGGGCGCCATCGTGTTGGGCAGGATGTGGCGCAGGACGAGGCGCCGGTCGCCCGCGCCCAGCGCGCGGGCGGCCACGACGAACTCGCGGTCGCGCAGCTCGAGCACGGCGCCGCGCGTGAGCCGCGCGAAGGCCGGCACGAAGGCGACGCCGATGGCGACCATGCTGATGCCGATGCCCGGCGCGAACACCGCGGAGAAGAGCAGCGCGGAAAGAATCGCCGGGAAGCCCTGCACCGCGTCGACCAGCCGCATGGCGCTCTCGTCGAGCCAGCCGCCGATCCAGCCGCTGGCGAGGCCGAGCACGATCCCCGCGAGCGCGCCGATGCCGACGGCGATGACGCCGACGGCGATGGACGTCGGCGCGCCCGCCATCACGCGCGACAGCACGTCGCGCCCGTACTGGTCGGTGCCGAACGGGTGCGTGCGCGACGGCCCCTCGAGCCGCGCGGCGCCCGCCATGGCCAGCGGATCGCGCGGCGTGTAGACGAGGCTCAGGGCGGCGGTCGCGGCCAGGGCGAGGCTGATGGCGACGCCGAGCGCGAAGGTCAGGTGGCGGCGACTACTCATAGCGGATGCGCGGGTCGAGCGCGGCATAGGCGAGGTCGACCGCGAAGTTGATGAAGACGATCGATGCCGCCACGAAGAGCGTCACGCCCTGCACGACGGGCAGGTCGCGCGCGCTGATGGCGCCGAGCGCGAGCCGCCCGAGCCCGGGCAGCGCGAAGACGGATTCCAGCACGATCGCGCCCGCGACGAGCTGACCGAGCTGGATGCCCATGACGGTGACGATGGGGATCATCGCGTTGCGCAGCGCGTGCCGGCGGATGACGCGGATCTCCGCCAGTCCCTTGGCCCGCGCGGTGCGCACGTAGTCCTCGCGCAAGATCTCCAGCACGGCGGACCGCGTGGCGCGCACGAGCACGGCCGCCTGAAAGGCGCCGAGCGCGATCGCGGGCAACAGCAGCGCCTTGAGGCCCGTCCACGGCCCCGCGCTCCAGCCGTCGAAGCCGCCCGAGCGCAGCCAGCCGAGCCGGACCGAGAACAATAAAATCAGCAGCAGCCCCGACCAGAACGCGGGCACCGCGATGCCGAGCTGTGAGACGAGCATCGCGAGGTAATCGCCCGCGCGCCGGTGATGCGTGGCCGCGTAGACGCCGAGCGGGAGCGCGATGGTGACCATCAGGGCCGCCGCCATCAGCGCCAGCGGCAGCGTCACCGGCAGCCGGGAGAGGATCAGGCGCCCGACGGGCAGGTCGTACTGGATCGAGGTGCCGAGGTCGCCGCGCGCCGCGCGCGCGAGCCAGTCGATGTACTGGAGCGCGAGCGGCCGGTCCAGTCCCATCGCGTGGCGCAGCCTCGCGAGCGTCTCGGGGTTCGACTCGACGCCGAGGATCAGCGTGGCGGGATCGCCGGGAAGCACGCGGACGACGACGAAGACGAGCGCGGAAAGAAAAAAGAGGGTCGCGACGAAGGCCGCGACCCTCCTGAGGACGTAGCGCCTCACGCCGGCGCGATCACCGGGCGGGCGACCAGCCCACCTCCGAGAGATCGGCCGACGGGATCGGCAGGTCCTTCCAGAGGCCGGTCACGCCCTTCCTGGCCGCCACCAGCCGCGGGTGGATGAAGAGGAAGACGACGGGCGCGTCGTCCGCGAGCATCCTCTGCATCTGCACGTAGAGGTCGCGGCGGGCGTTGTCGTCGATCGTCGTCTCCGACCTCGCGTAGATCTCCTGGAACTTCGGGCTGTCGTAGCGGAAATAGTATTTCGGGTTGGCGTAGTTGCCGATGTCCCACGCCTCGGCGTGACCGATGATCGTGAGGTCGTAGTCGGGCTCCTTGCAGCCCGAGGCGGGACGGCAGAAGACACGATCGAGCCACTGGCCCCACTCGATCTGCTCGATCTTCACGTTCACGCCGACCTTCTTCAGCTGGTCGGTGATCACCTCGCCCGCGCGCACCGTGTAGTAGTACTGCGGCGCCACCTTCAGCACGGCGCTGAAGCCGTCGGGGTAGCCGGCCTCGGCCAGCAGCTTCTTCGCCCTGGCGGGGTCGTACGGCACCGCGTTGGCGAGGTCGACGAAGTACGGGTTGAGCGGATCCACGTTGGAGCCGATGACGCGGCCCATCCCGAACATCGCCAGCTTCACGACGTCCGCCTTGTTGATGGCGTGGGTGATGGCACGGCGCACGCGGACATCGGAGAACGGCTTGCGCGAGTTGTTCATGGACATGACGACGTCGTTGGTCGTCTCGCCCACGATCACCTCGTAGCGCCCGTCCTTCTTGAGGTCGGCCACGTGCTCGGGGCCGAGGCCGAAGAGCGAGACGTCGATGTCGCCCGCCTTGAGCGCGGCCAGCGCGGCGTTGGGATCGGGGATGAAACGGAACGTCACCTGGTCCAGCTTCGGCAGGCCCTTCACGTGATACTCGGGGTTGCGCTTGAGCACGATCTTGTCGCCGCGCACCCAGTCGGCCACCGTGAACGGCCCGGTGCCGATCGGCGCCGACTTGAGCGTGTCCACCGCCTCGCGTGGATAGATGACCGAGCCCTGGCGCGCCAGGTTCAGCAGGAAGTTCGCGGCAGGCGCCTTGAGCGAGAACGTGATCGTGTAGTCGTCCTTGACGATGATGTCGCCGATGTTCGCGTAGTACTGCGGGTAGGGGTGCTTCGTCTCCGGGTTCATCGCGCGCTCGATCACGAACTTCACGTCGGCGGCTCGGAGCTCGCGGCCGTTGTGGAAGCGCACGCCCTTCTTCAGAAAGAAGGTGTAATGGCGGTTATCGGCGGTGTGCCAGCGCTCCGCCAGCCACGGCACGAGCTTGCCGTGCGCGTCCACCTTCACCAGGCACTCCTGGACGTTGTAGAGGACGACGCCGGCCGTCGCGGAGGCGGGGGTCGCGGTGAGGTCGAGGCCCGGCGGCTCGGTGGCGGCCTGCACGACGAGCGCGCGCGGCGCCTGCGCCTGCACGGACACGGCCGACGCGAGCCACGCGGCGAGGACGACGAGCAGGGCGGGTCGGCGCATGCGGCGGGTCCTCCCGACTAGTGCTTGAAGAAGTCGACGGTGCGGCGCAGCCCCTCGTCGAAGTCGACGAGCGGCGTGTAGTCCATGAGGCGGCGGGCCTTGCCGATGTCGGCCAGCGTGTGCGGCACGTCGCCGGCGCGGCTGGGCGTGTGGCGGCGCGTCAGCGGCTTGCCGAGCAGTTTCTCGAGCCGATCGATGATCTCGAGCAGGCTCACCCGCTCGCCGCAGCCCACGTTGAAGGCCTCGCCCGAGGCCGCCGGCGCCCGCGCGGCGAGGACGTTGGCCGCCACCACGTTGTCGATGTAGGTGAAGTCACGCGACTGCCGTCCGTCGCCGTGCACCTCCAGCGGCTCGCCGCGAAGGCCCCAGAGGATGAAGCGCGGGATCACCGCCGCGTACTCGGAGGCCGGGTCCTGCCGCGGCCCGAACACGTTGAAGTAGCGCAGCCCGACCGTCTCGACGCCGTAGAGCCGCGTCCACACCGTCGCGTACATCTCGTTGGCCGCCTTCGACACCGCGTACGGGGAGATCGGCGTCAGCGTCTGCTCTTCGCGCTTGGGCAGCGCGGGGTTGTCGCCGTAGACCGACGACGACGAGGCGTACACCACGCGCCTCACGCCGGCGCGCCGGGCCGCCTCGAGCACGTGCAGCGTCCCGTTCACGTTGTGGTCGTTGGCGCCGAGCGGGTCGTTGACCGAGCGCGGCACGGAGCGCATGGCGGCCTGGTGGAAGATCACCGACGCGCCCCGCGCCACCCGCTCCACGGCGGCCAGGTCGCGCACGTCACCGCGCACGACCTCGAGCCGCTCGCCCGCGGCGGCCGCGAACGGCAGGTTGGCCATCGAGCCCGAGGAAAAATCGTCGAGGACGCGCACGCGCGCGGCGGGATGGTCGGCGAGCAGGCGCTCCGCGACGTGGCTGCCGATGAAGCCCGCGCCGCCGGTCACCACGTAGACGTCCGTCACGCGCGGATTGTATCACCCGCCAAGAAAGGGACACGCGGCGCCGACCGCGGGCCGGACGTGTCGGGCCCGCGCGTCGATGCGCCGCCGTGCGCGCCGCGAGCCCCCGCCGAGCACACGGCGTGCGTCAGCGCGCGAGCGTCGCCGCGCCCAGCCCCGCGCCCGGCCGGCGGTATTCCTCGCGCGGCGGCGCGAAGATGTCGAGCACGACGCAGCGCGCGCCCAGCGCGCGCCCGCCGTGCGGCACGTTCGGGGGCGTCTGCCAGAAGTCGCCGGCCTTGACGTGGTGCTCGACGCCGTCCTGGACGCGGACCCACTCGCCCTCGAGGCAGACGCCCCACTGCTCGTTGGGGTGCGCGTGCACCGGCGACACCGCGCCGGGCTCGAGCGTGACCACGGAGAGCATCGCGTGCACGCCGGGGAACACGCGCGCGCTCACGCCGGGCGCGAGCTGCCGCTCGATGCCGCCCGTCTTCAGATTGTGGAAGCACGAAACGTCGCTCATTCTTCGCTCCTCTCCCTCGGTCGCGATTCACATTGCCTCGCGCGATGCGACCCATTACACTATGCCCCGCTGTTCCGTCGGGCCGTCGCCGATTTCGAGGAGAGCCGCCATGCCGTCTCCGGCCTTCTACGCCACCGACTTCAAGGTCTTCGACGAGCCCGGCTTCCGTGCGCGCATGGGGGCCATCCGCGAGCGAATTCGTCCCAAGCTCGAGGCGGTGGGCCACAGCCTGGCGCCGGCCGTGCGCCGCGCCACCGGCGGCGACGCGTTCGCGCACGTCGCCAAGCACGCGCGCCGCACCGTCAACCCGCCCGACGACACCTGGGTGGCCTTCGGCCCCGACGCGCGCGGCTACAAGAAGCACTGCCATTTCAAGGTCGCCGTCTCGCGCCGCGCCGTGCGCTTCCTCTTCGAGGTCGGTCCCGAGCACGCCGACAAGAAGCGGTGGGCGGCCGCCTGGAAGCGTAACGCGCCGAGGCTCGGTCCCGTGCTTCGCCGCGTGAAGGGTCTGGCCTGGTTCAAGAACGAGCACGACGAGGAGGCCGCCTCGCCGCTCGCCGACCTCAGCCCCGAGCAGCTCGCCGAGCTGGCCGACGAGCTGACACGCACCCGCGACGGCCAGCTCGTGCTCGGCCGCGTGGTGCCGGCCGAGCAGGCGTCGCGCTGGACGGAGGCGCAGTACCGGGACGCCGCCCTCGAGACCTTTCGCGCGCTCGCTCCCCTCTACCGCTTGAGGTGAGCGGCGGAGCACCGCGGGCCGTCGTGTTCGACATGGACGGCGTGCTCGTCGACTCCGGCGCGCACCATCGCGAGGCGTGGGTCGCCATGTGCCGGGACTGCGGCCTGACCCCGCCGCCGGAGTTCTGGCGCCTCACCATCGGCCGCCCCGCCGAGGAGGCGGTGGCGCTGCTCGTGAACGGCATCGACCGTGCCGAAGCGCGGCGGCTCGCCGACCTCAAGCGCGAGCACTACACGCGCCTCGCGCGCCGGGGCACCATGGCCGTGCCCGGCGCCGGCGCGTTCGTGGCGGCGCTGGCGCGCGAGGGCGTGCCGCGAGCCGTGGCCACCTCCGCGTCGCGCCGCGACCTCGAGCGCATCCTGGACGCGCTCGGCCTGCGCCGTCACTTCGACGTCGCCGTCACCGCCGACGACGTGCGCCGGGGCAAGCCGCATCCCGAGGTCTATCTGAAGGCGGCCGAGGGCCTCGGCGTCGAGCCGCACGCGTGTGTCGTCTTCGAGGACGCGGTCGTCGGCGTTCACGCCGCGCGCGCGGCCGGCATGCGCGTCATCGGCGTCACGACCGCGCACACCGCCGACGAGCTGGTGGGCGCGGGCGCCGAGCGCACGGTGCCGCACTTCGAGACGGTGCGATGGCCCGTGTGAGCCCTACCTTCGTGAGGACAAGCGCGCCGGAGTTCTGGGAGGACGTGTACGCGCGCGGTGGCGATGGCTGGGAGCTCGGCGCGCCGGCGCCGTCGCTGGTGGAGTTCGTGGAATCCACGCCGCCGCCCCGCGGACGCGTCGCCGTTCCGGGCTGCGGCCGCGGCCACGACGCGCGCTACCTGGCGACGCGCGGCTACGCGGTCACCGGCTTCGACTGGGCGCCGGCGGCGCTCAGCGCGGCGCGTCGGCTCGCGCGGGGTGAGGGCGTGGACGTCGCCTTCGAGTCGCGCGACATGTTCACGCTGGGTCGCGACTTGCCCAACGCGTTCGACGGCGTGTGGGACTACACGTGCTTCTGCGCGATCGACCCCGCGCGGCGTGCGGAATACGTGCGCTCGCTGGTCGGCACGCTGCGGCTCGGCGGCTGGCTGCTCGCGAATTTCTTCCCGCTGCGCGCGCTGACGCAGGGGCCGCCGTTCGTGGTGTCACCGGCCGAGGTGCGCCGGCTGCTCGCGCCGTCGTTCTGGATCGAGCGTGCGGGTCCGCCGCTGCGCTCGCCGCGCGGCCGGCAGAGCCGGGAGTGGATGGTCCTCGCGCGTCGCACCGGCGCGTGATACCCTGCACCCCACTTTTTTCGAGGAGGCGGGACGATGAAGTCAGTACGAATGATCCTGGCCGTCGCGCTGGCGCTCGCGGTCGGCGCGCTCGGCGTGTGGAGTCCCCGCGCGGACGCGCAGGCGCAGACCATCAAGATCGGCCTCCTGTACGACCACAGCGGTCCGTTCTCCGCTGCCGGCTCGCTCAACTGCTGGCGCGGCGCGAAGATGATCATCGACTATGTCAACGAAAAGGGCGGCGTGCTCGGCAAGTACAAGATCGTCCAGGTCGACGGCGACAGCCAGTCGAAGGCCGAGGTCGCGATCAACGAGGCCGAGCGGCTGCTCAACGTCGACAAGGTGGACATCCTCGCCGGCGTGTACTCGAGCGCCCACGCCGTGCCGCTCGCGGAAAAGGTGGACAAGCAGAAGAAGTTCCTCTGGATCACCACGGCCATCGCCGACGCCGTCCTCAAGGATCGCAACCTCCAGTACACGTTCCGGCCCCAGCCCAACGGCGGCCTCTTCGGTGAAAACTCCGTCCAGTACGTGGCGCACTACGCGCAGGAGAAGCTGAAGAAGGCGCCCCGGGACGTGCGCGTCGCCATCATCTACGAGGACGGGCCCTACGGCACCGGCGTGGCCGCCGCCAACGAGGCGGAGGCGAAGAAGCAGGGCATGCAGGTCGTGCTGAAGGAGGGCTTCTCGATCCAGGCGCCCGATCTCAGCTCGCTCGTGACGAAGCTTCGCGCCGCGCGTCCCGACGTCCTCTATCACACCGGCTACGCGCCCGACATCGCGCTGTTCCTGCGCCAGGCCAAGGAGCAGGGCCTCCGCGTGAAGATCTACATCGGGCACGGCGCCGGCCACAGCCAGCTCCCGAAGCTGAAGGAAGCCTTTGGCACCGAGGTGGAGGGATTCCACACGGTCGATCCGCCCGCCGCGCAGCTGATCGATCCGAAGAAGCTGAAGCCGGGTGTGGCGGAGCTCACGCAGGAGATGCTGAAGCGCTACAAGACCTTCGAGCCGTCCATCCCCGCCGGCCAGGTGGCGCCCCACGTCTCGATGGGCTTCAACAACATGTGGATCCTCCTCAACGACGTGCTGCCGCGCGCGATCCAGAAGCACGGCGGCTTCTCGGCCGAGGCGCTCGCCAAGGCCGCGCGGGAGACGGACATCCCCGAGGGCGGCACGATGCAGGGCTACGGCGTGAAGTTCCATCCCCTCGGGCACGCCATGGCCGGCCAGAACATGCGCGCCATCGCCGCCGTCTTCCAGGTCGTCGACGGGGACTTCAAGCACGTGTACCCTCCGGTCGTCGCGAGCATGAGCGCGCCGCCCGTCCTCCTGCCGGCGTCCTCGCCGCTATTCGCGCGCTGAGCGCGGCGCCGCGGACATCGAGGAGCGCCACGGCTCCGCCGGGGCGCTCCGAGCGTGGGGGGGTATGGGGGGCCATCTCGGGGCCCCCCATTTCCAGATGTTGACCGTCACCGGCCTCACGAAGCGCTTCGGCGGCTTCACCGCGCTGAACGCCGTCTCCTTCGAAGTGAAGGAGGGCGAGATCCTCGGCCTCATCGGCCCGAACGGCTCGGGCAAGACCACCCTCTTCAACTGCGTGTCGGGCGCGCTCACGCCGAGCTCCGGCTCGATCCGCTTCGGCGCGCAGGAGCTCGCCGGCCTCACGCCCGACAGGATCTGCCACCTCGGGATCGCGCGCACGTTCCAGATTCCGCGGCCGTTCCGAAAGCTCACCATCCTCGAGAACGTGGCGGTGGCCGCGCACTTCGGGGCGGCGCAGCGTTCGTCGGAGGCCGAGGCGCGCCGGCGCGCCCTCGAGATCCTGGGGCTGGTCGGGCTGGCCACGACCCCCCATGCGCCGACCACGCTGCTCGGCGCGGGCGGCCTCAAGAAGCTCGAGCTGGCGCGCGCGCTGGCCACGGGACCCAAGCTCCTGCTCGCCGACGAGAGCCTCGGCGGGCTCGACTCCTCGGAGATGGCGGGCGCCGCCGACCTGCTGCGTCGCATCCGCGGCGAGCTCCACATCACGATCGTGTGGGTCGAGCACATCATGGCCACGCTCATGCGCGTGGTGGACCGCGTGGTCGTGCTCGACCACGGCGAGAAGATCGCGGAGGGCAAGCCGCGCGAGGTCGCCGAGGACCCCAAGGTCGTCGAGGCGTACCTCGGCGAGAAGGTCGTGCTCGCCTGATGCTCGAGCTGCGCAACGTGACGGCCGGCTACGGCGCGTTCACCGCGCTCTGGGACGTCAGCCTCGACGTCGCCGCCGGCGAAGCCGTCGCCGTCGTCGGTCCCAACGGGGCCGGCAAGACGACGCTCCTGCGCGTGATCTCGGGCATGATCGCGCCGCGCGCCGGCACGCTGACGTTCGAGGGCGCCTCGCTCACCGGCCGCCCCGCGTACGAGGTCGTGGCCCACGGCATCGCCCACGTCCCCGAGGGCCGGCGCATCTTCCCGATGCTGACCGTGGCCGACAACCTCAAGATGGGCGCGTATCTGAAGGTGGCGCGGCGGGCGTACGCGGAGAGCCTCGAGCGCGTGTTCGCGCTCTTCCCCGTGCTCTCCGAGCGGCGCCGGCAGCGCGCGGGCAGCCTGTCGGGCGGTGAGCAGCAGATGCTCGCCGTCGGCCGCGCGCTCATGTCGCGACCCAGGCTGGTGCTGCTCGACGAGCCATCGATGGGGCTGGCGCCCGTGATGGTGCTGCGGCTCTTCGACCTCATCCGCCGCGTGCGCGAGGAGGGTTACACGATCCTCATCGTCGAGCAGAACGTGCGCCAGGTGCTCAAGCTCGTGGACCGCGCGTATCTGCTGGAGGCCGGCCACCTCAAGATGGAGGGCCGCGCGGAGGCGCTGGCCGAGCAGGACTTCGTCCGGAAGGCGTACGTGGGTCTGTGATCGACCCCATCTTCCTGGCCGAGGCCGCGGTGAACGGCCTGCTCCTGGGCGGCGTGCTGGCGCTGCTCGCGCTGGGCCTCAACCTGATCTTCGGCGTCATCGACATCGTCTGGATCGCGTACGTGGACCTCGTGATGATCTGCATGTACGCGGTCTACTTCCTCGTCCAGGTCTATGGCTGGCCCATCTGGATCGGCGGCCTCGTGAGCGTCGGGCTCGGGGCGCTCCTCGGCATCGCGGTGCACGTGCTGATCATCTCGCCGATCCTCGGCAGCGCCCCCGTGAACCAGCTGCTCGCGACGGGCGGGCTGCTGTTCTTCCTCCAGTCGTTCGCCACGTTCCTGTGGACGACCGACCACCGCTCGGTGCGGCTGACGCTGCCGACGCTCGAGTACGGCGGCATGTTCCTGTCGTTCGCGCGCCTCGTCGCCTTCGCGGTGGCCCTGCTCGTCATGCTCGGGCTCTTCCTCTTCTTGAGACATACGTACATCGGCACCGCCATCCGCGCCGTCTCGCAGGACCGCGAGGCGATGGCGCTCATGGGCGCCAATCCACGGACGGTGTACGTCGTCACCTCGGCCGTGGGCGGCGCCCTCGCGGGCGTGGCGGCCGCGCTGCTGATCATCCAGTACTCCGTGCACCCGTTCTTCGGCGCCGCCTTCGGGCCGCTGACGTTCATGATCTGCGTCCTCGGCGGGCTCGGGAACATGATCGGCGCCTTCGTGGCGGCATTCATCATGAGCGAGATCATCTCGATCGGCGGCGTGGTGTGGTCCACCGAGATGGGCTATGTGATCGCCTTCGTGATCTTCATCATCATGATCTTCGTCCGGCCGGGTGGTCTCTTCGCGAGGCGGGCGTGAGCGCCGGCCGCGTCGGCGTCGGCGTCCTGCTCGCGGCGCTCGTGGCCGCCCCGTTCGTCCCGATGGGCGGCATGCGCCAGTACATCTTCCACGTCCTGATCCAGATCTTCGTCTGGTCGTTCATCGGCGGCGCGTGGGCGCTCATGGGCCGCTTCGGCCTCGTCTCGCTCGGGCACGGCGCCTTCCTCGGGCTCGGCGCCTACACGACGACGCTGCTCTGGAACTTCTTCGGCCTCACGCCGTGGCTCGGCGCCCTCGTCGCCGTCGTGCTCACGGCCGCCCTCGCCGTGATCGTCGCCTACCCGTGCTCGCGCTTTCAGGTGATCGGCCACTACTTCGGGCTCGTCACCCTCGCCGTCGGCGAGGTCGTGCGCCTGCTCATCATCGCGGAGCGCGACTGGACGGGCGGCTCGCTCGGCCTCACCGTGCGGCCGGCGGGCGCCGACAGCCTGGTGGCCGTGCAGTTCGCGGACAAGCGCGTCTTCTACTACGCTGCGCTCGTGCTATGGGCGCTGGGGCTCTGGGTGTGGCACCGCGTGGACCGCTCGATGGCGCGCTCGGCGATGGAGGCGATCGGCGAGGACGAGACCGCGGCCGCCTCGGTCGGCATCCACGTCACGCGCTTCAAGATCGCCATCACCGTGCTCTCGGCCGTGCTCACCGCCGTGGGGGGCATCGCGTACGCGCAGTACATCGCCTACGTGAACCCCGACACCTTGGCCGGCATCGGCGTCTCGCTGCGCATCGTGTTCGCGGTGGTGCTGGGCGGGATGTACGCGCTGCTCGGCCCCACCGTCGGCACCGCGCTGACCATCGCGCTCGCCGAGGTCCTGCGCGTGGTGTTCGGCATCACGTACGTGGGCATGGCCGAGACCATCTACGGCCTCCTCCTGATCGTCTTCATCATCTTCCTGCCCTCGGGCATCTACGGCAGCGTCCGCGACCTCCTGCGGCGGCGGCCGCGGTCGCAGCCGGCGGCGCCCGTGACGGCGTAGGATCGGAGCCATGGCGGACTTCACGATCTATCCCGAGAAGGAGCCCAGCAAAGCCGCCCGTGGGCTGGCCGAGCAGGTCGAGCGCGACGGCGGCCGCGTGCTGGCCGTCTACCAGGAGCCGGTGGGCGAGCACTGGCAGATCTTCTGCCTGCTGCCGCGCGCGAAGGTGGAGGCAAGCCCCTACCAGCGCGACGTCTCGCCCACGCACGCGAAACGACTCACGGAGGCGGTGCGCCGCGTCGACCGCTTCGTGGACCCGATCGTGGTCGTCTCGGCGCGCGCCGGCGTGTACTGGACGCCGAACGGAAACCACCGCCGCGTCGTGCTCGAGAAGCTGAAGGCCGAGTTCGTTCCCGCCATCCTCGTGGCCGAGCCCAGCGTGGCCTTCCAGGTGCTCGCGCTCAACACGGAGAAGGCGCACAACCTCAAGGAGAAGTCGCTCGAGGTCATCCGGATGTACCGCGGCGCCGAGGCCGAGCAGCCGACCTCCACCGAGGAGGACTGGGCCTTCCAGTTCGAGTCCGCGCACCTGATCACACTCGGCCTGCTCTACGAGCAGAACAAGCGCTTCGCGGGCGGCGCCTTCGCGCCGATCCTGCGACGCGTGGACAAGTTCCTCAAGACGTCGCTGCGTAAAGGCCTCGAAGAGCGCGAGGAGCGTGCGGCGCTCGTGCGCGCGGCCGACGAGACGCTGGCGGCGGTGGTGGCGAAGGTGAAGAAGCGCGGGATCAACCATCCCTACGTGAAGAACTACCTGCTCGCGCGCACGACGCCGCTGACCAAGGCGCGCAAGACGCTGCCGTCGTTCGAGCAGACCTTCAAGAGGCTGAAGGAGAACCTCGACGAGTTCGACGTGTCGAAGGTGCGCTACGACGAGATCCAGCGCTCGAGCATCATGCTGGCGCCGGCGGCGGCGGAGTAGCGCGCGTGGAGCGCGTCGTCCTCGTCACCGGCGGCAGCGGCGCCCTCGGCCAGGCCATCACCCGCCGCTTCCTCGCCGAGGGCGCGGTCGTCTGCGTGCCGTGGATCGTCGAGCAGGAGCGCGAGCGGCTCGAGGCCTCGGTGGAGGGCACCGCCCGCAAGCGGCTGATGCTCGAGCGCTGTGACGTCGCGGACGACGCGGCGATGGCGCGCCTGGCCGAAGCCCTGCTGGCGCGCCAGGGCCGGATCGACGTCCTCGTCAGCGCCGTCGGCGGCTTCGCGATGGGCGATCTCGTCCACACCGACCGCAAGCTCTGGGACTCGATGCTGACGCTGAATCTCACCACCGCGTATGTGGCCGCCCACGCCGTGGTGCCTCCCATGCTCGCCGCCGGCGCCGGGCGCATCGTCGCCGTCGCCTCGCGCGCGGTGGTGCCGCCCGCGGGCGGCTTCATCGCCTACACGGTGGCGAAGGCGGCCGTGATCGCATTCGTGCAAGCGCTGGCCGTCGAGACGCGCGGGAGCGGCGTCACCGTCAATGCGGTGCTGCCCAGCACGATGGACACGCCCGCCAACCGCGCGGCCATGCCCGACGTCGATCCGAAGACCTGGGTGCCGGTGGGATCCGTGGCCGACGCGATCGCGTATCTCGCCGCCGAATCCTCCGGCCACATGACCGGCACGCTGCTCTCGATCTGATGACTCTCGAGGACGTCGGTGGCGCGGAGTCCGGCGTGCGCGCGCGCCGTTCCGTGATTCAGCTGGCGCCGTTCGAGCGCCGGCTTCGCCGGCGCAATCCGGTTCTGGGGGAGGCATCGGAGGGGGCCGTCGCGGCCCCCTCCGAATAACCATGTACCCGCACCAGACCGAGCGGCTGAACGGCGTCCTCGAGGCGTTCGGTGTGGACGCGCTCGTCGCGACCTCGCCCGCCGACGTCGCCTACCTCACCGGCTTCTGGAGCCTTTCGCATGCGGTGTTCGACGCCGAGATCCTTGCGGTGT
>Ga0137377_10000431_pt1 | contig 24936 bp, 18 predicted proteins | sample SagtaG_22_FD_104815 | JGI IMG/M metagenome (GOLD analysis project Ga0137377, IMG submission 104815) | Vadose zone soil microbial communities from Sagehorn Ranch, Mendocino, California, USA - Sage2_L_40_16 metaG | ecosystem: Environmental > Terrestrial > Soil > Vadose zone | place: USA... | reverse complement strand
CCGGCGGCGCGGGCCGGCCCGGCGGCCATCCAGCGGGCGACGTCGCTGAGCGCATGACCCCGGGCGCGGGCCTCGGTCCAGACGACGGACAGGCCGAGCTGCAGCGACGAGATACCGCCCCACGCCGCGGCGAAGTCCCCCTGCGCTGCCTGTTTCAGCGCGGGCGGGCACGGCGAGTGATCAGAAACCACACAGTCGATGATCCCCGCCCCGAGCGCCTGCCACAGCAGGTCACGGTTGGCGCGCTCGCGGATCGGCGGGCAGCATTTGAACTGCGTGGCGCCGTCGGGGATGTCCTCCGCGGCGATGGCCAGATAGTGCGGGCACGTCTCCGCGGTGACAGCGACGCCTTCCCGCCTGGCCGCGGCGATCACCCCGGCCGCGCCCGCGCTCGACAGGTGCAGAACGTGCACCCGCGCCCCGGTGCGGCGCGCGAGCTCGACGACCTTGGCGACGGCCGCGTCCTCGGCCCGGCGCGGCCGCGACCGCAGGAAGCCGGCGTAGCTGGCTGCGGGCGGTGCGGGCGGTGGCCCGATACCCGCCGGATCCTCCGCGTGCACGATCAGCAGGCTGCCAAGCGCGGCGACCAGCCGCATCGCCTGCTCGAGCTCCTGATCGTCCAGCGGCGGGAACTCCGGCACGCCGGAGTCGGCCATGAAGCACTTGAATCCGTAGACCCCGGCGTCCCGCAGGGCGGTGCGTTGCCCGCTGTTGCCTGGCACCGCGCCGCCCCAGAACCCGACGTCCACGTGACACTGGCCGCGCGCGGCCTCGCGTTTGGCCCGCAGGGCCGCGGCGTCGGTGGTCGGAGGGATCGAGTTGAGCGGCATGTCGACGATGGTGGTGATCCCGCCGGCGGCGGCCGCCCGCGTCGCGCTGGCGAAACCTTCCCACTCGGTGCGGCCGGGCTCGTTGACGTGCACGTGCGTGTCGACAAGGCCGGGCAGCAGCACCTCGTCGTCGGCAAGCTCGACGGCGGCGGCCGCGCGAGCGCCCCGTCCGGCCGGCCCGGCGAAAACAATCGCGCCCGCCCGGATCCCGGCCGTGCCGGGCCCGATCCCGTCGGCGGTGAGCATGCGCCGTGCCCGGATGAGCAGATCAAGCTCAGGTTTGGTCACGCGAACGCCCCGGGGCCGTGCCATGCCGTCCCTGGGTCCGGGGCGTCGTCGCGCTCGACACAGCATTGGATCAGGCCGTACGGCCGGTCCGCCGCGTAGAAGACCTCACCGTCGTTGGCCAGCCCGAAAGGCGCCAGGTCGACGAGGAAGTGGTGCCTGTTCGGCGCGGACAGGCGGATCTCCGCCACGTCGGTTCGTTCCCGCAGCACGGCTGAGCCCATCTCCCACAGGGTCTGCTGCAGCGCCAGGCTGTGGGTGGTCGCGAAGCGTCCGAGGAGGATCTGGCGGATCTGCCGGTAAGCCTCGCCCCAGTCCGTTTCGGCGCTGCCGTAGCGCCAGCGTGCTGTCAGCGAGGTGGCGAGGACCCGGTCGCCTGTCTCCTGCAGGGTCGTGTACCGGTCCGTCAGGAAGCCGGAGAACTCCGAGCCCGTCGACTTGAGCACCAGAAGGTCTTTCAGGCCCGACACCACCCAGGCCCGCTGCCGGCTGCCCCTGCCCTCGACCGTGACCGCGGTCGTGCGGACGTCGGGCCCCGCCCTGACGAAGGTATGGCCATGCCCGGGCCGCCCGTCCGGCGGCTGGCCGGCCGGGTGCCTCGCGGCGGCTACGGCGACCCGGTCCCAGCGGTATTCGTCGACCTCGACCCGGGCGCCTGACACGTAGGGCACGTCGGCCGTGAAGTGGCGGGCCAGTTCCATGGCGTAGTCCTCGATCTCGCCGACGCCCTTTTCCTTCGCGTAGGCGAAACAGGTGTTCTTCTGCGAGTCGGTCGGCAGCACGTGCGCCTGGTCGCCGCGGGTGTGCGCGTCGGCGAAGTCCCCGCGCAGCGACGTCGAGACGGCGAGGTCGCGGATCTCGTGCCGGTCGCTGTCGCGGTAGACCCGCAGTACCCGGGTCTCCGCCTTGCCGTACTGGTTCTGGCCCAAAGCGATGGCCATGGTCAGCTCCCGCGGTAGGTCGAGTAGGCGAACGGGCTGAGCAGCAGCGGCACGTGGCAGTGAGGGTCCTCGCCGCGGGCGGCGAAGGCGACCACCACCTCGGGAAAGAATGCCCGCTGACCTTGGCCGGCGAAATATGCCCCGGTGTCGAAGACGAGCCGGTAGGTGCCTGCCGGCAGGTCGGGGGGACCAAGCTCACGCACCCGCCCGTCGGGGCCGGTCCTGGCTTGGCCAAGCGGGACCCCATCCTCCCCTGACACCAGCGTGACCAGGACGCCCTCGGCCGGCGTGCCGCGCGCCGTATCGAGAACGTGCGTGGTGACCGCGCTCACAGGTCCCCCTCGATCAGCGACCGCAGCCTGATCCGGTTGATCTTGCCGAGCTCGGAGCGCACGATCTGCGACTCGGCGGCGGGGTCGTTACCGAGCCGGGTGCGCAGCAGGTCAAGCAGTTCAGCCGCGCTCCTGCCGGTTGCGCAGACCAGATAGACATGGCCGAAGCGCTGCTCGTACGCCGCGTTGGACGCGGCAAGCTCCCGCAGGATCGCCTCGTGCGCGCCGGTCACGCCGGCCTGCTCGCGGCGTGACCAGCCCCGCTCACCGGCATGCTCGCTGGCCCGCTCGCCGATGCGCGGGTGCGCCGACAGGGCCTCGGCCAGATCGCTGGCCGACAGGCCGGCGACCGCCTCGTCTGACCGCCGCAAGACGGCCTCGACCGATGCGTACGGCCTGCCCGCCGCCACCTGCCGGGCCCAGCGGGTGGCCGAACAGCAGCCCAGGAGCACCTGCAGCGCGTCCCCGGCCGGCAAGGTGTTGAACCCGGTTATGCCGGCCCACTCGGTCATCCCACCAGATTCCCCGACCTGCGCGCCTTGGGCAAACCGGCGCGGCTCGCGGCCGGTGCACCCGCGGCCAGTGCACCCGCCTGTCAGTGCACCCGCCTGTCAGTGCATGAGCCACGTGTCCTTGAACCCACCCGCACCCGTTGGCGCCGCACCCGTTGGCGCCGCACCCGTTGGCGCCGCACCCGTGGGGGGCGTACCCGTCGGGGCCGCAGTCGTGTCCGGGCCAGGTGCCACCCGGGTCAGGGCGACGGGCACGACCACCGGCTCGCGGCCAAGGCAGACAAAGGCCCGAAGGTCGACCGCCCGTGGCTCCAGCCGCCCGCCCACGAATACCGGATGCGTGGACAAAGAGACTTTCTCCTGTGCGATCCAGCATGACGGGTCGGCGAGGATCCGGTCACGAACGCCCTGCAGTTCGGCCGGCGTGGCCTCGCCGCCGATCAGGGCCTCCTCGTCTGGATGCCCGTCGGCAGGCTTGATCACCAGGTCGCCGAGCCGGTCCAGCACCTGCGCACGCTGGCCGGCCTCGCGGCACAGCAGCGTCGGGACGTGCTCAAGCAGCGGCCGTTCACCGAGGTAGTACTCGATTACCTGGGCCGAGTACGCAAACAGGCTGCTGCCCTCGGCGACGCCGTTGCCCGGCGCGTTCGCCATCGCGAGGGCATGTTTCCTGATCGCCGCGCCCAAACCGGGCCCGAGCGGGGACCCGTCCGAACCACTGGCGGCGAACAGGCGATCCTCGTCTATCCGGCGCAGTAACACCTCCACGCGCGTGGGCTGCGGGCCGTCGATCCACACGCCGTCCCCCGCCACAAGCAGGTCAGCCGGGAGCACAAGCGGAATCCCCAGCTCTCCTGCCAGCAGCCGGTGTTCGTAATAGGACGGGTCTGATGGCCCGGCTGTGACCAGGGTGAGGGCGGGCGAAGGTGCTGTCAGGGCGGCCCGGAGCACCCTGACCGCCCGCGCGGGGGCGGGCGTGCGGGCGCCGAGGACGAGGTCGGGCAGAATCCGGGCGCTCAGCCAGCGGCTCGCGATCGCGTAGCCGATGCCGGACGGCGCCCGCAGGCTGTCCCGCAGCACCATCCAGCGGCCGGCGCCGTCGCGGGCCAGGTCGATTCCTGCCACGGCGCACCGCAGCGCCGACCGGGCCACCAGGTGCCCGGATGCCCGCAGGCCTGGCGACTCGTCGATCACCCAGGCCGGCAGCACGCCGTCGCGGACGATGGCGCGCTCGCCGTAGGCGTCGTGCAGGAACATCTCCAGGGCGCGGGCCCGCTGCGTGAGCCCGGCTTGCAGGAAATGCCAGTCCTCCGCGGCGATGATCCGCGGGATGAGGTCGAAGGGAATGAGTGAGCCGGGTTCCGTACCCCCGGCATGCCACGTCAGCCCCAGTTGCCGCTGGACTTCGTCGCGTAGCCGGGCACGCTCGCGCAGCCCGTCCAGGCCGATCCGGTCGAGCGCGGTCATGATCAGCCCATACGGCCCGCGGGCGCTGCCGTCGAACAGCACGGCCTCGTCGGCGGAAGCGTCGTAGCCCGACAGCATCGCGCTGACCGCCTTGCGCGCCGGTCCCGCGCCCGGCATCCAGTCGGTGTGCGCACGGGTTTCCGCCACCAGCATGGCGACGACCGCCTGCAGGCCCCCGCTGGCGAACGCGGCCCGCTGCCGCGCCGCGGAGCTGCCCCTGGCCAGTGCGGTCTCGGCCAGTTCCGCGACGAGTTCCCAGTCGCCGGTCGTTTCCAGTGCCGGGCGCAGGTCTGTCAGCAGGCGCTGGACGAGGTCAGCGGCCGGCACGGGGTTGCCTTCGGCCGGATCGACGAGCTCACCCTCCGTACCCGACCGCGCCGCCCGCCACGTCGCTGCCCGGATGAGCTCGCCGCGGATGGGCAGCGGCGGCTCGCCCGCGGTCACGGCGCCGATATGCGTCATCACCAGGGCGCGGAACAGCCCAGCGAGCAGCACGACGTCCTCCACCCGCGGGCATGCGTCACATATGCGCAGCTCCACCGTTGGCAGGTGACTCGACGGCCGGACATCGAAGTAGATCATCCCCGGATCGCTGATCACCCCGGACCGCACGAGGCCGGCCACGGTCCGGTCGTACTCCGCTGCCGACGCGAACGAGCCCATGGCACCCGTGGTCGGCCAGCGCCACCAGAGCAAGGTTCGGTAGCTGGCGTAGCCGGTGTCCGTGCCCAGCCAGAACGGCGAGCTCGCCGACAGCGCCAGCAGCGCGGACAGCCAGGGTGCCACCCGGTGAGCGACCGCCACCGCCAGATCACGATCGCTGACATCGACATGCACCTGAGCGCCACAGATCAGTTGCTCACGGGCCAGCGCCTGGTACTCATCCAGCATGTTCTCGTAACGCGGGTCGGGAGTGACCTTGAGCGCGTCCAGGTCGACGACCGGGACGGTACCGGCCGCGACGATCCCGAGCCCGAGCGGCTCCGCGGCCGCGATGACGCTCCTGCGCAGCGCGGCGAGGTCCTCGGCGAGGTCGATCAGGTGCACGTAAGGGCGGCTGTTGGTTTCCACGACCGACCGCTGAAGCTCGGCGCCGAACCGTTGCGCCGGGAGCCGTTCGAGCAGCCGGCCGGCCCGCGGCAGCAGCAGGCCCTTTTTGAGATCGACGGTGTGGAACTCTTCCTCGACCCCGACGGCCACAGATCCCGTACGCTCACCCACCAACCGAGCTTACTTCGCGTGTGTTACCGGAGCTTTTCGTGCGCCCCCCAGAATCGGACCGGGACGCCCCGCGCGGAGACCAATGTCCGGGGTCTTTGCGCCCTGGCGGGGTCGTGATACGGCAGTTCATGCTAAAAGGCTCAGCAGCATGCAGGCTTTGCCTGCCACCGGAGGTCGTTTATGAGACAAGGCCGCAAGACCTGCGCCTGCGCACTGCTCACCCTCGCCCTGGCGCTGGCGGCGCTGGCGGGGTGTGGGAACAACACCGCTCATCCCGGCGCGTCCGGTCCGTCTCCACCGCCCGCCTCCGGTTCGCCCACGCCAGCGGCGCCGCCGGTGTCACCAACCAGCGCGGCGCCGGGCGAAAGGGTGGTGTCCTCGCGAGTCACCTACCCCTGGCACTGGCCCAACGACGTGCACCACCCAGCAAGCGTGCAGCACACCTACCGGGTGCCGCCGGTACCCATGCTGATCGCAATCAGCGCTGGCAACCACCCGCGTGACCCTGGAGACCGGCCCTACAACCGCATGTCCTTCACGTTCACCACCGCATTCCCGGGCTATCAGCTCCAGTTCGTCAGCACGCTTACGGGTGATGCCAGCGGGCGGCCCGTTGCACTGGGAGGCAATGGCGTGCTCAAGGTGACGTTCCGCGAGGCTCAGGCACACACCGCCGCTGGCCGGACGTCAGTCGCCGCACAGCCGCCCGCGCGCCTCGGCTTCACCCGGATGGCCGGCTGGGCCCCGGCCGGTGACTTCGAAGGTGTCCTTACCTACGGCATCGGCATCTCCTGGCCGATCCCCCACTCGAACCCACAGCTCGCGGTCCGCGCGACCGAGGTGGAAAAGGTCACAGCGAAGGGCCAGCATCAATACACCGTCGCAATCGATGTGGACGCCACCCCTGCAGCCGGTCAGAGCTAGTGCAGCACAGCGTTGATCTTTCGGGGGCCGTGCGGGCCGGCCTGGCGCAGCCGCTGGTGTCCAAGCACCTGCGGGTGCTGCGGGAGGTGGGGCTGGTGGAGGTACGTGATGACGGGCGGCAGCGCCTGTACCGGATCAACGGCCAAGCGCTCAAGCCCATCCACGACTGGGTGAAGAACTACGAGCGGTTGTGGTCGCAGCGCTTCGACCGGCTGGATGCCGTGTTGGGCGAACTCATGGAAAAGGAGCAAGAAGATGGCGGCAGTGACCAGTAAGGGCACGGCAATGGTGACACTGCCGACGGACACGCAGATCTTGATCACGCGGGAGTTCAACGCGCCCAAGCACCTGGTGTACCGGGCATGGACCACGCCGGAGCTCATCAGGCGCTGGTGGAGCGGAGACCGGGGCGAGGTCACGATCGCCGAAGTCGACCTGAGGGTCGGCGGCACATGGCGCTACGTGATGACCGCGAACGGCGGGTTCGAGGTGGCCTTCCACGGCGAGTACCAGGAGATCGTCCCGAACGAGCGCATCGTCTCAACCGAAATCTACGAAGGCATGCCCGGGGCGGGAGCGGTGAACACGGTCACGTTCACGGAAAAGAACGGGCGAACCACCCTCACGATCCTCGTGCAGCACGCCAGCCAGGAGCACCGTGATATGCACATCAACTCCGGCATGGAAGGCGGCATTCGACCACGCCATCTACGGGAACTTCCCGCTCATGCTCACCATCATCGCCATCGCCACCTTCCTGCTCCTCACCCGCGCCTTCCAGTCCGTCCTGCTCGCCGCCAAAGCCGTCGTCTTCAACCTGATCTCCCTGGCCGCCGCCGACGGCGTGCTCACCTGGGTCCGGCAGGACGGGCACGGGTCCACCGCCCTGTGGGGCATCCCGGCCACTGGCGCGATCACCATGTGGGTTCCGCTGATGGTCTTCGCGTCCTGTTCGGCCTGTCCATGGACTACGAGGTCTTCATCCTGACCCGTATCCGCGAGGCCTACGACACCACCGGCGACGCCCGCCACGCGGTCACCGAAGGCCTGGGCCGCACCGGCCGTCTGGTCACCAGCGCCGCGGCCATCCTCATGCTCAGTTTCCTGTCCATGTCCACTGGCCCGCAGACCGACCTGAAGATCCTCGCCACCGGGCTGGGCGCCGGCATCCTCATCGACGCCGTCGTCATCCGCTGCCTGCTTGTCCGCCCCAAATCCGGGTTACTGCGGTCACCCGATGGTCGCGGCTGGCGAACAGCTCACCGGTCGCGTGCGGGAAATACTGTGGGCATGAACAATCCGCGGTACTGCGAGTCGATCTTCATTGCCCGCTCACCGGAATCCCTCTATGACATGGTCTCCGACGTGACCCGCATGGGCGAATGGAGCCCGGTCTGCAAGGCTTGCTGGTGGGACGAGGGCGGCAGTCCCCGTGCAGGCGCCTGGTTCACCGGCCGAAACGAGCTGCCCGGGCGGGTCTGGGAGACCCGTTCGCAGGTCGTGGCGGCCGAGCGCGGCCGGGAGTTCGCCTTCATTGTGGGCGGCTCCTGGGTGCGCTGGGGTTACGCCTTCACCCCGGTTGACGGGGGCACCCAGGTCACCGAGTCATGGGAGTTCCTCCCCGGCGGCATCGCCAGGTTCCACGAGAGGTTCGGCGACGGCGCCGAGGCCCAGATCGCCGAGCGCACCGAGGCTGCGCGCAAGGGCATCCCCCTGACCCTCGCTGCGATCAAGAAGACCGCGGAATCGGATTGATCTCGCCGGCCGGAGGCGAGGGATGGAACGAGGAGGCCGAGGCGCTGTACGAGGCGGGTTGTGACGACGCGGGCATTGAGACTGGGCCATACGGCACGCTCATCAGCTTCGACCGCGAGGGGACGTCGCTCGCTGAGGCAATCGCGAGGGCAGCCCGCGACATCGAGAAAGTACCAGGCCTGCGCGCCGTGGGGGTCGCGTGCGACAACATGGTGACGCTGCTCGACATAGCCGGCCGCGCTGGGGTTACCCGCGAAACAGTACGGCTGTGGGCGACCGGCGCACGCGGCCCCGGTGGCTTCCCAGCCCCTGTTCTGACCACCAGAGGCGGCGAGCGCGTGTGGGACTGGGAACAGGTGGCGACATGGCTCCGCGAATACCGGCACCACTCGCACCTGCGCCCCGGCACATTGGTGCTGACGGAGGGACTAACGGAGATACGCGTGCTGTCGGCAGCAAATCATGTGCTAGCCGCTCGTGATGCACTGATGTCCGAGCCAGACGACTCGGTTCGCGAGGAATTTGAGCGGTTGCTCGCGGACGCGTAGCCGTACGGAAGCCGGGACAAGCGGTCTGCATTGGGCGGCGCAAGCACCGGCGGTATGAGCGGGTCGTCACTCAGGTGCGCGCCGAGCGTGCCTACCGCGCCGCGGTCGCGGCCGGGAAAATCCGCATCCGCTTGCGCGACATCTGAGGCCCACCGTCTGGCACGTCACTTGGCACGGAATGAGCGGGCGCCGGATCCTTGCAGGTCAAGCAACAAGCAAGCATGCTCCCGCGATAGGACTCGAACCTATAACCTGCCGGTTAACAGCCGGACGCTCTGCCAATTGAGCTACGCGGGATGGACAGCTCGCGTTGAGAACACGGGCTGGGCGGCGTCGAGCACGTTCGGCACCCGCTGCACGCCGGCAACCAGGGTAGCGTACCCGCAGGGTGTCCCTGCCACGACCTGGCACCGCCTTCGCCGCAGCCGCGGGGCAACCGCGGGGATCTCACCGTTCACCCGGCGGTCCTGACCAGGTTGTCTAGGTGTTACCCCGGAATACCAGCCGCCATCATGGGCAGAGTCAAGGGTGCGCGGGTAAAAACACGCGGCCAGTGATCGCGAAGAGAGGTTCTGATGCGATATCGCGTCCCGTTCGCCGTCGGCTTCGCCGCCGGGTTCATCGCTGGCGCCAGGGCCGGCCGTGAACGCTACGAGCAGATCAAGAAGATTGCCCGCACTGCCATGGAAAACCCGGCCGTGCAACAGGCGGCCGGCGCCGTGCGGGGTCAGGCGGGCGACCTTGCGCAGACGGCACGGCACAAGGTCAGCGACAAGCTGCACGACAAGGTTCCCGGCATGCGGGGCAGCGCGGACAGCAACGGCGAGGCCTACTTCCCTGCCTCCGGGGCACCGGAGGGGCCACCCGTCCGGCACTGAACCGGCCGCCCACGGTGCCCGCGTGACCTGCCCGGGCCGGCCACGCGGGCACCTGCGCACTCCGGTTTGCCGCGCCAGCAAGACCCGGCCCAGGTGCCCGCCCGGCCGCGGACCCACGCCCGCCCCGGACAGCAGCGGCCGCTGACGCACCGGGCCGGGCCCGCTGGCACCTGCTTACTGGTCGCTGCGCAGGAGCGTGGTGAGCGCGTCGGCGTGGGTGCGTGCCTGCTCGAGCCAGGTTGGCGCGGCCGCCGCGCGTGACGGGTGCCACGTGTTGTCGTAGACGGCGGATGTGTCGAACGCCGTGCCGTTGGTCCACTGGACGGCGGCCGCCCCGGGCAACTCGTGCGGGACGTGCGTCCAGTCGGCGATCCAGTAGCTTACGTGCAGGCCCTGGCACGCGGCCTTGACCGCCGGCCAGGTAGACCTGTTGCAGTAGACGGAGGCGCGAAACCCCGCCGCGATGCGTTTCTTCACCCATCCTGTGGCCTGATGCGGTGTCGCGTCGCCATTCTCGACATCGAGGACACCGGCATCCAGCGGGGCGTTGCCGATCACATCAATGCGGATCGTGGTGATGTGCGCGAACTGCCGCCAGGCGGCAGCGGACCACGCATAGTTGCCGTTGAGGTAACCAGCGACCATCTGCGCTCCATGCGGAATCGCAGCGGGGTTGACAGAGTCGAACATCGTGCGCGTCATGAGATTCCTCCCTGGGACTGGCAGGCAAGGCAAACCCGCCGTCCGTATGCCACCGGCTTATCGTTGCGCCACAGATAGGCCTACGGGCCGTTATCGACAGGATTAACCCCCAGATGGACCCGCGCTCCGGCTAGAGGGGAGCAGGCGGCCGCCTGCCCGCGCCGTCAGTCCAGGTACTCACGAAGCATTTGCGCGCGGCTCGGGTGGCGCAGCTTGGCCAGGGTCTTCGACTCGATCTGCCTGATGCGCTCCCGGGTGACGCCGAACTCCTTGCCGACCTCTTCGAGCGTTCTCGGGTGCCCGTCAGCCAGGCCGAACCGCAACTGGATGATCTTCTGCTCCCGGTCGGAGAGATTGTCGAGGATGCCCTCTAGCTGATCTTGAAGCATGATGAAGGCCGCCGCCTCGATCGGCACCACGGCGTCCGCGTCCTCGATGAAGTCCCCGAGATCGGAATCCTCCTCACCGATGGGCGACTGCAGCGAGACCGGTTCCTGTGCGATCCGCTGGATCTCGACCACCCGGTCCACCGGCAGGCCCATCTCGAGCGCGATCTCGTCGGGCGCCGGCTCACGGCCCAGGTCTTGATGCAACTGGCGCTGAACCCGGGCGAGCTTGTTGATCGTCTCGACCATGTGCACCGGGATTCTGATCGTGCGCGCCTGATCGGCGATGGCCCTGGTGATCGCCTGCCTGATCCACCAGGTCGCATAGGTCGAGAACTTGTAGCCCTTGGTGTAGTCGAACTTCTCGACCGCGCGGATCAGGCCCAGATTGCCCTCCTGGATCAGGTCCAGGAACAGCATCCCGCGCCCGATGTAGCGCTTGGCGATCGACACCACCAGCCGCAGATTCGCCTCGGTGAGCCGCTGTTTAGCACGCAGGCCGTCCCGGACGAGCATCTCAAGGTCACAGCGCGCAGCGCCGAACAGCGGGAAGCCGCCGTGCAGCTTCTCCTCCGCGAACAGGCCGGCCTCGATCGTCTTGGCGAGTTCGACTTCATCTTCTGCCGTGAGCAGTGGCACGCGGCCGATCTCACGCAGGTAGATACGGACCAGATCGCTGGTGGGCGCCCGCCTGCCCGCCTCCTCTTCGCCGGCCCGCCGCAGATCCTCGAGCTCATCGTGGTGAGTGTCGAGAATCTCCACCCCCTCATCCGCGAGCAGGCGCACGACGCCGTCGATGGCGTCGGCAGAAAGGTCGGAGCGGTCGAGAACGGCGGCCACATCCCCCATCGTGACGACACCGCGCTCCCTGCCTTGCGCGACGAGATCCGCCACCCGCTCTGCCGGCGGCGACCCACTGGGCAACACCGAAGGGCCCACGCAGACAGTCTGCGTCATGGGAGCCCCGGGATGGGGGTCTAATTTTGTAACCTTCGTGCTAGTAGCGAAATAGGGACGTGTGGGACTAACGAGACACGCCCACACTCCTCAAGCGGTAACACCCATGATCCTTAACGGCTGCGCAACGTGACACGACCCCGTCGTGCGGACCGCCCGCGCGGCCTGACGGGGGTTCCGGGTCCCCCCAAGGTGGGCGGGTTTTGCAGGGAACTGGCTCCGCAGCGCGTCAATCCTTGAGTGCGGGGCGGCCGGGCTACGCCGTCACGCGGGGCCGTCCCTGCGTTCGAGCAGGACCTTGCGCCGCTGCTCCAGCGCGATGAGATCACCGAAGAGCCGGTTGTAGGCGCCCTGCTCGTCCACGGGACTCATCCGCTGCAGCCGCGACTTCACGGCCACGATCTGCCGCGACACTGCACGCGCCTCGACCTCGGCAAGCACCTCGTCGGCGAAGGGGGCATCCGGCTCACGATCGACCCCGGGGACTTCGATCGTTTCCACCGCCAGGGCGGTGATGAACGCCTGCGCGCTCTCACTCGGGGCTGCCTCACGCAACCGCGCGACCCAGGCCGGTCCGCCCCGCGTCCCCGTGGTTCCTCCGCAGGCGGCGATCAGCTCGAAAGTGACAGCGTGTGCGGGAACGGTGAATGCGTCCCCCCCAAGTGCATCGAAAACGGGCCCGCATAGTGCCGGCCGCTGCAGGGCGAGCTTGAGCGCCTGACGCTCAATGTTCACAGTAGCGGCACCGGGATCGTAATCACTCAGGTCATGGAATCGCTGCTCCGTAGATACGTCTCGTCCCGCATCGCGCGCGCCTGATCCTCGGCCCTCGCGTCCCCGCGGGGCAGCGGCTCGCGAGCGGCGCGACTGCTCCGGCTGCCGAGATCCCCCCCGCAGGTACTGCCCGACTCTGGCGAGTACGAAATCCTCGTCCATGAGGCCGAGCCAGCGGTCAACCTGCTGGGCGTATACCTTGCGCAGGCCCGCGTCCTTGATCTGCGCGATGATACGAGCGGCACCGTCGAGCGCGGCGATCCGGCCCTCCGCGCTTTCCAGGTCGTAGTCGGCCAGCGCACTGCGGACCGCAAACTGGTACAGCGGGACGCGCTGGGCGATCAGATCCCTAATGGCCGCGTCACCCTGCTTGATTCGCAGGTCGCATGGGTCAAGGCCTTCCGGCTGCACTGCGACGAACGTTTGCGTGATGAACCGATCCTCCCATTCGAACGCGCGGAGCGCCGCCCGCCGGCCCGCCGCGTCACCGTCGAACGTGAAGATCACCTCGCCCCGTAGCCAGTCAGCATCCATCAGCAGCCGCCGGACAATCTTGATGTGGCCCTCACCGAACGACGTGCCGCAGGTCGCCACCGCCGTCGGCACACCGGCCAGATGGCACGCCATCACGTCCGTGTATCCCTCGACGATCACCGCCTGGCGGCGCTGGGCGATCTCACGCTTGGCCAGGTCCGCCCCGTACAGCACGGAGCTCTTCTTGAACAGCGGGGTCTCGGGGGTGTTCAGGTATTTGGGGCCGTCGCCTCCGGCGGCCAGCGTCCGCGCGCCGAAGCCCACCACGTCGCCGGTCACATCCTTGATCGGCCAGACGAGCCTGCCGCGGAACCTGTCCACCGGGCCGCGCCTGCCCTCCCTCGCCAGCCCGCCGAGCAGCAGTTCCTGCTGCGTGAAGCCCCTGCCAAGCAGGTGCCTCGTCAGCGCCTCCCACTCCGCGGGCGCATACCCGGCCCCGAAGCGCTCCACGTCGGCCAGCTCGAACCCCCGCTCGGCGAGGAAGCCGCGGGCGTGCGCGGCCTCTGGCGTGCGCAGCCGTTCGGAAAAAAACTCGGCGGCGGCGTGGTGCGCGTCGAGCAGCCGCCGGCGCTGGCCCTGTTCCCGGCCCGGAACCTGGCCGCCCTGCTCGTACCGGAGCTCGATGCCCGCCCGGGCGGCGAGCCGTTCGACGGCGTCGGTGAACGTGAGGTTGTCGATCTTCTGCACGAAGGAGATGACGTCGCCGCCCTGCTGGCACGAGAAGCAGAAGTACAGTCCGCGCGCCGGGGTGACGTTGAACGAGGGCGTCTTCTCCTCGTGGAACGGGCACAGCCCCTTGAGTGACCCGCCGCCAGCGTTACGCAACTGCAGGTGTTCGCCGATCACGTCGGCGATGGGTGAGCGTTCCCGGACGAGATCGATGTCCTCATCGCGGATCCTGCCCGCCACTTTCGCCACCGCCCCAGCTCGGTCCAAGTGCCGACGCGGTGAGTCTATTGCCAGCCAGCGCCCGCCGCCCCGCTTCGCGGCTAGGGCGTGTCCCTGGGGCGTGTCGCGCAGATCGTGTCCTACCCCAGGGTGGGCAGCACGAGCACGGTCGCCCTGACGTCGGGATGGCTGGCCAGCATCGCTTCGAGCTCCCGCGCGAACAGCGCATTCGCGACGATGATGCGCAGGTGCGGTGGGCCTGCGCGCAGCGCAGCGAGGACGCGGTTCAGGCCGAGCCTGGTGATGCGGGCGCTGATCGGAGGGCCGCCGACCTTCGCGTACAGGATTCCGCCGATCGTCTTCTTCATTTCGCCGAGATCCCGGTTGAAAACCGCGACGAGGAAGCTGTCACGCCAGTTTCCGAGCGCCCAGTTGCTGTAGAACACCAAGGACGGCACCCCGTCGGCGAGCACGTGCGCATCGGCGAGCGCGATCATCGATGCGCTCGTGGGCGCCCTGACCTTGCCAGCGCTCCATACGGCGAGCGGGGTGGCCCGCCAGGCCGCCGTGCCTCCGCCGGCCGAGCGCATGCCCCATTGCGACGCCGCGACGATGCCCACCGCGGCCACGACGGCGACGAGGGCGAGCGGAACTTCCGCGAGCGGGCGCAGCAGCCCCCGCGGCCAGGAAGGAGCGGGGAGCCGGCGCGCCGGCACGGCGGCCGAGCCGAGACCGGCCAGGCACACGATGTAAGCCGCCGTCAGCAGCTTGTCGTAGTAGTAACTGGTGTGCCCCGTGCTGAGAAGCTGGTAGACGCCGAAGATCACGACCACGGCCGCGGCGATGGCCACCTGCGCGACCATGACCCGGCCGGCCGGAAGCCGCCGCGCCACGGAGCTTGCCATCGGGGCCACGATGGCAAGCGCAAGCACGAGCAGCAACCCTGCGGAGACCGGCAGCCTGACTCCCCCGGCCAGCGCCTGCGCCTGGGCGTTGAAGCCGGACACCACGGCGAGCGCGGACTGGTAGAACGCGACGGCGCAGCCGGCGGCGAAGCATCCGGCCCAGAAGAGCCAGTGCCTGCGCAACCGGCGGTGGTACACCACGGCCGCCGCGCCCATGCCCGCCACGGCCATGGGCGCATAGAGGTTGTAGGAATAGGCGACCGCGACGAGCAGCGCGCAGGCGATCAGCACCTGCTCACCGACCACGCGCGGCGGACGGGCGAGCACCGCGACGGTGAGCGCGAGAAACGCCAGGCCAAGGACCTGAGAATCGAACCCGTCCTCGATCATGAGCACGAACGGCCCACCGATCGCCAGCGCGGCCACCAGCGAGCAGACGAAGAGGCGCCGCCAGCCGGTCACCAGTGGGCCCGCTATCCAGCGGGCCGCCCAGACGATGGACATGATCAGAAAGGCATACGCCAGGAGAACGTAAATGAAATAACGGTTGAGCTCCGCGAGCGGCGGGCCGGGGCCGGCGGTTGACCTGAGGAACGTGTCGAAGAGCGCATAAAGGAAATGAGACCCGAACGGGTAGACAATCTCGGCCGGGTGCGCCACCGCCACGGCCGCCTGCCGCTGGTGCAGGAACGTGTACCCGCCCAGCCGGTGGATCGTGTCGAATAGGGCGAAGTGGGCGTAGCGGTCTTCGGCGGTGGCCGAAAAGATGAACCGGCGCACCGCGGGCAGTTTTGCGGCCGGCGCGTAGACAGCCAAGAACGCGACGAGGCCCGAGCCGAGCACCACCAGGTCAGACCCAAGCATGCGGCGCGGCAGGCCCGGCCGCCGCCGCAGCAGCCACGCGGCCCCGCCGGCCAGCGAAAACAGTGTGCCCGCCACCGGCACCGGACGCAGGCCCCACGGCCAGATGGAAAAGACCAGGCCAAGCGACAGCGCCGTGCCCGCGAGCAGCGCGGCGGCCAGCATGAGGCGGTCGACCAGGTTGGTGCCCGATCGCAGGACCGACGCGACCACGACGAGCAGCAGGAACGGCGCGACGACATCCAGCCGCAGCGCGTGCAGGGCGAACGCCACCAGCCAGGCCGCGCCGAGTACGGCCGCGAGCCATCCCACCCGAAGCCATGCCCGCGGGGCCGCCGTGCGCGCTGAGTCCACCGTGGGCTGCCAGGACGAGATTCTTTCCGGGGTATGCGCGTGTCCAGTTGAGTCCACTTCACCCTCAACAGACTGAAAGCAAAACCCGGCGCATTCGGGCAAATATACCCTCGGCTACTTGATGCAGCGCGAGCGGGGAATCACTTTGTGGTCAGTTGGTGAAATCTTTAGCTTGTCGGCTTTAGGTGTTCCCCACGCATGGCGGCGGTCCTCGCCTGACCCGCGCACGGCGGCGCACGGCGGCGCGTGCGCGTGGTGCCGGGTCAGCCGCTGGTGGTGGCGCACAGCCGCCGGTGCCAGGCCACCGCGGAGGTGTCGGTGAGCGAGGCGATCTGGTCGATCACCACGCGCAGCCGTGCGGTATCAGACTCCGCGTCCGCCCAGGCGGGCCGCAGCGCTGGGTCGAGCGTCGCGGGAGCGCCGCGCGCGACCGCGTCGGCAAGCCCGGCGATGAGCTCACGCTGACGCTGCCGCATCGCGCCGGCTCCGGGCCGACGCATCACGTAGTGCGCCGTGACCGCCTTGAGCAGGGCGCACTCGAGGCGCTGCTGCCGCGGCACGATCAGGTCGGCCGCATAACGGGTCAGCGGGCCGCCGCCGGCCCGCCGCGTCGCGTTCTGCGCGGCCCGGCAAAACCTGCCGATCAGCTCGCTGGTCAGGTTCTTCAGTGCGGCGAGCGAACCCGGCCCGCCATCGAAGCCGCCCGGCCAGTAACCGAGCGCGAGCAGACCGGCAAGCACGTCCCGCAGTTCGGCCTCGGTGGCCGGTTCCGCGGCGTCGGCGTAGGTGAGGGCTGTGAGCTGGGCAAGCGCGAGCTGTTCCGACTTGTCCCTGAGCTGCCCGGGTTTGATATGGCCCGCGTGCAGGCCATCCTCGAGGTCGTGGACCGAGTAGGCGACGTCGTCGGCCCAGTCCATGATCTGCGCTTCCAGGCAGGGCCGCCGCGGCGGCGCGCCGTCCCTGACCCAGCGGAAAACCTCGCCGTCGTCCGCATACGCGCCGTACTTGGCGCCGCCCGGGTTTCCGGCGGGCGCCATCCACGGATACTTGAGCGCGGCGTCCAGCGCGCCGCGGGTCAGGTTGAGCCCCGCGCTGCGGCCGGCCGCCGTCACCACCTTGGCCTCCAGCCGGGTGAGCAGGCGAAGGCTCTGCGCGTTGCCCTCGAACCCGCCGCAGGCCCGTGCCACTTCGTCGAGGGCCGTCTCGCCGTTATGCCCGAACGGCGGATGCCCGATGTCGTGCGCTAGGCAAGCGGTCTCGACCAGGTCAGGGTCGGCACCGAGCGCCTTGCCGAGCTCGCGGCCGATCTGCGCGCATTCGAGCGAATGAGTGAGCCGGGTGCGCGGGAAGTCACCCGCGTCGACCTCGACAACCTGAGTCTTGGCCGCGAGCCTGCGCAGCGCCGAACTGTGCAGCACGCGCGCCCGGTCCCGCTCGAAGGCGCTGCGCCCCGGCGCTTTGGCTGGCTCGGCGATCCATCGCTGCGTGGCCAGGGCGTCGTAACCGGTCAAGCTGAAGCCTGTCTCAGCGGCTGTCGCTGCCCGCTGTTTCGATGGCCGCGCGCCCTGCTTCCAGCCGGGCTACCGGCACCCGGAACGGCGAGCAGGACACATAGTCGAGGCCGGCGTCGTGGAAGAAGTGCACGGACTGCGGGTCGCCGCCGTGCTCGCCGCAGACACCGACATGCAGGCCGGGGCGTGCTGCCCGGCCCTCCTCCACCGCGATGCGGACCATCCGGCCCACCCCGCCGGTGTCGAGGCTCTCGAACGGCGAAACCCCGAAGATGCCGAGCTCCAGGTAGCGGCTGAAGAACGCCCCTTCGACATCGTCGCGGGAGAAACCCCAGCCCATCTGGGTGAGGTCGTTCGTGCCGAAGGAGAAGAACTCGGCGGACTGCGCGATTTCCCCGGCGGTGAGCGCCGCGCGCGGCACTTCGATCATGGTGCCGATCAGCGCGTGCACACCGATGCCCGTCTCCGCGGCCACCTCGGCGAGCACCTCCTCGGTCCGCTCGCGTGCGATCTCCATTTCCTGCACGGTCGCGACCAGCGGAATCATGATTTCGGGCAGGGGGTCGCCACCGGCCTGCTTGCGCTCGGCGGCCGCGTGCGCGATGGCCTTCACCTGCATGTCCAGCAGGCCGGGAATGACCAGGTCGAGCCGGACACCGCGCAGGCCGAGCATGGGGTTCTGCTCGTGCAGGCGGCGGACCGCATCGAGCAGCTTGCGGTCCTTGGCGCTGGCCTGGTCGCCGGCGAGTGCGACCTTGACCGACAGGTCGGTCAGGTCAGGCAGGAACTCGTGCAGCGGCGGGTCGATCAGCCGGATCGTCACGGGCAGCCCGTCCATCGCGGCCAGGATCTCCACGAAGTCGCCGCGCTGCAGCGGCTCCAGGGCATCGAGGGCGGCCTGCCGCTGCTCCTCGGTTTCGGCCAGGATGAGGTTCTCGACCAACTGGCGGCGCTCGCCAAGGAACATGTGCTCGGTGCGGACCAGGCCGACGCCCTCCGCGCCGAACCGCCGAGCGCGAGCGCAGTCGGGGCCCGTGTCGGCGTTGGCATGCACGCCGAGCCGCCGCCTGCTGTCGGCGTGCGTCATGATCCGGTGGACCGCCTTGATCAGGTCGTCGGCGCCGGATTCCGCCGGGTCGATGTCACCCTCGAAGTACTCGACGACCGGTGAGTGGGTGACCGGGACCTCGCCCAGGTAGACATCGCCGCTGGTCCCGTCGATGGACAGCACGTCGCCCTCCGCCACGGTGACGCCGCCGGGCGCGGTGAACCTGCGGCCCGCGATGTCGACGTCGAGCTCATCGGCGCCGCAGACGCAGGTCTTTCCCATGCCGCGGGCCACCACCGCGGCATGGCTGGTCTTGCCGCCGCGGCTGGTGAGAATGCCGCGGGCCGCGATCATCCCGTTCAGGTCGTCCGGGTTGGTCTCACGCCGGACCAGGATCACGTCCTCCCCCGCTGCCGCGCGCTCGGCCGCGCGGGCGGAGTCGAAGACGGCGCGGCCGACCGCCGCGCCGGGCGAGGCGCTCACCCCTTTTGCGATCTTGTCTGTCGCGGCGGAGGCGTCGAACCGCGGGAACATGAGCTGGGCGAGCTGATCCCCCGTCACCCGGCTGACCGCCTCGTCCATGTCGATCAGCCCCTGGTCGACGAGCTGGGTCGCGATGCGGAACGCGGCGGCGGCGGTGCGCTTGCCCACCCGCGTCTGAAGCATCCACAGCTTCCCGCGCTCAATCGTGAACTCGATATCGCACAGGTCGCGATAGTGGTTCTCCAGGGTCGCCATGATCTGCAGCAGCTCGTCGTGGGAGCTCTTGTCGATCCGCTCCAGATCCTGCAACGGCACCGTGTTCCTGATGCCGGCGACGACGTCTTCACCCTGGGCGTTCTGCAGGTAGTCGCCGTACACTCCCGGGTGCCCGCTGCCCGGGTCGCGGGTGAAGGCCACGCCGGTCCCCGAGTCCATGCCGAGGTTGCCGAAGACCATCGCGACGACGTTGACCGCGGTGCCGAGGTCGGCGGGGATCCGTTCCTGACGCCGGTACAGGATGGCGCGCGGCGAGTTCCACGACTCGAAGACGGCACGGATCGCCAGATCCATCTGCTCACGCGGGTCGGCGGGGAACTCGCGTCCCGTCTGCTCCCTGACGATGCCCTTGAAGGTATCGGTCAGGCGGCGCAGATCGTCGGCGTCGAGGTCCAGATCGTTCGCGGTGCCCTTGGCCTTCTTGGCCGACTCAATGGCGTGCTCGAATACCGCGCCGTCGATGCCGAGCACGGTCTTGCCGAACATCTGGATGAGCCGCCGGTAGGCGTCCCAGGCGAACCGCTCGCTGCCCGACTGCTTGGCCAGGCCGTACACGGACTCATCGGACAGGCCGATGTTGAGCACCGTGTCCATCATCCCGGGCATGGAGAACTTGCCGCCGGAGCGGACGCTGACGAGCAGCGGGTCGTCAGCGTCGCCCAGCCGTTTGCCCATCGCCTGCTCGAGGGCGGCCAGGTGGCTGCCGACCTCCTCGTCCAAGCCGTCGGGGACGCTGCCGTGTGCCAGGAAATAACGGCAGGCCTCGGTGGTGATGATGAAGCCGGGCGGGACGGGCAGGCCCAGGTTGGTCATCTCGGCGAGATTGGCACCCTTGCCACCGAGAAGGTCCTTCAGGTCCTTGTTGCCTTCGGCGAATGCGTAGACGAGCTTGGCCACTGCGTGCTCTCCTCATGATGCGGCCCGGTGCGGGCGACGGCCGGGCAGCATGGGTAACTGCGGCCTCACGGCCCCGATAACTGGAACTCTACCGAGCGCGCGGGGCCGGTGCGGCCCGCGGCATCGGTTACCGGCCAGTCGCCGGGCAACGCCTGGCGAGCCCGCGGCGCCGGGCGTGACGGAGCCATACGAGCCGGGCATGCCGGGCCGCTTCTGGGCTCACCGCTCCCGCGGTGCGCCCCGCACCCAGGGCGTGCCGGTGATGCGCTCGTAGATCTCGGCGTACCTGGCGCGGGCGGCCTGAACGATCTGCGCCGGGATATGCGGCCCCGGCGGCCGCTTGTCCCACCCGGTGCCGGCCGCCCAGTCGCGGACGACCTGCTTGTCGAACGCGTACTGGCGCCGTCCGGGCGCCCACTGACCGGCGGGCCAGAACCGGGACGAGTCCGGGGTCAGCACCTCGTCGGCGAGGACCAGGGTTCCGTCCGCGGCCAGGCCGAACTCCAGCTTGGTGTCGGCGACGATGATGCCGCGCCGGGCCGCCAGGTCCGCGCCGCGCCGGTACACCTCCAGGGTGATACGGCGAAGTTCCCTCGCGACGGACCCGCCGAGCTGGGCGGTGACATCGCCGAAGGTGATGAGCTCGTCGTGGCCGGCCGCCGCCTTGGTGGTCGGGGTGAAGATCGGCTCAGGCAGGCGGGACCCCTCGGCGAGCCCGGTGGGAAGCCCGACCCCGGACACGGCGCCCGACACCTCGTACTCGCGCAGGCCCTGGCCAGCGAGGTAGCCGCGCGCGATGCACTCCACCGGGAGCATCTCGAGCCTGCGGCACCGCATCGCCCGGCCGGCGAACTCCGGGGGGACGTCGGTAACGGAGATCACATGGTTCGGCGCGATGTCCGCGAGCCGCTCGAACCACCACAGCGAGAGCCGGGTGAGGATCTCCCCCTTGCCCCCGATAGGCGTCGGCAGCACGACGTCGAAGACGCTTACCCGGTCCGAGGCCACCAGGATGACGTCATCGCCGTCGGCGTACACCTCGCGGACCTTGCCAGAGTGCAGCAGTTCCAAGGTCACCCCGATCTCGTCGCCCGCCAGGTCAGCAGATCGGCAGGCGCTCGGCGAGGTACGGCTCTAGCTGGGTGATGCCGATCCGCTCCTGCCGCATCGAATCGCGCTCCCGTACGGTGACCGCCTGATCCTGCAGCGTCTCGAAATCGACGGTCACGCAAAACGGCGTGCCAACCTCGTCCTGGCGGCGGTACCTGCGGCCGATGGCGCTCGCGTCGTCGAAATCGGTGTTCCAGCGTTTGCGCAGCGCAGCCGCGAGGTCGCGCGCCTTCGGGGACAGCTCGGCGTTGCGGGACAGCGGCAGCACCGCCACCTTCACCGGAGCGATGCGGGGATCAAGCCGCATGACCGTGCGCTTTTCCATCACGCCCTTGGCGTTCGGCGCCTCGTCTTCGGTGTAGCCGTCGATCATCAGGGCGAGGAGGGCGCGGTCGGCGCCGGCCGCGGGTTCGATGACATAGGGCATGTACCTGGTGCCCGTGTCCTGGTCGAAGTAGGAAAGGTCCTCCCCCGACGCCTTGGAATGCACGGTCAGGTCATAGTCCGTGCGGTTGGCGATACCCTCGAGCTCGCCCCATTCACTGCCCTGAAAACCGAACCGGTATTCGATGTCGACGGTCCGCTTCGAATAGTGCGAGCGCTTCTTCGCCGGATGCTCGAACAGGCGGATGTTCTCCTCGCGGATCCCCAGGCCGAGATACCACTGCCGCCGGTTGTCGATCCAGTACTCGTGCCAGTCCTCGTCGGTTCCTGGTTCGACGAAGAACTCCATCTCCATCTGCTCGAACTCCCGGGTGCGGAAGATGAAATTGCCCGGGGTGATCTCGTTTCTGAACGATTTGCCGATCTGGCCGATTCCGAAGGGTATCTTCCGCCGCGACGACTGCTGCACCGCGCGGAAGTTGATGAAGATTCCCTGCGCGGTCTCCGGCCGCAGGTACGCCAGGCCTGATTCGTCCTCCACCGGGCCGAGCGACGTCTTGAGCATGCCGTTGAACATCCGCGGCTCGGTGAACATGCCGGTGCTTCCGCAGTTCGGGCAGGACACGTCCGCGAGGCCGGCGGCGGGCGGGTGGCCGCGGCGGGCCTCGTAGGCCTCGGCGAGCTGGTCAGCGCGGAACCGCTTGTGGCAGGACAGGCATTCGGTGAGCGGGTCGACGAACTCTTTGACGTGGCCGCTCGCCTCCCAGACCTCCCGGGCCAGGATCACGCACGAGTCGAGCCCGACGACGTCGTCCCGCTCCTGCACCATCGCACGCCACCACTGGCGCTTGACGTTGTTCTTCATCTCGACGCCGAGCGGGCCGTAATCCCACGACGCACGGAGCCCACCATAGATCTCACTGGACGGGAAGACGATCCCCCGGCGCTTGCACAGGTTGACGATCGTTTCCATGGTGTCGTTGCGTCGGGCCATGAAGGTCTCCATCCGGCTGGCGGTCGGCGGGCTGCGAGCCCCCAAGCTTAGGGCCAGGTGCCCGGTGGGGCGAATCGGATGACTACGCTGCGGCGCCGGTGGGCGGTGTGCGGTGTGCTGTGCGGCTGCACGGTCATCTCTGCTCAATAGACGGCACCGAAGACCTCGTCACGATCGATGTCGAGCCGGAACCTGCCGTGCCGCTGCCAGCGGTCGCCGCGGAACTGCTTGATGCGCCGGTTCGCGGGCCACCACGAGTCGAGCAGGTAGGGCGCTCCGCGCAGGTTGCGCCGGCCGTCCCAGAGCGCGAACCAGATGGTTTCCGGCCTGGCCAGCCGGTGTCCGGCTATTGAATGCGCGGCGCCGAGGTCCTGTGCGCCCGACCCGGCGCTCGAATAGACGCCAGAGGTGTATCCGAGGGCGCGAATGCGGCGGGTCCACGCGTCGAGAAAGATGAGCACGGCGCGCCGGCACCGCTTCTTCGCGGCGTTGTAGCCCTCCATGTCGAAGTAGATCGGGGCGTGCCTGCGCAGGCGCAATCCCCGCGCCAGGGCTACGGCGTCGGAGGCGGCCGCGGCGCCTTCGCGCGCGGCGCGCCCCGGCCTGATCTTGCCGCCGAAGCGGTCGCACGGCGGCTGAAGGCCGACATACGCCGGGATCAGGTCCCAGCCCATCGCCTTGGCCCGCCGCACCCACTGCGCGGAGAGGTTGCCCTGATCACAGGCCATGTTCGCGCCGCCGATGTAGATCGCGACCGCCTTGTAGAAAGGCCGCCACGCCCGCATGGCGGCGATCGAGGGCGCGGTGCAGGTGTCGAAGCCGGCCACCGGCCGGTGCACCCGGTAGCTGTGGTCCTGCACCTGAGCGTGCGCCCCAGTCCGGGCGCGGGCGGGCAGCGCCAGCGCCGCGATGACGCTTCGCCGGGCCGGCGGGCGGCCGGGCGCGCGGCTCACGCGGCCGGGCGCGCGGTGGGGGTGGCCCGGCGCGGCGTGCGGGCGGCCGGGCGGCCGGCCGGGTCCGGTGTGCGGGAGTCCGGGCACGGGTCGCGATGGGCCGGGCGCGCGGCTCGCGGCCCGGACGCTGCCGATGATCCGCTCCACCACGGCGGGATCATTCGCGTATGTGGCGGTGACCGACAGGCCCGGCCGCGCGATGATCAACCCGAGTTCGTGTCCTACCGTGTCGCGCACGATAACCCGGGGTCGCGCCGGCCTGTCCTGCGCATCGCCGGTCGCGCCGGCGCCACGCTGGAAGGTGGCGGCCGCGGCGACCGCGGCGCCGTCGATCCGCACCGACTCCGTCCGCCCCACCAGGTGCGCGGGGCAGCGCTGATCCGGTCCGGGATGCCCCAGGTAGACGGCGTGCCTGTCGTAACGCACACATAGGTGCGGCTGCGCGGCGAGTTCATGGACCCGCCAGGTGGCTGGAACGTCTATCACGTAGCCGCCATATTCGATGGTCTTCGTGCTGGTGACGTCACTTACGGCCGCATACGGCCGCCCGCCCGGCCCGGGCCCGCGCTGGCCCGGGCGGGGCGAGATCAGGCCGCGCTGAACCAGGCCGGGCCCGGCCTGGCCGGGCTGGCCCGGGCCAGCCAGCCAGCTTCCCCCGGCCGCGCTCACGCCAAGTACCAGCGCCGCGGTCACCGCGGCCACGGCACAACGTCGCATCGGCCCCCCCGCTGCGATGCCACCCTGAAACGAGCCCTGCCTGAGTTCCCATGCTATGCCGCCTGGCGCAGATGCTCCGCCACGCGGTGCGGATGTGCGGCCGGTTATCTGTGCGGCCGGTTATCTGTGCGGCCGGGCGCGGGCAGTCATGCTGAGATTCACGACCGGCAATGATGCCTGTTCCGGGCAGCGCACGGGCTGGCCGGTCCGCCCGCTTGTGCTTCGTTAGGCGATGACGGGAGGTATCTTTGCCTGCCACATGCGAGATCATGAGACAGCACGACCGCGCAATCCCGACAGCGGAGGGCAACCACCGTGGCAGCACACCAACCCCGGCGGCGGCCGCTGCCAAAAGGCGACGCGTTCTTCACTCCTGGCGCGACCGGCATGCGGCGGGAGATCGAGCGGCGCAGCGCCGCTCCGCTCGTCTTCCTGCACGGGCTACCCAGGTGGATTTTGCCCGTCGCGCTGCTCGCGGCCCTGATCGTCGGCTTCACCGTGCCTGGCCT
>Ga0137377_10000426_pt1 | contig 25002 bp, 31 predicted proteins | sample SagtaG_22_FD_104815 | JGI IMG/M metagenome (GOLD analysis project Ga0137377, IMG submission 104815) | Vadose zone soil microbial communities from Sagehorn Ranch, Mendocino, California, USA - Sage2_L_40_16 metaG | ecosystem: Environmental > Terrestrial > Soil > Vadose zone | place: USA... | reverse complement strand
GCAAATTTTCAGGTTGCGGCAATTGGCGAAATCTCCGCGGCGGCACGGGAGGCAAGTGCCGTCCTGGCCGCCGTGCCAGCCGACGCCGACGCGCTGGCCTTTTTTCCAGCCGGTGACGCCGGAACCGAGGTCGTCAATTACGCCGGCGACTTCGTGTCCGGGGGCGCGGGGATATTGGATACCGGGCCAGTATCCTTCCTTTACGAGGCTATCGCTGTGACAGATGCCACAAGCTTGCACGCGAATGCGCACGTGTCCCGCCGATGGTTGCGGAATTTCGCGTTCAACGATCTCGAAATCCGCTCCTGGTTTAGGCACCAGCGCCACTTTCATCTTGGCCATCGAGACTCTCCGTTCTTTATTCTGGATTTCACAGATGAAACTTCGATGCGCGCTTCGCACAAAGCGACACATTTTTCAACGCCGCAGGCGGCGAAAAACACTGCGCGGAGAAAGTCAAAAAGTTTTGCACATTTTCGTAATCTTGCACATCCATCCCAATTGACATGCGCCCTTCTCCAGCGCACACTGCGCCAACGTCACAAAGCAGCAAACAGGAATTGGTCGAGCCCATCATAATTATTCTCGCCACCTGATTTTTTTGCCTGCCGCGTTTCTGAGCGCAAGCTGGTCTTGCGCGGCAAAAGAGGTTGTGTTACTGTAGGCGAATAAAAAGCGAATTATAGGGAACAGTTTCTATGCCTGTTGACGCGACGCTCGAGAAACCATTACCGAATAACCTGGATGCCGAACGCTCCGTTCTTGGCGCGATACTGCTGGATAACCACGCGCTGAACCCGGCGATCGAGCATTTGCGGCCGGAAGATTTTTTTCTGGACCAGCATCGGCGCGTATTCACGCAGATGATCTCGTTGGGCGAGGGCCAGCAGGCCATTGACCTGGTGACCTTAACCGAGGAACTGAACCGCAAGGGGGAACTGGAAGCCTCCGGAGGCGCGCCGTACCTGGCGTCGCTCGCGGACGGCATGCCGAAGGTCACGAACATCGAGCACTACGCGCGCATCGTCAAGGAAAAGGCGATCCTGCGCAACCTGATTCACGCGACACACAATATCCAGCAGCGCGCATTCGAGGGCGAGGACGGGGCGGACGCGATCCTGGATAACGCCGAGTCTTCGATTTTTGCGCTAGCGGAAGACCGCGTGCGCGCGGGGCTGCTTCCGATAAAGGACATCGTCCGCGACAATTTTGAACGCCTGGAAAGAATCTTCCGTGAAGGGAAGAGCATCACCGGAATCCCCACGGGCTACGTCGAGCTGGACAAGCTCACGTCGGGACTGCAGCCTTCGGAACTCCTGATTCTGGCGGCGCGGCCTTCGCAGGGAAAAACGGCGCTGGCGCTGAACCTGATGGAAAACATCGCGATTCGCGGCGGGCACCCGGTGGCCATGTTCAGCCTGGAAATGTCCAAGGAATCGCTGCTGCAACGGTTGGTAGCGTCCGTGGCGCAGATTGACGCGCACAAATTCCGGACCGGCCATCTGAGCAAAGAAGACTGGCGGCGAATGACGGAATCGCTGGGAACGATTTCGTCGGCGCCGCTGTGGATCGACGACGCGGGATCGATCAGCGTGCTGGAAATTGGCGCAAAGGCGCGGCGGCTGAAGCGCGACAAAGGATTGTCCATGCTGGTGGTCGATTATCTGCAACTCATCACCACGCGGGGACGCTTTGGAAACCGCCAGGAAGAAGTATCCAGCATCTCGCGGGGATTGAAAGGCCTGGCGAAGGAGCTGCAGATTCCCGTCCTGGTGCTCAGCCAGCTTACGCGCGCGCCGGAGCGCGACGAACGCGGGCCGCAGCTATCAGATTTGCGCGAGTCTGGCGCGATCGAACAGGACGCCGACGTGGTGATGTTCATCTACCGGCCGCATTTCTTCAAAGCGGGCGCGACGCCTGAAGAAAGGGAAGAAACGGAACTACGAATCGCGAAGCAACGAAATGGTCCGACCGACATGGTGAAGTTTGTGTTTCGGAGCCGGTTCACGCGGTTTGAAGAGGCGGCGCCGGACGCGTTCTCGCAATTTGCCCCAGACGACATGTAGTTGTTGCCACAGCGCGTCCATTAACCCACAAGTTTCGCCGCGGGCTGAGGAGTTCACAGACCGGTCTAATGTGTCAGGGATGCGCGCGGTCCGTACCAAGTTGTCCCGATCCCCCCTACACCCCATAACATGCATGATTGTCAAAACAAAGTGCTTACAAAATGAGTTTGACTTAAATGGTTGATTCTAAAGGGCATGCTTTTTGGTTGGGCGGAGAGCCAAGGGAACAAAAGTGACTCCCAAAAAAAGAAAAGCGGCGGGAATCCGCCGCTTTCAAGACGTGATCTTGTACGAAACCGATTGTAGGGATAGAGACGGGTCAAGGAAAAACTCTTTAAACTTAGAAGTGTTTCCTTTCCCAACTCGCAAAAGGTGCCCCTTAGTTTGCAGGAGAAGGTCTCCGGCTTGCAGTGGAGGAGGGTGTTGTCATTCAGGCGGCAGCCAAAGTGGCTGGCGGAGGGCGTAAGCCGCGTGGATGGCGTAAACTAAATTTTTCGGGAAGGCACATGGCAGGTACACGGAAAAGTCCGCGCAAGGAAGTGCGACGCCCGGTATGGGCGGAAGTTTCGCTTGGCGCGCTGGCACAGAATCTCGAGGCGATCCGCAGGTACGTCAATCCGCCGCACGAGAAGCGCAAAGCGCCCCGCAAGATTCTCTCCATCGTGAAAGGAAATGGGTACGGGCACGGCGGTCCAGAGGTGGCCAAAGCGCTGGAGAAGGCCGGGTCGGACTGGTTTGGCGTTACGTGCACGGACGAGGGCATTGCGGTACGCCAGAATGGCGTTTGCAACCCGGTCCTGGTGCTGACGAGCTTCGTGCCGGGAGAAGAATCGCGGCTGGTGGAGCACGACCTCACCGCGGTGATTCATCGCTGCGAACAGCTGGAAATATTGAACCGGGCGGCGGCGCGCAAGGGCGGCAAGAAGCGCGTGCCATTCCATCTGAAGATCGATACCGGAATGAACCGGCTAGGCGTTTCTTCCACGGACATGGATTGCTTTGCGCGGCAATTGGGGAAGTGCAAGCACCTGGAGCTGACCGGCATTTTTTCGCATTTTGCGTCGTCGGAAGTTTTTACGGATACCGCAGTTGGGCAGCAGACGCGTGAACAAGAACAACGGTTTTATGCGGCACTCGAACGCTTGCGCGCACTGGGGGTGGATCCAGGCCTTGTGCACCTGGCGAACAGCGCGGCGATCGTGACGCGTCCGGAAACGTGGGCGGACATGGTGCGGCCCGGAGCGATCCTTTACGGCTACCATCCAGGCTACGATCCGGCGGAAAAACGCGAGGAAGCTGAGGCCCGGCTGCCGCTGAAACCAGTGCTGAGCCTGCGCTCGAGGATCATCAGCATTCGCACGGTTCCCACAGGCGCGGGAGTGGGTTATAACGCGACATTCGTAGCCAAGCGGCCGTCGCGCATCGGCGTTCTGGCGGCGGGGTACGGAGACGGAATCCACCGCTCGCTGGGGAACCGCGGAAACGTGTTGTTGCGCGGGAAGCTGGCTCCCATGGTCGGCATCATCTCCATGGATGTGACCATGATTGATGTGACGGAGATCGAAGGCGCGGAAATAGGCGACGTAGCCACCATTCACGGGACGGATGGCAAGGCAGTCCTGCCGGCAAATCGCGTGGCGCGCAGCATCGGGACGGTGACGTCGGATTTGCTTTGCGCGGTGAGCCAGCGTGTCCCGCGACTGTACGTCCCATAATGGGAGAATCCTACCGTCGCGTAACGCCCTGCATCGGGATATTGACCTCGGATGTGCTGTCGGCGGTGAGCCCACATTGTTCCTCGACTGTGATTCCCATAATGGGAATGCCCTACTGGTTTCACCGAAAATCTACTGCGCCGAGTTGAAACCCGCTTGACGCCGCAGTATTGAGAGAGTATATAAACCTCGGCAGCGCAAAAAAAAAGCGTTGCACATCCCGCATCGGCCCGCTCCTACTTCGCTCTGCTCCTGCGGGCTGGCTGTACTGATTTTGCAGTGAAAGTTGCAAACTGTGAGGTCGTATGAGCCGGATGGGTACTGAAGCGCAGCGCCGTACGCATTCTCCGGAATTGAAAATCTCACCTCAGGGCGAAGAAGTAGGCTTGCGCGTGCGTCCCGCATGGCGATCGCGCCGGAGCTGGGACTTCTGGGTGGTAAGGGCGTTCCTGCTTGCCTGCACGGGGGCTGTCAGTTACACCCTGGGGCCGTTCGGACTGCGAAGCTTGCAGGCTGGCGGCGTGGGAATTCTGATTGGGCTAGTGGTTCTGTTCGCGGAATTACGATTGCGCCGAGCGGCGCTGGGCGGGCTGCTGGGAGGCGCCTTTGGCGCGGTGCTCGGCGTATTCGCAGCGCTGCTCGTAAGCCTGGTGATCTCGCGCACGGATGAGGCCGAACCGACGAAGTCCTTTCTCGAATTTGCGGCACTCTTTGCATTTGGCTATCTGGGACTCGTGCTGGGTTCGGGACGGGGCGGAGAACTGCAAGTGGATGCGCTGGATGGGTTCTTTGGGAAGAAGCCCGCTCGCGCGGAATCCATGAAGCTTCTGGATACCAGCGTGTTGATCGACGGACGAATTGCCGATATCTGCGATGCGCAGTTCATGGAAGGCGTGCTGGGAGTGCCGCAATTTGTGCTGCACGAATTGCAAATGGTGGCGGATTCTTCGGATTCGCTGAAGAGGCAGCGCGGACGGCGCGGGCTGGAAGTGCTGCAAAGGATTCAGAAGATGCCGCAGGTGGAAGTGCGGATACTGGAAGAGGATGCGCCCCAAGCGGGAGACGTGGACCACAAACTGGTGGAGCTGGCGCGGCGGATGGGCGCAAAAATTGTTACCAACGATTTCAATTTGAACAAAGTGGCCACGGTGCAAGGGTTTTCCGTGCTGAACGTCAATCAACTGGCGCATGCGCTGAAGCCCGCGGTGCTTCCGGGCGAGCCGATGCGGGTCTTGATTCTGCGTGAAGGCAAGGAAGCGAATCAGGGGGTAGCTTATCTGGATGACGGCACGATGGTCGTAGTGGATGGCGCGCGACGGATGATCAACAAGGGCGTCGACATTATTGTCACGTCGGTGCACCAGACTACGGCAGGCAAGATGATTTTTGGCCGGCTGGAAGAGCGATCGGAGCAGGCGGCTCCTGTGCTGCGACATGTTGCTGGCGCAGGACGTGGAGAGAGTAATGGCGTGTTGCGTTCGGAGACGGGGAGCCGGACGGCAACGTCGACTCGTCTACAGGAGCAGGGCACGCTGGAACGCCAGGCTCGCGCTGTCTTACCTGAACCCGACGCCGGTTAACCGGTAGCGCACCACACGCGGTAGTGGGTCAGTTTGAATTTTGACCCCTACTGTCACGATTAAGAAAATTCAACTGACCCACTACCTCACACGCACCGAATTTCACCCCGTGCCCTCGCTTGAGGTACACTCTGAAGTTTGCGAGTCCACGCCCTGAAGCGTCCGGGCGGAATCGCCCTAAACATGAGCCGAATCGCTGCCATTCTTCCCGCGGCCGGGATGGGAACACGCATGGGCGCGGAAACGCCCAAGCAGTTCCTGGAGCTGGACGGAATACCGATCGTGATCCTGAGCCTGCGGCGGATCGCGGCGTGCCCGCAAGTTACGGACATTATTGTGGCGACGCGGGCGGACGAAGTGGCGCGGCTGGAGGCGCGGATCAAAGAGGAAAAATTCAAGCAGGCGGTGCGCGTGGTGAAGGGCGGCGATTCGCGGCAGGACTCAGTGGCTGCGGCGCTGCGCGAGGTGGCGAACGGGACGGAAATCGTGCTGGTGCACGATGCCGTGCGGCCGTTCGTAACGCCAGAACAAATCGCGCGGGTAATTGAAGAAGCGCGGCGGTGCGAGGCGGCGATTCTGGGAATTCCGGCGATGGACACGGTCAAGGAAGTGAAGCGGGCCAGCCTGCCGGAGGATGTGGCGTTGATTACTGGCACGGTGCCGCGGGAGCGTGTGGTGCTGGCGCAGACGCCGCAAGCGTTTTCGACGAAACTTCTGAAAGAGGCGTTTGCGCGCGCCGAGACTGATGGGGTGAATGCGTCGGACGAGGCGGGACTCGTGGAGCGCATGGGGCATGACGTGCACGTCGTGCTGGGCTCCGAGCGGAACATGAAAATCACCAAGCCGGCAGACATGGAATTGGCGCGGTTCTACCTGGAACGCGAGCGTCAGAAAGCTTGAGCATGAACTCAAGTTCAACGGCAAAGACGATCCTGTTTTGGTTCTCCATTGTTTTTCTTGGCGTAATGCTCTGGAAGCTTGTTTCTGCGAACGGGCGGGCGGCGCCAGGAAACGAACCCAGCTATAGCGAGTTCATGGCTAGGCTCGATGACATAAAGGAGGTGACGCTCTACCTCTCATCTAACAGCTACGAACTAACGGGAGAATATATACAGCCTGCGAACCGAACGTTTCACTTGACGGTTCCAAAGGAAGTGGTTCCTGACCTCTTGAGACAACTTCGTGAGAAGAGCGCCCTGATCAAGGTGAAGGAGGTTCGCACCGGGGATTGGGAATTGACTCTTCTCAGCGCGGCGCCGTTGATTCTTTTAGTGGGGTTCTGTCTCTTCCTGATGCGGCAGACGCAGGGGAAATGGCGCCGAACTGGAGTGGCGATACTCGGTTCGCCGCGAACTGGAATTGGGTACGATTTGCACCGGCTGGAAGAGGGGCGGCCGCTGATTGTTGGCGGGATTGCGCTGCCGTTCGGTAAGGGGCCGGTGGGACATTCGGACGGGGACGTGCTTGCGCATGCGCTTTGCGATGCGTTGCTGGGGGCGGCGGGGCTTGGAGACATCGGAACGCATTTTCCGGACACCGATCCAAAGTGGAAAGGTGCGAACAGCATGCTGTTCCTGGAACACGCGAAGAAATTACTGGATGAAAAGCGATTTGCGATCGAGCACGTGGACGTGGTAGTGATTACGGAAAAGCCGAAGCTGGGGCCACATTTTCCGAGGATGCGCGAGGCGCTGGCGAAAGCGCTTGGTGTAGGTGCCGAGAAGATTCATCTCAAAGCCAAGACCAACGAAGGCGTTGACGCGATTGGGCGCGGAGAAGCTATCGCGGCGCATGTGGTTGCTACGCTGACTTCGCGCTGAATTGCAGGAGCGCGCTTGCTTGGGGCGCAGTATTTCGAGGCTTACAGTAAACACCAGTGCGCCTCGATAAGAGAACAAAAGAACTGGTCTCCCGACCCGGTCGGGACAAGTTCCGACACGCCACTACAACACAAGCGGACCACGGTTCGCTACAATCCCCTTGATGGCTCCTGCTGATTCTTCTAGTGCGTCTGTTGGCGCAACGAATATTTTCACCGCCGGTGACGTTGTCGCTATTCTTCGCGAACGTGAATGGCTGGCGGCAGAGCCTTCACTAGAGCAACAGGCCTGGTGCGAACGGGCGGCTTCGATGCTTGGAGGGCACGCCGCTGACCGAGCCGCGCTGGCGGATCTCCTCGCTCTGGTTTTTCATTATGACGCACGCGAAATTGTTTCCCGGGTGGAAAGTCATGTGGTGCTTTCGCGTTATGCGGCTAGGGGCGTACTGCGTGAGATGGCGCTCCGGCTACTCGAGGGAGCGTCGCTGACATCGGAGAAATTTAAGGAAATTGTTACGGCGTTGAAAGACGGGATGGAGTTGCGCGGGCGTGAGTTGTTTCATCCGATCCGGCTGGCGCTGGCGGGGTGTGCGGGGGAGGGGGAACTCGACAGGGTGATTCTGTTGTTGGATGAGGCGGCCGCCCTTTCGTTTGCTGTTCCCGTAAAACCCGCTCGCGAGAGAATCCTCGAGTTTTGTTCGGCGCTGGATTGACGAGTGCAACTAACGCGCTGGGGATGTCTTAATGCACGGAGGACAGGCAGGAATGCCTGTCCCACTTACTGCAACTGCTTTCAAGTGCGGACTGGCAACTGTAAACTCACTACCTCATGGACAAACTGACTGGCATACACGCGGTTAAGGAAGCGCTGGAGGCGCGGCGGCCCATCGATCGCATTGCGATTGCGAAGGGGCGGCAGGACACGCGAGTCGAAGAAATCGTGCAACTGGCGCGCAAGCAGGGCGTTCCGGTACGGTTCGAGGACCGCGGACAGATCGACCGGCTGGCTAATTCGAAAGATCACCAGGGAGTGGTGGCGCTGGCGGCAGCGCGCGTGGCGGCGACATTGGAAGACATTCTGGCGCATGCCAACAGCGGCCACGGACAGTTGGGGCTGATTGTTTTGCTGGACGGCGTTGAAGACCCGCACAATCTGGGAGCGATCATTCGAACGGCGCTCACTGCGGGCGCGCACGGCGTGGTGATTCCCGAACGGCGCGCGGCGGGACTTACCGACACCGTTGCGCGGGCTTCGGCGGGAGCGCTGGCGCATCTACCGGTTGCGAAAGTGACGAATCTCGTGCGCACGATGGAAGAGTTGAAAGAAGCGGGGTATTGGCTGGTGGGACTGGATGAGCAGGGCGACAAGAATTATACGGAAGTGGACTACACTTCGCCGGTGGGGATTGTGCTCGGCAGTGAAGGCCAAGGCTTGCATGAGCTGACGCGCAAGCGGTGCGATTTCGTTGTTTCGCTGCCGACGACCGGCCCAGTAAAGTCTCTCAACGTGTCCGTGGCGGCCGGGGTGGTCCTCTTCGAAGCACTCCGTCAGCGGAACTCGCGAACACGGGTCAAGTGAGCACTCGCCAGCGTGGAAACGAGTTCGCCAGTTGGCATTCCTATTTGTCGTACTGAATTAGCGAGAAGACGTCGATGCCGTTGAGCTTCTTGCGGCCGTTGAGGAAAGTGAGCTCGACGGCGAAGGCGGCTCCTTCAACTGTGCCGCCGAGTTGCTGGATGAGTTTGACGGTGGCAGTGGCGGTGCCGCCGGTGGCGAGCAGATCGTCGCAAATAATCACGCGCTGGCCGGGCTTGACGGCGTCTTCGTGGATTTCGAGCGAGTCCGTGCCGTATTCCAAAGCATACGACACGCTGACGGTCTTGGCGGGGAGCTTCTTGGGTTTTCGAACTGGAACAAAGCCTGCGCCAAGCCGGTAGGCCAAAGCGGGAGCAAAAATGAAACCGCGCGCCTCGATTCCCGCAACGATGTCAATCGTGTGACCGTTGTAATGCTCGCAGAGGCGGTCAATTAACGTGTGAAAACCCTGCTTGTCCTTGAGCAGCGTGGTCAAGTCGTAGAAAAGAATGCCCGGCTTCGGGTAGTCCGGCACTTCGCGGATCAGTTTCTTCAAATCGTTCATTCAAACGTCTCCCCTTCCCTGTGTCTCTTATTCGTTTCGTTCAAGCGCTGGGATTGATGACGAATCCGCCTTCATACTGCGGATCCGGAGTTGCCGGCTCTTCGTGAACTCCACTGACGCTCGAAAAGCGCGGCCCGCGCTGCAACATCGCCCGGAATGCGGCATGCTGCTCCGGGGTGGCCATGGCATACGCTTCCACACGGCCATCCCGCAGATTCCTCACAAAGCCGCTCACGCGCAGCTTTTCCGCGGCGTCTTGCGCGAAGTAACGAAAGCCCACGCCCTGGACCATCCCGGAAACGAAATATCGTTTGGCTATTTTTGCGTCGCTCACGAATCGTCGAAATTGTAGCAGAGAGACGAGAATCCCTGCTTGGCCCGTTGAACGCTTGGAGTGGCTATGGCTACGTTCAAGGAGTGCGCTAAACTCTTGCTTCGGCGCTGAGCGTGAGGCTGCCCGAGGCCAATTGCGCGCATCCAATCTTATATGAACCAGGCCCGACTTTTTCCGTGCTACAAGCACCGGTCATTCCTTTTGCGCGGCATTGTCCTTCTCGCTTTGGCTGCAATGCATGGCGGATTGCTGCACGCGCAGGACGCTCCGCAGGGACCGCTCGCGCCGCCTCCGGAGCATCACGTTAACCGTGTCGCAAATGTGTCCGAGCCGGAAGCGCCGCCATCGCTCCCCGAGGCGGAAATCATCAAACACTTTTCCGCCAAAGAGGACGAATACATCCTCTCGCGCACGCGCTATACGTACCGGAAAACGATACGAATCCAGGAGTTCGGCCCGGACGGGCAGCCTTCGGGCGAATTTGTGCTGGTGACGCAGCCGGGTCGCGATGCGGACGGTAAGCTATTCGAGAGGGTTGTCGAAAAGCCGCGCTCCACGCTCCAAGATCTCTTTCTCAGGTCGGAAGATCTCGAAGGACTGCAGCGCATTCCCGCATTTCCCCTCACTTCAAGCCAGTTGGCGAAATACGACCTGAAATACTTGGGCAAGGAACAGGTGGATGAAATCGATTGCTACATTTTTCAGGCCAAACCAAGAATGGTTGAGCGCGTCAAGGCTTATTTCGACGGCATCCTGTGGGTGGATACAAAATACCTGGAAGTCGTGAAAACTTACGGGAAATGGGTGACCGATCAGGGTGACATGCGCACCGTCGCGGACCTGCCCTTCAGCCTGTTCGAAACCTATCGCGAGAATGTGGACGGAAAATACTGGTTCCCGAACTACGCGCGCTCCGATGGCACGCTGAACTTGAAGGGGCTGGAGATTCCCGTTCGGCTGGTTGTCAAATGGACGGACTTCAAGCCCGTTCCGAGCGCGCCGCAAGCGGCAGCTCCGCCGGCTGCTGCGACTCCGGCGAAACCATAAGCAAGGGCGCCAAGCAAACTGGGCCGTTAACAAAGCAATCTTTTCAGAACGTCCGGTAATTCCTTGATCGAACCAATCAGGAACTCTGGCCGGGCTGCGCGCAAACGCTTCTCCGTGGGGAAAGGGCCGAGCACGCCAATCGCGCGCACGCCGGCGCGCCGCGCCATCTCCACATCCTGCGCTGCGTCACCGACGTAGACGCAAGCGGAAGGATGCAGCTGCATCTGCCGCAGGGCAAGGCGCAGCGGCTCCGGATGCGGCTTCTTGCGCAGAGTATCCCCGCTGCAAACGCGCGCCGAGAACAACGTTGTCAAACGAAACTCGCGCAATTGACGAGTGACACGATCGCGATCGCCGCTGGTGACCAAGCCAAGGTGATGAGCGTTGCGCAATCTCACCAGGACGCGGCGCGCACCGGCCATCAGCTTTGGCCGGTGTTTCGCATAATGCGCGCGCCATGCGCGGTCCGCATCGTTCCAGCGCTTCCGCGGCAGTCCCGCGGCGCGATAAACCTGATACCAATTCGGCGAGTAATTGTCCTCTAGCTCTTCAAGGCCCCACGCAATGCCCATCTCCTTGAACATAGCGAGGTAGGCGGAGGTATCAGCGTGATAGGAATTGACGAGCGTGCCGTCCCAGTCGAGGAGAACACCCTCAATGGCGCATGTTCGGTTCGCTGGCATGGTTTCACAGAGTAGCAGAAACTTGGTGAAGGCCGAATTCGGCGCAGTCTCAGACTGATGGCGCGAGCAACGTGGGCAGCCGGTTCAGAAAGGAATTGGACCGGAAGCTAAGGTTTCAGATAACGAGAAGGGATGCAGTCGTCGCGGTCAAACTGGACATCATCGAAGGCTGCGGCGATGCCCTGCCATCCTGGCATGGCGGCCGTTTCCGTTCTGCATACACGCGCCATGGTTGCAGCGACGACGTTGCCGAGGCCCAGGGGCTTGCTTACCAGTACAATCTCCAGTTCGATCGAGGTACCAATGGCGATTTGCTTAGGGCACAGAAAATAGACGCCGGTGGAGCTAATGTTGCGCGTGACAAGCGTTATGGGGAATTCTTCGGGCACTCCGCCAGCACCGCGAAGACGAAGCGGAAGGTGCAGGCTGGCACGGGGGTATTCACGCTGTTCAGGATGCACGCCCACGGCGTGCGTAGGCACGCGGACAAAACGCCGAGGCTGCTCAGGGCGTAGAAGTGGGGCCAATCGCAGCGCAGGAACGCGCAGCGCAACTGAGATCAGTTGCGGTCCAGCAGCGGATTCGCGGGCTTCTTCGGCCGGTCCGTCCGGCCACAATTCAAATGGAGCTACGCGATTCGTCGCGCTCATCAAGCCCTCAGAGACGCCACTTCACAGTCGCTGGCTTTGGCCCAACAAACTTAACTATCTGACAGACTTTCTGGATTTGCCCCGTCCACGCCTGTGCGGCGCGGAGCGCTAAGATGCCACTAGTCGCGGCCAGCGTCAACCTGTGGAAAACACTGGAAGTGTCCTAACTTCAAACACTTGGTAATAGTACTGGAACTCGCCCACTACATTCTGTGGATACGCTAGCGAAATGCTCTACCAATATGGTGCTCGACAGCGGGCGCTCGTGCATCTATTTATGGAAGGGAATTCAGGTGAAAATAAATTAATGTCCGCGCCGGCTCTCGATTCGCAGAATTCGGTGGGAACTCCCAAGCAAGCGCCGCGGACGCCCGCTGGCGTGACAACTCTGGTCCTCGTGGCCTTTGCTGCCGTGTATCTCGTCTGGGGCTCGACCTATTTGGCGATCCGCATTGGGGTCGAATCGTTTCCACCGCTCATCCTGGCAGGGCTTCGCCACATAGTTGTGGGCTTGTTGCTGTATCCGATCCTTCGCAGGACGACCGGGATCAAGCCTACAGCCGCAAACTGGCGCGCGGCCGTTGTCACCGGGGCTCTGCTGCTATTCGCCGGAAACGGCGGCGTCAGTTGGGCGGAGCAGACTGTGCCCTCTGGAATCACGGCCCTCCTGGTGGCCACGGTTTCTCTGTGGCTGGTGATCGTGGACTGGCTTCGTCCCGGCGGCGCAAGACCGGTTTCGAGAGTGGTCATTGGGCTACTAATGGGGTTTGCAGGGATGGCGCTCCTGGTTGGGCCGGCGCGCCTGGGGGGTTCAGAGCGCGTCGATCCGCGAGGCGCTGCGGTGCTGGTGATTGCCTCGCTAGCCTGGGCATGTGGCTCTCTGTATTCAAAGCACGGCGGAATGCCCAGTTCGGCGATGCTCGGTGTGGCGATGCAAGGCCTTGCGGGCGGCGTGATTTTGCTGGTTGTGGCGTTGTTTGCGGGGGAATTCCGCGAGCTGCATCTGGGCGCGATCTCGCTACGCTCCTGGCTGGCGCTCGGCTACCTGATCATCTTCGGGTCGGGCATCGGATTCAGCGAGTACCTGTATATTCTGCAGAAGAGTACTGCGGCGCGCGTGGCGACGTATGCGTTTGTGAATCCTGTCGTAGCGCTGTTCTTGGGCTGGCTGATTCTCGGGGAGGCCATTACTTTGCGCACTGCCGTTGCCGCGGCGATCATCCTTACCGCGGTGATTCTAGTGATCACTGCGCCGCACCGAAAGCCAGCGCCAATCACGACTCCGGTTCCAGCACCTGGCGAAGCTTGATCGACAAGTCTTTCCGTCGCGCTTCACTTTTTCACTTTGCCGCTTGTTTTCGGATAGATTGGTCCTAAAGCTTGCGGTACTTTTGGCGTGTCAAACATGAGCCATACACAAGCCCAATTTGCACAGAACATATCAGCGCATGCGGCCGCGCGGTACTGGCGGGCAACGCTGGCACGCGATTCCCGAGCCGATGGGAGCTTTGTGCTGGCCGTGCGCTCCACACATATCTATTGCCGGCCATCGTGCCCGGCGCGGCGGCCGCTGCGGCGCAACGTCACTTTCTTCCGTACCCGGGAAGAAGCGGAGAAGCAAGGTTACCGGCCTTGTCTGCGCTGCCGCCCGAACGAAATTGCGGGTCCGGTGGCACTGGTGCAACGCGCCGCCAGTCACCTCGCGGAATCTCCCGAAGAGGGCGTGCGTTTGGGAGCCGTGGCTGCGGCGCTCGGAACAACGCAAGCCACGCTGCGCCGCGCGTTTCTGCAGGTGACGGGACTCAAGCCGCGCGAGCTTGCCGAAGCGCTGCGCTTCAAGCGCTTCAAGGCCATGCTCCGTGCGGGAAAGAGCATTACCGATGCGCTGTACGAAACAGGGTATGGATCATCGAGCCGCGTCTACGAGCGCAGCAACGCGCAGCTTGGCATGACGCCGGCGACTTATCGCAAGGGAGGGCAAGGCATGAAGATCGGATACACAATTGCGAAATCGCCACTCGGGAGAGTTCTGGTGGCAGCGACGGAGCGCGGAGTCTCGGCGGTTTATTTGGGCGACGCGAAGAACGCGATGATCGCCGAACTGCGCGAAGAATACTCGCGAGCGGAAATTGCACCGGCCACGGATTCGTTCCAACGCTGGGTGCGGGAAATCGTACAGCGCATCGAAGGCAAGCAGCCTCGATTGGAACTACCGCTGGACTTGCAGGCGACGGCGTTTCAACGGCGAGTGTGGCAGGAACTGCAGCGGATTCCGCGCGGCGGGACGCGCACGTATTCGCAAGTCGCGCGATCTCTCGGCCAACCCAAGGCCGTGCGGGCAGTCGCGAGAGCTTGCGCCACGAACCCCGTGTCCATCCTGGTGCCGTGCCATCGCGTGATTCGCGAGGACGGAGCACTGGCCGGCTATCGCTGGGGGCTTTCGCGCAAGGAACAATTGCTGGCGCAAGAGCGCGCCGCTGGCAACTAGCCGATCCTCTTCGTTAAGCAGGGAGTACCAGCAAGCCGGGGAATTTGGAGATCGCAGGGTTTAAACTATCCGCGGGGCTTTTCTACTCTTGCACCTTTTGGCCAGTCGGGTTTGAACTTGGCATCGGCGATCTTCAGGTTCTTCATTACATGCGTGTAGTGAGATAGGAAATAGTCGTCGGAGCTGGTCTCAAAAAATTTCTGCTGTACAGGCAGCCAAGAGGCCTCGTCGATCCACATCCGAATTCTGGCGATCTGGCTGCGCGCCTGGTCGGACTTCGGCGTCAATTCCAGCACGACGGTCTTGCGGTTGTCGAATTCTTCCTCGCCGATCAGCGTCAGAACGTAATTCTTCTTGAGTGTTTCGCCCTTAGTGCCGAATCCCAGCGCAAGATACTGGTCGACGAATGAGCGGTGTTTTCCGATGTTGTATTCCTCGACGCGATTAATCTTCGGAGTGAAAACGAACAGAGAATCGCCATTTCGGAGGATGGTTCGAGGATCAGGCTTTTGAAAATCGATGCGCATCTTATCGTCGCGGCGCACCAAAATCTGACCTGTCTCGGCCGAACTGTCCTTCACCACTGCGGTGTACTTGATGTGCTCGATATCGGCTGTGAGTGTGTGAAAGTCCTGCGCGGACTTGTCCAGCATGGCCAAGACGCCATCGAGGGTCCAGTTCGAAGTTGCCTGCGCAGCGAGCGGCCGAAGCACGCCGGCGGGGCAGGCCATACAAACCAGGGCGAAAAGAAGGAATGCTATACGTCTCAAACGTGGCCTCTATTCAGTGAAAATGCGGGACTCATGCAAACCTTCGGAATCGTAACATATACAAAGAGATGCGCGAACGCGCCGGGATGTTACCTGGGGACAACTTCTAACGCCGGTCAAAACACGGCTAATGGTGAATCTCCACCTGGTAGGCAATCACCGTGCCCTGGTCATCGCGCAGCGGTTCGATATTGGCGATGGAAAAATTCCCGTTGTGAAGTTCGGGCAGCGCTTCCTGCAAGGCGTTGTGGAGGCCGTTCTGAAGGGCGAGCCTGGTCGGCGGAGCCAGGATGCGTGCATCCACGCGATACTTCAGCCGGTTGCCCTCTTTGGAAATCAGTTGAACTTGTCCCGGTGCGACCGGAGCACCCCCTTGCGGTTTATCGTGAAACCAGTTTCGCGGTGTGAGAAGCACGAAGATCAAAATCAGAACGACGGCGACGTCGTATTGCCACGTGCCGCGCTCGTAGGACCAGAAGAATGTCCGGGAAAGAATTTGGCCAAGATTTGCCATGTTTAATCCGCAGGCACCCCGTCGACGATAACGCCGTCGCGCATGTGCACGACGCGGTCGAAGTACGTGGTTGCTTCGGGGTTGTGCGTGATCATGACGATGGTCTGGCCCAGATCTTTGTTCAGTTGCCGCAGCATTTGGAGGACGATTTCCGAGTTTTTCGAATCGAGGTTACCGGTAGGTTCGTCGGCGAGGAGAATCTTCGGCTCGTTGATGATCGCCCGCGCGATGGCCACGCGCTGCTGCTCGCCGCCCGAGAGCTCCGAGGGCTTGTGGTGCAGGCGTCCCGCCAGGCCGAGCATCTGCGTTACGACATCGAAACGATGCGGGTCGAAGCCGTCGCCATGAATAAACTGTGCGATAGCGATATTCCCTTTAGCCGTCAAGGTGGGGAGCAGATTGAAACGCTGGAAGACGAAGCCGATTTTGTGGCGGCGCAATTTGGTGCGCGCGGCGTCGCTCAATTCGGTGAGGTCATTCCCGTCGACCAGCACCTTGCCGCGGGAAGCTTGCGCCAGGCCGCCAATCACGTACAGCAGCGAAGACTTGCCGCAGCCCGAGGGTCCCATCACGGCGACAGATTCGCCGGGCTGCACTTCAAAATTCACGCCACGCAATGCCGGGACTTCCACTTTTCCCGCGCGGTAGAGCTTCCACAAGTTTTCCGTTCTGAGTATCGGCTCCACGCTCTTTTTTCCCTGGAAAATCAGCCCTTCGGCAGGTGTCCGTATTGTAACTGTGATTCCCATTCGTGCCTAGCCATCCTCACTGCTTCGCCGCGTTCTCCTGCTCTCTATGCTTACTGCGGTACGCGCCTGTCTTACTGTCTTAATCGTACGACAAAGCTTCCACTGCATCTTTGCGGCTTGCCAGCCACGCGGGATAGCTCGCGCCAAACAGCGCGCCCAAGAGCGCAATGGCAGCTGCGCGAAGAATCCACGCGGAAGTAATTGAGATGGTCAGGGTCGGAAACTTCCAGATAAATCCGGCCCGCACCAGATAGCTTAATCCGATGCCTGCCCCAATGCCGAGGAGGCAGAGCGCCGCGGATTCTGAGAGCAGCGCGCGGATCACGAACCATTGATTCGCGCCGAGCGATTTCAGAACGCCGATGTCCCTGGTGCGCTCGATCACGGTAGTGTACATAGTGAGAAAAATGACCAGCAGTCCTATGGTGATGGCCAACAGGATCATAGCGTTGATAAAGGACTCCAGGCCCGGGATATTTGTCGAGGTCATCAGGGAGAGATAGTCCTTGAGGGGCCGGATGGTGTAGCCGGGAAGAAGGTGGCGCATGTCTTCCATCACATCCTCGGTATGCTCGGGGCGTGTACACCTCACAAAGAAGACGCTGGCTTTGTCCCGTGCGCCCACTAATCCCTGCAAGGTTGCCAGAGGAACAAAGAGCCGAGAGCCCTTTCCATGCTCGACGATTCCCGCCACATGCCAATCGTGATCGAAGATGCGGTAATCTTGTCCCGGCTGTATCTTCTTCGTTTTCGCTGCAATGTCGTCCACAAGAATGTCGTCGGGGCCCTCCAGGTCGTGCCCTTGGATGAATACAAATCCGCCGGAGACGGCTCGAAAGCTGTCTTGATCAATTCCGTAAACGATTTCGACGCCCGAGGTGTTGAACTGGAACAGCACGGGGGCCACGGATTGGACGTACTTCATTTCTGCAAGCTTGTTGCCAATTTTGATGGGCATGGGAGCACTGCCAAAAGCCAACATGTATGACGAGCCGGGCGGCTGCAGCATGATGTCCGCCCCGATGCCCTCAATGCGCTTGGCCGTTTCGGTCAGCAGGCCGCTGGTCAGGCCGACGATCAGAACGACCAGCGCGACCTCCACGGCGATTCCCATGGCGCCGATAAGGGTGCGCAGCGGACGATGCAGCAGGTTGCGGAAGACGAGTTCGCCCATCACGGCTGCTTGTTCTCCATAGGTTCTCCAACGGGCACGAATTCCATTCCCGCAGGTTGCTCAAGCTTGAATCTCTCTGCAGGAATATCTTCGTTCACAGTGACTTTCGTGACCTGCAAATCCAGCTTGTAATCATCGTGTGGCCGTTCGATCCGGATCGATCGTGGAAACAACGCCGCTCCATTGGAAGCTGCAGCCGGAGCCGTCTGACCGGCATTGTCCGGAGGTTGCCAATCCGCTACTCGAACGTCCGAGAGTAAAAGGCCCTTCGGCGCGAAATTCTGCATACGCGCAACCTGCAGGCTGGAACGGTCAAACCAAATCTCTCGCAGCACTTCCACCTGATAGCCGCCGCGCAGAACCGTCAGGATGTAGTATCTGGCGTTCTCGTCGTTGAATTCCCGAAGCGTCACCGATTCTGCCTTGTGGATTTCCGGCCAGAGCAACGCGTCCAGCAAATGCTGCGGCCGCAAATTCTCGATGGGCTTGCTGCTGGTGCGCTCGACGGCCACCGGCCCAACGAGGAACTTCTTCTTCGACGGAATCAAAACCCTAAAGGTTTCGCCGTCACTGGCCATGTCGAAGACCATGGTTCCGATCACCGGCGCCTGCCCGATCACACGAATCTGCGCCGGCCGTGCCGCCAGGAGAAATGCCTTCACTTCGTGGTACTCGTCGATGACACCGCTATACCGCGATCCCGCGGTCGGCTTCATTTCCACCGTGGCGTTCAGAGTTTTTGTGCCGCGCGCGATCAAATTGTAGGCCTCAAGGAGCTCTTCACGCGTGGCATCCTTTGCCACCGGTCTCTGCGAAATTACGGTGTGGCCGGTCACAACTCTCCCACCGGGACAGCCGCAGGAAATCGCCGCCAGTGTCAGCAGTACCATGCATGTTTTCACACGTCGCATCAATGAGTTCCGTCCCTACTCGAACAAATAATGCAATCTAGCAACCACTTGGATGCCGGCCAATTAACCCCTGTCGCAGTCTGGGAAGCATTCAATTTGGCCGCGCAATATGAATATCAAATGGCTGAACCGCCGGCCGCACGCGACGGATGATTTCGCTGGGCCAAAGCGACTCGCTCAGCAGTGTTACCCAGCCGTCCTCGGTCTCGCAAATCGCGCAAAATGTGTAGCGATTGTATGCCTGCTGGTAGGCGTCCAAGCCGCGCTTTGACAGATCTCCTTCCAGCGCCGCATCGGCGGATTGCGCCGCCTTGCCAGCCCTTATGCCGAAAGTCTCGCCTTCGAAGCGTTCAAAAATCTGACGCAATTGCTCTTGATTCGGCTGCGGAAGTACGACACAGCGTTCTGCCGCATCGCGCAAAGCAATTTCATGCAGTTTGCAAAACTCTCTCACGCGTTCGATGTGGCTAAAGAAATCCGCCACGTACGGTTCGCTCCCCGCAAGGGCAGAGAAGACCGCCGACCAAATCGCCGCAGCATCTTTGCCGCGCAGGGGCTCGCGACTTTCGGTTTCGACAAGTTCAAGTCCCACCGCTTTTACGTCGCCGCCGAGGTCCAACGCCTGGACATCCAGGGAAAACCGCGGCAATTCCAGCGCACCGCTTCCGGGTGCCGCCGCTCCCGACGTATTCATTCTTCGGGCTCCGACTGCGGAAACTTGGCGCGAAAATCCGGCGACTGCTTCCGAACGTCCAGCCAGTCGAAAAATGCATCCGGGGTTTCCAGCCAGATGCGGAACCACCCGGCGATCTCGACCTTTTCAGCGCGTTTTTGAGGTTCCACCTTGCGGTTACGCGAGATCATCTCCGCGCGGCGCTTGCCGAGGCGCGCCACGTTCAAGACACGCTCCACAGCTGCTTGTTCGCCGTGTGCGCGGAACTTTCGCATCAATTCATCCAGCCGCATGATGCTGACCTCGGCATCCTCCAGCGTTTTGAAATGCAGCAAATCCTCGAATTCTTCTTCGTATTGTTCCTCGGCTTCTTCCAGCTAGTTGATGGTTACCTTTTGTCCCGCGTCTTTCAGTACGTCCGCAATATATTCCATTCCGGTCTTGCCGGCCTCGCCATGTTCTGCCAGGAGCCGGCGGCGCAACTGGTCGATTTCTGCCGGCGTCCATTGTTGGACTTTTATTTCCCTGGCAGTTTCCAGGATTAGCGCTTTCTTCGATTTCAAATCTTCGGTCATCTCGCTTTGCCTCGGTGCGGCTTGCTTTGTTTTTTCTTGGGGCTGGGAGGCGCAGGCGGGGGTGGCGGGGGATCCGCCGGAAGTCCTGCCAGCAGCCGGCGATACTTCAGCACATTCTTATTGTGTTCCGCCAGTGTGGCGCCAAAAAAATGCCCGCCCTGCGTGTTGGCCACGAAATACAGATAATTCGTCTGCGCGGGGTGTACCGCGGCTCGCAGGGATGCTTCGCCGGGATTGCCGATCGGTCCGGGAGGCAGACCGCCGTGCTCATAGGTATTATAAGGAGAATCGAACTGCAGGTCCTTCCCGGTCAGGCTGCCGTTGTACTTCCCAAGCCGCTCCATCCCGTAAATCACAGTCGGATCACATTGCAAGCGCATGCCTTTTCGCAAGCGATTTTCAAACGCACCAGCGACGAGCGGCCGTTCCTCCGGCTTTGGTGTCTCCCTCTCAACGAGCGAGGCCAGAGTCACAATCCTGTTCACGGCACGGTGGTCGCCCTCGTCTGTCGGTCCGCCCGCCGCTGGCGAGGCAGCGCGTCTCCACTCCTCCTTGAATTTGTGCACCATTTCCGCAGTCAATTCGCTGGCCGCAGGGTGGCGAGGAAGCTCATAAGTGGCCGGAAAGAGAAAGCCTTCGAGCGTCTGCGCTCCCGGCGCAAAATCGCGAATCAGCGCCGGATCACCCGCGGCATAAAGAAAATCGCCCGCACGCATGAACTTTCCCGCCTCCAGCTCGCGCGCGATGTCGAACATCGTTTCGCCTTCGCGCACCGTGAACGGCTGTTGGAACACCTGGCCGTTTGCGATTTTCCAGAAAACATCAGCGCCGGTCATCGCGTGATCAAAGAAATATTCGCCTGCTTGAAGCGTGCGCTTCGGATGCCGACGCGCGTAAATCTCAAAAGCCAGCTTGCTTTGCACCACTCCATTTCTTTTCAGAATGTAGCCCACATACCGGCGCGATGCCCCGCGCGGCACGTCAACGAAGACACCCTCTTTCGTAAAACCCTGGTAGGGGTGCGTCATTCCGTACCACATCCACATCGCCGCGCCGCCGGCAATCAGCGCGACGAGCAGCAATAGCACGACCAAAGGTTTCAATTCAGCCTCACCGAATTATTTTCTCAGTTCGTTCAAGTCTTACCGGCCGTCTGCTCCTGGCGATCCAGGTACTCTTTCAAAATAACGGCCGCGGCTACAGCGTCCACAGTCATCTTGGCCTGGACACTTTTCGGTTTCTTGCTGCCGGTCAATTTTTCCTCGTGGATGAACCTTCCCTGAACTTCTTCCAGCAGTCGCTCAGCCTCCCAGCTAGTGAGTCTTTCATCCATCATTTCCACCGGCACGCCAATCTGTTTCCGCATGCGCTGCGCAAAGCGCTCCGCTTCTTCGGCCATTTCGCCGCGCGTGCCATCCAGCCGTAGCGGCAGCCCTACGACAATCTGCTTCACCCCGTGTTCGCGCACCAACTCGCGCAGCCGCCGCGTGTCCTCGTTCCGGTTGACGCGGTCCATGGTGCTCAGCGGCCTCGCCATCCGCGTCTCGGTATCCGCCAGAGCCAGGCCGATCCTCGCGCGGCCGTAGTCCAGCGCCAGAATGAATCGTCGTTCCATTCGGTTCAATTCGGTTTTCGCGCTGCTCACACTATCAGTATACCGGGAAGGGCTCCGCGATATTTGCGATGCGCCCAAAGAGATGCCTGTCACGCGAATCTGTGTTAAGAATGAGACGGCGAATCTACGGTTTGCGGCCGCGCGCGCCGCTTTGCCAAGCGTCCCAATAACCAAGCAATTTGAGCTGTTGGTCAAGTCCGGTTTCCTTAACCAGAACGTCGAGTTCTGCGCGTGAGAGGCGCTTGCCGAGCGGTTCGGGGCGGTCGGCAATTCCCCAGGCGGTCAGCGCAGCCAGCACAGTGTGCAATTTCAATTCTCGCATGTCGACTTTGTCCAGCGTGTCCGAAGCGGCGTGATAATTCGGCAGGTAGTTGGCCTCTTCCTGATTCGCCACCAGCGTGGGTACGCCTTCGAGCATAAAATCAAAATTGTCTGTGCCGAAGGAAGCGTCATAGGTGTGATTGTTCGCGCCCCAGGATTCCACTGGTTTGAATACTTCACGCACGCCTGCCTCGATGTCGCGGCGCCCCCCCAGCGAATACCCGGTGACGCGGCCGATGCCTGCATCAAACGTAATCATCGCGCGGATCTTGTCGAGCTCCGCGCGATGAGCCTTCACGTATTCAAAGGAGCCCACCATTCCCTGTTCCTCGCCACTGAAGAGCACAAAACGAATCGTCCGCCGAGGCAGAAGTCCCGTCGTCTTAATCGCTCGCGCCGCTTCGATCACGAGCGCCGCGTTGCAGCCATTGTCGAGCGCCCCCGTGCCTAGCTCCCATGAATCCAGATGCGCGCCGAGAATGACGACTTCATCCGGCTTCTCATAGCCGCGGATCTCGGCGACGACGTTTTCCTGCTCCACCGGCTTGCCAATCTTGTTGGGCATGTCAAAGTGCGCGCGCACTTTCCCCGGATAGGCGGCGATGGTCCGTGCAAGCCGCACGGAATCTTCGCGCGCCAGCACTGCCTGCGGAATCCGGTCGATCTCTCCGGCAAGCGAATTCGTATGGCGATAGAGCAGCAGCCGTTCGCGCGCGCCCATCCACAGGATGGCCTTCGCGCTGTCCTTGACGGCATGCTCGATAATCAACGGCGGGCGCAGGTATTCGTTGAAGAGATCGGCCCAGGTTGAACCGATGTCGCTATGAACCAGCAGAACCGCGCCCTTGACGAGTCCGCCTGCTTTCGCAAAATCGTCCTCGCTGCCGTATCCCACATCGACGACATTCGCCTCAATTCCGCCCGCCGGCGTGGCCGGCGACCACCCTGTCGCTTTCAGCCGCACAGGAAATTTCACGGGGCCCAGCAATTCAAGCCGCGTGTCGCCTTCGCTCCAGGTGACCTGCAGTGTGTATTTCTCCGTGTGAACATCGACGCCCCCCGCGCGAAACGCTCCAACTCCCCACTCCACGGCCTTGGCCATTTCCAGCGAGCCCGTCACGCGACCGCCGATTTCATCCGTCAGCCGCCGCAGGTTTTCCTCCAGCGGCGATGAGCCCATCACGATCGGCAGAATCTTTGCCGCGGCCTCCGTACACGACGACGCTTCCGTCGTCGAGCAACCGGCTGTTCCCTTTGCGCCTTGCCCCGGGATTAGAGGATTTTGCTTCGCTGGCGGGATCTGGGCTTGCGCAGGCGCGATTGAGGCGAAAAGGCAAAGAAAAAGTAGAGAAATAAGAAAAATTGTGCGGCGCAGCATGAGGTGGTCCTCTTTTCCGAAATCTCTGGGCGAAGCTTCAGTATGGGTTGCGGAGCGGAGTATACCGAAGGAAGCTCGCTGATGGCACTCTTCCCCGGAGATTCTCCGCGTTTAGTTCTTCGGTCCGCGTCTAGGATCGATAAGGCAATCCGAGACACGCGCGACCTGCACCATTTCTTCCACGTCGTGTACGCGCACAATATGCGCCCCCTGCAAGATGCTCGCGGCAACTGTAGCAGCCGTGCCCCAGATGCGATCTTCCGCGGGAGCGGCTTTGCCGTCCCGGTCTAAGGTCGCGCCAAGAAAGCCTTTGCGCGAAGTCCCTACGAGCAGCGGATAACCGAGCTTCGCCAATTGCGGGAGTTTTTGCAGCAATTCATAATTTTGCGCGAAGCTTTTGCCGAAGCCGATGCCTGGATCGAGGATGATCTGTGATCTCGCCACGCCAGCTTTGCGCGCGACGGCCACGGATTTGCGCAAACCTTGCAAGACATCTTTCATGACGTCTCGCGCAAATCGTCCCGACTGCATGGTTCGCGGCTCTCCACGCATGTGCATCAGGATCAGCGGCTTGCGGTGGCGGGCGGCGACTTCAGCAATCCGTGGATCGCTTTTCAGCCCGGACACATCGTTGAGAAGTTCCGCACCTGCGCGGAGCGCGATCTCCGCGACGCTGGCCCTGCGCGTATCCACGGAAATGGGAATTTTCAGACGGCCGCGGAGCGCCTCAAGAACAGGAAGAATGCGATCCACCTCTACGGAGGCAGGTGTCTCAGCGGAACCCGGGCGCGTCGATTCGCCACCGATGTCGAGGAGGTCGGCGCCCGCTCGCTCAATTGCTAAGGCACGTTCGATTGCGCTCTCGGGTTCCAGGTATTTGCCGCCATCGGAGAAGCTGTCCGGCGTTACGTTCAACACGCCCATGACAGTCGTGCGTTCGCCAAGGACCAGAATGCGGGAATTGAGTTTTAAACGAAAGAGTTTGCGGCGGATCATGAGCAGTGGAAGTGTAGCGCGGAAGAAGACTTAACAGGGATCTCACCGAGGTGCGGGGAATGCAGAGAGCGCGATCAGTCGAGGTCAAAATCGCGGATGGGTTTGCCTGCGGGGGCGTCCTTGGCCTTTTTCATCGCTTCTTCGAATTTCTTCGCCAGGATGTCTTCCTTGTTCGTTTCCTGGAACCAGGAGTCCGCAAATTTGTCTTCGCGCTGGCGGTGCTGTTCAGCGAGGATTCTCTGCGCGTCGGTGAGGTCCACGTTAGGGCCCGCCTTGACGGGCACTTCATGAGAGAGCACAGCGCCGAAAACGGGGTCAACCACGAGCTTCGCCTGGCAGCACGGGCAAGTGACCTGGAGGTTCTCGCCGGAACGATTTCCCATGAAATCATTCTACACCCCTTCGCCCCGAGCGCGTAAAAGCGCGTAAGCTCCGATGTCCTCCGCAGTTGGAAATGCCGTGCTCGCGGGACACACTCCAGCGAAACATCTTTTGACAAGCTCGCTTCGCGCAGAGATGCTATGAGCAACACTTTTCCTGAGGGGTGCCTATGTTCCCGTCGCCTGCTCGAAACACGTTTCGATACACACTTTCCTGGTGCATCGCAGTGGCCCTGCTGTTCGTTCCTTTGCTGTTCTGGGTGGCTTACGATTTCTACCGGGGCCGCCAGGTGGACCCTATGCTAGTGTAGCGTCTCATAAATGTCTTTACTTATCATGATAAGGATGCCATGATCTCCTTCGTTGAGAATTGCCGAAGCCATCACGCTTACCTCCGACGAACGAACGGTGCTGGACAAATGG
>Ga0137377_10000425_pt1 | contig 25010 bp, 22 predicted proteins | sample SagtaG_22_FD_104815 | JGI IMG/M metagenome (GOLD analysis project Ga0137377, IMG submission 104815) | Vadose zone soil microbial communities from Sagehorn Ranch, Mendocino, California, USA - Sage2_L_40_16 metaG | ecosystem: Environmental > Terrestrial > Soil > Vadose zone | place: USA... | reverse complement strand
GCACGGGCCTCGACACGCTGCTCGACCAGCTTGCGACGCGTGTCCCCGAGGGTCCGTTCCACTACGATCCCGAAGAGATGGCCACCCAGCCGACCCGGTTCTTCGCTGCCGAATTCATCCGCGAGGCCGCCTTCGAGCTGCTGCAGGAGGAGCTGCCGTACAGCGTTGCGGTCGAGATCGACGAGTTCCGGGAGGGCGCGAATCCGGTATATATTCGGGCGGTGGTGTACGTCGAGCGCGACAGTCAGAAGGGCATCGTGATTGGCGAGGGAGGTCGGACCATCAAGGCGCTTGGCACCGCCGCTCGCGGCAAGATCGAAGCCCTGCTCGACACCCGGGTGTTCCTGGAACTGCACGTCAAGGTGTGGCCCAAGTGGCGCCGTGACCGACCCTCGCTCAAGCGTCTGGGGTACGCCGGATGAGCCTTGCGCCCGACCTGCTGGAAATCCTGGTCTGCCCCAAGTGCAAGGGGCCGCTCGAGCATCGGACGGCGCCGCGCGAAGAGCTGGTGTGCCGCGCCTGCCGCCTCATCTACGCGGTCGAAGACGACATTCCCATCATGCTGATCGATGAAGCGAAGCACTTCTGAAGGCGGTCGCCTCCTGGTGGTCGCGCTGCTTCTGACCGCCAGACCGCCTAACCGCCTGACCGCCCAAGACGTCACCAACGCCGGTGCCCTCTTCCTCGCGCTGCCCGTGGGCGCGGCGGCCGTCGGCATGGGACAGACCGCCGTCACACTCGAGGGCCGCGGCGAGGCGGCATTCTGGAATCCAGCCGGTCTTGCGACCCTGAGCGAAAACGAGTTCGGGCTCGAGAGCGGCAGCGTGGCGGCCGGGACCTCCCACGCACTCACCGCGTACTTCCACTCCCACGGCATTGGTGTCATCGGTGGGGCCCTCTACCTGCTCGACTACGGCGACCTCGACCGTACCGACTCGACCAGCAGCACCATCGCCCGCATCTCTCCGCGGAACTTCGAGTTCATCGCGTCGTACGCCACCGAGCTGGGCAGCTCCTTCACCGTCGGCATCAACTACAAGCTGATCGAGTTCCGCGTGGACTGCAGCGGCGACTGCCGCGACTTTCCCCACGGTGAGGGTGTCACCAACGGCGTAGATGTGGGCGGGCAGCTCGCCGTCGGCGCCGACGGCGCGCTGCGCGTCGGCATCGCCGTCCGCAACATCGGCTTCAAGCTCCAGGTGAACAACCGGGACCAGGCCGACGCCCTTCCCGCGCGGCTGGTGATCGGCGCCCTGTACCGCGTCGGGCTCCGCGGTGACGCGAGCGGCGGCGGCAGCGACCACCTCGACGTGAAGCTCGCCGCCGACGTGGACAGTCCGTGGGGAAGCTACGGTGAGTCGCAGATGCGGTTGGGCGTGGACGTCGGGTATCAACGGCTGCTGCGGGTCCGCTGGGGCTACGCTTTTGTGCGGGACGGCGTGAGCGGGCCGAGCGTGGGCATGGGTCTCGAAACCGGCACCATCGGCGTGGACCTGGCCCGTACCTTTCTCTCGAGCGCCGATTTCGTTGCCGACAACCCGACGTTCTTCTCGTTCCGCCTGGTGTTCTAGTGCGACGTGGCGGTCTGCTGGTCGCTCTCGCCGCCGTGCTGACCGTCCGACCGCCCGACCGCCTGATCGCCCAAGCAGATTCGCTTCAGGCGGTGCGCCAGCGCTTCTGGGTGCGTCCGGTAGCGTCGTTGCTGCTGCCCGGCTCGGGCCAGGTCCTCTCGCATCAGAGCCGCGCGGCCGCCTATCTCGCCGCCGAGCTGTACACGCTCGTCCGCTATCTGCAGTTGACGCGTAGCGGTCGCAGCTCGGCCAGCGCGTTCCGCGACATCGCGTTCGATGTCGCGCGGCACGCCTTTTCCCCTTCCCCCGCGCAGCGCGACACGGCCTGGGAGTACTTCGAGACAATGGAGCGCTACGGCTCGAGCGGGCAGTTCAACCTCTCAGGCGGTCCAGGGCTCGTGCCGGAAGCGGATACGACGACCTACAACGGCTCCGTGTGGCTGCTCGCCCGCCGCACCTACTGGCGCGATCCGGCCACGCCCCCCGATCCCACCTCACCCGAATACGCGAATGCCCTGCAGTTCTACCTGGCTCACGCCGTCGGTCCCGCGTACCTCTGGTCGTGGCAAGGCGCGGACTCGGCGCTCGGCGTGTATCGCGCGACTATTATGAAAAGCGACAACGCCTTCCGTCACGCCCAGAACTACCTCGGGCTGCTGCTCGCCGACCACCTCGCGAGCGCCGTGGACGCGCTCATTTCAACCCGGCTCGCGAGCGTCGTGCGGCGCCCGGTCACACTAAACACGACGGTCGCCCCCGGCCGCTTCATGGTAAACGTCTCGCTGAGCTTCTAGCTGGTTGGTTTGACACTCCGGCAAAGATGACCTAAGTTTAAGTGGGCTCGACCCTTACGCGAGGAGCCAGGTGCGAACGCGCCCGACGATTCTCTTCTTTTCGCCGGCCCATCGTTCGGCACCCGACAGCCTCAGGCAGTGGGCGGACGGGAAGGGTCTTACCATCATCCCGGTCCCAGATCCGGCCGCGGTGCACGAGCTGGTGCTGCGGTCCCTGCCGCAGCTCGTGGTGATCGACGCCGACGGCTCCGGGACGGTCGGGTTAGAGCTGTGTACGCGGCTCAAGGGTGACTCCTATTCGGCGATCGTGCCGCTGGCCGCGATCGCGCAGCGGCACACGACGAACGGGGTCGAGAAGTGGTTCGCGGCGGGCGCGGACGAAGTGATCACCCCCTTGTTCGAGCCGGCGGAGCAGGTGAGCCGCCTGGACGGCCTGATGACCCGCACGGCGCGGGACGTGGCGGTCAACCCCTCCACGCGGCTGCCCGGCACGACCGAGATCGAGCGAGCAATCCGGGGGCGCATGGAGGACGGCGGGCTGTTCGCCGTGTGTTATGCCGATCTCGATCACTTCAAGGAGTACAACGATCGCTACAGCTACTACGACGGCGATCGCGTCATTTACATCCTGTCGCGCATCTTGCACGACGTGGTCAAGGGGATGGTGGGCGCCCGAGGATTCGTGGGGCACATCGGCGGGGACGACTTCATCCTCGTCATCCCGTTCGACTCCATTGCTCCCGTGTGCAGCGAGGTGCTGGAGGTATTCGACACCTTGATCCCGTACCAGTACAACGAGCAGGACCGCCGGGCCGGGTACTACTTCGGCAAGGATCGGCGCGGACAGCTGCACCGGGTGCCGCTGATGACCCTGTCGATCGGCATCGTGACGAACCAGCACCGCCTCTTTGAACACCCGGCCCAGGTGAGCGAGCTCGCCACCGAAATGAAGAGCTATGCGAAGACACTGACGGGCTCGGTGTTCGTGGTCGACCGGCGGCGCGACCCGGACTTGGACGACGACACGAAAGGGCGTCACGGGTGAACGTGACCTGTCCGTCGTGCGAGACGGTGTACCGTGTGGACCCCGCCAAGGTCCCGCCTGGCGGAGTGCGGGCGCGTTGCGCGGTCTGCAACAGTGTGTTTGCGGTGGCTGCGGCCCAAGCAGCCGTGACCGCCGGGTCTGCCGCGCCGGTGTTCACACCAGCCTCCCCGCAGCCGCCGCAGCCGTCCCCAGCACCGCGGCCCACGACGCCCCAGGCGCCACCGCGTCCTGCGATCGCGCGCCCCGCTGCCTCCCCGTACGCTTCGCCTCCCACTCCCGCGCGGGCTCCGGCGGCGCCGCGGCCCGCCACCCCCTTGGCGCGTCCCGCGGCGGCCCCCCCCCCCCCGGCCCCCGTTGCCTCCCGCCCTCCCGGCGGTCCCTCGCCGGCTCGACCGCCCGCGCCGCCCGCGCCGCCCCCGAGCCCTCGCCCGGCTGCGCCGCTGCCGGCTGCCGCGGCGTCACCCGCACCCGCGCCCGCAGCCGGTGCAGGGAAGCGCATGACGGGCCCCCTCCGGGCCGTGAATCCGTTCATGGTACAGGATCCGAAGCAGAAGGCGCGGCGGCTCGCCCGGGCGCTCGTCTCCGACCTCGTTGTCTACCACCCGGAGAAGCGGCAGCAGGGGATCCGCGACGGCACGCTGGCGCTTTTGTTCAAGGACGAGATCGAGAAGAGCTGGCAGGAGTACGCCGAGCAGGTCGGCGCCGATCTCGCCAGGAGCACGCCCTTCTGGACCGAGGCGCTGAACGAGATTCTCGCCGGAGGGGGCAAGGTCTTCTGATGTATACTCTCTGGTAACCGAGCGAGCGAACGACCTGTGACTTTCAGCGAGCGGTTTCGCGACTTCGACCGGCGCCTGAGCGAGCTGCGGAGCTTCCTTTGACGTAGATGGGAAGATCAAGCGGCTGGCGGAGCTGGAGCATACCATGGCTGAAGGGGCCATCTGGGCGGACGCCGAGAAGGCGCGACAGGTGATCCAGGAGGTCAAGGAGCTGAAGCGCTGGCTCGACCCGTACCGGGCGCTCCGCAAGCGCCTGGATGACGCCCAAGGGCTGAGCGAGCTGGCCGAGATCGATGAGGACGATGAGCTGGAGCCGGAGCTGGGCACGGAGGCCGAGCAGATCGGCGCGCAGCTCGAGGCGCTCGAGCTGCAGAACATGCTGCGGAGCCCGGACGACGCACGCGACGCGCTGCTCACCATCCACCCCGGCGCGGGCGGCACGGAGTCCCAGGATTGGGCCGAGATGCTGATGCGGATGTACACCCGCTGGGCCGAGCGCCACGGCTTCAAGGTCGCGATCCTCGATCTGCTCGAGGGCGAAGAGGCCGGCATCAAGTCCGCCGAGCTCCAGATCACCGGGCAGTACGCCTACGGCCTCCTCAAGGCCGAGAAGGGGGTGCACCGGCTGGTGCGCATTTCGCCGTTCGACGCGCAGTCGCGTCGGCACACCTCGTTCGCGTCGGTGTTCGTTTATCCCGTGGTGGATGAGGACATCGAGATCGACATCAAGGACGACGACTTGCGGATCGACGTCTATCGCGCCTCGGGGAAGGGTGGGCAGCACGTCAACAAGACGTCCTCCGCGGTGCGCATCACGCATCTGCCGACCGGCATCGTCGTGCAGTGCCAGAACGAGCGCAGCCAGTTCAAGAACAAGGCCACGGCGCTGAAGATGCTCAAGGCCCGCCTCTACGAGCGCGCCGTGGAAGAGCGGGAGGCCAAGAAGGCGGAGGTGGACAAGCAGAAGACGGACATCGCCTTCGGCAATCAGATCCGGTCCTATGTGTTTCAGCCCTACACGATGGTGAACGACCATCGGACCGACTTGAAAGTGAGCGACGTGCACAAGGTGATGGACGGGGACCTCGATCCGTTCATCGAGGCGTTCCTCAAGCGTTTCGGGACCAGGGCGGCGTGACGAGCTTCGTCGAGGAGGCCCGGCGCGAGAAACTCAAGGAGCTCCGGAAGCGCCGGGTGGAGCCGTTCGCGTACCGGTTCGACCGCACCGGAACCGCCCGGGCCGCGCTGGACGGTTTCCGCGAGGGCGACGCGACGGTGCATCGCCTCGCCGGGCGGTTGGTTCTGCTCCGCCCGATGGGGAAGGCGACGTTCGGCCACCTCGAGGACGCGAGCGGCAAGATTCAGGTCTATTTCAAGCGCGACGCCTTGGGCGATGAGCGGTACGGGCTCCTGAAGCTGCTCGACCTCGGTGACTTTGTAGGCGTCGAAGGTCCCCTGTTCCGCACCAAGACGGGTGAGGTCACGGTGCACGTGGGGGGCTTCGAGCTGCTGGCGAAATCGCTGCGACCGCTGCCCCTGGGCAAGGAAGACGCGAACGGGGTTCGTCATGGCGAGTTGGCGGACCCGGAGCTCCGCGCGCGTCAGCGCTACGCCGACCTCGCGGTGCACCCGGACGTCCGCGAGGTGTTCAAGCTGCGGGCGCGCGTGGTGAGCTACATCCGCAAGTTCCTGGACGCGCGCGGGTATCTGGAGGTGGAGACTCCGGTACTGCAACCGCAGTACGGCGGTGCAGCAGCGCGCCCGTTCACGACCCACTACGAAGCGCTCGACGCCACCTTCTACCTGCGCATCGCGGACGAGCTCTACCTGAAGCGCTGCATCGTCGGGGGGCTGGAGCGGGTCTACGAGATCGGCCACGACTTTCGAAACGAGGGGTTGTCGCGCTTCCACAACCCGGAGTTCACCATGGCCGAGTGGTACGAAGCCTACGCCGATTACGAGGGCATGCAGGCCATCACGGAAGCGATGCTCGCGAACATGGTGGAGGAGGTGTTCGGCACGACGACGCTGGAGCGACACGGGGCTACGCTGTCGTTTCAACGCCCCTTCGCCAAGCAGGACTACTACTCCCTGGTGCGGGAGGTCGCGGGCGTCGACCTCGCGAGCGCCACTGCAGGCGAATTGCGCGAGGCCCTCAAGCGGCGCGATGTCGTCGATACCGAGCAGCTCACGATGCCGAAGCTGACGGATGAAGTCTTCAAGACGTACGTGGAGCCTACGCTGGTGCAACCCACCTTCGTGTTCGACTACCCGAAGTCGCTCTCCCCACTTGCCAAGGTCAAGCGAGGTGATCCGCAGCGCGTCGAACGGTGGGAGCTGTTCATTCAAAAGCGTGAGGTCGCCAACGCATTCAGCGAGCTCAACGACCCCGAGGACCAGGCCGAGCGGTTTGCGCAACAGGCGAACCTGCGCGCCGCGGGGGACGAGGAGGCGCAGCAGCTGGATGAGGACTTCCTGCGCGCCCTTGAGTACGGCATGCCTCCCACCGGCGGGGTGGGCTTGGGCATCGACCGCCTGCTGATGGTCCTCGCCGACCAGGCGAACATCCGCGAGGTGATCCTCTTTCCGATGCTGCGACCGGAAGCATGACTCCGCCGCCCTCCGCCGTCTGGCTCGCCGCCGGCGCCGGCGCCGTGCTGCTCCTCGCGGCGCGGTTCGCCCGGGAGTTCTGGCCCTCGCGGCTGGAGCGCCAGATCGCGCTGCGCTATCTGCGCAGTCACCGGGCCTCCCGACTCGTCTCGCTCATCACCCTGATCGCCGTGGGCGGCGTCACGGTCGGCGTCATGGCGCTCGTGGTCGTGCTGGGGGTGATGAACGGCCTCCAGTCCGACCTGCGCGACAAGATCCTCGTCGCCAATCCCCACCTCCGTGTCCTCACCTATGGCGAGGGCTTGCGGGTCGACGACTGGCATCGCGTGCTCGACCGCGTGCGCCGCACGCCCGGCGTGGAAGCGGCTGCCCCGTTCGTGCTGACTCAGGGGCTGATTTCGGCGGGGCACGACTACGCCGAAGGGGTGGTGGTGCTGGGGATCGAGCCCGATACGGGGACGCGCTCCGTGACGACCTTGCCGCGGCACTTCGTGAAGGGGGATCTCCGGTTCCGCACCCGCCGCTCGGACGTGGAAGGCGGGATCGCGCTGGGCGGGCGCCTCGCCAGCAAGCTCTCCGCCATGCCGGGGGAGGTGGTGACGCTCGTGTCGCCCGCCGGCGCACGCTTCAACTCGAGCCTCGGGGCGTTCGTGCCGCAGTTTCACCGCTACGAGGTCACGGGGATCTTCGACACCGGCATGTACGAGTACGACAACAACTACGTCGCGGTCAAGCGGAGCGTGGCGCAGCGCTTCGCGGGGCTGGACACCGCCGTCACGGGGCTCGAGGTGCGGCTCGCCGACCCATGGAATGCCGCGAGCTTCGGGGAGCAGCTCGAGCTCGAGCTCGGCTATCCGTATCGCGTGCTCGACTGGCAGTCCCAGAACGCATCCCTTTTCTCGGCCCTCAAGCTCGAGAAACTTGCGATGGCCCTCGTGGTGTTCCTCATTTGCGTCGTGGCGGCCTTCAACGTCGTAGGAACGCTGACGATGGTGGTGCGCGACAAGACGCGCGAGATCGGGATCCTGATCGCCATGGGGCTGGGCCGCGCCTCGATCCGTCGCATCTTCCTGGCGCAGGGGATCCTCATCGGCGTAGTGGGGACATCCCTGGGCGCGACCCTCGGCCTCGTACTCGGGGGGATGGTGAACCGCGGCCAGTGGATCCACATCGACCCGGCGATCTACTTCATCGATCACCTCCCGGTGCGCACGCAGCCGCTGGACGCGCTCCTGGTCATCGCCGCGAGCTTGTTCGTGGCGATGCTCGCGCCGCTCTACCCCGCGAGCCAGGCGGCGCGGCTCGATCCTGTGACCGCGATCCGCTACGAATGAGCGCGCTCCTCGAGGCCCGCGGCATCCGCAAGGTGTTCGCCGGCGGTGACGGGCAGCCGCTCGAGGTGCTGGGCGGGGTGGACGTGGCGGTGCACCGCGGCGAGGTGGTTGCGATCGTGGGTGCCTCGGGGGCGGGGAAGAGCACGCTGCTCCACCTGCTCGGCGCGCTGGACCGCGCGACGGCCGGCGACGTGTGGCTCGAGGGATCGCGCTACGCCGACCTCGACGCCGCCAGCCTCGCCCAGATCCGCAACCGCAAACTGGGATTCGTCTTTCAGTTCCATCATCTGTTGCGGGAATTCTCAGCGCTCGAGAACGTGATGATGCCGCTCTTGATCGGCGGCGTGCCGCCGCGGCAGGCCCGTGCCCGTGCGGAGGAGCTGCTGGCGCAGGTCGGGCTCGCCGGGCGGATGTCCCACAGGCCGGCGGAGCTGTCGGGGGGCGAGCAGCAGCGCTGCGCGGTGGCGCGCGCCCTGGTGCACGACCCGAGCCTCGTCCTCGCCGACGAGCCGTCCGGCAACCTCGATCACGCGAACGGCGAGCGGCTGCACGAGATCTTCTTCCGGCTGGCGCGGGAGTTCGAGACCGCGGTGGTGGTGGCCACCCACAGCCGACCGCTGGCGGCGCGGGCGGATCGGATCCTGTGGCTCGAGGATGGCCGGGTCACGCTCGTCGAATCGGTGGACGCGATACCCTGATGCTGTGCGACAGCTGCAAGGAACGGGAAGCGGTCATCAACTTGACCCAGGTGGAGCACGACTCCAAGGTCACGCTGCACCTGTGCGAGCAATGCGCCCAGGCCAAAGGGGTGGAGACGGGCGTCGCCGTCCTCAAGTCGCCGCTCGGCGGCTTCATTACGGCGATGGGGAAGGGCGCGACCAGCCTGCTCCCCACCGCGGCGGACGGGCTCCGCTGCTCTTCGTGCGGCGCCACGTTGAAGGATTTCCGCGAGAGCGGCCGGCTCGGCTGCGCCCAGTGCTACGATGCCTTCGATTCCCATCTGCGTGACCTGCTGCGGCGCCTCCACGGCTCGAGCCAGCACGTGGGCGAGCGCTACGTGGGGCCGGGCGAGCTCGAGGCCGACCCGCGGCGCCAGCTGCTGGACCTGAAGGACCAGCTGCGCCGGGCTGTGGAGAACGAGAACTTCGAGCTGGCGGCGGAGTTGCGCGACCGCATCCGGGTGCTGGAATGATCGATCTCTCGCTCCTCCCGGATGGCGGCATGAGCTGGCTCGATGCCTCCGGCCCCAAGGGCAGCATCGTGCTGTCCACCAGGATTCGGCTGGCCCGGAACCTCAGAGGCTACGCGTTCAGCCAGCGGGCGCGGGACACGGATCGCAGTGCGGTGTTGACGCGCGTCGAGGAGGCGGCCGCCGCGAGCGACCGGCTGGCGGGGGCGGTCACGTTCCGGCTCGACCAGCTGGAGCGGTCGGATCGGCAGCTCCTGCACGAACGGCACCTCGTGTCCAAGGAGCTGGCGGGGTTGGACCGCGAGGCACGGCCCCGGCCCGGCGCGGCGCTCTTGGTGCGGGGTCCCGTCGGGGTGATGGTGAATGAAGAGGATCACCTCCGGCTCAGCGGCATGCGTTCCGGGTTCGCCCTGGAGGAGGCGTATGTTGATTTGGAGGCGGCGGATGCGGACCTGGGACGCCTTTTATCCTTCGCGTTTCATCCGCAATTTGGCTATCTTACTTCCTGCCCCACGAACGCGGGGACCGGGCTGCGGGCGAGCGTGCTTATCCACTTACCGGGCCTCGTCTTGACGAAGGAGATTGGCAAAGTCTTGCAGGGTTTGTCGCAGGTGGGTCTCACCTTTCGGGGGCTGTACGGGGAGGGGAGCGAGGTCGTCGGGAACTTCTTTCAGTTGTCAAACCAGACGACCTTGGGGAAGTCGGAGGAGGAGCTGCTCGATCACCTGGGGAAGATCGTGCGGCAGGTGATCGAGTACGAGGAGCAGGCGCGCGAGGTGCTGTTGCGTGATCACGAGGCGATCATCGCCGACAAGATCTGGCGGGCGTTCGGGACGCTCAAGTACGCGCGCAGTATCTCGTTCGAGGAGACGATGAATCTCTTGAGCGGCGTGCGCCTGGGGGTCGGGCTGAATTTGATCTCCGGGCTGAGTGTATACACGCTGAACAAGCTGCTGATTTTCACCCAGCCGGCGCATTTGGCGGGGCTGGAGGGGCGCTCGACGGGCGATCCGGAGCTGCCCACCGTGCGCGCGGCCTACGTGCGGCGGATCCTCGAGGCTGAGGCGGGCTAGGCGGGAGCCGGCATGAACGGGTACAACTTCACGGACCGTGTGCGGAAGGTCCTCCAGATGGCGCGGGAGGAAGCGGCGCGCCTGCACCACGAATATGTGGGGACCGAGCACATACTCCTGGGGTTGATCCGCGAGGGTGAGGGCGTGGCGGCGGCGGTGCTGACCAACCTGAACGTCGATCTGGAAGAGATCCAGCAGAAGATCGAAGAGACCGTGAAGAAGGGGAAGGCGGCCGCCGCCGCCGGCCCGGATCTCCCCTACACGTCCCGCGCCAAGAAGGTGTTGGAGCTCGCGATGAGCGAGGCGCGCGAGCTGAACCACTCCTACGTCGGGACCGAGCACCTGCTGCTCGGTCTGCTGCGGGAGGAGAAGGGCATCGCCGCCCAGGTCCTCACGGACGCGGGCGTGAACCTCGAGCAGGCGCGGGCGGAGACGCTGCGGCTGCTCGGGAGCGAGATGCCGTCAGCGCCCACGCCCGGCGGCTCCGGGGCCCAGCCCGCCCAGCCCAAGAGCGAGAAGAAATCCAAGACCCCCGCGCTCGACCACTTCTGCCGCGACCTGACGCAACTGGCGGCGGAGGGGCAGCTCGATCCCACGATCGGGCGCCAGAAGGAAATCGAGCGCGTGATGGAGATCCTGTCGCGCCGCAAGAAGAACAATCCCGTGCTCATCGGTGAGCCAGGGGTGGGCAAGACGGCGATCGTCGAGGGGTTGGCGCAGCTCATCGCCAGCGGCCAGTGCCCCGACGTGCTCAAGGACCACCGCGTGTTGTCACTCGACATGGCGGCGGTGATCGCCGGCACAAAGTACCGTGGCCAGTTCGAGGAGCGGCTCAAGGCGATCATCAACGAGATCGCCCAGAACCGCAACATCGTTCTGTTCATCGACGAGCTGCATACGCTGGTGGGCGCGGGTGCGGCGGAGGGGGCGGTGGACGCCTCCAACATGCTGAAGCCGGCGCTGGCGCGCGGCGAGCTCCAGTGCGTCGGCGCCTCGACGCTGAACGAGTACCGTAAGTACATCGAGAAGGACGGCGCCCTCGAGCGGCGGTTCCAGACCGTGATTGTCGATCCGCCCACGGTGGATGAAACGATCGCGATCCTCAAGGGCCTGCGGAAGCGGTACGAGGAGCATCACCGCGTCGTGTTGCCCGACGCGTCGCTCGAGTCGGCGGCCAAGCTCTCGGAGCGCTACATCACCGATCGCTTCCTGCCGGACAAGGCGATCGATGTGATCGACGAGGCCGGGGCGCGGGCGCGGCTCGCCACCCAGGTGCCGCCGCCCGAAGTCGCCGCCCTCAAGGAGAAGCTGGAGCAGATCAACAGCGACAAGGAAGCCGCGGTCCGGGACCAGAACTTCGAGCGGGCCGCCGGGCTGCGCGACCAGGAGCGCGAGCTCCAGACCGACATCCGCCGCAAGCAGGAGCAGTGGGAGAAGGAGCGTCAGACCCACCGTCCCACGATCAACGAGGAGAGCGTGGCTTTCATCGTGTCGCGGTGGACGGGCATCCCGGTCACGCGGTTGCAGGAAGCGGAGACGGCGCGGCTGCTGCGCATGGAAGACGAGCTGCATCAGACCGTGGTGGGACAGGATGAGGCGATCACGGTCATCTCGCGCGCCATCCGCCGCAGCCGTGCGGGGCTGAAGGATCCCAAGCGGCCCATCGGCTCGTTCATCTTCTCGGGTCCCACGGGCGTCGGGAAGACCGAGCTGGCACGGGCCCTCGCGCGATTCCTGTTCGCCGATCAGAGCGCGCTGATTCGCGTCGACATGTCCGAGTACATGGAGAAGTTCTCCGTGAGCCGGCTGATCGGCGCGCCTCCCGGCTACGTCGGCTACGAGGATTCGGGAACCCTCACCAAGGCGGTGCGGCGCAAACCGTATTCGGTCGTGCTGCTGGACGAGATCGAGAAAGCGCATCCGGATGTGTTCAACATCCTGCTGCAGGTGCTCGACGAGGGACACCTGACCGACAACTACGGTCGCGTGATCGACTTCAAGAATACCGTGGTCATCATGACCTCGAACGTGGGCGCGCGGGACATGGTGAAGAACAAAGCGCTGGGCTTCGCCCAGCCCGACGCCCGCGCGACGTTCGAGAAGCTCGCCGAGAAGGTCAAGGACGAGATCAACAAGACCTTCAATCCCGAGTTCCTGAACCGCCTGGACGATGTGATCGTGTTCCATCCGCTCACGCGGGAGCACATCTCACAGATCGTGGCGATTCTCCTCAAGGACGTGCAGAAGCGCCTGGGGGAGGAAGAGCTCACCTTGCGGCTCACGCCCGCCGCCACCGACTTCCTCGTGGAGCGCGGCTACGACGAGCATTACGGGGCCCGGCCGCTCAAGCGCGCGATCCAGAAGTACGTGGAAGACCCGCTGTCGGAGAAGATCCTGGTCGGGGAGTTCGCGCGGGGCGACGAGATCGAAGTCGACGTGGCTCCGGACAAGGAACGGTTGGCGTTCCGCGCGCTCTCCGGCTCGAAGGCGTGAACCGCCGGCTTCTCTTCATCATCGCCGTTGGTGCCGCCGTGCTGGCCGCTGCGCCGCGCCCCTGCGCGGCGCAGGGGCAGCCCGGGATTCGTCCCGATTCGATCGTGGTGCAAGGGCTCCACCGTCTCAGCCGCGCCGACGTGCTGCAGACCGTCGACCTCGCTCCCGGGCGCCTGCTGGGGTACCGCGACGTCCAACACGCCATTCAGGTCCTCTACGCCACCGGCCAGTACGCCGATGTCCAGGTGGTCATCGACAGCGCGGCTGGCCGCCAGCTCCTCGTCTTGCAGCTGAGGGAAGAGCCGCTCCTCGTGAAGTGGACGATCCGAGGCGTGGTGCACCTGTCGGAGAAGAGCGTCCGGGACAGGGTGCAGGTCGCGGAGGGGCGGCCGCTCAGCCCCGCGGCGGTGGTGCACGCGCAAGGCCGGATCGATTCGCTGTATCGGGCCCAGGGCTACTATCTCACTCAGGTCCGCGCGCGGCGCGTCTTCGACGCCGACTCGAGCCACGTGCGGGTCGTGTTCGATGTAGACGAGGGGCGACGGGTGGCGATCTCCCAGATCGATTTTCAAGGCAACACGCACTTCGGTGATGCCGCGCTCGCCAAGCAGATGAAGACCAAGCCCGAAGGCCTGTGGTGGTTCCGCTCCGGCGAGTATGACGACGACAAGCTGCGCGAGGATCTTCAGATTAACCTGCCAAAATTCTACGGCGACCGCGGCTACGTGGATTTTCAGGTGCTGAAGGACACCCTGTTCGTCAACGACAGCACGGGCAAGGCATCGCTGGTCGTGCAGGTGAGCGAGGGGGAGCCGCGTCGCGTGGGCACGTTCGAGATCGTGGGCAACCGGCGGTTCTCCACGGACGAGCTGGAGCAGCTGTACCCGTTCAAGACCGAGGGCCGCGGCGGCGTGCTCGGCCTCGGCAGCTCGCATGCCCCGGTCATGTACTTCAGCAAGGAGAAGTGGGACAACGCGACCCGCGCGCTCCAATCGCTCTACTACAACAACGGCTATCTCTACATGTCGGCGCAGCCCGAGGTCCTGCGGCGGACCGCCCCGGATGGCACGCCCCTGGTCGACCTGCGGTGGATGCTGAACGAGGGCCAACCGGCCATCGTCAACAAGGTAGAGATCGTGGGCAACGACGTCACTCGCGAGCGCGTAATCCGCGACGCGATCGTCATCCTGCCAGGTGATGTGTTCCGCCAGGACGCGATGATCCGCTCATATCAGAACATCTCCAACCTCGGCTTCTTCGAGCAGCCGCTGCCGTTCCCGGACACGCGCCCCGCCAACGAGCAAGGGGACGTGGACGTCATCTTCCGGGTGGCCGAGAAGCACACCGGCGCCGTCAACTTCGGGGCGAGCCTCGGCCAGGGCACGGGCGTGGGCGGATTCCTGGGCCTCGAGGAGCCCAACCTCTTCGGCACGGGCAAGCGGGGCCGCGTGCAGTGGCAGCTCGGCCAGAACATCAACGAGTTCGATCTGTCGTACACCGACCCCGCGCTCCGCGAGTCCCGCATCTCGGGCACCGTGGAGGTGCACGACTACCGGGTGCGCTACCAGATCGCCAACCTGGGCACGCTGAAGACGCGCGGCGCCAGCTTGCAGTTCGGCCTCCCCGCGTTCGGGGACCGCTACACCCGCCTGTTCCTCAACTACAGCGCGGACGTGCAGACCTTCACCGGCACCAGCACGAGCGCCCCCCTAGCCGCGATCTACAGCTGCAACGACTGCGTACGCTCCACGATCGGTGCGTCCGTGCTGCGCGACACACGGGTCGACATGCCGTTCCCGACCGGCGGGACGATGCACAAGGTGGGCCTGTCGCAGAGCGGCGGCCTGCTCGGCGGGACCGGGGACTTCCAGCGCGTCGACCTCGAGGGGCACTGGTATGCCCCGCTGGGCGAGCTCGGCCCGGCGGCGCGGGGTCAGTTCAAGTTCGTGATGGCTCTGGGGGCGCGCTCCGGCTTCGTGTTCGGCAACGCGCCGTTCTTCAACCAGCTGTTCGCCATGGGCGGCACGCAGTTCGGCATTCCGCTGCGCGGGTACGACGAGTTCTCGATTACCCCGAACGGGTACGATCCCAACGCCAGCGCCGGGGTGGCGAGCCCCGGCTCGTTCGGCAAGGCCTTCTTCAGCATGACGGGCGAGGTCGGCCTGCGGATCTCGCAGCTCGCGTACGCGAACCTGTTCCTCGACGCCGGGAACGTGTGGGCGCGGGCCTCGGAGTTCGACCCGACCCATCTGTTGCGGGGCGTCGGCGTCGGGCTCAGCATGCTGTCGCCCCTGGGTCCGATCGGGATCGACTTGGCATACGGATTGGACCGCCGGGACGCGCTGGGGCGGCCCGCCCCTGGCTGGAAGGTTCACTTCAGGCTCGGCAACCAACTCTTCCAATAGCGCTGCGCTCTTCTGCGACGGAGATCGATATGACGCGTGTAGTCGGTGTGTGGCTGGGGCTCGGTCTACTTGGCGCGGCGGCGGCGGCGCAAGCCGGTCCCGCGCTCAAGATCGGGTACATCAACGGGACCCAGGTGTTGCAACAGACGCCCGGCTACACGGCGGCCGAGTCAACGTTCGATCGCACGGTTCAAGGGTACCGCGGGGAGGTCCAAAAGCTCGCGGCACAGCTCGACTCCGCCGTGCGCGCGTTCGACCAACAGTCGATCGCCCTGTCACCGGCGGCGAAGCAGGCGAAGCAGAAGCAGCTGCAGACCATGCAGCAGCACTTGACCGACCGCCAGAACGAGCTGCAGCAGCAGGCCCAGACGCGCCAGCAGGAGTTGATGCAACCGATCTACGCGCGGATCAAGGCCGTGATCCAGGGCCTGCGAGCGGAGGGGAATTACGCGCTCATCGTGGATGCCGACTCTCCCGGGATCATGGCCGCGGATCCGTCGCTCGACCTCACGTCCAAGGTCCTGCAGCGCCTGAAGCAGAGCCAGTAGGCCCACGTCGTGAGCAGGGAGGGCGCGCGGCCGGTCACGGCGGGCGAGCTCGCGGCCCTGACGGGGGGGCGGCTCCTGGGGCGAGCCGACGTCGTCGTCCACAGCATCGCGCCGCTCGACCGCGCCGGCCCGAGCGACCTGTCTTTTCTTGCCAGCCGTCGCTATCTCCCGTATTTTCAACAGTCTAGAGCCGCGGTCGTGCTCTGCACACCGCCGCTCGCCGCCGCCCCGGGCGGGCCTGAGTGTCGGGTCGTCGTCGCCGATCCGCACGCCGCACTGGTCGCGGTCATCCCCGTGCTGTACCCCGAGCGCCCGTGGGAATCGGGCGTGCACGCTACGGCGGTCGTCGGTCGGGGGACCGTGTGGGAAGATCCGGTGGCGATCGGCGCGCACGCCGTGCTGGGCGCGGGCGTGCGGCTCGGCAGGAACGTGCGCATCGGGGCGAGCTGCGTGGTCGGCGACGGCGTGCAGATCGGGGACGATGTCCAGCTCTTTCCGCAGGTGGTCTGCTACAGCGGCACGATCGTGGGGGACCGGGTGATCCTGCACGCCGGGGCCCGGCTGGGGAGCGACGGCTTCGGCTACGTGCCCGGTCGCCATGGCGAGCTGCCGCAGAAGATCCCGCAGATCGGCCGCTGCATCGTGGGCGACGACGTGGAGATCGGGGCAAACACGACGGTCGACCGGGGCAGCGTCGACGACACGGTGATCGGTCCGGGGACCAAGATCGACAACCTGGTGCAGGTGGGCCACAACGTGCGCATCGGCGCACGCTGCCTGATCGCCGGGCAGGCGGGGATCGCCGGGAGCACGCACGTGGGAGATGACGTGTTCCTCGCGGGCCAGGCGGGCGTCGCCGACCACGTGACGATCGGGCGGGCCGCCCGCGTGACCGTCCAGGGGGGTGTGATCGGCGACATCGAGGCGGGCGCGACGGTGTCGGGGTATCCGGCGCGCAGTCACCGCGAGTTCCTGCGGGCGCAGGGCGCGCTGTACCGCCTGGCGCGGCTCGTGGACGAGCTCGAGGCGCTGGTGCGCCCGACCGATGAATCCAAGCGCTAGGCGCTCGATCGAGCGCAAGGCAGCGCTCCGCGGGACCGGCCTGCACACGGGGATCGCGACCGAGGCCACGTTTCTCCCCGCCCCCGCCGGCCAGGGGATCGTGTTCCGTCGCGTAGACCTGCGAGGGCGCCCCGAGATTCCGGCCCGCCTGACCGAAGTCGCAGCGGTCGAGCGGCGCACCGCGATCGGCCACGGCGAGGCCACCATCCACACCGTCGAGCACCTGCTGGCCGGGGTCGCGGCGCACGAGATCGACGACCTGACGGTCGAGCTGTCGGGTCCTGAGCCGCCGATTCTGGATGGCAGCGTGCAGCCCTACTTTCAAGCGCTCGAGCAGGCGCGTCCCGTCGAGGTGGGTGGGGAGCCGGTGGTGCTGACGGTCCAGGCCCCGTTCACGGTCGTCGAGGACGAGTGCTCGTATGTGGTGGCGCCGGCTCGCGAGTTCCGGCTGACGGTCACCATCGAGTGGGCGCATCCTTTGATCGGTCGCCAGACGGGGAGCTACGACGTGACGCCGGAGGCGTTCGCCCGGGAGCTCGCGCCGGCCCGAACCTTCGGGTTCACGAGCGAGATCGCCGCCCTCCGGGCCAAGGGCCTGATCAAAGGGGCGACGGACGGCAGCGCCATCGTGCTGGACGAGCGAGCCGTCGTGAACGGCGGCGCCCTCCGCTGGCCCGATGAGTTCGTGCGCCACAAGGCGGCCGATGTCGTGGGGGACCTGGCCCTGACGGGCGCCAGGATCCGCGCCCACGTCATCGCCACGCGTCCCAGCCACAAGGGCAACGTCGCGCTGGCGCGCGCCTTGTCGCGCGCCGCGAAGCATGCGGGACGGCCCGTGATGGACATCGGGCGGATCATGGACGTGCTCCCGCACCGTTACCCGTTCCTGCTCGTGGACCGGATCATCGAGATCGAGGGAAGCGAGCGGATCGTCGGCATCAAGAACGTCACGATCAACGAGCAGTTTTTCCAGGGCCACTTTCCGGGCCATCCGATCATGCCCGGGGTGCTGATCATCGAGGCGATGGCGCAGGTCGGCGGGATGCTGTTGATGCAACACTTCGAGGGACAGAACGTCGAGGACAAGGTGGTCTACTTCATGTCGCTCGACAACGTGAAGTTCCGACGCCCGGTGGTCCCCGGGGACCAGATTCGGTTCGAGCTCGAGCTGCTCCAGTTCCGGGGCAAGACGTCCCGCATGAAGGGCGTGGGGTACGTGGACGGCCAGGTGGTGGCGGAGGCCGAGATGATGGCCATGATCACCGACAAGTGATTCACCGCACCGCGCTCATCGACCCGACCGCGCACCTGGGCCAGGACGTCTCGGTCGGCCCCTACACGATCGTCGGGCCCCGGGTGACCATGGGCGACCGCTGCACGCTCGCGGCGCACGTCGCGATCGAGCGCAACGCCAAGCTCGGCGCGGGCGTGAAGGTCGGCTACGGCACCGTGATCGGCAACGATCCGCAGGACCTCAAGTACCAGGGAGAGGAGACGTGGGTCGAGGTCGGCGACGACACGGTGGTGCGCGAGTACTGCACCATCAACCGTGGGACCGTGAGCACCGGGAAGACGACCATCGGCCGGCGCTGCTTCCTGATGTCCTATGTGCACGTCGCCCACGATTGCGTGATCGGCGACGACGTGATCGTGGCGAACGCCGTGCAAATGGCCGGCCATGTGGCGGTGGAGGACCGCGCCATCATCAGCGGGATCATCGGGATCCATCAGTTCGTCCGGATCGGGACGTTCGCCTTCGTGGGCGGGGGCTCGCGCGTCAACCAAGACGTGCCGCCCTACACCAAGGCGGTGGGCAATCCGGTGCACCTCTACGGGCTGAACTCGGTGGGGTTGCAGCGCGCCGGCTTCGCGCCCGAGGTGAAGCTGGCGCTGAAGCGCGCCTACCGGCTGCTCTTCAACTCCGATCTGACCGTGAGCCAAGGGATCGCGCGGGCGCGCGCCGAGCTGGCGGGAACCCCCGAGATGGAGCACTTCCTGCGCTTCATCGAGAGCTCCGAGCGGGGGGTACTGGTGTGACGGGCCGGCCGGTGCGCGTCGGCGTCGTCGGCACCGGAGCTCTGGGCTATCACCACGCGCGACTGCTGCGGCGCCTCCCCGGCGCCGAGCTCGTGGGCATCCACGACATCAATCCGGTCCGCGCGGCGCAGGTGGCCCGCGAGCTCGAGACGATGGCGTTCCCGTCGCTCGACTTCCTGCTCGACGGTGTGGACGCGGTGACGGTGGCCGTGCCGACGCCCGCGCATGCGAGCGTGGGGCTGGCGGTGCTGGAGCGTGGCCGCGGCCTGCTCATGGAGAAGCCGCTGGCGGACTCGCTCGCGGGGGCCGACGCCCTGGTGCGGCGCGCCGCGGCGGGGCAGGTGGTCCTCCAAGTCGGGCACGTGGAGCGCTTCAACCGCGCCGTGCGCGCCGCCGCCCCATATCTCCAAGAGCCCCGATTCCTCCAGACGGAGCGCCTCGCGCCGTTTCAGCCCCGCGGCACCGATGTCGCGGTGATCCTCGACCTCATGATCCACGATCTCGATCTCGTGCTGGAGCTGGTGCGCTCCGAAGTGACGGACGTGCGCGCGACCGGCGTCGCGATTCTCACGCCCCACGTCGACATCGCCAACGCGCGGGTCGAGTTCGCGAACGGTGCGGTGGCCAACGTGACCGCGAGCCGCGTGTCGCGCGAGCGCACCCGCAAGCTGCGGATCTTCCAGGCCACAGGGTATTTCTCCCTCGATCTGGCGCAAGGCGGCGGCGCCTTCTACCGCCTCAAGCCGGGGTGGCGCTCCCTCGGCGCCACGACCCTCGACGCCATCGTGGAGCACGTGCGACTGCAGGCCCCCGAGGCCGAGCCGCTCCAGCTGGAGCTGGAGAGCTTCGTTCGCGCGATCCGAGGCGAGGGCGAGGTCGTCGTGTCGGGAGCGGCGGGGGCGCAGGCGCTCGCCCTCGCCTTCCGGGTCGCCGACGCCGTCCAGGCCTCGCCGCTCGCCGCGGCGCGGCCGTGAACCGGCCGCCCCGTATCTATATCTCGGCCGGCGAGCCGTCCGGCGACGCCCATGCGGCGGCCATCGCCCGCGCGCTGCGCCGCCGCCTCGACGCCGAGCTCGAGGCGTTCGGCGGGCCGTGCCTGGAGGCCGCGGGCGCGACGGTGCTGGACCGCATGGAGCACTACTCGGTCGTGGGATTCGTGGAAGCCCTGCGGCACCTGCCGGCACACGTCCGCCTGCTCGGGCGCGTGAAGGCCGCCTTCCAAGCCGGGCGCTACGATCTCGCCATCCTGGTGGACTATCCCGGCTATCACCTGCGCGCGGCCGCGGCCGCCGCGGCGGCGGGCGTTCCGGTGCTCTACTACATCGCCCCGCAGCTGTGGGCGTGGGCCCCGGGGCGCGTGCGCCGGCTCCGCTCGGTGCGGCGGCTCGCCGTGATCTTGCCGTTCGAGGAGGCGTTCTTCCGCGAGCACGGCGTGCCGGCGACGTTCGTCGGCCATCCGTTGTGCGACCGCCCGCCGCCGCCGGGGCGAGTGGAGGCGCGGCGGGCCCTGGGCCTCGACCCGGGACGGCCTGTGCTCGGTCTCTTTCCCGGGAGCCGCGCCCAGGAGGTGAGTCGCCTGTGGCCCGCGTTCCGGGACGCCGCGCACGCGATGCTGGCGCAGCGGACCGATCTCCAGGCGGTGGTGGCGGGCACACCGCGCGGACGCTATCCCGCCCTCGGAGCCATCCGCATGCATAGTGGCGATCCCGTGGCCGTGTTCGCGGCCGCGGACGCGGGGCTCTGCAAATCGGGGACGACCACCCTCGAAGCCGCATTGGCCGACGTGCCGATGGTGATCGCGTACCGCCTGCATCCCGTCTCATTCGCCATCGCGATTCGCATGCTGCGGGTGCCGCACGTGGGTCTCGTGAACCTGATCGCCGGGAGGGAGATCGCTCCCGAGCTGCTGCAGGGAGCCGTGACGCCGGCGGCCCTCACGGCGGCGGTGTTGCCGCTGCTCGACCGTGGCAGCGGGGCCGCCCGTCGCCAGCGGGAGGGCCTGGCCCTGGTGCGCGAGCGGCTCGGCTCTCCGGGGGCGGCGGAGCGGGTCGCGGCGATCGCTGCGGAGCTGGTGGGGTGAAGGTCCGGTGGGCCGAGCCGATAGTGGCACGCCTCGCGGCGGGCCTGGCGCGCCTGTTGGCGGCCACGTGGCGCTACCAGGTGCGCGGGTGGGAGCACGTGCAGGCGGCGCGCGCCAGCGGGCGCCCGATCGTGTACGTCCTCTGGCACAGCCGCCTGCTGCCCCTCATCCACAACCGGCGCGGCGAGGGTATCGCGCTGTTGATCAGTCGGCACCGGGACGGCGGGTACCTCGCCGCGTTGTGCGAGCGGTGGGGGTACCGCGTCGTGCGAGGGTCGAGCCAGCGGGGCGGCGCCGTGGGCCTGCTCGGCCTCATTCGCTACCTGCGAGACGGCACGGAGGTGGGAACGACGCCGGACGGCCCCCGTGGGCCCGCGGAGCGCGCCAAGGCAGGCGTTCTGGTCGCAGCGCAGCAGGCGCGCGCCTGGGTCATCGCCATGGGGGCACAGCCGTCGTCGGCGTGGTGGTTCCAGTCCTGGGACCGCTTCTGCATCCCGAAGCCGTTCGCCAGGATCGATGTCGTGTACGCTGCGCCCGTCGAGATTGGGGCGGGGAAGGAGGAGGTGCGACACGGGGTCGCCGTCGTCGAGCGAGCGCTGCAAGAGGTGACGTACGGGGGGAACGCGGAGGGCGGAAGTGCGAAGGGGGAAGAGTGAAGGGCGGGCACATCGTGCGTTGGCTGTGGGGAGGCACGCCGGCGGCGAGAGTCGCGCGGCTGCCCCTGATCCCGCTCTCGCTCGCGTACGGCGCCGCCATGCGATGGCGGGCGGCGGCCTACGCGCGCGGCCTCCTGCCGACCGACCGCCTTCCCCTGCCCGTGGTCGCGGTGGGGAACCTCTCGGTGGGGGGCACGGGGAAGACGCCGCTCACCGCGTGGATCGCGCAGTACTATGCGGCGCGCGGCCTGCGCCCGGGAATCCTGCTCCGCGGGTATGGCGGAGATGAGCCGCTGGTCCACCGGCGCCTCGTGCCGGAAGCAATCGTGATTGGCGACCCGGACCGCAGCGCGGGGGCGCAGCAGGCTGGTGCGGCAGGTGCGCGGGTGCTCGTGCTCGACGATGCATTCCAGCTGCTGCGGATCGCGCGCGACCTCAATGTGCTGGTCGTGAGCGCCGAGAGCCTTGATGTCTCCCCCTGGGCGCTTCCTGCGGGACCGTGGCGCGAGGGGTGGGATAGGCGAGCGTTCGCCCGCGCCGACCATATCGTGGTAACGCGCAAGCGGGCGGGCATCGCCGCCGCGGCGACTTTAGCAGCCCGGCTCGCGCGTGACGCGAGGGCCCCTGTGGCCGTGGCTCACCTCGGTATCGAGCGATTCGACGGCTTGCAGTCGGGAACGCGCCATTCCGTGGCGGTGCTGCAGGGCCGCCACGTGGTGGCCGCGGCCGGCATCGCCGATCCGCAGAGCTTCGCCGCTCAGCTCGAGGCGCTCGGGGCGAGCGTGCAACTTGTGGCGTATCAAGACCATCAGCCCTATGCCGCGGACGATGTCGCCCGGCTCGTGCGGGCCGCACGAGAGGCGGATTATGTTGTAATTACCGAGAAGGACGCCGTGAAGGTGCGCGACCGCTGGCCGGAGGGGGCACCGGAGCCCCTGGTGGCGGCGCTCGCGGTCCGCTGGGAGCAGGGCGGCCGGCTGTTCGAGGAGGCGCTCGCCGCCGTGCCCGGAGCGTTCATTCGCCCCACGAGCGTAGCGGAGCGACGACGGTCATGAGCGACCCTGCGATCAAGCCCGACACCCAGGCGGCGATTCGGCCGGACAAGGACACGTTCCTGGCCGAGGAGAACCCGTTCGAAGCGATGATGGAGCGCTTCGACCACGCCGCGCAGCTCCTTTCGCTCGACCCCGGCCTCTACAAAGTCCTCCGCAATCCCGAGAAGCAGATCATCGTCTCCGTGCCGATCATCCGCGACACGGGGGAGCTGGAGGTCTACACCGGCTATCGGGTGCTCTACAACACGTCGCGGGGCCCAGCGAAGGGGGGGATCCGGTTCGATCTCAACGTCACGCTCGAGGAAGTGAAGGCGCTGGCCGCCTGGATGACCTGGAAGTGCGCGCTGGTGAACATCCCGTTCGGCGGCTCCAAGGGCGGGGTGGTGTGCGATCCGGCGGCGCTGTCGATGGGCGAGCTCGAGCGCATCACCCGCCGCTACACGGCGAGCATCATCGAGACGCTGGGGCCCGACTCGGACGTGCCGGCGCCGGACGTGAATACGAACGAACGGGTGATGGCGTGGATCATGGACACGTACTCCATGCACAAGCGGCACACGGTCACGGCGGTCGTCACGGGGAAGCCCGTTGCCATGGGCGGCTCGCTCGGGCGGCGGGAGGCGACCGGTCGGGGGTGCATGTTCGTGACGCGCGAGGCGCTGGCGCGGCTCGGCCGCCCGCTCAAAGGGGCGCGCGTGGCGGTGCAGGGGTTCGGCAACGTGGGCTCGGTATCGGCGGAGCTCATGGGACAGGAGGGGGCATCGCTCGTCGCCGTGTCGGACAAGTCCGGTGGACTCTACAATCCCAAGGGCCTCGATGTTGCCGATCTCTTGAAGTGGGTGCGGGAGCAGCGCCACCTGGCCGGCTACCCCAAGGCCGAGCCGATCGGCAACGACGCCCTGCTCACGCTCGACTGCGACGTGCTCGTTCCGGCAGCCACGGAGAACGTGATCACGCGCAAGAACGCCTCGCAAATCAAGGCCAAGGTCATCTGCGAAGGCGCCAACGGCCCGACCACGGCGGCCGCCGACGAGGTTCTCGAAAAGAAGGGCGTCTTCGTCATCCCCGACATTCTGGCGAACGCCGGCGGCGTGACCGTGAGCTACTTCGAATGGGTGCAGGACCGCGGCGGGTACTTCTGGGACGAGGAGACGGTGAACCACCGGCTGGAGAGCATCATGACGCGGTCGTTCGCGGAGGTGATGGCGATGGCCGACCGGCACAAGGTGAGCAACCGGATCGCGTGCTACATGCTCGCGGTGGACCGAGTGGCGGCCATGCATCGGCTGCGCGGCATGTATGCCTGATGCGCTACCGAGTGGTGGCCGTGGGGCGCATGAAGGACGCGGCGCTCCGTGCGGCGTGTGACGGCTATCTGGACCGGCTGCGGCATTACACGCGGGTGGAGGAGCGGGAAGTGAAGGACGAGGCGCGGATCCTCGCAGCGGTGGCCGAGGGGTCGCGCCTCGTCGCGTTGTCCTCCTCGGGGGAGCAATGGACGTCGGAGCAGCTCGCAGAGCGGACGGCCCGATGGGAACAGGAAGGGCGCGACGTGACGTTCGCGATCGGCGGGGCTGAGGCGCTGCCCGAGCCGGTGCTCCGCCAGGCCGAGGGCGTGTGGAGCCTCTCCCAGCTGACGTTCCCGCACGAGCTGGCGCGGGTGCTCCTGTGCGAGCAGTTGTACCGGGCATACACGATCAGACGCGGGGAGCCCTACCATCGGGGGCATTGACCTCACGGCAACGGATCGCGCCGCGCTGCTCCGCTTGGCGCGTGACGCACTGCGGGCGTTCCTAGCGGGGACTGAGCCCCCCGAGCTGCCGCAGGGGGGGGCGATGCTGCAGCAGCGCGGTGCCTTCGTGACGATCGAGGCTGCGGGGGCTCTGCGCGGCTGCATCGGACACGCGCGCGCCGACCGGTCACTCGCGGAAGTGGTGCGTGCCATGGCGGTCGCCGCGGCGCGTGACGATCCCCGCTTTCCGCCGATCGAGGCGCACGAGCTGCACGACCTGCGAATCGAGATCTCCGTGCTGACCGAGCCCGTGGCCCTCGCGCCCCCCCCGCCCCCCCCGCCCCCCCCGGAGCGGATCGTGATCGGCCGCGACGGCGTGTTGGTGCGTCGCGGCGGCGCGTCGGGGCTGCTGCTGCCACAGGTGGCGCCCCAGTATCACTGGGGGTCCGCGGCACTGCTGGCGGCAGCCTGCCGCAAGGCCGGGCTTGCCCCGGACGCCTGGCGGGAACCGGGCACCCAAGTCTTCACGTTTCAAGCGGACGTGTTC